>Ga0308160_10002087_pt1 | contig 25300 bp, 26 predicted proteins | sample PhyFR1_FD_201036 | JGI IMG/M metagenome (GOLD analysis project Ga0308160, IMG submission 201036) | Phyllosphere microbial communities from UC Gill Tract Community Farm, Albany, California, United States - DLSLF.R1 | ecosystem: Host-associated > Plants > Phyllosphere > Unclassified | place: USA... | reverse complement strand
AAGTGGCGCAACTGATTGAAGAAGAAGGCAACCCAGACCTGAAACTGCGCGTGTTCGTGCAGGGCGGCGGCTGCTCGGGCTTCCAGTACGGCTTTACCTTCGACGAAATCGTCAACGAAGACGACACCACGATGGAAAAGAACGGCGTGCAATTGTTGATCGACTCGATGAGCTACCAGTACCTGGTCGGCGCGGAAATCGACTACAAGGACGACCTCGAAGGCGCGCAATTCGTCATCAAGAACCCGAACGCCACCAGCACCTGCGGCTGCGGCTCGTCGTTCTCGGCGTAAGTTGTTTGATGGCCCGGCGGTAGCGGGCGTCGTATCCAGATCCGGGCACTGCCCGGATTTGTTGTTTGTGGATCAGATGCGCAGCTGATCCGTAGGGTGGGCACCCCGTGCCCACGCGGAACGATGCACAATGTTTGCAGCCGATGCGGATGCAAAGCGCCGTACGGTGGGCAGCCCGTGCCCGCGCGGAACGATGCACAATGTTTGCAACCGATGCGGATGCAAAGCTGGCGTCGCGTTTGCGCTACCCAAGGCGTTGCGATAACGCGTCCATCGGCCTGGGCTAATGGGTGATCTTTGGGTGCTGTAACGAGTTGCAGCGACCGCGACCAGGAAACCGCTGCATCAGCGCAGGCTTTCGCGTGGGCACGGGGTGCCCACCCTACGTACCCTTGGTGCACACGTCCAGTTGGTGGGTTCGGAGAACCCACCCTACGCTATGCCGGGTATAGCGCGCCCAGCACGCGCGGTCCTGTTGCCCCGGTTACTGCCGACATGTTGCCCGGTTTCCGCTCCATGAAGCGGTAACCCAGCCAGGCAAACGCCAGCGCCTCGACCCGGTTCGGCGCCACGCCCAGCGCCGTCGTCGATTCCACCGTCACATTCCCGCCCAGTGCAGCCGCCAGCGCGCGCAGCAGGGCGCCGTTATAGGCGCCGCCGCCGCAGGCGTAGACGGCATCCACCGCCGCGCTTTCCTGCAAGATTGCCTGCGCAATCGAACGCGCCGTCAAGGCCACCAGCGTGGCCTGCACGTCGGCTGGCGCCAGGCCGGCAAATCCACTCAGGCGCGCGTCCAGCCATTCCATATGGAACAAATCGCGCCCGGTGCTCTTCGGCGCCGGCTGGTGGAAATAGGCTTCCTCCAGCAGCACGGCCAGCAGCCCATCGTTTACCCGACCGCTTGCGCCCCAGGCGCCGTCGGCGTCGTATTCCTCCCCCTGGTGCCGCGCAATCCACCCATCCAGCAAGACATTGCCCGGTCCCGTATCGAAACCGGTCACGCGCCCATCCGCATGCAGCACGCTGATGTTGCCGATGCCGCCGATATTCACCACCACCCGCGCCGTGCCAGGCTGGCCGAAGGCAGCTGCATGAAAGGCCGGCACCAGCGGCGCGCCCTGGCCGCCGGCGGCAATATCCCGGCTGCGGAAGTCGGCAATCACGTCGATGCCGGTCAGCTCGGCCAGCAGGGCAGGGTTGTTGGTCTGGCGCGTGAAGCCCAGCTCGGGCCGGTGGCGCACGGTCTGGCCGTGCACCGCCACCGCCGCTATTGGCCCCGGAGCCGCCGGCAGGAGCTCCTGCACGCACGCCGCATAACAGCGCGCCAGGCCGTTGGCGGCAAGCGCTTCGCGTTCGATCTCGTTGTCGCCATGCGCCTGCAGCGCCATCAGCGCGGCACGCAAGGCGGGCGGGAAGGGTACAAAGGCGGCCTCGAGCGTGCGGATCGCGCCGCCGCCGAAATCCGCCAGCACACCATCGACACCGTCCATGCTGGTGCCGGACATCAAGCCAATATAGAGAGTGGAGCCGAGAGTGGAAGTCATCATTTGCCCATCATAAACGAAGCCCTGAAGCGCGTGCCCAAGCAAAAACGCCTTCCGTGCAAGCAGCGGAAGGCGTTTTCAGGGGAGTGCCGACGTCTTAGCGTGCAGCCATGGCGTTGCCGCCAGGGGTCAGCAGCGAGAAGCGGTGGTTCATCTCGGCGGCGGCCATCTTGAAGCGGGTCAGTTCTGCAGCGGTGAGCGGCGCCTGGGTCAGGCCCTTCAGTGCGTTCGGATCGCGCGCGACATTTGCCACGCGGAATTCATAGTGCAGATGGGCGCCGGTCGACCAACCGGTCGAGCCGACGTAGCCGATCACCTGGCCCTGGCTGACCTTGGCGCCCTTGCGCATGCCGGTGCCGATACGGCTCATGTGGGCGTAGGCGGTGCTGTAATTATTCCAGTGCTTGAGGACGACCATGTTGCCGTAGCCATTGCCCATACCGGCGAAGTCGACGGTGCCGTCGCCGGCGGCGCGGATCGGGGTGCCGGTTGGCGCCGCGTAGTCGATGCCCTTGTGGGCTTTCCACTGGCCCGAGATCGGGTGCACGCGGTTCGAGAAGCCCGACGACACGCGCGAGAAGGCGATCGGCGACTTGAGGAAGGCTTTTTTCAGCGACTTGCCGTCCAGGCTGTAGTAGCCGCCCTGCTTGCTGACCGGGTCTTCGAACCAGACGGCCTGGAAGCTGGTACCGCGGTTGATGAATTCGCCAGCCAGGATGCGGCCGGTTTTCACCATTTCGCCGTCGAGCCAGAAGGTTTCGTACACGACGTTGAAACGGTCGCCGCGCTTGATGTCGTTGCGGAAGTCGATGTTGGTCGAGAACATCTGGACGATTTCGCCGACCACGGAATCCGGGATCGAGCCGCCGTCGACGTTCGCGTCGGTGGCCGAGTACAGCGAGGAGGACTGGATTTCGCGCGAACGCATTTCGACGCGGCGCTCGAGCTTGGCAGGCGCCTCGCTGGCAACGAAGCCGTCGCCCTTGCGTGCGATGGTCAGGATCGTGGGAGCGCTATCCTTGCCGGGGATGGTGGCACGCAGCGACAGCAGCTGGCCGTTTTCGTCGGTCTCGGCTTGCAGGCGCTTGCCGTTTTTCAGCGACAGCACGCGGCGGGCGAGTTTGTCGGTGCGGATGAACTTTTGCGCGTCGGCGTCGTCAACGCCCATGCGGCTCAAGGTCGAACCGATCGAATCGCCGGAACGAACACTTTCCTGGTGGATGAATTGCTGCTCGTCTTCCTGCAGCGCGGCGATCTGGTCGGCCAGGTTCGGCAGGGCCAGGTTTTCGGCGACCGACTTGACTTCGACGTCGTCGGGTTCGGAGGCAACCGGGGCCACGGCGACTGCGCCGAAAGCGCAGAGTGCCAGGGCTGCCGCGCCGGCGCTGACAATGCGGGTCTTGCGACTCGTGTGAGTCAGGAGGGACCAGCCTTGTCGAGTGAGTTTTTGTATAGGGTTCATGCAATCAGTTAAAATTTGCCGCTTGAACTTCTCACCTATTTTATTCTTGTTATTCTGAAAAGTTTTCTGCGGGCAAGATTGATGGGATCGAGAATTATACCAAACTACGTGCTCCTACAACCGTTTTAGCCAAACTCCTACAAGATTTTTATGACTTCCTCCGCGACTTCAGGTAGTAGCAATTTTGCAAGTAAAGCCATCCTGCCCCTGTCGGACAAGGTGCAAGAGGCGCTTGCGATCACCAAGCGCGGTGTCGACGAACTGCTGATCGAAAGCGAATTTGCACAAAAGCTGGCCCGCTCCGAACAAAGCGGCGTACCACTGCGCATCAAGCTCGGCGCCGACCCCACCGCGCCGGACCTGCACCTTGGCCACACCGTGGTGCTGAACAAGCTGCGCCAGCTGCAAGACCTCGGCCACAACGTCACCTTTTTGATTGGCGACTTTACCTCGATGATTGGCGACCCGTCGGGCCGCAACGCCACGCGCCCCCCGCTGACCCGCGAACAGATCGAGGAAAACGCCCAGACTTACTTCCGCCAGGTGGGCCTGATCCTGGATGCCGAACGCACCGAGATGCGCTACAACTCCGAGTGGTGCGACCCGTTGGGTGCGCGCGGCATGATCCAGCTGGCGTCGCGCTATACCGTGGCGCGCATGATGGAACGCGACGACTTCACCAAGCGCTACAAGAGTGGGACTCCGATTGCTGTTCATGAGTTCCTCTATCCTTTGATGCAGGGCTACGATTCGGTCGCTTTGAAATCAGACCTTGAGCTAGGTGGAACGGACCAGAAATTTAACCTGCTGGTCGGCCGCGAACTCCAGAAGGATTACGGACAAGAGCCGCAGTGCATCCTCACCATGCCGCTGCTCGAAGGCCTGGACGGCGTCGACAAGATGTCCAAGTCCAAAAACAATTACATCGGCATCACCGAGGCGCCCAACATGATGTTCGGCAAGTTGATGAGTATTTCCGACACCATGATGTGGAAATACTTCGAGCTGCTGTCGTTCCGCCCGATGGACGAGATCGCCACGCTGAAGGCGGCCACCGAAGGCGGCGCCAACCCGCGCGACGCGAAAGTGGCCCTGGCCAAGGAAATCGTCACCCGTTTCCATTCGTCCCAGGCAGCCGACGACGCCCTGACCGACTTCGTCAACCGCTCGAAGGGCGGCATTCCGGACGACGTGCCGGAAGTGAATGTGCCAGGCGCACCGCTGGGCGTGGCCCAGCTGCTGAAGGCGGCCGGTCTGTGCGCCTCGACCTCGGAAGCGATGCGCATGATCGACCAGGGCGGCGTGCGCATCGACGGCGCCGTGGTCAGCGACAAGGGCCTGCAAGTGGCGGCCGGCAACTTCGTGATGCAGGTCGGCAAGCGCAAGTTCGCCCGCGTGAACTTCACCGCTGCATGATCGGCCTGCTGCAGCGCGTCAGCCACGCCAGCGTGGTGGTGGATGGCGCGACCGTGGGCGCGATCGAGGCCGGCCTGATGGTGCTGGTCTGCGCCGAGAAGGGCGATACCGAGCGCGAGGCCGACGCCTTGCTCACCAAGCTGCTCGGCTATCGCGTGTTCTCCGACGAGGCCGGCAAGATGAACCGCAGCGTCACGGACGCGGGCGGCGCCCTGCTGCTGGTGCCGCAGTTCACGCTGGCGGCCGACACCCGTTCGGGTACCCGTCCTTCGTTCTCGCCGGCCGCCAGCCCGGAAGACGGGCGGCGCCTGTTCGATTATTTCGTGCGCCAGGCATGCACACGGCATGGCAAAGTTGAGACTGGTCAATTTGGCGCTGACATGAAAGTGGCGCTGACCAATGACGGACCGGTGACGATCTGGCTGCGCGTTGATCCGGTCGACGTCAAGCGCTGAAACCTGCACCGCCTCGTGGCGGTCAATAGAAAGGAGTCCCACGAGGGAGATTGCGATGAAAATCTGGAGTGATTCATTTAACGAAGGCGGCCTGATTCCGCCGGAATGCGCTTTTGCCGTCATCGACCCGGCCACCCACGTGCGCCTGTCGAGCAACCGCAATCCCCACCTGGCCTGGGACGACGTGCCGGCCGGCACCCAGTCGCTGGTGCTGCTCTGCCACGATGGCGATGCGCCGACCGACGGCAGCAATGTCAACAAGGAAGGCAAGACCGTTCCCGAAGACCTGAAGCGCGCCGATTTCTATCACTGGACCCTGGTCGACATTCCGCCCAGCCTGAAAACGCTGGAAGAAGGGCAGTTCTCCGACATGGTCACCCCGGGCGGCAAATCCGGTCCCGATCTGCCTTTCCTGGTCAAGAACGGCACCGAGCACCAGCTGCGCCAGGGCACCAACGACTACACCGGCTGGTTCGCAGCCGATCCTGACATGGCCGGCGAATACTTCGGCTACGACGGTCCCTGCCCGCCGTGGAACGACGAGCGCGTGCATACCTACGTGTTTACACTTTACGCGCTGGACATTGTCCATCTGCCGCTCGAAGGCACCTTCACCGGCCAGGAAGCGCGCCTCGCGATGCGCGGCCACATCCTCGACGAAGCCCAGATCTTCGGCGTGTACTCGCTCAATCCACAGATCGCGCCTACGCTCTCGAAGTAACCAACCGCCCCGGCCAGCCGGGGCTTTTCCTTTCTCCATGCAAAACGACACCCCCACCCGGATCGTCCTGATCCGCCACGGCGAAACCGCCTGGAACGCCGAACGCCGCCTGCAAGGCCACCTCGACATCGACCTGAACGCAGAAGGAGAGCGCCAGGCGCATGCCCTGGCGGCCGCACTGGCCGATGAACACTTCGACGTGCTGGTCGCGAGCGACCTGGCGCGCGCCGCCCAGACCGCGAAAGCCCTGGGCGCATCGCGCGACCAGCCGCTGTACATCGACGGCCGCCTGCGCGAGCGCTGCTATGGCGGCTTCGAGGGCTTGCTGTATGCCGAGATCGAGGCCCGTTTTCCGTCGGAATTCGCCGCCTGGCAGGCGCGCGACATCGATGCCGAGCTGCCGCCAGGCCCCAACCGTGGCGAAACCTTTCGCCAGTTCTACGACCGCGTCGTGCCGGCGATCATCGGCTGGGCCGAAGACAATCCCGGCGAGTCGCTGGCTTTGGTGGCCCACGGCGGCGTGCTCGAATGCGCCTACCGCGCCGCGCTCGGCCTGCCGCTGGAAACCCCGCGTGACTTCAAGGTATTGAATGCGAGCATCAACCGCTTCATCGTAAGCAACGGCAAGCTGGAGCTGGTGAGCTGGGGCGAGGTGGGTCACCTGCGTCCCGCTGTAATGGATGAGCTGGCTTAGTTCGCATTCCAGCGGCTGTAGCCAAATTTTTTCCTGCTGTCTACAACGGATTCTGCCGTTCGCGACAGTTCGCGACAAATTTTGCTGATAATTTGAGCAGCGGTTCGGGTAAAATAGCAGGTTCCCGCAAATTCTTTCCCCATTCCCGCTGTGCAAATCGGTCCGTATTTACTTCGCAATAATGTCTTTGTCGCACCCATGGCGGGTGTGACCGACCGTCCGTTCCGCCAGCTGTGCAAGCAGCTCGGCGCCGGCTATGCGGTGTCGGAAATGGCGGCATCGAACCCGCGCCTGTGGGCCAGCGAAAAGACCAGCCGCCGTACCGACCATGAAGGCGAAATGGAGCCGAAGGCGGTGCAGATCGCCGGCGCCGACCCGCAGGACCTGGCCGATTGCGCCCGCCACAACGTCGAGCGCGGCGCCCAGATCATCGACATCAACATGGGGTGCCCGGTTAAAAAGGTGTGCAACAGCTGGTGCGGTTCGGCCCTGCTGCAGCACGAAGACCTGGTCGAACGCATCCTGCACGCCGTGGTCGAGGCCGTAGACGTGCCGGTGACGCTGAAGTTCCGCACCGGCTGGGACCGCGAAAACAGGAACGCGCTGACCATCGCGCGCATGGCCGAGCAGGCCGGCATCCAGATGCTGACCCTGCATGGCCGCACCCGCGCCGACGGCTACAAGGGCGAGGCCGAGTACGACACCATCCGCGCCGTGAAGGCGGCGGTCGGGATTCCGGTGGTGGCGAATGGCGACATCACGACGCCGGAAAAGGCGAAATTCGTGCTCGACTACACGGGCGCCGACGCGGTGATGATCGGCCGCGCCGCCCAGGGCCGGCCCTGGATCTGCCGCGAAATCGACCATTACCTGCGCACCGGCGAATTGCTGCCGGCGCCGCTGGTGGAAGAGGTGCGCCACCTCATGAACGAACACCTGCCGGCCCATTACGCCTTCTATGGCGAGTATGTCGGCGTACGGACGGCGCGCAAGCACATCGGCTGGTATGTCGAGGATTTGCCTGGCGGCGAGGAATTCCGCCAGCGCATGAACCGGATGGAATCCACCAGCGAGCAGCTGGATGCGGTGGATAAATTCTTCCAATCTCAACTGGGGTTCGGGGAGCGGTTACAATACCGGCCCGCGCAGCCTGCCGTTGAGGCACAAGCAGCATAAAAATAGTCAGACAAAAAGAATAACAATGGGGACGTCGCCGTCGTGCGCGGCGAAGCAAACACTAACCAGGATGAAGCAGCAGACATGAGCAAAGAGAGTATCCAGGAAGTTGTCCAGAAGAGCCTCGAGGACTATTTCAATGACCTGGGCGAGCAGAAGCCGACGAACATCTACGACATGATGGTCATGACCGTCGAGAAGCCGATCCTCGAAGTGGTGATGACGCGCGCCGACGGCAACCAGTCGCACGCAGCCCAGATGCTGGGCATCAACCGCAATACCCTGCGCAAGAAACTGCAAGAGCACGGACTGCTCTAACGCTTGCCGGCACGAGTGGCCGTGCGCGGGCGCGGCCAGTATGGCGTGCCTCCAATCCGCACAGAATTTTCATCAACCGTGGCCACTCCCATGATCAAACAAGCTCTCATTTCCGTCTCCGACAAGACCGGCGTGCTCGATTTTGCGCGCGCGCTGTCTGCGCTCGGCGTCAACATCCTGTCGACCGGCGGCACCGCCAAACTGCTGCAGGACAATGGCGTGCCGGTGACCGAAGTTGCCGACTACACCGGCTTCCCGGAAATGCTCGATGGCCGCGTGAAGACCCTGCACCCGAAGGTCCACGGCGGCATCCTCGCGCGCCGCGATTTCCCCGAGCACGTGTCCAAGCTGGAAGAGCACGGCATTCCGCAGATCGACATGGTGGTGGTGAACCTGTATCCCTTCCAGCAGACAGTGGCCAAAGCCGAGTGCTCGCTGGAAGACGCGATCGAGAACATCGACATCGGCGGCCCGACCATGCTGCGTTCGGCGGCCAAGAACCACAAGGACGTGGTCGTGATCGTCGACCCGGCCGATTACGGCGTGGTGCTGGCGGAAATGAAGGGCACCGGCGCTGCCGCCGGCGCGGTGGGCTACGACACCAAGTTCCGCCTGGCCAAGAAAGTGTTTGCGCATACCGCGCAATACGACGGCGCCATCACCAACTACCTGACCAGCCTGGGCGAAGACAAGCAGCACGCCACCCGTTCGAGCTACCCGCAGACGATCAACATGTCGTTTGAAAAAGTACAGGACATGCGCTACGGCGAAAACCCGCACCAGGGCGCGGCGTTCTACCGCGACATCGTCAGCATCGATGGCGCGCTGGCCAACTACCGCCAGTTGCAGGGCAAGGAACTCTCGTACAACAACATCGCCGACGCCGATGCGGCCTGGGAATGCGTGAAGTCGCTGGGCGGCTCGCTGGGCAACACTGCGCAAGCAGCCGGTTGCGTGATCGTCAAGCATGCCAATCCCTGCGGCGTGGCAATCGGCACCGATGCGCTGGACGCCTACTCGCGCGCGTTGCAGACCGATCCGACCTCGGCTTTCGGCGGCATCATCGCCTTCAATGTGGAAGTCGACGGCCGTGCGGCCGAGGCGCTGGCGAAACTGTTTGTCGAAGTGCTGATCGCACCGTCGTTCACCGCCGAGGCACGCCAGATCATGGCTGCCAAGCAGAACGTGCGCCTGCTGGAAATTCCATTGGGCCTGGGCCAGAACGTCTATGACGTCAAGCGCGTCGGCGGCGGCCTGCTGGTGCAGTCGCCGGATGCGAAAAATGTGGGCCTGGACGAACTGCGCGTCGTGTCGAAAAAGCAGCCGACCCAGCAGCAGTTGCAGGATTTGATGTTCGCCTGGCGCGTGGCCAAGTTCGTCAAGTCGAATGCGATCGTGTTCTGCGGTAACGGCATGACGCTGGGCGTGGGAGCAGGGCAGATGAGCCGCATCGACTCGGCGCGCATCGCCTCGATCAAGGCGCAGAATGCAGGCCTGTCCTTGGCTGGTTCGGCGGTGGCGTCGGATGCCTTCTTCCCGTTCCGCGATGGCCTGGACGTGGTGGTCGATGCAGGCGCGACCTGCGTCATTCACCCGGGCGGCTCGATGCGCGACCAGGAAGTGATCGATGCGGCCGATGAGCGCGGTGTTGTCATGCTGTACACCGGGACGCGTCACTTCCGTCATTGATATTGTTGGCTCGGCCGGGGTGCATTGTTATTGTTTGCTCGGCCGGGTTGCATTGATATTGTTGGCTCGGCCGGGTTGGTAGGGTGGGCACTTGTGCCCACGCGGATGCTCTGCCTGTGAGACTGCGTGGGCACAAGTGCCCACCCCACGTTTATACCGTCGGGCCAAAGCATGGAGCGCCACCCGCACATGGTTTTGTTGTAACGTATCCGGCAACAATCCCATGCAAACCTGTGTTTATACACAGTATTTTTCCCACGAACCTTGCTGGCCGGTATAACATTCGATAATGATTATTCTCGGCATCGACCCTGGCTTGCGCACGACCGGCTTTGGCGTCATTGAAAAGCACGGCAGCAAACTGCGCTACATCGCCTCGGGCACCATCAAGACCGGTCTGGAAGGGGCCTTGCCCCCACGCCTGAAGATCATCCTCGATGGCGTGCGCGAGATCGTCGCCACCTACCAGCCGGCCTGTGCGGCCATCGAAAAGGTGTTCGTCAACGTGAATCCGCAGTCCACGCTGCTGTTGGGCCAGGCGCGCGGCGCCGCCATCAGCGCGCTGGTTGGCTTCGACCTCGACGTGGCGGAGTACTCGCCGACCCAGATCAAGCAGGCCGTGGTCGGCACCGGCAAGGCGGCCAAGCCGCAGGTGCAGGACATGGTCTCGCGCCTGCTCACGCTGCCCGGCCTGCCTGGCTCTGACGCGGCCGATGCCCTCGGCGTGGCGATCTGCCATGCGAACAACTACGACACGCTGGCCATGCTCGGTGCGCTCGGTCCGCAGATGACCGGCCTGCGCATGAAACGCGGCCGCCTGGTCTAAGCAACGCATCCATACAATATAAAAGGCCCAACATGATTGGTCGCATCTCCGGAATCCTGCTCGAAAAAGTGCCGCCGCAATTGCTGGTTGACTGCAACGGCGTCGGCTACGAAGTCGATGTGCCGATGAGCACCTACTACAACCTGCCGCACACCGGCGAAAAGGTCGTGCTGTTCACGCACCAGGCGATCCGCGAGGATGCCCATTTGCTGTTCGGCTTCGGCACCGCCAGCGAGCGCGCCCTGTTCCGCCAGTTGATCAAGATTACCGGCGTCGGCGCGCGCACCGCGCTCGGCATTTTGTCCGGCATGTCCGTAGCCGACCTGGCCCAGGCCGTGACGCTGCAGGAAGCCGGCCGCCTGGTGAAGATTCCCGGCATCGGCAAGAAGACCGCCGAACGCCTGCTGCTGGAACTGAAGGGTAAACTCGGCGCCGACATCGGCATCGTGGGCGGCGGCGTGCCGCGCGACGACACGCAAGCCGACGTGATGAACGCCCTGATCGCTTTGGGGTATTCTGACAAGGAAGCGCTGCTCGCCACCAAGAACCTGCCCGAAGGCGCGAGCGTTTCCGACGGCATCAAGTTCGCCCTGAAGGCGCTGTCCAAAGGGTGAAGCAGGGGTTGCGTGCGGCATGCCGCACGCCTGCGGAACGGGTCTGCCTTGCAAGGCAGACCCTGGCAACTAATCAGATTTACGAAAATCAGTAATGAGCATCCAGACCGACAACTTCACCGAGCAGCGGGTCATCGACGCGGCGCCGGCCTCGCCCAACGAGGAGGCGATCGAACGCGCCTTGCGCCCGAAACAGCTCGACGAATACGTCGGCCAGGCCAAGATCCGCGACCAGCTCGAAATCTTCATCTCGGCCGCGCGCAAGCGCCGCGAAGCGCTGGACCACACGCTGCTGTTTGGCCCACCGGGCCTCGGTAAAACCACGCTGGCGCACATCATCGCGCGCGAGATGGGCGTGAATTTGCGCCAGACTTCCGGCCCGGTGCTGGAACGCCCGGGCGACCTGGCCGCCATCCTCACCAACCTCGAACCGAACGACGTGCTGTTCATCGACGAGATCCACCGCCTGTCGCCGGTGGTCGAGGAAATCCTGTACCCGGCGCTGGAAGACTACCAGATCGACATCCTGATCGGCGAGGGGCCTGCCGCGCGTTCGGTGAAGCTCGATTTGCAGCCGTTCACCCTGGTCGGCGCCACCACGCGCGCCGGCATGCTGACCAATCCGCTGCGCGACCGCTTCGGCATCGTCGCCCGCCTCGAGTTCTACAACGTCGAGGAACTGACCAAGATCGTGACGCGCAGCGCGCACTTGCTGGAAGCGCCGATCAACGAGGAAGGCGCACGCGAAGTGGCAATGCGCGCACGCGGCACGCCGCGTATCGCCAACCGCCTGCTGCGCCGCGTGCGCGACTACGCCGAAGTGAAGGGCAATGGCGACATCACCAAGAACATCGCCGACCTGGCCCTGAAGATGCTCGATGTCGACTCGGTCGGCTTCGACGTCATGGACCGGAAACTGCTGGAAGCGGTGCTGTTCAAGTTCAGCGGCGGCCCGGTGGGCATCGGCAACCTGGCGGCGGCGATCGGCGAAGCGGCCGACACCATCGAGGACGTGCTCGAACCGTATTTGATCCAGCAGGGTTACCTGCAGCGCACGCCGCGCGGACGCATCGCCACCCCGGCGGCGTACCAGCACTTCGGCGTGGCCGCGCCGCGCATCAGCCCGACCGGCGACCTCTGGGACAACCTCCAGTGATGCAGATCTGGGTCGACGCCGACGCCTGCCCCGGCGTGATCAAGGACATCCTGTACCGGGTGGCCGAGCGCACGCAGATCCAGGTCACGCTGGTGGCGAACCAGCTGATGCGCGTACCGGGTTCGAAGTTCATCCGCGCGCTGCAGGTGCCGAGCGGGGCCGATGTGGCCGACGCCGAGATCGTCGAACGGCTGGCTGCGGGCGACCTGGTCGTCACCGGCGACATTCCGCTGGCGGCGCAGGTGCTGGAGAAGGGCGGCTACGCACTCAATCCGCGCGGCGACTTCTACACGAAAGACACCATCGCCCAGCAGCTGACCATGCGCGCCTTCATGGAAGAACTGCGCAGCGGCGGCATCGACACGGGCGGGCCTGCGGCCTTCAGCCAGGCCGACCGCCAGAACTTCGCCAACGCGCTGGACCGCCACCTGGCGCGCCAGCGCCCGCGCGCCTGACCTGGCCGACTGTCAGCGTGCCTGGCGCCGCGCCAGGTCGCGCTCGACCATCTTCAGCAAGGAATCCACTGACCATACCAGGTCGGTGACCGGAATGTCGGGCTGGTAGACCTTGCCGTTCGGGCGGCCGCGGTTCACGTACATCTTGTTCGGCACCCGCACTGCCGCCAGGTTTGACGCCAGGTTCTCGCGCCGCATTTCCATGTAGCGCGAGTCGGCGGAACTGGGCGCGCCGATCAGGATGGTGTTCGGGAAGCGGGTGAAGGTATCGACCGCGTCGAGGCAGGCGCTGGCGCAGTCGCCGGGCACCACCACGTACAGCGGGCGCGTGAAAGGCGGTCCTTCCCGGGCGGCGGCGGCGGGGTCGATCGCATGGTCGGGAAACTCGATGTGGAACAGCTCCTTGCGCCCGAGGGCGGCGCGCATGCCCTCGGCTTGCTGCCTGGCCCAGTCGGCGCCTTCGTCCTGGCCTTGTTTCGCGAGCTGCTCGGCTACCCAGAACAGGTAGCCGGTGTTCGCGGGCGAAGCGCGCCACCATACCTGGGTGCGGGCGCTGAACGCCGCAGTCGCGCGCTGCACGCGGGCTTTGCCCCACAAAGCCTCGGCAAAGGCTTCGGCCCAGCTCGAGGAACCGCCGCCATTCTTGCGCAGGTCCACCACGACCGCATCGGCGGCCAGGTAGCGTGCCCGCTGCGTTTCGATTTCGCGCGTGAGCGCGCGGTAGGCCTCGCGCTCCTGAGCGTCCGGATGGAAGGTCGGCATCGACACCCAGTACAGGTTCTTCCGCGGCTCGGTCATGCCGACAGGGCGCGTGTCGCCGTCGCTGCTCTCGGCAAGCCAGCGCTCGGCCAGGGCGTCGATGTCGCGCCAGGCCAGCGCCCCTTCGCTGAGCTTGCCCTCGAAGGCCACGCTGCAGCGCTGCGGACGCTGCACGAAAGGATTGCGGGTATCGATGAACAGCTCGCGCGCTAGCGCCCACCATTGTCCGGCCTCGGCCTCGCGGCCCTGGAAGCCGAACACGTTCTCGCGTATCAGCTGCTCCACGGGCTTGCCGTCGCAGGAGACGATCTTGCCGCCGACCGCCGGCCAGCCGGCGTCGGCATTGTGCACATACAGGCCGTCGCCGCGCCACACCGTGACGAAGCCGGGCCAGCGCGGCCTGGGCAGGGCTGCTTTCGGGATGCGCACCGCCAGTCCGGCATGGCCGTCCCCGATACGCACATTGAAGCCTTCGACGGCGGCTACGTAGCCGGCCATGTCGTTCACGCGCGCGGCAAGGGCCAGGCCATGCTGGCGCGCCTCGTCGAGCTTGTGCAGGAAGCCGGGATTGCCGGGGTCGTGCGCGCCGGGGTGGTGCGCGCGCGTGATCTGCACCGCGGCCTCGATGTCGGCCATGGCGGCGGCGCGCCAGGCGGCTGCGGTGGTGGGCAGGGTAGGCATGGTGGGTGGCTGCGGCGGCGCCGCGCGCGACCCCGTCGACAGCAAGGCCAGGCCAGCTAGGCAGCATTGCTTGAGCACGGCGGACAGGCGGTCAGGGCATCGCATTGGCATGGGCAAGGGATGTTGATCGGAATGCCACGATACCATCCATTCGCGCCGCCCGGCCAGCCATTCCGGGAACCCATGCGCCCTGCATGGCCGGGGCCGCGCCGGACCTGACATTTGTCACCCGAAAGTGGTGGCAGCTGCTTCTGTCGCGCCCGTCGCCGGCTGCGCATACTGCTCTCACACCCACCCTGGAGAGACCGATGAAACCCACCGCCCTGAACATCCTGCTGCTGTGCGCCGGCCTGGCCGCCAGCTCCTGCGCCCTGGCCGCCGCCACCCTGGTGAAAGACGTGCGCGTCTTCGACGGCACGGCCGTGCACGAGCGCCGTTCGGTGCTGTTCGAAGACGGCAGCATCAAGGATGCGGACTACCGCGGCGCCGCGCCAAAGGAGGCGCGCATCGTCGACGGCAGCGGACGCACCCTGCTGCCCGGCCTGATCGATTCGCACGTGCACGCCTTCCGCTATCTCGACCTGCCGCTGCTGTTCGGCGTGACCACCCAGGTCGACATGTTCACCGGCGTGCAGGTGATGCAGGCCATGCGCGCGGCGATGGCGGCCGGGAAGAACACGCAGCGCGCCGACATGTTCTCGGCCGGCACCCTGGCCACGGCCAAGGGCGGCCACGGCACCCAGTTCGGCATGGCGATCCCGACGCTCGCCACGCCGGCCGAGGCGCAAGGCTTCGTCGACGCCCGCATCGCCGAAGGCTCGCACTTCATCAAGATCGTGCTCGAGAGCGGGCATGGCGCGCAGCGCATGAACAGCCTCGACCTGCCGACCGTGAAAGCCCTGATCGAGGCCGCGCACCGGCGCGGCAAGCTGGCCGTGGTCCACGTCAGCACGCCGGAGAACGCGCGCGCCGCGCTGGACGCCGGCGCCGACGGCCTGGTGCACCTGTTCGTCGGCAGCACGATCAGCGCGAACGACGCCGCCGCGCTGGCAAAGCTGGCCGGCGCCAAGCGGGCCTTCGTGGTGCCGACCTTCTCGGCGCTCGAGAGCATGGCCGGCGTCAAGCCGGACGAGCTGCTGGCCGATCCTGCCCTGGCCAGCCTGCTCGACAAGGAACAGGCGCTGCCCCTGAAGGCGAGCTACGGCCAGTCGCCGATGCCGGCCCTGCTGGCGGCGCCGAAGGCGGTGACGGCGGCGCTGCGCCGCGCCGGCGTGCCGGTGCTGGCCGGGACCGATGCCGGCAACCCGGGCACCCAGTACGGCGTGAGCATGCACCACGAACTGGCGGCGCTGGTCGCGGCCGGCCTCACGCCGGGCGAAGCGCTGGCCGCCGCCACCAGCGCGCCGGCGCGTCTGTTCCGCCTTGGCCAGCGCGGACGCATCGCCGACGGCTACAAGGCCGACCTGCTGCTGGTGGAGGGCAATCCGCTGGCGGACATCGCGGCCACGCGCCGCATCGTCGAGGTGTGGAAGGATGGCGAGAGCGCGGCGCCGCTGCGCGAACGCCAGCGCGCGCGGGTGGCGCAGGAAAACACCGCGCCCGGCCTGGCCCCGGTGCGCCTGCCGCCCGACGGCCGCATCAGCCTGTTCGGCAAGGACAAGCTGGCCAGCCCCTTCGGCAAGGGCTGGGGCGCTTCCTACGACAGCATGATGGGCGGGAAGTCGAGCGCGACGCTGCAGGTGGTGCCGGGCGAGGGCGGCCAGGAAGCGGTGGCGGTGTCGGCGAAGATCGTGCCGGGCTTTCCGTATCCCTGGGCCGGCCTGTACTTCGCACCCGGCGCGCAGCAGATGCAGCCGGCCAACCTGAGCGCCGCGAAGGAACTGCGCTTTCGTGTACGCGGCGACGGCGGACGCTATACGGTCAGCATGCTGTCGCAGGGTGTGACGATCCCCGCGACCGTGCCGTTCACGGCCGGCGCGCAGTGGCAGGAAGTGGTCGTGCCGCTGACCCGCTTCGCCGGCGTCGATCCGGCCCTGGCGACCATGATCGGCTTCAACGCCGGCCCGGAGCCCGGCGACTACCGCTTCGAGATCGCCGATGTGCGCCTGCTCGAAGGCGCAGGCCAGGCCGCCGGAAGTGCACCATGAAGCGGACCATCCCGGCAACCCTGCTGCTGTGCGCCGGCCTGGCCACCAGCTCGTACGCACTCGCCGCCGCCACCCTGGTCAAGGACGTGCGCGTCTTCGATGGCCAGGCCGTGCACGAGCGCCGCTCGGTCCTGTTCGACGGCGCCACCATCCTCGATGCGGATTTTCGCGGCGCGGCGCCGCAAGGGGCCCGCATCGTGAGCGGCGCCGGCCGCACCCTGCTGCCGGGCCTGATCGACGCCCACACCCATGCCTTCCGCTGGCAGGAGCTGCCGGTGCTGTTCGGGGTGACCACCCAGGTCGACATGTTCACCGACGTCACGTTGATGAAAGCGGCCAAGCAGGAGATGGCGCAGGGCAGCCGGCACGACCATGCCGACCTGTTCTCGGCCGGCACCCTGGTCACCGCGCCGAACGGCCACGGCACGCAGTTCGGCCTGCTCATTCCGACGATCACCGGACCGGAACAGGCCCAGGCCTTTGTCGACGCCCGTATCGCCGAAGGCTCGGACTTCATCAAGATCGTGATGGGTGGCGGCTACGGCATGCAGTCGATCAGCCTGGCCACGGCGAAGGCGGTGATCGATGCGGCCCACCTGCGCGGCAAGCTGGCCGTGGTCCACATCGGCAACGAGCAGGATGCGCGCGCCATGCTGGAAGCCGGCGCCGACGGCCTGGTGCACCTGTTCCCGGCCGCGTCGAGCGATGCGGCGGGACTGGCGCGGCTGGCGCGCAGGGAGGGCGCCTTCGTGATCCCGACCTTCGCGGTCCTGGAAAGCATGGCCGGCTGGCGCGGCGACGATCTGCTGGCCGACCCGGGCCTGGCCGGCCTGCTCGACAAGGATGCCCAGGCGCCCCTGAAGACCCACTACGGCAACAAGGAACGCGCCGAACTGCTGGCCGCGCCAAAGGCCGTCACCGCGGCATTGATGCGAGCCGGCGTGCCGGTGCTGGCCGGGACCGATGCCGGCAACCCCGGCACCCAGTACGGTGTCAGCATGCACCGCGAGCTGAAGGCGCAGGTCTTCAGGCTGGGCAAGCGCGGGCGCATCGCACAGGGCTACAAGGCCGACCTGCTGCTGGTGGAGGGCAATCCGGCGGCCGACATCCTGGCCACGCGCCGCATCGTCGAAGTCTGGAAGGACGGCGCCAGCGCCAACGGCCTGCGCGAGCGCCAGCGCCAGCAGGTGGCCAAGGCGGCGCAGGCGCCCCAGCCGGGGGCAGGCAAGGGCCTGGCGTTGCCGGCGGATGGCCGCATCAGCCAGTTCAGCGCGCAACGCCTGGCCAGCCCGATCGGCATGGGCTGGAGCGCCTCGACCGACAGTTTTGCAGGCGGCAAATCGACCGTGGTCCTGACACCTGGCCAGGCGCTGGCGGATGGCCAGGTGCCGCTGGCGGTCGACGCGACAGTGGCGCCGGGCCTGCCTTTCGCCTGGGCCGGCCTGGCCTTCATGCCGGGGGCGCAGCCGATGGCGCCTGCCGACTTCGGCGCCGTGAAGACGGTGCGCTTCAAGGTGCGCGGCGATGGCAAGACCTACCAGATGATCGCCATGTCGCAGGGCGTGCAGACCCCGGGCGCGCAATCGTTCACGGCAGGCCCGGAATGGACCGAAGTGAGCGTAGCCTTGCGCGAGCTGAAAGGCATCGATCCGGCCACCGTGACCATGTTAGGATTTAACGCCGGTCCGCAACCGGGCGACTATCGCTTCGAGATCGTCGACGTGCGCCTGCTGACGCAATAACCATAAGAGGACCACAGCGATGAACACGATACGTCAAGCGATGGCAAGGTTCCGGGCCAGGCCCTGGATTCCGGCGGAGTACGGCAAGACGCCTTACCTCTGGCTGCTCAGCCTCGGCTACCTGTTCTGGAAGTACGCCTACGTGCCGCCGACGCCGGTGGAGGCAGCCCTGCTGGCGCTGACGGTCGTGTTCTTCGTCTGGCTCTACTGCGCCAGCTACTGGGCGCGCGGCTGGCAGGTGGCGGGCTGCATCGCGGCCGGCTGCCTGCTCGGCGCGGCCTGGGTGCGCTGGAACATCGGCGCCGCCACCTTCTTCATCTTCGCCTGCGCCATGGCGGCGCGCTACCCCGACATCCGGCGCGCCGTGCTGGCGATCGGCGCCGTGTTCGTGGCCGCTTTCCTGGCCTCGCTGCTGGCCGAGTCGGCGCAGACGCGCTTCCTGTTCCTGTTGCCCCTGCTTACCGCCGGCCTGCCGGTGAGCATGGGTTCGATCATGGATGCGCGCCTGCGCCGCTCGCGCCAGGAACTGCTGCGCAAGCAGGAAGAAGTCGAGCACATGGCCACCATCGCCGAGCGCGAACGCATCTCGCGCGACCTGCACGACCTGCTCGGCCATTCGCTGTCGCTGATTGCGCTGAAGGCGGAACTGGCCGGCAAGCTGGCCGACCGCAACCCGGAGGCATGCAGGCGCGAGATCGCCGACATCGAAGCGACCGCGCGCCAGGCGCTGGGCGAAGTGCGCAGCGCCGTCAGCGGCTACCGCGAAAGTGGCCTGATCCATGCATTGGCAAGCGCACGGGCCAGCCTGGCCGCTGCCGACGTCGAGCTCGACGAACAGGTCGAGCGTGTGAAACTGGCGCCGGCGGCCGAACATGTGGTGGCGCTGGCCCTGCGCGAGGCCGTGACCAACGTCGTACGCCATGCCGGCGCGCGCCGCTGCACCCTGTCGCTGGTGCTGGAGCAGGGCAGCGCCGTGCTGCGCGTGAAGGATGACGGTGCACGCCTGCGCAACGTGCACGACCTGCATGGCCTGCGCCAGGGGAATGGCCTGAGCGGCATGCAGGAGCGGGCCGCGGCAATCGGCGGCAAGCTGGCGCTGGCGGTGGCTGCAACGAGCGGCCTGGCGCTGGAATTGCGCGTGCCGGCCGGAGAAGCCGCATGATCCGCATCCTGATCGCCGAAGACCAGGCCATGGTGCGCGGCGCCCTGGCTGCGCTGCTCGGTCTGGAGCCGGACATCGAGGTGGTCGCCACCGCCGCCGACGGCGCCGAGGCGCTGGCCCTGTGCGGTCAGCACGCGCCCGACATCGTGCTGACCGATATCGAGATGCCGCGCATGACAGGGCTGGAATTGGCGGCCCAGCTGGCTGCGCGCCAGGACGCGCGCATGGCGCCCTGCCGCGTGATGATCGTCACCACGTTCGGGCGCAGCGGCTACCTGCGGCGCGCACTCTCCGCCGGCGTGCGCGGTTTTCTCCTGAAGGACGCGCCGGCCGATGCGCTGGCCGCGGCGATCCGCACCGTGCACGCCGGTGGCCGCGCGATCGCGCCCGAGCTGGCGCTGGAAAGCTGGAGCGGCGCCCAGGACCCGCTCACCGAGCGCGAACGGCAGGTGCTGCGCCTGGCCGGCGAGGGCGCCAGCGGCGCCGACATCGCGCGCCAGATCCACCTGTCCGAAGGCACCGTGCGCAACTACCTGTCGGAGGCGATCAGCAAGCTGGGGGCCGGCAACCGGGTCGAAGCCTACCGCCTGGCGCGCGATGCGGGCTGGCTGTAGTGCGCGGCTGGCTGTAAAGACATAAACCGTTTGCCGGATCGGTGCGCAGCCATGCGCCATGCATCCGGCTGAGCTGGCATCATTTCCCTTCGATAGCGGGGGAGGGAAGGCATGGCGTGGTACGAGCAAGTCTGGCTGACGATACAGGCAGAGTTTTCCGATCTGGGCGACGTGGACGACATCACGCGCATCGTGCTGCGCCTGACGGTGGCGGTCGTGCTGGGCGGCCTGCTCGGCTATGAACGCGAATCCGCCGGCGCCTCGGCCGGCCTGCGCACCCACATGCTGGTGTCGCTCGGCTCGGCCCTGTTCGTGCTGATTCCGCTGCAGGCGGGAATGAAGATCGAGGATGTGTCGCGCGTACTGCAGGGCGTTACCGCCGGCATCGGCTTCCTTGGCGCCGGCGCCATCCTCAAGCAAAAGGACCAGAACGACATCAGGGGCCTGACCACGGCCGCCAGCGTCTGGCTGACCTCGGCCGTGGGTATCGCGGCGGGCATGGGGCGCGAAGCCAGCGCCGTGCTCAGCGCCCTGTTTGCGCTGGTGATCCTGGCGGTCGTACGCTCGCCCAGGCGCTGACCTTGTAGCGGCCCCGGCAAGAATGATAGGTAGGGAGCGGGCCCGTTGGCCGCCAGGTTTGCCAGGATGATCGGCTCGTGGAAACGATGTGGGGGCTCGCATGTCAGAGTGCAAACGAGCGGATCCACGGGCCAACACGCGCATTGCGGCCCGGGTCGAGGAGGCTTTGCGTATCCTGCAGAGCGACGGCGCCTATCCGGCCTTCGTCTTCATGCAGCTGGCCGGCGTGCCGCGCCACGTGGCCGTAAGGCTGCTGTGTTCGCCCGACCGGCAGCGCCGGGCAGACCGGCGCATCAGGCCTCGCTCCAGCGGCTAGCCGGGCTGCGCCGCCATTCGAACCTTCCATTCATGCAAAAAGCCCGCCAATTGGCGGGCTCTTCGGTATTGCATCGGCCGCCCATGCTATCTGCATGGTGCGCGCCATTCTTCGCTGCGTGATCAGATCGCGCAGATATTCCCGGCTTTTTCGCCTTTTGGACCAGTCGAGCGCACAAACGATACGCGCTGGTTTTCAGCGAGGCTTTTGAAACCCTGCGATTGAATGTCCTGGAAATGCGCGAACAAATCGCCGCCGCCTGCGTCAGGGGTAATGAAGCCGAAGCCTTTTGAATCGTTGAACCATTTTACGGTGCCGGTTTGGGTAGTCATGATTGCATCCTTTTTAAATTTGCATGGGCAAGCGCCCGAATTGCACATTCGACCAAGAGAGGGTGTAACGGAGGGAATCAGACGGGACCGCCAAACGGCGAGACAGGAAAGAAAGGCCAACAATAACAACGACTTGATGTAGTGCGAGATGGAAGATACAGGGATTTCCGGGATTTACCTAATTATTTCGTATTTATTTTCTCCCGCGTGCATTTATTCTCATTTCGAGCGTTTCCGGAAATGACTGTTATGATCAGGTAACCCATTTTCGTTGAATCTCAGCGGATTGGACATATAAAGGTTTTAACATGCCGGCGCACCGATTAAGCGACTTTATCCATAACAACATGGAGCCGATTCTCCAGGCCTGGGAAGATTTTGCGCGCACCATCGAACCACCTGCACTGACCATGGACGACACCGAACTGCGCGACCATGCACGCCAGATGCTGCATGCGATCAGCACCGACCTGGCTGTGCCGCAATCCGAGCAGGAGCGCTGCGCGAAGTCGCGTGGCCTCGGCAAGCGCGGGGTGGACGACACGGCCGCCGAAACCCATGCCGAGGCGCGCCTGTTGTCCGGCTATACCGTTGTCCAGCTGGTCTCCGAATACCGCGCCCTGCGTTCGAGCGTGCTGACCCTGTGGGTGGCCGCCCTTGCCGGCGAAGCCCCATCGACCCACATGGAAGACGTCACGCGTTTCAACGAAGCCATCGACCAGGCCCTGGCCGAGTCGGTTGCGCGCTACGAGCTCATGGTCAAGCAGACCCAGAACATGTTCCTGGCCATCCTCGGCCATGATCTGCGCAACCCGCTCGGCACGGTGGTGACCGGATCGAGCTTCCTGATGCAGGCGCTCGACATTCCACCAAAATACGTCCTGGTGGCGACACGCATGTTCAACAGTGCCAGGCGCATGAGTAAGCTGATCAATGACCTGCTCGACTTCACGCGGACCCACCTGGGGCCGGGTATTCCAATCCGGGTCAGGCAGGGCAGCCTCGTTGCTGTCTGCGAAGAGGTCGTCAACGAATTGCGTACTTCGCATCCTGAGCAGTTGATCGAGCTGACGACGGCGCCGCAGCTGGATGCGATCTTTGACGAAGGCCGGATTGCCCAGGTCTTGTCCAACCTGATCGGCAATGCCATCCAGTATGGCAGCCTGGAGACGCCGGTAAGGGTAAACATGCGCGCCAGCGGGGCCGATGTGATTATCGACGTTAACAATCACGGCACACCTGTCGCGCCCGAGAAGCTGGCGGCCGTGTTCGATCCGATGGTGCGCATCGCCGCCGATGCGCATGCCGCTGACGGCGATCCGGCTGTTTCCAGCAGCAACTACATCGAGCGAACCAGCCTGGGCATCGGCCTCTACATCTCGCGCCAGATCGTCCAGGCGCATGGCGGCACGATTTCCCTCACCTCCACCCAGGCCGAGGGCACTACCTTCACGGTAACGATGCCGCGCCTGCCCAAGGGTTTCGGCGATGCGGGCACGTCCACCTCCCAACAATGAGAGCCGCCATGCACACGTCACCCATATACCGCCGGCAGCGCGTTGCCGGGCCCTGCCTGCCGCCTGCTAACTGGTCCACGATGCCGGACGACGGCCCGGCGCCAGCATCCGCTTCCACCCTGCGCAAGGTCCTAGTGATCGATGACCAGCCCGACCTGGCCGACCTGGCTGGAGCATTGCTCTGCGGTCATGGGCTGGACGCCAGGGTCACCTATTCGGCGCTGGAGGCGCTCGCGATCCTCGAGGCCGATCCAGAGATCGACGCCATCTTTTCGGATGTGATGATGCCGGGATTGAACGGCTTGCAACTGGCGGAAGCGGTCCGACGTCTGTATCCGAACGTGAATATCGTGCTGACCACAGGTTTCACCTCGCTTTCGCTGATGGCAACGCGCGGCCAGCCCTACCCATGCGTCGCCAAGCCTTATCTCATCGAAACAGTGATCGAGCTGCTCGTATCACGGAGTGGCCGCCTGGCGGACAGCTGACGCCGTTTCAGTGGCCGACGCTTTTGGAAAACAGGTTAATCACCAGCACACCCGCAATGATCAGCCCCAGCCCGATCAGCGCAGGCAGGTCCAGGCTCTGCTTGTAGACCACCCAGCTGACGATCGAAATCAGGACGATCCCCACGCCCGACCAGATCGCATACGCAATCCCGGTCGGCAGCACCTTCAGGCTGAAGGTCAGCAGGTAGAACGAGGCGGCGTAGCACACGATGGTCAGCATGCTCGGCCACAGCCGGGTAAAGTTATCGGTGGCTTTCAGGGCCGTGGTGCCGATCACCTCGACCACGATGGCGAGGGCGAGGAAGAGGTAGCTTTGGGTGAGGGTCATCGTGTTCCGTTCATAAAAAAAGCGGCCCGCAGGCCGCTTCGAATGAAAACAATACCAGCTTACTGTTCGCGCTGCCAAACCTGGGAGCGGCCGAACATCGGTGCGCCGATGTAGCCGCGCACTTCCAGCTGCTTGCCGCCTTCGCGTAGCGTGGCCTTGCTCTTGTAGACCTTGCCTTTTTTCGGGTCGAGGATTTCGCCGCCGGTGTACTCGTTGCCGTCTTTTTTCAGGCCCGAGACGATGGTCATGCCGACGATCGGCTGGTTCTTGCGCGAGTCTTCGCAGGCCACGCATTTCGGGTTCTGGTCGACGTTCGCTTCCAGGAACAGCTTTTCGATCTTGCCTTGCAGGGCGCCGTTTTCCTCGGTGATGCGCACCAGGGCTTTCGGCTTGCCGGTTTCGTCGTCGATGGTCTTCCACAGACCGACCGGCGAGGCTGTTTGGGCCCAGGCGGCCGAAGTGCACAGCATGGCGGCCAGCAGGCCGGCTTTGATCAGGGTACGCATAGGTGTGTCTCCGTTATTGGTTTGCTTGCGGGCAGTGTAGCAAACTGTGTGCGGGAGATGGCAGCAAAAGCGTTGCTGGATGTTTCAGAGGTTCAGCGCGCACTTTGAAACACATCAATATACGTGCACCGCTCATCCATATGCTGGAAGCTGAAACATGAATTGTTGCGTCTTCTCAACCCAGCATTGAGGACATCCCATGAACATATTCAACTTTCTGAGACGGCTGGCCCTGGCGGCTGCCTTCATGTTCGGCGCCGGCGCCGCCTCGGCCGCCATCGTCGTCATCGACTTCGACGAGATCGACGGCATCTACATCGATTCGTACACCGAATCCGGCTACAGCTTCACCTCGCTCGAAACCGGCATTGGTGGCGGCCATCTGCATCCCGGCAGCGGCAGTCTGTGGCTGCACAGCCAGTTCGGTTCCTCGCCCTACCAGATCCGGCGCGGGGACGGACTGAATTTCGACCTGCTCGGCTTCGAATACCTGGGCGGCACATCCACCTTTATTGCCGATACCGGCGCCACCTACAACATCGTGGGCGAAGTGCCGCTGACCTTTGTCGAGCTGCCGGCCAGCTTCCAGAACGTGAACTACGTCAACTGGTACATGACCACGCCCGATCCGGACGATATCTATGGTGAAGACTGGGCACGCATCGACAATGTCGTGACGCGGGTGCCGCCGGTGCCGGAACCGGCGCATGCGGGGATGCTGGGGCTGGGATTGGCCGCGCTGCTGGCGGCGCGGCGCGCACGCCGGGCATAGAGCTCAAAAACGCGGGGCGAAAAAAAAGCGGTATGGCGCTTGCACGCCATACCGCTCCCTCATTCAGGCTCTCAAGCTGCCTGCAGCTTGGCCAGCTGTTCTTCCATCTTGGCGAGCGTTGCCGAGAAGTTCGCCAGGCGTTCCTGCTCCTGCGCCACCACGGCTGCCGGCGCGCGGGCGACGAAGCTTTCGCTCGACAGCTTGCCGCCAGCCTTGGCGATTTCGCCCTTTAAACGCGCGATCTCCTTGGACAGGCGCTCGCGCTCGGCGGCGACGTCGATCTCGACCTTCAGCATCAGCTTGGTGGTGCCGACAATCGACACGGCAGCCGGCGATTCCGGCAGGGCGTCGACGATCTGCACTTCGGCCAGTTTGCCGAGCGACTGGATGAAGGGCGCAAAGCCGGCCATGTTGGCGCGGTCGGCGTCGTTGCCCGGCTCGACGATCAGCGGCACGCGCACCGACGGCGACAGCTTCATTTCGCCGCGCAGGTTACGCGTCGCATTCGTCAGGTCTT
>Ga0308160_10002086_pt1 | contig 25303 bp, 26 predicted proteins | sample PhyFR1_FD_201036 | JGI IMG/M metagenome (GOLD analysis project Ga0308160, IMG submission 201036) | Phyllosphere microbial communities from UC Gill Tract Community Farm, Albany, California, United States - DLSLF.R1 | ecosystem: Host-associated > Plants > Phyllosphere > Unclassified | place: USA... | reverse complement strand
GCAAGGCGCGCCGGCGCGCCCGACCAGGAACTCGGCCACGGCGGAAATCGGCTTCTGCGTCGCGGACAGGCCGATGCGCACCGGCGGCGTGCGTCCATCCTGGGCGCACAGGGCATCGAGCCGCTCCAGGCTCAGCGTCAGGTGGCTGCCGCGCTTGCTGCCGGCCACGGCGTGGATCTCGTCGACGATCACGGTGCGCACGGTTTTCAGCATGGCACGCCCACTGTCGGAACCGAGCAGCACGTACAGCGATTCCGGCGTCGACACCAGGATGTGCGGCGGGCGGCGGCGCATGGCATTCCGTTCGGCCGTGGTGGTGTCGCCGGTGCGCACGGCCGTGCGGATGCCGTGCGGCGGCAGGCCCATGTTGTCCAGCTGGGCGCCGATGCCGGCCAGCGGCGCGTCCAGATTCACGCGGATATCGTTCGACAAGGCCTTCAGCGGCGACACGTACAGCACCTGCGTTTCGTCGGGAAGAGGGGCGGCACCGCTTTCGCGCACCAGGGCGTCGATGGCGGCCAGGAAGGCGGTCAGGGTCTTGCCGGAACCGGTGGGCGCCGCCACCAGCGTGGCGCGGCCGGCCTGGATGGCGGGCCAGGCGCGCAATTGCGCCTCGGTCGCGGCCGGGAAGCTGGCGCCGAACCAGGCGTCCACGGCAGGGTGGAAATCATGGCGCAGGGCGGCAGGAGAATGCGCAGAAGAATGGACAGAGGAAGGGCGATCGTTCATCGGCATCAGATGGGGATGGGACGCAGGATGGCAAGACTGCGGATGCTTGCGTGCGCAAGCGAACAGACCACGGGCGCCGTCCCGCCCAACAATGGATAACAAGATAGCACCGAAACCGGGACAAACATGCGGGATGGACGATGAAGGGGCCAGGACGCCGCCGGCGCCTCTGGTGGTGGCTGCTGGCGCTCGCCGCCGTGCTGGCCGTGGTGGCATTCGCCATCATGTGGCGCCCCGCCATTGCGCCGATCACGGCCGCGCCGCGCTTCGAGCCCGGCCTGGTGGAAAAGGGCGCGCGCGTGGCGGCCCTCGGCACCTGCGCCGCCTGCCACACCGTCGACCCCAGCCGCCCGTTTGCCGGCGGCTTCGGCCTCGACACGCCTTTCGGCACCGTCTACAGCACGAATATCACGCCGGACCCGCGCACCGGCATCGGCAACTGGAGCGAAGAGGCATTCACCCGCGCCATGCGCGAGGGCGTGTCGCGCGACGGCCACCTGCTGTATCCGGCCTTCCCTTATAACCACTACGCCCGCATGACTGGGGACGATGTGCGCGCCCTGTATGCCTACTTCATGACGCGTCCGCCTCTGGACGCACCGGCGCGGACCAACGAAATGACTTTCCCCTTCGGATTCCGTCCGCTGGTCGGCTTCTGGAACCTGCTGTATCTGGATGATGCGCCCTTCGCATCCGATCCCAAGCAGTCGGCCGAATGGAACCGTGGCGCCTACGTGGCCGACGCCATGGCGCATTGCAGCGCCTGCCACACGCCGCGCACCCGCCTCGGCGGCCCGGACAACCAGCGCTTCTTCGACGGCGGCGAGGCCGAAGATTGGTATGTACCGGCGCTGAACGCCAGGTCGCCATCGCCGCTGCCCTGGTCGCGCGAACACCTGGCCGCCTACCTGCGCACCGGCATCGCGCCTGGCCATGCGGCGGCGGGCGGGCCGATGCAAAGCGTGGCCGAGAATCTGCGCCACGCCGAACCGGCCGACATCGACGCCCTGGCCACCTACATCCACAGCTTCCTGGCGCAGGCGCCCGAACGTGCGACCCCGGCCACGCGCCCCGGCAGCCTGCCGGTGCCGAAAGCGGACGATCCCGACCTGGCGCGCATGCGCCTTGGGCACGAGGTGTATGCGAACGCCTGCGCACGCTGCCACGATGCCGGCCGCGCCGAGAGTTCGGGCACGGCGCTGCCGCTGCAGCAGGCGGTGGCGCTGTACGACCCCGACCCGCGCAGCCTGATCCACCTGGTCCGCGACGGCATCGCGCCGCCCGACGGCGAGCCGGCGCGCTGGATGCCGGGCTTCGGCGCCATCCTCAGCGACGAACAGACAATCGCGCTGGCGGCCTACCTGCGCCGCTACGGCGCCGGCCAGGCCGACTGGCCCGATCTGGCCGAGCAGGTTCGAAAAGGCAAACCATGAGCTACGAATTGCAAGTGAACGGCAAGCGGCACCGGGTCGACACCGACGCCGACACGCCCCTGCTGTATGTGCTGCGCAACGAGCTGGGGCTGAACGGCGCCAAGTTCGGCTGCGGCCTGGGCCAGTGCGGCGCCTGCACCGTGACGCTCGATGGGGCGCCGGTGATGTCGTGCATCGTGCCGGTGTCGGTGGTCGGCGCGCGCAAGATCGGCACGGTCGAGGGACTCGGCACGGCGACGCAACCCGGCGTCCTGCAGCAGGCCTTTATCGACGAGCAGGCGGCCCAGTGCGGCTACTGCATTGCCGGCATGATCATGCGCGCCCAGGCGCTGCTCGACCAGCATCCGGCGCCGAGCGACGAGCAGATTCGCCGCCACATGATGCCGAACCTGTGCCGCTGCGGCACCCATATGCGCATCCTGCGTGCGGTGCGGCGCGCGGCCGACACCTTGAAGGCGCAGGACGGCGGAGGGCGTTCGTGAACGCGCCTGCGAATAGTGGCCGGCGCCGCCTGCTGGTGGGCGTGGGTTCGCTGACGCTGGCGTTTTCGCTGCACCCGGCCTGGGCGCAGGAAGGCGGCAAAAAAAAGGACGGCGGCCTGCCCGGCAGCCTGGAAAAGGAGCCCTGGCTCGATGCCTGGATTCGTATCGACGCCAACAACGCCGTCACCGTCTTTACCGGCAAGGCCGAACTGGGGCAGGGCATCCGGACCGCGCTGCTGCAGGTGGCGGCGGAAGAACTGCAGGTGAACCCGGACCGGATCCGCATGGTCACGGCCGACACCGCACGCACCCCGAACGAAGGGTATACGGCCGGCAGCCATTCGATGCAGGACAGCGGCACGGCGCTGCGCCATGCCGCCGCCCAGGTCCGCTTCATCCTGTCCGGCATGGCGGCAGGGCGCTTCCAGGTGGCGGACAGCGCCTTGACCCTGCGCGACGGCGTGTTCGAGGCGCCCGGCGGGCGCCGCGTGAGCTACGGCGAACTGCTGGCCGGACGCCAGCTGCACCTGAAGGCCGACGGCAAGGCGCCGCTGCGCCCGCGTGCCGTGCACACGGTGTCGGGCAAGCCGCTGCGGCGCACCGACATACTGGCGAAGGTGAGCGGCGGTATCGCGTATGCGCAGGATTTGCGCCTGCCGGGCATGGTGCATGCGCGCGTGGTGCGCCCGCCGTCGCAGGCATCGCGTCTGGAGTCCGTCGACATCGCCACCGTGGCGCGCCAGCCCGGCGTGCTGAAAGTCGTGCGCGACGGCCGCTACCTGGCCGTGATCGCCGACGGCGAATACCGCGCCGTGAAGGCGGCGACCCTGCTGGCCCGCGCCGCGCGCTGGAGCGTGCCGGCCTCGCTGCCGGGAACGCGGGATGTGCCGGCCGAGGTGCGTGCGCGGCCGGCCGAAGCGATGCCCATTTTGAAGCGCGGCAGCATGCAGCAGGACGGACGCACGCTCAGCGCCACCTATACCCGGCCCTGGCAGCTGCATGCCTCGATCGGCCCGTCCTGCGCCGTCGCTCAACTGGTCGATGGCCAGTACACCGTCTGGACCCATTCGCAAGGCGTGTATCCGCTGCGCGAAGCGCTGGCCGAAATGCTGGGCGTGGACAAGGACACGATCCGCTGCATCCACGTCGAAGGGTCGGGCTGCTACGGCCACAATGGCGCCGATGACGTGGCCGCCGACGCCGCGCTGCTGGCGCGCAGCTATCCGGGCCGGCCGGTACGCGTGCAATGGATGCGCGAAGAAGAACACGCCTGGGAGCCAATCGGCCCGGCCATGCTGGTCGAGGCGCGCGCCACGCTCGGCGTGGACGGGCGCATCGCCGACTGGGAATATGCCGTGACCAGCCCCTCGCACAACAACCGTCCCGGCAAGGCCGGCAATCTGCTGGCCGCGACCCACCTGGCCAAACCCTTCACGCCACCGCCGGGCAAGCCGATTCCCCAGCCCGAAGGCGGCGGCGACCGCAACGCGATTCCGTATTACGTGCTGCCGAACGCGCGCGTGACCCACCGCTTCCAGCACAACGCACCGCTGCGCACCTCGGCCCTGCGCTCGCTCGGCGCCTATTGCAACGTGTTCGCCATCGAAAGCTTCATGGACGAACTGGCGCAGGCTGCGCACGCCGACCCGGTCGCCTTCCGCCTGCGCCACCTGGACGATCCGCGCGCCATCGACGTGGTGAAGCTGGCGGCGAACAAATTCGGCTGGGGGCGCGGCAAGCCGGGGCCGCGCCGTGGCCGCGGCTTCGCCTTTGCGCGCTATAAAAACCTGGCGGCCTACTGCGCACTGGCGCTGGAGGTGGAGGTCGCGCGCGAGACTGGTTTCGTGCGCATCGTGCGCGCGGTGGCGGCGGTCGATTGCGGCGAAATCGTGAACCCGGACGGCGTGCGCAACCAGATCGAGGGCGGCATCATCCAGTCGGCAAGCTGGACGCTGCTGGAACAGGTGCGCTTCGACGAACGCCAGATCCAGACCGTCGACTGGGCTTCGTACCCGATCCTGCGCTTCAACCAGGTGCCTGGGCAGCTGGAGGTGCACTTGATCGACCGCCCGGGTGAGCCCTTCCTTGGCACCGGCGAGGCCTCCCAAGGCCCGGCCGCAGCGGCGCTGGCAAATGCCGTGGCGCAGGCCGCCGGCGTGCGCGTGCGCGACCTGCCGCTGGACCGGGCGCGCATGCGGAACGCGTAGGATGGGCCGGGCCGCGCAAGGCACCCGTGCCGACGCGGTGATCGTTGGCCGCACGGTCATCCGGCGCGAAATCGAAGCCGATAATGCGTATCGGCTCGACTGGTTTTTCCGCTATCATCCCCGGTTCCGCCTTTTCGAACCAATCCGTGACCACACCCGCTACCACCATCAGCCTCGCGCCGCGCGCCCTCGACCTCGTCAACTGCGGCGTGGTGGTGCTCGACGACGCACACAGGATCGTGCTGTGGAACCGCTGGATGGCCGCACGCTCGGGCTACGGGAATGCGCGCGTGCAGGCCCGTTCACTGTTCGACGTGTTCCCGGAACTGCGCGCTTCGCGCGTCGAGACGGCAGTGCTGGCGGCGCTCTCGGCCGAGGTGACAACGAATGTCCCGCAAGGCCAGGAGCGCGCACCTTTCCCGCTGCGCGAAGCCGGCAGTTTCGACGGCGCCCGCATCGACCAGGCGGTGTCGGTGACGCCATTCGTCGAGAACGGCGAGCGCTTCTGCCTGATCGAAATCCGTGACGTCAGCGGCACGGTCGACCGCGAACGCCAGCTGCGCGAGCATGCCGAAACCCTGCGCGCACGTTCCTACGTCGACGGCCTGACCGGCATCGCCAACCGCCGCTACTTCGACGTCGCCCTCGAACGCGAACTGCGCCGCGCGCAGCGTACCGGCGGCGCGCTGTCGCTGCTGCTGATGGACATCGATTCCTTCAAGGCCTACAACGACGGTTTCGGCCACCAGCAGGGCGACGCCTGCCTTACGACGGTGGCGCAGGCGCTGGCCGCGATGTGCAAGCGTCCGGCCGACGTGGCCGCGCGCTACGGCGGCGAGGAGTTCGCGGCGATCCTGCCCGACACCACGCTCGAACAGGCCGGTGCGCTGGCGAATACGATCCGCGAACACGTGGCCGCGCTGGCACTGGTGCAGGCGCCTGCCGCGGTGCGGCCGGTGGTGACATTGAGCATCGGCGTGGCCAGCTTCGATAAGGCCGGCCCGAACGAGGCGGCGGCATTGATCGCGGCGGCGGACCGGGCACTGTACGCGGCCAAGCGCGGCGGGCGCAACCGGGTGGTCATGGATGCTGATGCGATTCCTGCCTCCTGAGGAGAATGAAGGCTGCGGATCGCGGCTGCAATAATTGGCGAGATTTCACAGCGCAATGAGAAGCTATACTCCAGCGCGCGATACGCAGGTTCATCCAAAAGGAAAACTATGAAGTTTGTCGTTCAAGCCGCACTCGGTCTGTCGCTGGTAGTCGCGGCGCCCGCATTTGCCGCCACCGCGGCCCCCGCAACGCCGGCCACTGCCGCCAGCCCCGCCCACGTGCAGGCCGTGCAGGACCTGCTCGGTGTGATGCACGTCGAGTACGAGCTGCGCGCCGTCGCCGCCCGCACCCGCTTCCCGACCGAAGCCCAGCGCAAGGCGGTGAATGCGAAGCTCGACAAGATGCCTCCGGCAGAAGTGCACCGCCGTCTTGCACCAGCGCTGACGGGCAAGATTTCGGCCGATACCGCCACCGAGATGACCCGCTTCTATACCACCCCATACGGCAAGAAGATCATCCACCAGAAGTACAACAGCGGTCCGCAAATCATGATGCCGGGGATGTCGGGCGCCGTCTCGCCGGAAGAGAAGAAAGAGCGCAAACGCGCCGCCTACGTCCAGGCCAGCAAGGAGCTCGCGTCTGCCGAGCCAGCGATTCAGCACGAGGCGTTCAAGCTGCTGCAGGCGCTGAACAACGAAAAGCGCTGATCGCTCGGTCCAGGATGCGGATCGTTGCCGAATCGACGTGTCTGTGACCATCATCGGGAGGACTGCGTGCCGCGACTGGCATTATCCGACACCCACCTGACCGTCCATCTGGACAAGTGGGAACAATTCTTCTCCTTCACGCACCAGGTCGAGGTGCCGCTGGCGCAGGTGAAACTCGCCAGGGATGGCAATGGCCGGGGTGCGTTCAGGCTTGGCTGGCGCCTTCCCGGCACGCATATTCCCTTTGTGCTGGCAGCGGGCACGTTCATTTCGAACGGGGCGCGCCAGTTCGTCTATACGCGGCGCGGCTTGCAGACAATCGTGATCGAACTGCAAGGCAACCAATGGGCGCGGCTGATACTTGGTGTCCAGGATGCGGCGCGGGAAACGGCCCGCATCAATGCCGTCGTTCGTCCTGTGTCTTCGTAGCCGGACAGGGTTCGGCGGGACTGCAACCCGCCTGCGCGTCCGTTACTGCCTGGCTGGCGCTGCGGACTGCATCGCCTGCGCGATATCTCCGTCACCTGCCGCGATGAGTCCATCGATGGCGCCATGCACATCGCGCGCATCCTTGTTCTGGCTGAGCTTGGCCTTGCCTTCCAGCCGTGTGATCGCGATCTCGATGCCGACAATCGCTTGCAGCATGCCATCGATGAATTCGCGCGAACTGTCGCCCATCTTCCACGGCACCGGCTGCGCCGCTTCATGCGTTTTGGTCAGCCGCCCGACAATGCCGCGCACGAAACGCTCATCGTCGACGATGCGGATTCGCCCATGCACATGCGCCACCGCGTAGTTCCAGGTCGGCACCTGCTTATGCTGCTCGTGCTTGGACGGATACCAATTCGGAGAAATGTAGGCGTCGGCTGCGCGGAAGACCACCATCACCTCGGCGCCGTCGGCCAGTTCCCGCCAGACCGGATTGGCACGCGCCACGTGGCCGCTCAGGATGCCCAAGGTGTCCGGCGGTGCACTCAGTTCGAAGGGAATGTGATTCGCGTCCAGCCCCGCCGCGCCGTGCGTGACCAGGATGCCGAGCGGATGCCGGCGGATCAGGTCATGCAGGACCTCGGGGCGGGATTCGGCGAAATGAGTGGGGGTGTACATGGGCATGCTCCGGGCGACAATTCTGCAATTATCGCCGGATTCCCCCGCCCGTGGAGAGGCTGTAAAACGATTACTTCGGCTGATAGATCTGATCGAACACGCCGCCGTCGGCGAAGTGGGTCTTCTGCGCATTCGCCCAGTTACCGGCCACATCCCCGATGGTGAACAGCTTCACCTGCGGGAAGTTCTTCGCGTACTGCTGGGCCGCTTTTGGCGTGGCCGGGCGGTAGTAGTTCTGGGCGATGATGGCCTGCGCTTCGTCGGTGTAGAGGAAGTTCAGGTAAGCCTCGGCCACCTTGCGGGTGCCGTGCTTGTCGGCGAACTTGTCGACGATCGCCACCGGCGGCTCGGCCAGGATGCTGACCGACGGGGTGATGATGTCGAACTTGTCCGGACCGAGTTCCTTGACAGCCAAATAGGCTTCGTTTTCCCAGGCGATCAGCACGTCGCCGATGCCGCGTTCCACGAACGTGGTGGTGGCGCCGCGCGCACCCGAGTCCAGCACCGGCACGTTCTTATAAAGCTTGCTCAGGAATTCCTTGGCCTTGGCTTCGTTGCCGCCCGGCTGGCGCAGGGCATAGCCCCAGGCGGCCAGGTGGTTCCAGCGCGCGCCGCCCGAGGTCTTCGGGTTCGGGGTGATGACGGCGACGCCCGGCTTGATCAGGTCGTTCCAGTCCTTGATGCCTTTCGGGTTGCCCTTGCGCACCAGCAGCACGATGGTCGAGGTGTAGGGCGACGCATTGTGCGGCAGGCGGGTCTGCCAATCCTTGCGCAGCAGGTTCTTCTCGGCCAGGGCGTCGATGTCGTAGCCGAGGGCGAGGGTGACGACGTCCGCTTCCAGGCCGTCGATCACCGAGCGCGCCTGCTTGCCCGAGCCGCCGTGCGACTGCTTGATCTTGACGTTGTCGCCGCTTTTCGCTTTCCACGACTTGGCGAAGGCAGCGTTCACGTCCTGGTACAGCTCGCGGGTCGGGTCGTAGGACACGTTCAGCAGGTTCACGTCTGCGGCGAAGGCCGGTTGCAGGAGGGCGGTGGCGGCCAGCAGGACCAGCAATTTTTTCTTGATCATGGTTGTTTCTTAAGAGAAGTCATCAGTAGGAACACCTTACTGGCGGCGGCCCTGGCGTGTGAACGAAGCTTTTTGACCATGCGTATTTGTTTTTCGCATAAGAAGAGGCTTGCCGGGGCAAGAGGCGTGCGCGATGCGGTAAACTGCGCGGCTCGTTCTAAACATATAGAGAAAGTGTATGAAGTCGCTCCCTATCGAGCTGCGCGAAGCGGCGCTGGCCTGCCTGCTGGAATGCGATCCGGCAGCCAAGGTGGGCATGGTGTTCGCCATGGCGCAGCAGCACCGCGCCGGCAACTGGACCGTGGACAGCGCCGCAGAGATGGCGCCGCTGCCCGGCATTCCCGGCCGCCCTGCGAAACCGGACCTGGTGCCGCCGCTGCAGGTCGGACGCCGCTCGATGGCCACTACCGAGGGCAGGGCGTTGCTGGTCCACGCGCTGGCCCACATCGAGTTCAACGCGGTGAACCTGGCGCTGGATGCCCTGTGGCGCTTCCCCGGTTTGCCGGACACCTATTACACCGACTGGCTGCGCGTGGCGAAGGAAGAGGCGACGCACTTCGACATGCTCTCGCAGCACCTGGCGACCCTGGGCCACGCCTACGGCGACTTCCCGGCCCACAACAGCCTGTGGGAGATGGTGGAGAAGACGAGCGGCGACGTGGTGGCGCGCATGGCGCTGGTGCCGCGCACCCTGGAGGCGCGCGGCCTGGACGCGATTCCGCCGCTGCGCGCAAAACTGGCCCAGGCCGGTGACATGGCCGCTGCCGCCATCCTCGATATCCTGCTGGTCGAGGAAGAAGGCCACGTGGAGATCGGCAACCGCTGGTTCTTCCACCTGTGCGCCGAAGGCGGCCTGGAACCGATGGCCACCTATGACGAGCTCACCGTGCGCTACAAGGCGCCGGTATTGAAGGGGCCGTTCAACATCGAAGCCCGGCGCCGTGCGGGCTTCAGCGAAGCGGAGCTGGCCCGCTTCGGCTGATCAACGCTGGCTCACACCGGCGTGCGCACGGACTTGGTGCTGGCCATCAGTTCGCCGGCCCAGTAGAGCAGGGCCAGCGCCGGGAAGGCCATGCCCAGCAGCAGGGCGGCATGCCAGCCATACTGCGAGAACACCCAGGCGCCCGAGGCCGAACCCACCGCGCCGCCGACGAAGAACAGCGAGAAGTACAGGCCGTTCAGGCGGCTGCGCACCTCGGCCGGCAGCGAGAAGATGGCGCGCTGGCCCAGCACCATGTTGCCGGCCACGCCCATGTCGATCACGATCGAGGCGACTACCAGCAGGGCCAGGGCGATATTCCGCGACTCCGGTGCGAACAGCGGCAAGGCAAAGCCGGTGATGGCCAGCAGCATGGCGCAGGCAGTGGCGGGCAGCGTGTGGCCGCGGTCGGCCAGCTTGCCGGCGATCGGCGACGCGACGGCGCCGGACACGCCGACCAGGGCGAAGATGGCGATGCCGGTCTGCGACAGGTGGAAGGCGGGACCGGACAGCATCATCGGTGTGACGGTCCAGAACAGGCTGAAGCACGCGAACATGGCGGCGTGGTAGGCGGCGCGCCGGCGCAGGACCGGCGTGCTGGCGAACAGGTGGCCGAGCGAGGCGATCAGGCGGGCATAGGACATGCTGTGCGCGGGACGGCGCTCCGGCAGGCGGGTGCGCAGCACAAAGGCGAGCACCATCACGATGAGGGCGGCGGCGCCGAACACGGTGTGCCAGCCGCCATGGTCGGCCACCAGGCTGGCGACCGGACGCGCCAGCATGATCCCGAGCAGCAGGCCGCTGACCACCTTGCCGACCGTGTGGCCGCGCGTTTCCTCGCGCGACAGATGGGCGGCGAACGGCACCAGCACCTGGGCCGCCACCGAGCCGAGCCCGATGCCGAGCGAACTGGCGAGGAACAGCCAGGCATTGCTGCTGAAGGCGGCGCAGGCCAGGGCGGCGGCGGTGCCGAGCAGCAGGCAGAACACGAGCTGGCGGTTTTCCAGCAGGTCGCCGAGCGGCACGATGAAGAACAGACCGAGCGCGTAGCCGATCTGGGTCAGCGTGACGATCAGGCCGGCGGCGCCCTCCGACAGGCCGGTGCTGGCGGCGATCGGGCCGACCAGGGTTTGCGAGTAGTAGAGGTTGGCGACGATCAGGCCGGCGGACAGCGCCAGCAGGCGCACCATGCCGGGCGCAATGTCGGCGCCGGGTGTGGCTGGGTGCTTCATGGATTCTCCTGTGGGATGGACAATTGATGTGTCCATTCTAGAAAGGCCGGCGCAAAAGATAATCCACCGTCCGGCCTCCCTTACAATTCATATTATCTGAACAATCGCACTCATGCTGGAGGAGGGGCCATTTGGACCGCATCAAAGCCATGCAGACCTTTGTCCGCATCGTCGAGGCCAGCAGCTTCTCGCGCGCCGCCGAGAGCCTGGACTTGCCGCGCGCCTCGCTGACGGCAACCATGCAGAACCTGGAAGCCTACCTGGGCCGCACACTGCTGCAGCGGACCACGCGCAGCGTGTCGCTTACCAGCGATGGGGCGGCCTACTATGAACACTGCATCGCCATCCTGGCCGCGCTCGACGCGGCCGAGGCGCCGTTCCGCATGGCGGATGCGCCGCCCCAAGGCCGCCTGCGCGTCGAACTGCCCGGGGCGCTGGGCCGGAATGTGGTCATGCCGCGCCTCGCCGAATTCCACGCCGCCTACCCGGAGGTCGAACTGGTGGTCGGCCTGAGCGATAGGCTGGCGGACCTGAACCGCGACGGCATCGACTGCGCCCTGCGCGTCGGCGAACTCGAGGACTCGGTCCTGATCGGGCGCCGCATCGGCAGCATGCGCTTCATCACCTGCGCGGCGCCTGGCTACCTGGAGCGCCACGGCAGGCCGGAGACCATCGCCGATCTCGAGGGCCACGTCGCGGTCGTGCATTTCTCGGGCCGTACCGGGCGTGCCTTCGACTGGGATTTCGCGGTCGATGGCGAGGTGCGGCGCATGACATTCGCCGGACCGGTGGCGGTGAACGACGCCGATGCCTATGTCTGCGCCGGCCTCCAGGGCCTGGGCCTGATCCAGGCGGCCAGCTACCAGGTGGCAGCGCACCTGCGCAGCGGCGCGCTGGTGCCGCTGCTTGCGCAATTCCCCTGTGCGGCGATGCCGGTCTCGCTGGTCTATCCTAAGGGGCAAATGGCGGCGCCCAAGCTGCGCGTCTTCAACGCCTGGATCGAGGCGCTGTTCGCCGCCCACCCGCAACTGCATCCTTGAACTGACAATGGAATCGAACATGAACGAACACATCCAGGCCGTCCCGCTCGAAAAAGCCTACCGCCTGCTGACCCATGGCCCGACCGTGCTGGTCTCGGCCCGCCACGACGGCATCGACAACGTGATGGCCGCCGCCTGGGCCTGCGCCCTCGACTTCGCCCCGCCGAAACTCACCGTGGTGCTCGACAAGAGCACCCGCACGCGCGAGCTGATCGAAGCCAGCGGCGGCTTCGTGATCCAGGTACCGACCGCGCAGCTGCTGCAGCTGACGCACGAGGTGGGGACGCGCAGCCGTGCGCTCGAACCCGGGAAACTGGACGCGATCGGTGTGGAACTGATCCGGCTGGGCGCCAGCGGCATGCCGTTCGTGGCCGGCTGCTCGGCCTGGCTCGAATGCCGGCTGATTCCCGAGCCGCACAACCAGCAGGTCTACGACCTGTTCATCGGCGAAGTCACGGCTGCCTGGGCCGACGACCGCGTGTTCCGCAATGGGCACTGGGAGTTCGAACAGGCGGGGCCGGAATGGCGCAGCATTCATCACGTGGCGGGCGGGCATTTCTACGCGATCGGCGAGGCGATGGCAGCGCACGTGGTGCACCCCGAATAGGCGTCCAATGCTCGTTCGAAAATTTCGACGATACAGCGGCAAACTACTCGCTTTTTGATCCGGCCGGGACGTCGCATAATGACTCCATCGACAACGCGGCCACAGCGCAAACGGGGAGTCGAAGGACCCCCCGGCGCCGATGTTCGAACAGTTCGAACGGCCCACAATAAAAGGAGCAGATCATGTTGAAAGTACGTAAAAGCGAAGAACGCGGCATCGCCAACCTGGGTTGGCTCGATTCGAAGCACACCTTCTCGTTCGGCCACTACCACGACCCGGCCCACATGGGCGTCGGTCCGCTGCGTGTGATCAACGAAGACCGGGTGCAGGCTGGCCGCGGCTTCGACGCCCACGGCCACCGCGACATGGAAATCATCTCCTACGTCCTGGATGGCGCGCTGGAGCACAAGGACAGCATGGGCAATGGTTCGGTGCTGCGCTACGGCGACGTGCAGCGCATGAGTGCGGGCAAGGGCGTGGTGCACAGCGAGTTCAATGGCTCGAAGACCGACCCGGTGCACTTCCTGCAGATCTGGATCCAGCCGAACCAGATCGGCGCTCCGGCCGGTTACGAAGAAAAGCACTTCGACCGCGCATCGAAACTGGGCCGCCTGCGCCTGGTGGCGTCGAGCGACGGCCGCGAGGGATCGGTGACGATCCGCCAGGACGCGGCGCTGTATGCCGGCATCCTGAGCGGCAGTGACGAAGTGACCTTCCCGCTGCAGGCCGGCCGTATCGGCTACCTGCACGTGGCCCAGGGCGCGTTGACCGTGAACGGCATCGCACTGAAGGCGGGCGATGCGGTGCGGGTCGACGACGAAGCGGCGATCGTGCTCAATGGTGCGGATAACGCGGAAGTGCTGCTGTTCGATTTGCCGCACTGAGAGTGGTAGCGGGCAAAGTGGTGGCAATGGTGGGTTCGAGAACCCACCCTACGAGCGGTAGCGGGCCGGTGGTGACAATGGTGGGGTCGAGAACGCACCCGACGAGGTAACAATGGTGGGTTCGACAACCCATCGTACAGCCCGCGCGCCGGCGCCGAAAGCGGTGGCCGGCGCGTTTTTTCATCGGCCTGCCGTCAGGAGCGCAGGAAGTCGAGCAGGTCGGCGTTGATGCGGTCCTTGTGCGTGGTGGGAATGCCATGCGGCGCGCCTTCGTAGACGGTCAATCTGGCCTGGGGCAGCAGCTCCACCGCGTGCCGGGCGCTCGCGCCGATCGGGACGATCTGGTCGCCGTCGCCGTGCAGCAGCAGGGTCGGGATCGTCATCTTCGCCAGGTCGGCCGTGAAGTCGGTCTCCGAGAATTGCGCGATGCAGGCATGCGCGCCGCGGATGCTGCATTGCATGCCCTGCAGCCAGAAGGTGTCGATCACGCCTTGCGAGGGCTTCGCGCCCGGCCGGTTGTAGCCATAGAAGGGCAATGCGAGATCCTTGAAGTATTGCGAGCGGTCGTGCAGCACGCCGGCGCGGATGGCGTCGAACACTTCCATCGGCAGGCCCTCGGGATTGGTGTCGGTGCGCAGCATCTGCGGCGGCACCGCGCTGATCAACACGGCCTTGGCCACGCGCGCCGTGCCGTGGCGGCCGATGTAGCGCGTGACTTCGCCGCCGCCGGTGGAGTGGCCGACCAGCGTGGCGCCCTGCAGGTCGAGCGCGTCGAGCAGGTCGGCCAGGTCGTCGGCATAGGTGTCCATGTGGTTGCCGTCCCAGGGCTTGCTCGACAGGCCGTGGCCGCGGCGGTCGTGGGCGATCACGCGGTAGCCGTGTTCGGCGAGGAACAGCATCTGGTCTTCCCAGGCGTCGCCCTGCAGCGGCCAGCCGTGGGAAAAGACCACGGGCGTGCCCTGGCCCCAGTCCTTGTAGTAGATCGACGTGCCGTCGCGGGTGGTAACCGTGCTGCTGGAAGTGCTCGTGCTCATGGCGTCCTCGCAGGTTCGTTAGCTCATGCGATTGGACTGGCGGCGCCGTGTTTCGTTCCGGCGCAGGAGAAGATTGCCGCCTAGCGCGGCCCGCGCCGCAGCATCTCGGCGACCGTGTCGGATTCGCGCAAACGGTCTTTCCACCATGCCAGCGCCGCGCCTTCTTCGCCGGTGCGCCAGGCCAGGTGCAGGGTCTCGTCCGGTTTCGGTTCGTCCACCGTTTTGGCCACGAAGCGGCCCTGCGCCAGGTCCTCGCGCACCCAGGGTTCGGGCAGGAAGCCGAAGCCCAGGCCGGCGCGCTGGAAGTCGTACTTGGTCTGCATGTCGGGCACGGCCAGGGTGTCCTGGCCGAACAGCAGGCCGACGGTACGCGCCTGCAACTGGCGCGCGGAATCCGATACCGACACCGCGCGCCAGGCGCTCAGGTCGGCTTTCGACAGCGGGCGGTCGATGGCGGCCAGCGGGTGGCCGGGCGCCACCACGAAGACGAACGAGACGGTCGCCAGCGGCAGCGAGGTATAGCCGCCGCCCGAGGGGCCGCTGCCGGCCGCGCCCACCAGCAAGTCGGCGCGGCGGTCGAGCAGGGCTTCCCAGGTGCCGGACAAAGCGTCCTTCAGCAGGCGCAGGCGGGTCTGGTCGGCCACTTCGTAAAAGGCCTGGATATCGCCCATCAATGCGCCCGGATCGAGCATCGAGTCGATGGCGATGGTGAACTCGGTTTCCCAGCCCGAGGCGACGCGGCGTACGCGGCGTTCCAGGTCGCCGGCCGCTTTCCAGAGATAGCGGCCTTCCTTGAGCAGCTCTTCGCCGGCGTCGGTGAGCGTCACGCGCGGGCCGAAGCGCTCGAACAGCTGCACGCCCAGGTCTTCCTCGAGCTTGGCGACCGTGTACGAAATCGTCGACGGCACCCGAAAGAGTTCCTTGGCGGCGGCCGCGAACGAACCGCGGCGGGCGATGGTGTCGACGGTGAGCAGGGCGTCGAGGCTGAGTTTCAACATGGTCTCATGCAGGCGCCGCACGGGGCGGCGCCGTGGTTTTCAGAAGCAGCTTACAGGTAGAAGTTGGCGAAGATGCCGACGTGGTCACCCTTGACCTTGCCGCCGTAGTACTTTTCCTTGAACTCGTCGTTCGCGTAGCGCAGTTTCAGGCCCATGCGCGGCGAGAACAGGTATTCGATCTCGGCCACCGCGCTGGTGGTGTCCTTGAACTTGTAGTCGCCGATGTCGCCGGCGCCGCTGCTGCGGAACTTGACGCCGGTGACGTAGCGCAGGCCGCCGCCGACGCGCACCTTGTCGTTCACATGATAGTAGCCCAGCAGCTCGAAGGGAATGCGCTCGAAGCGCATGTCGCCGTTGTCGGCGCCGGCGCGGTCGACGTGGTAGCCGACGGTGCCTTGCACCGAGAAGTCCTGGTTGATGCGGTAATCCACGCCCGCCACCAGGGCCACCAGGTCACCGGCCTTCAGGTCGACTTCGTCGCCGTCGTCGTAGTAGGCGGTGGCCAGCTTGTCGCCGCCGAAGGTCGCGCCGATGCCGAGGACGAAGCGCAGCGGCTTGGCGCCGACCGGTTCGTACTGGACGGCAGGGGCTGCGACGGGCGCCGGCGCCGATTCAACGGTTTGTGCCTGGGCGCTGAAGGCGGCCAGGGCCAGGAAAAGTGCGAATGCAGGTTTTTTCATTGGTCGATATCGTTATTGTAATGACGGCAGTGCGCGGGCTTGCGCATTCCCGTGGACCGGTATTGTAAAGATGCCATTTCTTCTTTGCAATTTCTTTTGCAGAGATCGGGGCAAAGGGCGGGAAATGTTGAAGCGGCAGGACGCCGCTGCAGAAAAGCTGCGCGACCGGAGCGGCCGCGCAGTGGAGCTGGTGCGGTACCGCTTAGAAAACGCGTTGCAGCCAGCCGTGCTTGTCTTCGGCGCGGCCGTTCTGGATGTCGAGCAGGGCCGCTTTCAGCCTGGTGGTTACTTCGCCGGCGCCGCCGGTGCCGATGGTTGCTTCGAAGCTGCTGCCCTTGACCTTGCCGATCGGGGTGACAACCGCCGCGGTGCCGCAGGCAAAGGCCTCGGTCAGGCGGCCGCTGGCGGCATCCGCGCGCCACTGGTCGATCGAGTAGGCTTCTTCGCGCACGGTGATGCCCATGTCGCGCGCCAGGGTGATCAGCGAGTCGCGGGTGATGCCCGGCAGGATGGTGCCGGTCAGCGGCGGGGTCTGGATCGAGCCGTCTTCGAACACGAAGAAGACGTTCATGCCGCCCAGCTCTTCCACGTACTTGCGCTCGACGGCGTCGAGGAAGACGACCTGGTCGCAGCCCTGGCGGATCGCCTCGGCCTGCGCCGCCAGGCTGGCCGCGTAGTTGCCGCCGCACTTGGCGTCACCGGTGCCGCCGGGCGCGGCGCGGATGTAGTTTTCCGAGACCCACAGGGTCACGCCGGCGGCGCCGGCCTTGAAGTAGGAACCGACCGGCGAGGCGATCACGCAGTACAGGTATTCGCTGGCCGGCTTCACGCCCAGGGCCGCTTCGGTGGCGATCATGAACGGACGCAGGTAGAGGGCCGAGCCTTCGGCTTCCGGAATCCAGTCGCGGTCTTCGCTGACCAGCGCGTGCACCGATTCCAGGAACAGTTCTTCCGGCAGCGGCGCCATCGCCAGGCGGGTGGCCGACTTGGCGAAGCGGCGCGCGTTGGCGTCCGGACGGAACAGGGCGGCGCCGCCTTGCGGCAGGCGGTAGGCCTTCAGGCCTTCGAAGATTTCCTGCGCATAGTGCAGGACCATGGTCGACGGATCGAGCGGCAGGTTGGCGCGCGCCACCACCTTGCCGTCATGCCAGCCCTTGCCTTCGGTGTAGCGGATCGTGACCATGTGGTCGCTGAACGCGCGGCCGAAGCCGGGGTTTTGCAGCAGCGCCGAGCGGTCGGCCGGCGCCAGAGGGATCAGGGATTTTTCGATCGACAGCGTCGATGGGCCTTCTTTGTTCATACAGTCTCCAGGAACGGCGGGTGGGCACGCGGTGCTGCCCGGCTGCCCGCAAAACCACTATTATCGGACAATTCGCCGGGTTTGTTGGGGTTGGCGTTTTGAAAGCGCCAACATTGCCGGAATGGCCGCTTTGGCTGCGTATAATTTGGCGCTGTTCAAAAGGAGCTCGTCCTTGTTCCAGATTCCGCCATCGCAGCTGCCCGCCGCACCCTTGCCGCCCGCCGGGCTGGCGATCCTGTGGCGGGCGCCGTTCAAGCGGGGCCGGCGCGTGGACGGCACGCCGCAGCTGCCGGCAACCGTGTTCGGCTGCGCCGCGCCCGGCCCGGCCGGCCTGGCGCGCTACAACGCCGCACTCGGCTTCGCGCCGGCTTCGCTGCCGGTCACCGCCTGGTATCTGCTGGCGCAGCGCGCCCATCTCGCCACCATGCTCGCGCCGGGTTTTCCGTTCCGGCTGCTGGGCATGGTGCACGTCGAAAACGCCATCGTCGAACATGCGCGCGTGGCGCCGGGCACGCCGCTGCGGCTGGTGACCACTGTGTGCGTGGAGCCTGCCACGCAATCGGGCGCGCGTTTTTGCGTGCTCGAGACCACGGCCTGGGATGGTACGGTGCCGGTGTTCGGGTGCGTCAGCAAGTACCTGGCGCTGGCAGGACGCAAAAGCGGCACGCGGCCGGAGGGGCGGCCGGCGCCGGCGCTGCCCGTGTTCGGCGGCTGGCAGGTGGGGCATGGAGACGGGCGGAGCTATGCGCGCCTGTCGGGCGACTGGAATCCGATCCACTTGGCGCGCTGGACGGCGCAGCTGTTCGGCCTGCGCGCGCCCATCATCCACGGCATGCATTCGGTGGCGCGAGCGGTGGCGCTGCTGGAGGCGGGCGGCAAGCGCGCGACGTCGGTGTCGGTGCGCTTTCGCGCGACGGTGCCCTTGGGATCGACGGTGCGGCTGCGCCATGCGCCGGATACGCCGCTGTTTGTGCTGGAATGCGCAGGACGCACCGCCGTCGACGGCGAAATCGCGTTCGCGCCCCGCTGACAATGATATTTCGGCCGGGAAAGTAATGCCGATAGCCGCTACAATGGTCTTACCTTCCACTCCGCTATGCAGGCCTCGACCATGAACGACCAACACGGACGCCCGATCCACGAACTGACCATGACGGTGCTGATGACGCCGGACATGGCCAACTTCTCGGGCAACGTCCACGGCGGCACCATCCTGAAATTTCTCGACAGCGTGGCCTATGCCTGCGCCAGCCGTTACTCCGGCTCGTATGTCGTGACGCTGTCGGTGGACCAGGTGATGTTCCTGGAGCCGATCCACGTAGGCGAACTGGTGACCTTCCTGGCCTCGGTGAATTACACCGGCACGAGTTCGATGGAAGTCGGCATCCGCGTGGTGACCGAGAACATCCAGCAGCGCACGGTGCGCCATGCGAACAGCTGCTACTTCACGATGGTGGCGGTGGACGAGCACCGCAAGCCGCAGGCGGTGCCGAAGCTGGTGCCGGAAGGCGAAGACGGCTTGCGGCGCTTTGCCAAAGCCGAGGAACGCAAGCGCTCGCGCCAGGCGCTGCACGGCCGCAAAGGCTGAACGCGGCTTAGTCCATTCTCAGTCCATCTTCTCGTGGTGGTCGGCGACGCCGTGCTTCCAGTAGGCCGACACGCGCATGCCTTCCCTGGCGATGCCTTTTTCCTCGACCAGCACGGCGCGCAGGCGGCGCATCGCACTGGCCTCGCCGGCGCCCCAGGCAAAGCCTTCGCCGCCGGGCAGCGTAAAGGCGCGTACCTGCTCGATCAGAGCGTCTTCGCTGTCGACCCAGTGCACGTCAAGCTCGGCCGCGCTTGTGAACGGCAGGCGGTCGCCGGCTTCGGCCCAGGCGACGACGGTCACGCTTACGCCGGCCGGCAATTCTTCCAGGCGGCGGCGCATGGCGGGCAGGGCGGTGCTGTCGCCGGCCAGCAGGTGCCAGTCGAAGTCCGGCGGTACGATCATCGAGCCGCGCGGTCCGCCGATGACGGCCTGGTCGCCCGGCTGCGCATTGCGCGCCCAGTTCGAGGCGGCGCCGTCGCCGTGCAGGGCGAACTCGATGACCAGTTCGCGCGTTTGCGCGTTGTAGCGGCGCGGCGTATAGTCGCGGCGCACTCCGTTCCCGGCACCGTCGTCGAACATGAATTTCACGTGGTCGTCGAACGAGAGCGAGACGAAATCGGCCAGCGACTCGCCCTGGAAGGTGATGCTGGCAAAGTGCTCGCCGGCCTGCGCGATGGCGGCGACGATGACTTCGCGCATGCGCAGCTCATGGCGCACACGTTGGACGGTTTTGCGTTGTTGCTGTTCCATGAAGATTCCAAATTAGTTGATAATGTCACCCATTATGCGAAAACCAGTTGATAAAGTCAACCAAAATCCGTCGGGGACGGTGGGGGACGTGTTCGATGCCATTCATTCGATCATGCACCTGTACCGCTCGCAGCAGTTCCGCGCCTCGGCCGGCGGCGAGCACGAGCTCACCCATATGGAAGGCAAGGTGCTGCATTTCTTTGCCCGCCAGCCGGGGGCGACGCTGAGCGATTTGGTGGCGCACTCGGGGCGCGACAAGGCGCAGCTGACGCGGCTGATCAAGGGCTTGCGCGAGCGCGGCCTGCTCGATGCCAGTGCCGACGAGGCCGACCGGCGCAGCACGCGGCTGCAGTTGAGTAAGGAAGGGCAGGCGCTGCACGGGCGCTTGCGGGAGATTGGCGCTGCGTTATCGGGCGCCGCCTTGACGGGGTTGAGCGAGGCCGAGCAGGCGCAGTTGCATGCGCTGTTGCAGCGGGTGCGGGCGAACCTGGCGTGATGCGCTTTGCCGGGCCGCGTGGTTTCGTGCGGTGGGATGGTGGGTTCGAGAACCCACCCTACGGTCGACGCATTGGCGTAGGGTGGACCGGGCCGCGCAAGGCACCTGTGTCCACGCGGTTTCAAACGGCGCTCTGTCGAACGGGTGAACTTGCCTGTATCGTAGGGTGGGTTCTTGAACCCACCGAATGTCGATCTAATCCTGCACCACCCCATCCCCCGATCGCGCCGCCACCGCACCGGCCGCCGCGCCACGCACGATGTTCGCGCTGGCCGCAATCACCGCCCCGGCCACCGCCAGCGACCCGACCGCAAATGCCAGCCCGGCGTGCGCCGCCACCCAGCCGATCACCGGCGGCCCGAGCAGGAAGCCGCTGTAGCCCACCGTGGCAGCCGTCGCCAGCCCGACCCCAGGCGCCATGCCCGGCGTGCGCGCCGCGGCCGTGAAAATCACCGGCACCACGTTCGCCGCACCCAGTCCCACCAGCCCGAAGCCGAGCGCCGACAGCACGTAATGATCGGCCACCACCGCCAGCAGCACGCCGGCCGCAATCGCCAGGCCGCCGGCCACCATCACGCCGCGTGCGCCGAAGCGCAGCACCAGGCCATCGCCGGCAAAGCGGCAGGCCGCCATCGCAATCGAAAACAGCGAAAAGCCCAGCGCCGCCTGGGCCGCCGTGGCGCCGCTTCCCTTCAGCACCAGCGCGCTCCAGTCCACCAGCGCGCCTTCGACCGCCATGCACAGCAGGGCCAGCAGACCCAGTGCCAGCGAGGGGCCGCGCGGCAGGCGCAGGCCATGGCCCTGTTCGCCCGGCGCCGGCGCCACGTGCAGCACGCTGCGCGCCACCAGCAATGCGGTGACCACGATCACCACCGCCAGCACGGCCGCGCCCTCGCCATTGCCGACGCCAAGCTTCAGCATCAGGCCGCCCAGCGCCGCGCCAAACAAGCCGCCCAGGCTGAAGAACCCGTGGAACGACGACATGGTCGGCACGCCGCGCGCCTTCTCGACTTCGGTGGCATTCGCGTTCATGGCCACGTCGAGCGTGCCGTTGGTGGAGCCGAAGCAGAAGGCCAGCACGAACAGCCAGGCCGGCGACGAGGCCGCGATCAGCGCCGCCATCATGAGCGGGAACAGCAGCGCCGACGCCAGCGTCAGGCGCCGGCTGCCGTGGCGCGCGATCAGGGCGCCGCAGGCCGGCATCGCCGCCATGGCGCCGCCGGCAATCGTCAGCAGCAGCAGGCCCAGGGTGGCGGTGTCGAAACCGGCGCGCGCCTGTACCGTGGGCACGTGCACGGCCCAGGCGCCGATGCCGGCGCCGTTCAGCAGGAAGATGGTGGAGATCGCGCGGCGCGCGTTGCGCACGGCAGTGGGGATAGTCGCTTGCGGCATTAGTTGACCTTGTTGGCGAGCAGGATATCGGGACAGCCGGTGGTCTCGCGCAGGCGCGCTAGCACGTCCGGCGAAGCGTCGGCTTCGAGCACCAGGTGATCGAGTTCGGGCAGGGAGGCGATGGCGAACGGCGCCGCATCGAGCAGGCGTTCGTTGAGCACGGCGGCAGCGCGGCGCGACGAGGCCGCCAGCATGGCGCGCTTCACGTGCGCTTCTTCCGGATCGGCGGCGTACAGGCCTTGTTGGGCATGCAGCGCGCACACGCCGACGATGCACAGATCGGCATGGATGCGCCCGATCTCGGCCACTGCCTGGGCGCCGAGGGCGGCGCCGCAATCCGGGGAAAACACGCCGCCGATCAGCACGATGCGGGTCTGGCGAAAACCCTGCAGGGCCAGCGCCACCTGCGGGCTGTTGGTCGCGATGACCCTGGCGCAGCCGTCGTGAAGCTGGTGCACCAGCGCCAGATTGGTCGAGCCGGCATCGATGAAGACCGTGTCCTGCGGCCGGATCAGGCCGCGCAGGGCCAGGCCAAGCGCGGCCTTGCGCGGGCCATCGCGTTCTGCGCGCTGGCGCAGCGGCGCTTCGGCCACCGTGCGGCGCAGGGCGCCACCGTGCACGCGTTGCAGCAGGCCCGCGCTGTCGAGATCGCGCAAATCGCGCCGCACTGTGTCTTCCGAGGTGCCCAGGCGCGTGGCCAGTTCGGCCGCGAGCACCTTGCCTTCGCGCTCGACCGCATCGAGGATCAGCCGGCGCCGCTCTTCGGGTAATTGCATGTATTCTCCAAAATATGCCCGAATACTAACTCAGCATTGCGTGAACGTGCAAGAACATGCAGAAAAACGCATCGCCGTCAGAAAGGGTGGCTGTGGCCTGGAATGCAGTTTCGATCGCGTGCGGTACCGGATCAAGCGCCCGATAAGGGCCTGAGGCCACTCAGCGCTTCGGCGCCACGGCCGCCGGCGGCTGCTGGCTGCGCAAGTACGCCAGTAAATCGCCAACCTGCTTCTGGTTGCTCATGCCCCAGAAGCGCATCTTGGTGCCGGGGACCAGGTCGCCCGGATCGTCGAGAAAAGCGGCCAGGGTCTTGTCGGTCCAGACGATCTTCGATTGCTTCATCGCCGGCGAATAGGCGTAGCCGGGGCCGCTGCCGGCACGCCTGCCGAACAGCCCGTTGAGTTGGGGGCCGAAGCCGTTGCTGGCTGAGGGGCCGACCGTATGGCAGGACGAACAGCGCGCGCCGAACAGGCGCTGGCCGTTGTTCAGGTCCGCGGCGTGGGCGCCGAGGTGCAGGCCGAGCAGAAGGAGCAGGCCGAGTGTCTTCATGTGAACGGCATGGTTCAGGATGCGCCGGCCACGGCCTTGTCCGTGCCGTAAGCAGCCATGAAAACCGCCACGGCACGCGCCGCCGCCGCATCCAACTGGTCCGGCTCCGGCTCGTCAACCGCCTGGAACAGCAGGCGTTCGCCCCACTCGGCATCGAACAGGGATGTCAGCTGGCGCGCCGCCAGCTCGCTGCCGGCTTCGCGCAAGACGCCATCGTCCATGGCGCTGTGCAGCAGGGCGGCGAGGGCGGCAAGCACCCGTGCCGGGCCGCGCTCGTAGCATTGCTGGCCCAGCCCGGCGCGGCCGGCTTCGGCCAGCATCAGGCGCCGCGCGCCCAGCGTGGCCGGAGCGCAGGCAAAGGCCAGATAACGCCGGCCGACGTGTTCGAGCGCCGCCTGCAGCCCCGGCGGCGCATCGGCCAGCGCCAAACGCACGGCCTCGAACTCGGCCTCGGCCGCTTCCAGCGCAATCGCCATGAGCAGCTCTTCCTTCGATTTGAAGTAGGCGTACACCGTGGCTTTCGAATAGCCGACGCGGGTGCAGATGTCGGACATCGAGGCACGGTCGAAGCCGGCCTCGTGGAACACCTCGGTGGCGGTGCGCAGGATGGCGTCGCGCCGGACTTCGCTCTTGGTCATGAAGCGGACGGCCTTTACTGGACGCGGCGCACGCGCGCCATGTTGTTCTGGCCGACGACCTGGAAGTAGAGCACGCCGAACACGCCGCGCTTGATGCGCACGGCCGGGTTTTTCTGCATCGGCAGGACGGCGGTGCTGCCGTCGACGATGCGCCAGACCTGGCCATTTGCCAGTTTGATCGTGGTGTTGCCTTCCCAGCCGTTGAAGTCGCCTACGACACTGCTGTCGATGAAATCGGGTTCATCCTTTTTCTTGGCGCGCTCGAAGCCGAAGTTCTGCTCGGCGGTGAGGGCAGCGACGGCGGGAGCAGCCGGGGCGGCAGGGGCAGTGTACGTTGCAGCGGTGGCAGCGGTGGCAGCGGTGGCAGCGGTGGCGGGTGCGGCAGGAGCGGGTGCAGCAGGGACGGCGGCCAGCGGCGCGGCGCCGACCGGCATCGCGTCGTAGCAGGCCAGGCGCTGGGCAGTGTCGGTGAGGGTGCGGCATTTCAGAACGGCGGCGTCGTCGGCAAGGGCGACATTCGAGGCGAGCAGGAACAGAGGCAGCAGGGCTTTCTTCATGGGCTTTCCGAATAAATGAACGCGCCGCGCCACGCGCACGGCTGAGTCCAATTATATCGATACCGCGGGCCGGGCGGGCATTGCCGCTGTGGGCATGTCCGGCGCCGGCCCGCGTGGCGGAGCGCAGCTTGAACTCAGGCGGCGATCGCGCCCGGCGTTCCAGCCTGCGCCGCCATGTGCCGGTTCACCGCCGACAGCACCGCGCGGAACGAGGCAGTGACGATATTGCTGTCGATGCCGGCGCCGAACAGGGTCGGGCCATTCCCCACGCGCAGCTCCACATAGCAGGCCGCACGCGCATTCGCGCCGGAGCCGATCGAATGTTCGTGGTAGTCCATCAGGCGGATATCCAGGCCGAGCGCATTCACGAAGGCATCGATCGGACCGTTGCCGGCACCGCGGCGCACTGCCTGCACGCGTTCCTGCATGGCCGTGACCTCGATCTGCACCGGCTGCTCGCTGGTGCTGTCTTCGCTCATGCGGTGCGCGACGTAGCGATAAGGCGTTTCCTGCTCCAGGTATTCGCGCTCGAACAGGGCGTGGATGTCGCTTGCCGCGATTTCGCGTCCGCTGCTGTCGGCCAGTTGCTGCACCACGCGCGAGAATTCGATCTGCAAACGGCGCGGCAGCTGCAGGCCGAATTCCTGTTCCAGCAAGTAGGCCATGCCGCCCTTGCCGGACTGGCTGTTGACGCGGATGACGGCATCGTAGCTGCGGCCCAGGTCGGCCGGGTCGATCGGCAAGTACGGCACTTCCCACAGCGCGTCCGGCTTCTGTTGGGCGAAGCCCTTCTTGATGGCGTCCTGGTGCGATCCCGAGAAGGCGGTAAATACCAGGTCGCCCGCATACGGATGGCGCGGGTGCACCGGCAACTGGTTGCATTCCTCGACCAGCTGGCGCACGGCGTCGATGTCGGAGAAGTCCAGGCCAGGGTGCACGCCCTGGGTGTACAGGTTCATGGCGAGCGTCACCAGGTCGACGTTGCCGGTGCGCTCGCCGTTCCCGAACAAACAGC
>Ga0308160_10002085_pt1 | contig 25317 bp, 20 predicted proteins | sample PhyFR1_FD_201036 | JGI IMG/M metagenome (GOLD analysis project Ga0308160, IMG submission 201036) | Phyllosphere microbial communities from UC Gill Tract Community Farm, Albany, California, United States - DLSLF.R1 | ecosystem: Host-associated > Plants > Phyllosphere > Unclassified | place: USA... | reverse complement strand
GTTCGTTCATGTATCTGAGTCAAACGATTCCAGCTGTGCGGTAGTAGCGTGCAAGGGCTTGAAATGTCACATAAATCTTGATAGATCGGCAGGTTTTACGTGCAGTTCGCGGGGCGGAATGCAGATGTCGAATCGGGCCGCCGGAGAGGGATTTACCCGGGGAGAATGGGGATTGGTGGGGTTATTCACCGCCCGATCATCGTCAGTCGGCACGATTTGGCGCTACGGCTGTTGTCGACAACGTAGGGTGGACGGGTTTCCCGTCCACGCGTTCAACAATTGTTGGATATGTGCGACAGTTGTTGAGGCCGGTATGCGAGATACGTAGGGTGGGCGCCCCGTGCCCACGCGTGACATGTGAATATTGTTGGCCCGCCGTTGTGCCAACATGATGCGAACGACACGCGTGGGCACGAGCGCCCACCCTACGTTATCCCCGCCAACGATGTTAAGCCCGCAGCCGCGCCAGCACACCCTCGAGTACATCCAGGTTCGAGAAGTCGATGATCATCTGCCCCTTCCCTTTCGGCCCCATCTTGAATGCGACCGGCGTCGCCAGCTTGTCCGACAGCTCTTCTTCCAGCCGCACGATGTCGCCCGACTTTTCCTTCTGGCGCGCGGCCGCCGCCGGTGCGTCGAGTTCCTCGATCGCACGCGCCACCAGTTTTTCGGTCTCGCGCACCGACAGGCGCTTGGCCACCACCTGCGTGGCCAGCGCGATCTGGCTAGCGTTATCCACAGACAGCAGCGCGCGCGCATGCCCCATGTCGATATCCCCTGCCATCAGCATGGTCTGCACCGGCCCGGCCAGGTTTACCAGGCGCAGCAGGTTCGACACCGCACTGCGCGAACGGCCCACTGCGCCCGCCGCCTGCTCATGCGTGAAGTTGAAATCCGAAATCAGGCGCGCGATGCCTTGCGCTTCTTCGAGCGGATTCAAGTCCTCACGCTGCATGTTCTCGATCAGCGCCATCGCGGCGGCGGCCTGGTCGTCGACTTCGCGCACCAGCACCGGGATCTCGTCCAGCCCGGCCAGCTGCGCCGCGCGGAAGCGGCGTTCGCCGGCGATGATCTCGTAGCGGCCACCATCGACCGGACGCACCAGCACCGGCTGCATCACGCCCTGGGTCTTGATCGAAGCCGCCAGCTCCTGCAAGGCCCCCTCGTCCATCCGGGTACGCGGCTGGTATTTGCCCGCTTGCAGCTGCGCGATGGCGAGCGACGATGGTGCGTGCGCCGGGGCCGGCACCGCATCGAGGTCGCCGCCCAATAAAGCATCGAGACCGCGGCCGAGGCCTTTGAATTTCTTTGTAGCCATTTATAAATGTCTCCGCTTACATGGTCTTGATGCGCTCGACCATTTCGGCCCCGAACGCGATATACGCCTGTGCGCCTTTCGACGACGGGTCGAAGGTCACGCCCGGGATGCCATAGGACGGCGCTTCGGCCAGGCGCACGTTGCGCGGGATGATGGTTTTGAACACCTTGCCGCCGAAGTGCTGCTCGAGCTGGGCCGACACCTGCTGCGACAGCGTCATGCGCGGATCGAACATCACACGCAGCAGGCCGATGATCTTCAGGTCCGTATTCAGGTTGGCGTGCACCTTCTTGATGGTGTTGACCAGGTCGGACAGGCCTTCGAGTGCGTAGTACTCGCACTGCATCGGGATGATGACGCCATGCGCGGCGCACAGGCCGTTCAGGGTCAGCATCGACAAGGCGGGCGGGCAGTCGACCAGGATGAAGTCGTAGTCGCCATCGACCTTGGCCAGCGCATTCTTCAGGCGGCGCTCGCGGCTGTCGAGTTGCACCATCTCCACTTCGGCGCCGGCCAGGTCGCGGTTCGCGGGCAGCACGTCGAAGCGCCCTGCTTCCGAGCGCACGCGCGCTTCGCTCACTTCCGCCTCGCCCAGCAGCACGTGATAGGTCGACGCTTGCAGCGTCGCCTTGTTGATCCCTGCTCCCATGGTGGCATTGCCCTGGGGGTCGAGGTCGACCAGCAGCACGCGCTGCTCAAGCTTGGCCAGGCCTGCCGCCAGGTTGACGCTGGTGGTCGTCTTGCCGACGCCACCCTTCTGGTTTGCTACGCAAAATATCTTTGCCATCTATTTCATCCGGATGCTACTAAATCAGGCCATATCGTTCATTCCGTTTAAACCGTATAAACGGTTTATTCAGTTTAAACGATATAAACCGTTTACATTGTTAATTGATGGAGTCTGATTTTTCGATGAAAACCAGGTGACGTTCCGCTTCCACTTTTGGCACTTTGATCGGCCGCAATTCCTGTATCTTCCATTCGCCTGGCAGCCGCTCCTGTTCGTCGGCCGGCGCCGTGCCTTTCAAGGCGATGAATCTGCCGCCCTCTGCCAGCAGGTGTCCGGACCAGTTGACGAAATCCGACAGGTCGGCAAAAGCACGCGAAGTAATGACGTCGAAAGGCCCGGCTTTCAGCTCCTGCACCTTCATCGTGTACACGGTCACGTTTTTCAGGCCCAGCTCCGCCTTCACTTGCGTCAGGAAGGCGGTTTTCTTGTGCACGGTGTCGATCAGGGACACCTGCATATCGGGCCGGACAATCGCCAGCACGATGCCCGGCAAACCGCCCCCTGCCCCGACGTCGAGCACGTTTTTCGCGCTTTCGAAGGCGGATACCGCCGCCAGCGAATCGAGCAAATGGTGGGTCACCATCTGCATCGGGTCGCGCAGCGAGGTCAGGTTATACACGCCATTCCACTTTGCCATCAGCGCCAGGTAATCCATGAGTTGCTCGCGCTGGGCGGCCCAGAGCGGCAAATCCATGGCCTCGATGCCGTCGTTCAGCACTTCGCTCAGTTTTTCGCGGTCAAAACCCCTCATTGGGCGGTCTCCTCGTTGGCAGTTGGGGCACTGGTAAAGCCTTTGGCACCGCGTTTTTTCAGGTGTACCAGCAGCAGCGAAATCGCCGCCGGGGTCACGCCAGAGATGCGCGAGGCCTGGCCCAGGGTTTCCGGACGCTGCTTATCGAGCTTCTGGCGTACCTCGATCGACAAGGCAGCGATTTCCAGGTAATCCAGGTTGTCCGGCAATTTCAGGTTTTCGTAGTAGTCGTGACGCTCGACTTCGCGCGCCTGGCGGTCGATGTAGCCCGCGTATTTCAGCTGGATTTCAACCTGTTCCTTGACTGCGGGATCTTCCACCCCGGGGCCGGCAAGCGCCTGGCCTTCCAGGCCATTCATGCTCATCAGCGTGTCGTATGCGACGTTCGGACGGCGCAGCAGATCGGCCAGGTTGTACTCGCGTTCGAGCGCCTGCCCTACCACGCGCTCGGCTTCGCTTGCAGCCAGGATGCGCGGATTGACCCAGGTCGAACGCAGGCGTTCCAGTTCGCGCGCCACGGACTCACGCTTCTTCTCGAAGGCTTCCCATTGCGCGTCGCCAACCACGCCCAGCTTGCGGCCGATCTCGGTCAGGCGCATGTCGGCATTGTCTTCACGCAGCGACAGGCGGTATTCCGCGCGGCTGGTGAACATGCGGTAAGGCTCGGCTACGCCCTGGGTGGTGAGGTCGTCGACCAGCACGCCAAGGTAGGCTTCCGAGCGGCCCGGGGTCCAGGTCTCTTCGCCCTTGGTCTGCAGGGCTGCATTCAAGCCAGCCAGTAATCCTTGCGCCGCCGCTTCTTCGTAGCCGGTGGTGCCGTTGATCTGGCCGGCGAAGAACAGGCCCTTGATGGAACGGGTTTCGAGCGTCGATTTCAGGCCGCGCGGGTCGAAATAATCGTATTCAATGGCGTAGCCCGGTCTCAAAATGAAGGCGTTTTCCATGCCCTTCATCGAGCGCACCAGGGCCAGCTGCACGTCGAACGGCAGGCTGGTCGAGATCCCGTTCGGGTAGAACTCGTGCGTCGTCAAGCCTTCCGGTTCCAGGAAGATCTGGTGCGATTCCTTCGAGGCGAAGCGGTGAATCTTGTCTTCGATCGACGGGCAGTAGCGCGGGCCGACGCCTTCGATGACCCCGGTGTACATCGGGCTGCGGTCCAGGCCGTTGCGAATGATGTCATGGGTTTGCGCATTCGTATGCGTGACCCAGCACGGTACCTGGCGCGGGTGCATGGCAGCATTGCCCATGTACGAGAACACCGGCACCGGATCGAGGTCGCCCGGCTGTTCGGCCAGCACCGAGAAGTCGATGCTGCGGCCGTCGATGCGCGGCGGCGTACCGGTTTTCAGGCGGCCTTGCGGCAGCTTGAGTTCCTTCAGGCGCGCGGAGAGCGACAGTGCAGGCGGGTCGCCGGCGCGGCCAGCCGAATAATTTTGCAGGCCAACGTGAATCTTCCCGTCCAGGAAAGTACCGGCCGTCAGCACCACGGCACGGGCGCGGAACTGCAGGCCAATCTGGGTAACGGCGCCGACCACGCGGTCGCCTTCCACCATCAGGTCGTCAACCGCCTGCTGGAACAGCCACAGGTTCGGCTGGTTTTCCAGACGCGAACGGATCGCCGCCTTGTACAGGATGCGGTCGGCTTGGGCACGTGTGGCACGCACGGCCGGGCCTTTCGAGGAGTTCAGGATGCGGAACTGGATGCCGGACTCGTCGGTGGCGATGGCCATGGCACCGCCCAAGGCGTCGACTTCCTTGACCAGATGACCCTTGCCGATGCCGCCGATCGACGGGTTGCAAGACATTTGTCCGAGGGTCTCGATGTTGTGGGTAAGGAGCAGCGTCTTCTGCCCGGTGCGCGCGGACGCAAGCGCAGCCTCGGTGCCGGCATGGCCGCCGCCGACGACGATCACGTCGAATTCAGTTGGAAATAGCATGATGGGATGTGTGAAGCAAAGGACTAAGTTGCGCGTAGACGCGGAGTATAGAGTCGGATTATAGGAGCTTTTCTTTACGCAGACTCAGCTCGACCAAAAAACACAGCCGTTTTTGTTTCACGTGGAACACAGCGTGAGAAGTTGATAACGACGTTCCACGTGAAACAATCGGGCGGTGAAGACGGAAAAAAGCCGGCTGGGCCGGCTTTTGTTCCACGTGAAACAACGCAAAAAGACTTAGCTAAACCACTGGACAATTGCATCGAAGCCAGTCTTGACGATCAGTACCGAGACCACGACCAGGAACAGCTTGCGCACGAACGCACTGCCATGCTGGATCGCCAGCTTCGTTCCGACCAACGATCCGGCCACCTGGCAGAACGCCATCAGCAAGCCGAGCTGCCACAGGATGTGACCGCTGTAACCGAACCACATCAGCGCCGACAAATTGCAGGCGACATTCACGATCTTCGCCGCCGCCGACGCACTGAGGAAGTCGAAGCCGAAGAAGCGCACGTACAGGAAGATCAGGAAGCTGCCCGTCCCTGGTCCAAAGAACCCGTCATAAAACCCGATGGCGGCGCCCATGCCGATTGCCCACCAGCGCTCGGCCGCACCGCTGTGCACCGGCGCATGCACCGAGCCCAGGTCTTTCTTGCGGAAGGTGTAGATGGCGACTGCCAGAAGAATCAAGGGCAGCAGGCTGCGCACGAAGTCGCCGGGTACACGCGTCACGGTCCAGGCGCCGACAAACGACAGGGCAAATGCCGCCAGCGCCGCCGGCGCTGCCGCGCTCCACGCCACCCGCACGCGCTGGGCATATTTCACTGCCGCCGCGCCGGTGCCGAAAATGCTGGCCAGCTTGTTGGTGCCGAGCAGGGTTGCCGGCACTTCCTTGGGCAACACGGAAAAGATCGCCGGCACCTGGATCAGTCCGCCACCACCGACCACCGCATCCACCAGCCCCGCCAGGAAGGCTGCGCCGCCCAGCCATACGAAGTCAATCATCTACTGCTTTCGAAACTTGAAAAGGAGAAATTGTACGCATGATTTGCCAGGCAGTGCAGGGTCCTCGGGCCCTTGCCCCATCGCCGCGACCCAGCCATTCTGGTGTAAGCTAATCGGCAAACAACACCTGGGATGAGACCATGACCGACTTTGCCTTCAGCACCGTTGCCAGCATCCTTTCCGAAACCGGGGCCGCCGCTCGCCTCGGCCAGATCGTCCGCGAACGTTTTCCCAACGCGCGCCGCGCCCTGGTCGTCACCGATCCTGGCTTCCTGCGCACCCGGCTGGCGGAACTGCCCTGCCTCGATTTGCAGCGCCACGGTTTCACGGTCAGCGTCTTTTCCGGCGTAGTCGCCGATCCGCCCGAAGACGTGGTCAGGGAGGCAGTGCGCTTCGCCCAGGAAAAAGACAGCGACCTGGTCATCGGCCTGGGCGGCGGCAGTTCGATGGACGTCGCCAAGCTGATCGCCATCCTGGCCACCGGCGAACAGCAGCTCGCCGACATCTACGGCATTGGCAAGGTCAGCGGCTCACGCCTGCCGCTGGTCCAGGTGCCGACCACCGCCGGCACCGGTTCGGAAGTGACCAACATCGCGATCGTCACCACCGGCGCCACCACCAAGATGGGCGTGGTCGCGCCCCAGCTCTACGCCGACCTCGCTGTGCTGGATGCGACGCTGACTTTGGGCTTGCCGCCGATGGTCACCGCCGCCACCGGCATCGACGCCATGGTCCATGCGATCGAGGCTTATACCAGCAAGCACAAGAAGAATCCGATGTCGGATACGCTGGCGCGCCAGGCGCTCGAGCTGCTCTCAAAAAACCTGATCCCCGCCTGCGAAAACGGCAGCCGCCTCGAAGCGCGGCAAGCGATGCTGCTCGGCGCCTGCCTGGCCGGCCAGGCATTTTCTAATGCACCGGTGGCGGCGGTGCATGCACTGGCTTATCCGGTGGGCGGCATCTTCCATGTGCCGCATGGCTTGTCGAACTCGCTGGTGCTGCCGCATGTGCTGCGTTTCAACGCACCGGAAGCGGCGCCGCTGTATGCGGAGCTGGCGGCGATTGCCGTGCCGCAGGCCAGCGGCAGCGCGGAAGCACGCACCGAAGCCCTGGTCGCGGCGATGCAGCAGACGGCCCGCATCACCGGTATCCAGACCACGCTGCAACAAGTGGGAATCGCGGAGAGCGACCTGGACCGGCTGGCGGATGACGCCATGCTCCAGACCCGCCTGCTGGGGAATAATCCGCGCACCCTGACGCGCGCGGATGCGCGGGCGATCTACGCTGCCGCGCTGTAGGGATTACGCAGCAAAAATTAGCTAGAGGCGGCAGCCGTGGATGGCCGCGGCACGGCCGCAAAGAAATCGAGCAGCAGCGCATTCAGCCGATCGGCTGCCGTCAATTGCAGCCAGTGGTCGGCGCCATCGATGCGCTCGTAACGGAAACCCGCTTTTGCAAACTGCGCCGAGTCGCGCATCTGCTCTTCGGTAAGCGCCGCGTCGCGGCTGCTCCAGACACCCATCACAGGCACCGACACCGGATCGGCTTTCCCGCCCGGCAGCATCATGCGCGGCACATTCGCACGGTAGTAATTCAGGGCAGCCGTCAGGCGGCCGGGCTCGCGCAGGCTGCGGCGCCACACATCATACTGGGTCGGTTCCTTGGTGAACCTGCGCATCGGCTGGAAGTCGTTGAAGCTCAGCGACTGCTCCGCCAGGAAAGGCAGCATGAACCACAGCATGTAGCTGCTGCGCAGGCGCTGCATGATGCCGGCCCGCGCAAACGCTGCCGGGTGCCCGACCGACAAGGCCACATACTGCTCGAAACGCTCCGGCGCGCGCATGCACAGCAGCCAGCCGATCAGAGCGCCCCAGTCATGCCCGACCAGCCGCGCCTTCTGCACACCCATCACGTCGAGCAAGGCCAGCATGTCGTCGCAGATATATCGGGTGCGGTAGGCCGACACCGCCCCCGGCGCGTCGGTCTGGCCATAGCCGCGCATGTCGGGCACGATCACGCGGTAGCCGGCGTTCACCAGTGGGCCGACCTGCTTGCGCCAGACCAGGTGGGTGTCCGGAAAGCCATGCATCAGCAGCACGGCCGGCCCCTCCCCTGCGCCCATCACGTGCATGCGCAGGCCGTTCACGCTGAGGATCTGCGAAGTTTCTTTCATGCGATTTCCCTGTCTGCATTCACGACACTTGGCGCTGGCGCGGCCGGCTTGGCGCGCGTCCGGCGTTCGAACAGCGCGCCGATCTCGCCCACGATCCCGCGCCGGAACAGCAGCACGCAGACGATGAAGATCAGGCCGGTAACCATGCCCACCGATTCGCCCAGCGACGAGAACCATTCGATGCCCGTCATCTCGGCCAGCGCCGTGCCGACTTCACCCAGCTTGTTTTCCAGCGCCACGATGATGAAGGCGCCGATGATCGGGCCGGCCATCGTGCCCATGCCGCCAACCAGGGTCATCAGCACGACCAGGCCGGACATGGTCCAGTGCACGTCGGTCAGGGTTTCGAAGCCGAGCACCACGGTCTTGGTGGCGCCGGCAAGACCCGTCAATGCAGCCGACAGCACAAAGGCCAGCAGCTTGTAGCGGTCGGCGTCGTAACCGAGCGAAATGGCGCGCGGCTCGTTTTCCTTGATGGCTTTCAGCACCTGGCCGAAAGGCGAATGCACGGTGCGCACGATCAGGGCGAAGCCGAGCACGAAGATCGCCAGCACCACATAGTAGAGGGTGAGGTCGCTCGACAGATCGATCAGGCCAAACAGGCGTCCGCGCGGCACGCCCTGCAGGCCATCCTCGCCGTGCGTGTAGGGGCTGCGCAGCGCGGCGAAGTACACCATCTGCGCCAGCGCCAGGGTGATCATCGAAAAATAGATGCCCTGGCGGCGGATCGCCAGCGAGCCGATGACCAGCCCCAGCACCGCGCTGGCCGCGACGCCGGCCAGGATGCCGAGCTCGGGCGACAAACCGACATTCGCCAGCAGGTGGCCGGTCACGTAGCCGGCGCTGCCGAAAAAGGCGGCGTGGCCAAACGACAGCAGGCCGGTAAAGCCGATCAGCAAATTGAAAGCACAGGCGAACAGCGCGAAGCACAGCAGCTTCATCAGGAACACCGGGTAGCCGAAGAACGGCGCCGCCAGCGCCACGGCGAGGGCCATCGCGTACAGGATTTTCTTGTTCATGCTTACTTCTCCTTCCCGAACAGGCCGGCCGGGCGCAGCAGCAGCACGATGACCATGACGACGAACACGACAACTTCCGAGCCTTCCGGATAGAACACGCGGGTCAGGCCCTCGATCACGCCCAGCATCAGGCCGGTGATGATGGAGCCGAGGATCGAGCCCATGCCGCCGATCACGACCACGGCGAAGACGACGATGATCAGGTTCGAGCCCATCAGCGGCGTGACGTTGATCACCGGTGCGGCCAGCACGCCGGCCAGGCCCGCCAGCGCGACGCCGAAGCCGTAGGTCAGCGTAACCATGCGCGGCACGTTGATGCCGAAGGCCTCGACCAGTTTCGGGTTCTCGGTGCCGGCGCGCAGGTAGGCGCCGAGGCGGGTCTTTTCGATCACGAACCAGGTGCCGAGGCATACCACCAGCGAGGCGGCGACGACCCAGGCGCGGTAGTTCGGCAGGATCATGAAGCCGAGGTCGGTGGCGCCGGTCAGCTGTTCGGGCACGTCCAGGGTCTGGCCCGAGACGCCGAAGAAGGAGCGGAACACGCCTTCGAGCAGCAGCGTGATGCCGAAGGTGAGCAGCAGGCCGTACAAATGGTCGAGTTTATACAGCCAGCGCAGCATGGTCTTTTCGACCGCGATGCCGAATGCGCCGACGACGAGCGGTGCCAGCACCAGCATCATCCAGTAGTTCAGCTCGTAATGATTGACGCCGATGAAGGCGATGAAGGCGCCCATCATGTACAGGGCGCCGTGGGAAAAGTTGATGACGTTCAGCAGGCCGAAGATGACGGCCAGGCCGAGCGAGAGCATCGCGTAGAAGGAGCCGTTGACCAGCCCCAGCAGCAGCTGGGACATCAGGGCTTGCAGGGGGACTCCGAAGATTTCCATAGGCACCAGGGGTAAAGTCGGATAGGGGTCATGCAGGTACCAGCCGCGAGCACCGCGTGATATCGGCCGAAATAGCGCCGGGGTATTGCGTATGTTCGTTGAACGCGTGGGCACGGGGCGCCCACCCTACTTAGATCCAGGCCGCTGGCTTAAAACAGGTAGGGTGGGCGCCCCGTGCCCACGCGTTCAAATCATGCTTGCGTTACTGCGACATCGAATTGAATAACGATTACTTCCACGCCGCACACTTGGTCTCGGCCTTGGTCGTATACGCCTGCTCACCCGGAATCGTCGACACGACCTTGTAGTAATCCCAAGGCCCTTTCGATTCCTTCGGCGTCTTCACCTGCATCAGGTACATGTCGTAGACCATGCGGCCGTCCGGACGGATCACGCCGTTCTTGGCGAACATGTCGTTGATCTTGGTCGCCTTCAGGTGGTCCATGATCTTGGTGGAATCGTCGGTGCCGGTCGCTTTCACCGCATTCAGGTAATTCGTGGTCGCGGAGTAGTCGGCCGCCTGCAGCATCGACGGCTGCTTCTTCATCTTGGCGAAATAACGCTTGGCCCAGGCACGGGTGTCGGCGTTCTGGTCCCAGTACCAGCCGTCGGTCAGGTACATGCCCTGGGTGGTTTTCAGGCCCAGGGTGTGGACGTCGTTGATGAACACCAGCAGGCCGGCGATCTTCATCTTCGAAGTCAGGCCGAACTCGTTGGCGGCCTTGATCGAGTTGATGGTATCGCCGCCGGCATTCGCCAGGCCCAGCACCTGCGCTTTCGAGGATTGCGCCTGCAGCAGGAAGGACGAGAAGTCCGAGGCCGACAGCGGGTGCTTCACGCTGCCCAGCACAGTGCCGCCGTTCTTTTTCACCACGGCGGTGGTGTCGCCTTCGAGCGACTGGCCGAAGGCATAGTCGGCGGTGAGGAAGTACCAGCTCTTGCCGCCCTGCTTCAGCACCGCCGAACCGGTACCGCGCGCCAGCGCCACGGTGTCGTAGGCGTAGTGCACGGTGTAGGGCGAGCATTGTTCGTTGGTCAGTTGCGCGGTGCCGGCGCCGATCGAGATAAAGACCTTTTTCTTTTCCGCCGCCACCTTGGCCATGGCCAGGCTGGCGCCCGAGTTGGTGCCGCCGATCAGCATGTCGACGCCCTGCTGGTCGAACCATTCGCGTGCCTTCGAGGCGGCGATGTCGGGCTTGTTCTGGTGGTCGGCCACCATGAACTGGATCTTCTTGCCGTTCACGGCGCCGCCCAGGTCGGCAATCGCCATGCGCACGGCTTCGGCGCCGCCGTTGCCATCGACGTCGGAGTAGACGCCGGACAGGTCGGTGATCATGCCGATCTTGATGGTGTCGCCGCTGATCTGGGCGTGGGCTGGAAGAGCGAAGCCGGCGGTGGCGAAAGCGGCGGCGGTGGCGAGGGCGAGGGTTGTGCGTTTCATCTTGTCTCCGTTGTTGTATGTGAAGCGTTGAAGCATGAAAGCGTAAAAAGCTGCCCGGGTGGTCTAGACGCCGAGCAATTCGGTCAGTACGGGCATGCGTGCGTCGAGTTCGCTTGATGCGATGGTTTCGACGATCTGCCCGTGCTCGACCACGTGGAACCGGTCCGCCAGCGGTGCGGCGAAGCGGAAATTCTGTTCGACCATGACGATCGTATAGCCCTTGTTCTTCAGGGTCGTGATCATGCGCGCCAGGGTCTGCACGATGACCGGCGCCAGCCCTTCCGAGATTTCGTCGAGCAGCAGCAAGCGCGCGCCGGTGCGCAGGATGCGCGCCACCGCCAGCATCTGCTGCTCGCCGCCCGACAGGCGCGTGCCCTGGCTGTGGCGGCGCTCGTACAAATTTGGGAACATCTCGTAGATCTCGTCGAGCGACATCGCGGTGCCGGCTTTCGGCAGCACCGGCGGCAGCAGCAGGTTTTCCTCGGCCGACAGCGAAGCGAAGATGCCCCGCTCTTCCGGGCAATACCCGACGCCGAGGTGGGCGATGCGGTGGGTCGGCATGCCGATCGACTCGACGCCGTTGATCTTGATCGAGCCGGTGCGGCGCCCGGTCAGGCCCATGATGGCGCGCAGCGTGGTGGTGCGTCCGGCGCCGTTACGGCCGAGCAGGGTCACGACTTCGCCCTGCGCGACCGTAAAACCGATGTCGTGCAGGATGTGCGATTCGCCGTACCAGGCTTGCAGGTTGCGGATTTCCAGCGCTGCGGAGGTGTTGGCTGAACTCATGCGTGTGCTCCTTCGAGTTCGCCGTCAGCGGTGCCCATGTAGGCCTGCATCACTTGCGGGTTTTTCGATACCTCGGCATACGTGCCCTCGGCCAGCATGGCGCCGCGCTGCAGTACCGAGATGCGGTCGCAGATGCCGGACACCACGTTCATGTTGTGCTCGACCATGAGGATGGTGCGGCCGCTTGAAACCTTCTTGATCAGCTCGGTCACGCGGTGCACGTCTTCGTGGCCCATGCCCTGGGTCGGTTCGTCGAGCAGCATCAGCTCGGGTTCCATCGCCAGCGTGGTGGCGATCTCGAGCGCGCGCTTGCGGCCGTAGGGCAAATCGGCGGTGACGGTATCGGCAAAGCCTTCGAGGTCGACTTCGGCCAGCAGCGCCATCGCGCGCTCGTTCAGTTGGTCGAGCGAGCCTTCGCTGAGCCAGAAATGAAAGCTGGTGCCGAGCCCGCGCTGCAAGCCGATGCGCACATTCTGCAGCACGGTCAAGTGCGGGAAGACGGCGGAAATCTGGAAGGACCGGATGATGCCCATGCGCGCAATCTGCGCGGGCTTGGCGCCGGTGATGTCCTTGCCGTTGAACAGGATCTGGCCGGACGAGGGCACCAGGAATTTAGTGAGCAGATTAAAACAGGTGGTCTTGCCGGCGCCATTCGGACCGATCAGGGCGTGGATATGGCCACGCTGCACCTGCAGGTCGACGCCGTTGACGGCAGTGAAACCCTTGAACTCCTTGGTGAGGCGCTTTGTTTCAAGAATGACGTCTGCCATTGTGTCTCCGGTACGTTATCAACGTGCTGCTCGAGAACTACCTGGCCGATATTACACAGAAGAGTTGTGGTCCACAAGACAACACAGCCTTTGTGCACCGCTGCACAAGCTGGGCAGAATTGCCCACCCGTTGTGCATAATTGCACGGCTCAGCAAGATGTTTCGCGGTGCGGACGAGATGGAAGAAAACCGCGAATAACCGCCCGTTAAGGTGGCTTAAACCGTACGGTGGGCACCCCGTGCCCACGCGGTTACGTGCGCATGCTTGCACCTGCGGCCAGAATAACTCGCTCGCCGGCTTCAAACCCGGTCACGCAAGCATCGGTATTGATTGCTTATGTATCGAGCGACCAGTTTCCGCCAACGGTCAAAGGAGCCGCACGTCACCGCGTGGGCACGGAGTGCCCACCGTACGGGATACACCGGCATGGCGCGGCGTTCACGATGCTGCGGATGCCGCCGCCCTTTTCACAATCATCTCCGCCGCCTTTTCCGCAATCATCAAGGTCGGCGCATTCGTATTCCCTGACGTAATGAACGGCATGATCGATGCATCCACCACGCGCAATCCTTCCACCCCGATCACGCGCAACTCGCTATCGACCACCGCTGCCGGATCGTCGCGCCGCCCCATGCGGCAAGTGCCCACCGGATGGAAAATCGTGGTCCCGATCAGCCCCGCCGCCTGGGCCAGTTCTTCCTCGGTACGATAAGCCGGCCCCGGCTTGAATTCTTCTGGCCGGTATCGCGCCAGGGCCGGCGCCGCCACGATGCGCCGCGTCAGCGCCAGCGCCTGCGCCGCCGTGCGCCGGTCGGCATCGGTGCTCAGGTAATTCGGCGTGATCTTCGGCGCCGCATAACTGTCGTTCGAGGCGATGCGCACATGCCCGCGCGAACTCGGCCGCAGGTTGCAGACGCTGGCCGTGAATGCCGGGAAGCCGTGCAGGGGATCGCCGAACTTTTCCAGCGACAGCGGCTGCACGTGGTACTGCAAATTCGGCGTGGCTTCGTCCAGGCTCGAGCGCGCAAATGCACCCAGCTGCGACGGCGCCATCGACATCGGCCCGCTGCGGAACAGCGCATACTCCATGCCGATCTTCATCTTGCCGAACCAGCTGGCAGCACTGGTGTTCAGGGTCTTCACGCCCGTCACCTTGTAGACCATGCGCAGCTGCAGGTGGTCTTGCAGGTTCTCGCCCACGCCCGGCGCATCGACGACCGGCTTGATGCCGTGGCGCTGCAAACTCGCCGCCGGCCCGATGCCGGAGAGTTGCAGGATATGCGGCGAGCCGATCGCGCCCGCCGCCAACAAGGTTTCGCGATGCGCGACCGCCGTAAAAGCCCGCCCGCCGCCGGTGAACTGCACGCCCTTGCAGACCTTGCCCCCCTGCCCCTCCTCGATCAGCAAACGTTCCACGTGGCAGCCCGTCATGATGGTGAGGTTTGCCCGCTGCGCCGCCGGCTTGAGGAAAGCCTTTGCCGTATTCAGGCGGATGCCGCGGCGCTGGTTCACTTCGAAGTAGGACGAGCCGGCGTTGTCGCCGGTATTGAAATCCTCGACCTTCGCGATGCCGACCTCGGCCGCCGCATCGCGGAAGGCATCCAGGATCTTCCACGACAGTCTCTGCTTTTCCACGCGCCACTCGCCGCCGGCGCCATGCAATTCGCTGGCGCCGAGGTAATGGTCTTCGCTCTTCTTGAACAGCGGCAGTATCCGGTCCCAGCGCCAGGAATCGTCGCCGGCTTCAACGGCCCAGCGGTCGTAGTCGCCCTGCTGGCCGCGCATGTAGATCATGCCGTTGATCGAGGAACTGCCGCCCAGTACTTTCCCGCGCGGATAGATCAGCGCGCGGCCACCCAGGCCCGGGTCCGGTTCGGTATTGAACAGCCAGTCGGTGCGCGGGTTGCCGATGCAGTGCAAATAGCCGACCGGGATGTGGATCCACAGGTAATCGTCGCGCGCGCCCGCTTCGATCAGCAGCACGTTCACGTTCTTGTTACGGGTCAGGCGATTCGCCAGCACGCAGCCCGAGGTGCCGCCGCCGACGATGATGTAGTCGTATTCTCCAGCCGATTCCACGCAGGGTCTCCTGTCAGGACTGCAGTTCGGATGCCAATAGTGCGATCAATTGTTCAGCCGGCATGGGACGTGCCCGTGCCACGCCGGTGCCGGCCCAGAGCGACATCAGCTCGGTGTCGTTACTGCTGGCAGCGGCGGCGCGGATGCTGCCGGTCAATGCGTTCTGCACCGGGTAAGGCGGCACCTGCGCTTCCAGCGGCGCCATCTGGCGCATGAAGCGGTTCTCGATACCGCGCGCATAGCGCCCGGAAAAGCTGCGCGTCAGGCGGGTCGGCTGGCCTTCGGCTTCGATCAGTCTTTGTTTGTAGGCGGGATGGATGCCGGACTCGTCGGTGACAAGGAAGGCCGTGCCCATTTGTACCGCCGCGGCGCCCAGCGCCAGCGCCGCCTTGATATCGCTGCCGGTCATGATGGCGCCGGCGGCAATCACAGGAATGTCCACTGCCTGCACTACCGCCGGCCAGAGCTCCTGCGCAGTCAAGGTAGCGTCTTCCTGGCGGCCAATAAAAGTGCCGCGGTGGCCGCCGGCTTCGATGCCGGAGGCGATCACCGCATCGGCGCCGATGGCTTGCCAGGCCAGCGCTTCGTCGACCGTGGTGACGGTGCCGATGGCCAGGATGCCGGCCGCATGCAGGCGTTCGACCTGGAGCGCCTCGAGGATGCCGAAGGTGAAGCTGGCCGCGGCCGGGCGCAGGTCGAGCAGGGTTTCGAACTGGGCGTCGAAGTCTTCGCACCATTGCTTCGGTTGCGGCAGGGCGGTCCAGCCCAGGCTTTCCCAGACCGGGCGCAGGAGTTCGGCGCCACGTTCGATTTCTTCACTCGACGGCGCGGGGGTGCGCTGGACGAAAAAGTTCAGGAGGAAGGGACGGTCGGTGAGGCTGCGGATGCGCTCGACCCCGGTGCGCAGTGCGGCTGGGGACAGCAGCGAGCCGGCAAAGGAACCGAGGGCGCCGGCGTTCGAGACGGCAGCGACCAGCTCGGGCGTGGTGGCGCCGCCGGCCATTGGGCCCTGGATGATCGGCAGCTTGAACAGCGAACTGAACTCCATACGGCATCCTTCCCGGAAACGACGCAATTAAGCGATTCAATGAAGCAAAGCTTAACAGATCGCAAAACAGTTGCCGATAAACGCTTGCCGACAAGCAGTCAGCACATTGGCTTTCGGCATGACCCGTAGGGTGGGCACTCCGTGCCCACGCGGAAGCATGAGCAGTGTTGCAAGATGCCAGTGCCATAACAGCAGCATGATCGCGCCAGAATTAAATGATCAGCTGCTCACTTGTCGAAGCTGTGTTCCTGCATGCATGTCGATGTTCGCGTGGCAATCACCATGCAAGCTTCCGCGTGGGCACGGCGTGCCCACCCTACGGTTCACGATCCTGGCCGCAGGAGCAACGCGCGGCCCGGCCAGCGTCAACCAAAACCGCGGCCGCAGGAGCAGCAACGCGGCCGAGGCCAGCGCCAACAATCAGAAACTGTTGTTCAAGCCAACCCACACCCGGCGCCCGTCGCCCACCGTGTTGTAGGTCAAGTCGTCCAGCTGCTTGTCGCCGATGTTGTACAAGGCGGCATTCAACGTGACGCTGCGGTTCACACGGTAGGACGCGCCGGCGTCGACCAGGGTGTAGTCGTCGTACTGGCGCACGCCGTTGGCCAGCAGCTGGCCGTTGCTGCCGGCGCGCGCGGCGGCGTTGATTTCCTTGCCGTGGTAACTCGCCGCCGACCACAGGGTCAGCCCACGTTTGACCGTCCAGTCCGCACGCAAGTTCGCCGCGTGTTTCGGGGTGCGGGTCAGTGCGTAGCCGGCATAGTCGCCGCCCTTCTGCTCGGAATCGGTATAGGTGTAGTTGGCGCTGACGTTCAGCGCGCGCGAGGGTTTGTAACGCGCCGTCAGTTCCACCCCGCTAATCGTTGCGTTGTCGATGGCGGTGCTGGATTTTCCGTCACCGGGCACGGAAACGCTGGCCCTGGTGCGCAGGCTGCGGATGCAATCGGGTACGCCGGTGATCCTGCTGGCCAGGCACCAGGATCCGGTGCAACTGGTGGCGGGCTACGGCAGCGGCGCCGACGACTACATCGTGAAACCTTGCAATCCCTGCGAGCTGGTCGTGCGCATCCATGCGGTCTTGCGCCGCATGCCGCGTCACCGGCAAATGCCGCCTGCCCTGTCTTCCGGCAGTTACCGCTTCGGCGACTGGGTCGTCGACGTCGACGTCGAAGGACGCCAGCTGCGCAGGCTTGAAGGCATGGCCATTGCCCTGAGCATCGGAGAATTCCGGCTGCTGCGGGTATTGCTGGCCCATCCAAATACCGTGCTCAGCCGTGAACGCCTGCTGGAACTCACTGCCGGCAGCGACCCACAAGCGTTTGACCGCAGCATCGACAACCAGGTCAGCCGCCTGCGCAAGAAAATCGAAACCGATCCGCGCCGGCCGCAGCTGTTGAAGACCGTCTGGGGCAATGGCTACATCCTGGCAGCCGAAGTGCATCCGGCCTGAAGCGCCAGCTCCGGCATTTCCCCGACAACGCTCCACCCAGCGCTGCCACGAAAACAAACGCGAACGGCCAGCACGCCGCCATCAGCCTGCGTTTCAGTTCACAGCAGCAAGCTTACCAGATCGTAAACGCTGCGCCAGAGGCGTCACTGTGGATAAGCTTCTTGATATCCACAGGAACGGTTTGTGCAAAAACGCGTCTTTTTCCACACCTGCGATTTTTGTCCAAATTTACCACCAGGAACATACAGCAGCAAATCAGGGCTTATACCGCGTGTAAACCAATGATTTCGCGTCACTTAACCGGCTTATCCACAGAAAAGGGCAGTTGTTAACACTACTACTATCCTTGTATACAGATTTTGGTTGTAAACCTGAGGTGCTTCGCGCTGCGTGCTCAAAAAAAAAATTTTCGTTGAGAGCCCGACTGTTGGCAAAAAGCCGCACATCGCAAGCTGTCAGCTCTTAGCCATGTGGGTCAGCTGGAAAACCACCTCTACTCGCCTGTCTACAGGTTTGGCAGGTCGATGCTGGTTTGCTAGCCGCTGCCAGCTGTGGACAAGCCCATGTATATCCACAGGAAGGAATGTGCAGAACGGCTGACTTCCGCATGCAGGCAAAATTTGTACAAAAACCGTGCAAGTCAAAAACAAGGTTTGTCCAGCCCATCCGGAAGCACGTAAACCGTTGACGCTGTGGAGAAAAACCGGTTTATCCACAGATAAAGGGGCGTTTACTACTACTACCAACTTTATATCTATGTACTTATTAAGAAGATGAAGTGCGCAAGTGCAGGGGAAAAGCAAAAAAAAACGGCCGGGATGCTGCATACGCTGTCGCATACGCTGCTGAAGAAAGGTTTGGCAGGAAGTCGCGAAGACGCGTCGGGCATCGACTACGAAAACAAGCCGATGTGCACGAGTTTGCTGAAGCTTGCTGAAAAAATGGTCGGGCCTGTTTGCCCTGGTTCGGATTTGCCTGCTTTGCCCGCTTCGCCGAACCGACGGGAAGCTGACCAAGTCCACCACCATGATCGCGATTCTTGCCAGGTTGAAATCGGGCCGAGACAAGACAGACCCAACCTGCCGGCACGACTGCACACCGCTGGATGCGCTTCGCCAGGCACCGAAACACTGCTTCAGAACCTGTTTTGCCAGCAAAAAGCAGTCTGAAAGCGCCTGGAAGCAGCTCGGCTGTGGACAAGCCGCTGGATATGCACAGGATCAGATGTGCAGAAACGACTTCTTTGTCGACAAGCCGTTTTTTCTCCAACATCTGTTCTGGCTAGATACAATCCTTGTCCAGCCAGTTCGTGTCGACGTAAACTGCTGATCTTGTGGAGAAAACTCTTCTTATCCACAACAACATCATCGTTTACTATCACTATCAAATTTATATATACGTTTACTACTGTAAACAGTAAAAAACGCGAACAGCGGGCATAAGTGCCATTTCAAGCGCTTCCAGCTCGTCTGCAGACTCTTTTTTGAACTCAAAACAAGCAAAAACATGCGTCTAGGGATCATCAGCGCTTTGCACGAAGAACAGCAGGGGCTCGTAGAGGCCATGCAGAGCCCCTACAAGCTCATCCATGGCCAACGCGAGTACTGGCTCGGACAACTCTGGGAAATCGACGCTGTGTGCGTTTTATCGCGTATAGGCAAGGTTGCAGCTGCCATGACAGCCACCACGCTTGTGGAGAAGTTCGGAGTTACGCACATCCTGTTTACGGGTGTGGCTGGCGCTGGCGACAAAACAGTGCAGGTTGGCGACATCGTGGTGGCCGAATCGCTGGTCCAGCACGACATGGATGCCAGTCCCCTGTTCCCGCGCTTCGAGGTGCCGCTGACCGGCCTGACCCACTTCCCTGCCAATCACGCGCTCGGCACGCGCCTGATCGATGCAGCGCACGTTTTCCTGGACGAGGACTTCGACAGCGCCATCGATCCGCGCGAGAAAGCGGTGTTCGGACTCAGCCGGCCACGGATACACCGCGGCCTGGTTGCCAGCGGCGACCAGTTCGTCAACGATGCCGAGCACATCAATGGATTGAATGCAGCCCTGCCCGGCCTGGTGGCGGTGGAAATGGAAGGTGCGGCGGTGGCCCAGGTCTGCTACGAGCTGGGTTTGCCGTTTGGCGTGATCCGGACGATTTCCGACAACGCCAATGAAAACGCGGCCACCGACTTCATGCGTTTCGTGAAATCAGTGGCCGCGCGGTATGCGTTTCACATCGTCAGGCGCTTTTGCCTGGAGACGGAAAGCGTGTCGGTTCAGTCGAGCAGGGAATCGGCGGGCGTGTAGTCGTATCCCAGGGCTTCGGCCACCGCCCCGTAGGTGATCTTGCCCTGGCAAACGTTCAAGCCATTGCGCAGGTAAACGTCGTCCGCCAGCGCCTGGCGCCAGCCTTTATTCGCCAGCGCCACGGCGTGGCCGATGGTGGCGTTGTTCAGGGCAAAGGTCGAGGTACGGGCCACGGCGCCCGGCATGTTGGCCACGCAGTAGTGCACCACGCCATCGACGACGAAGGTCGGATCCGCATGCGTGGTCGGATGCGAGGTCTCGAAGCAGCCGCCCTGGTCGATGGCCACGTCGACCACCACCGAACCCTTTTTCATGCGCGCGATCATGTTGCGGGTGACCAGCTTCGGCGCCGCCGCACCCGGTACCAGCACGCCGCCCACGACCAGGTCGGCCGAGAGTACGGCTTCCTCGATCGCATGGGCATTCGAATACAGGGTGGAAATGCGGTTGCCGTAGACCAGGTCGAGCTGGCGCAGGCGGTCGATGTTCTTGTCGAGCACGGTCACGCGGGCGCCGCTGCCCACCGCCATCTGCAGCGCATTGGTGCCGACCACGCCGGCGCCGATGATCACTACATGGCCCGGCGCCACGCCCGGCACGCCGCCCAGCAGCAAACCCATGCCGCCTTTCGATTTTTCCAGGTGGGCAGCGCCGGCCTGGATCGCCATGCGCCCCGCCACCTCGCTCATCGGCGCAAGCAGCGGCAAGCCGCCGCCCGGGCCGGTGATGGTTTCGTAGGCAATGCAGACGGCGCCGGAATGCACCAGCGCCGCGGTCTGCTCGGGATCGGGCGCCAGGTGCAGATAGGTGTAGAGGATCTGGCCGGCACGCAGCATCGCACACTCCTGCGGCTGCGGCTCCTTGACCTTGACGATCATGTCGGCGCGCGCAAAGACCTCTTTCGCCGTCTCCACGATGCTGGCGCCGGCGGCCAGGTATTGATCGTCGGATAGACCGATCTCGCTGCCGGCGTTCGTTTGAGCAATCACCTGATGCCCCAGTGCGACCAGCTCGTGCACGGAAGGCGGGGTCAAGCCGACCCGGTACTCATGGTTTTTAATTTCCTTCGGAACGCCGACCAGCATGTCTTCCTCCGTTTTGTAAGAATAAAAACTGCTACATGATTACAGCCCCAGCGTCATGAGGCTTGCGTTGCCGCCAGCCGCAGTCGTGTTGACGCACAGCGCGCGCTCGGCCACCAGGCGCCATAAGTCCACCGGCGCCTGGCCATCGGTATCGACGATGCCGACGATCGCATCCGGACGCGCCGCCAGCTGCGAGCGCAGTGCACCTTTCAGGCCGGTTTCCACCAGCGCGATCCCGAAATCGCACTGCGCCACGTCAGCGGAACCAACGAAGCGGATGCGGTCCTTTACTTCGATCGGCAAATCGTCCGGCACGACAAAGCCTGCGCCGGCCAGCACATAGGCGCGGTTGCCGGTGGCCAGCGCCGCTGCCAGCTGGTTCAGCATCGCCGGCAAGGTATCGGCTGCGCACAGCACGGCGCCACGCGGGCAGAAGGCCAGGGTGTTGCGCTCGCCGGTCGGGCCCGGCAAGACGAGTTCGCTGCCGTTCAGCTGGGTGCGGGTGTAGGTCTCGCCCAGCTGGACAATGTGCGGGTGGCCATGGGTGCGCGCCCAGACCAGCAGCGACACCAGCGCCGGGCACGCCTTGCGATTGTGTTCCAGCAGCGGCGCCGCGCCGCGCTGCAGGCGCTTCAGGTAGAGCGGACCGCCGGCTTTCGGGCCGGTGCCGGATTTGCCTTCGCCGCCGAACGGCTGCACGCCGACCACGGCGCCGACGATGTTCCGGTTCACGTAGATATTGCCCACGTGCGCGCGGGTGGTGATGAAGTCGATGGTCTCGTCGATGCGCGAATGTACGCCCAGGGTCAGGCCATAACCGGTAGCATTGATCGAATCGACGACCTTGCCCAGGTCGGCGCGGCGGTAGCGCACGATGTGCAGCACCGGACCAAAGACTTCGTGCTTCAGCTCGTTCAGCGAGCCGATTTCCAGCACGGTTGGCGGCACGAAGGTACCTTGCGACGTCACGCTGGCCGGGAGTTCCAGGGCAAAGTGATTTTTCGCGGTTGCCTTCATGCGCTCGATGTGGGCCAGCAGGTTGCGCTGGGCTTCTGCATCGATGACCGGGCCGATGTCGGTGGCCAGGCGGTCCGGGCTGCCGACGCGCAGTTCGCCCAGCGCACCTTTCAGCATGCGGATGGTCTTGTCGGCGATGTCGTCTTGCAGGAACAGCACGCGCAGGGCCGAGCAGCGCTGGCCGGCGCTGTCGAATGCCGAGCTCAGCACGTCTTGCACGACTTGCTCCGGCAGCGCCGAGGAATCGACGATCAGCGCATTCTGGCCGCCGGTTTCCGCCACCAGTGGAATGTCGGCGCCTTCGACTTCGCCACGCTTGGCCAGCGTGCGATTGATGAGTTGCGCCACTTCGGTCGAGCCGGTGAAGATCACGCCTTTGACGCGCGCGTCGCCGGTGAGTGCGGCGCCGACCACTTCGCCACGGCCCGGCAGCAATTGCAGCGCGGCGGCCGGGATGCCGGCTTCGTGAAACAGCTGCACCGCACGGTGGGCGATCAGCGGCGTCTGCTCGGCCGGTTTCGCCAGCACGACGTTGCCGGCGGCCAGGGCCGCAGCGACTTGGCCGGTGAAAATCGCCAGCGGGAAGTTCCATGGGCTGATGCACGTGACCGGTCCGAGGGCCTGGGCCGCCATGGCGTCTTTTGCCTGGGCGGCGTAATAGCGCAGGAAGTCGACCGCTTCGCGGATCTCGGCGATCGCGTTCGGCAGCGATTTTCCGGCTTCGCGCACGGCCAGGGCCATCAGCTCGGCCATGTTTTCTTCGAACAAATCGGCCACGCGCACCAGCATCGCAGCGCGTTCGCCGTTGGCGCCCGCCTGCCATTCGCCGGCAAAGGCGCTTGCCGCCGCCAGCGCGGATTCGACGTCAATCTTCGATGCTTCCAGCACGGTGCCGACGACATCGGCCGATTGCGCCGGGTTCACCACCTTCAGCGAATCCGCGCCCTGCACCGGGCCGGCGATCAGTGGCGCTGCCGCGTAGTCGCGCTGGCGCGACAGTTCCGTGCCCAGCACCTGCAGCGCATCTTCGTTCGTCAGGTCGATACCTGCGGAATTCTTGCGCTCGGCGCCGAACATGGCGCGTGGCAGGGCGATACCCGTGTGCGGCAAGCCGCCGCTGGTGCGCGCGACCTCGAACGGATCGTTCAGCAGCGACTCGACCGGGATCTTTTCGTCGACGATCTGGTTCACGAACGAAGAGTTCGCGCCGTTTTCCAGCAGGCGGCGCACCAGGTAGGCGAGCAGGGTTTCGTGCGAACCGACCGGCGCGTAGATGCGGCAAGCCTTGTTCAGGTTCTCCTTGCCGACCACCTGGTCGTACAGGGTTTCGCCCATGCCGTGCAGGCACTGGAATTCGTAGTTATCCACACCGCGTTCCTTGGCCCAGGTGTAGATCACCGACAAAGTGTGCGCATTGTGGGTGGCAAACTGGGCGTAGATGACGTCGGTTGCGGCCAGCAGTTTTTCCGCGCAAGTCAGGTAAGAAACGTCCGTATAAACCTTGCGCGTGTACACCGGATAGCCCGGCATGCCGTCCACCTGGGCGCGCTTGATCTCGGCATCCCAGTAGGCGCCTTTTACCAGGCGCACCATGAATTTCTGGCCGCTGCGCTTGGCCAGGTCGACCACGTAGTCGATCACGAAGGGGCAACGCTTCTGGTAACCCTGTACCACCAGGCCAATGCCCTCGAAGCCGGCCAGTTCCGCATCGAAGGCCAGCGCTTCCAGCATGTCGAGGGAAATTTCCAGGCGGTCCGCTTCTTCGGCATCGATGTTGATGCCGATGTTGTAGCTTTTCGCCAGCAGCACCAGGTTGCGCACGCGCGGCAGCAGTTCGCCGATCACGCGCGCATACTGGGCGCGGCTGTAGCGTGGATGCAGGGCCGACAGCTTGATCGAGATGCCGGGACCGTTCTTGATGCCGCGCCCGTTCGAGGCCTTGCCGATCGCGTGGATCGCCGCCACGTAGGAAGCATAGTAATTCTGGGCATCGGTTTCGGTCAGCGCCGCTTCGCCCAGCATGTCGTAGGAATACTGGTAGCCGCGCGTTTCGTTCGGCTGGCTGTTCTTCAGCGCTTCCTCGATGGTCTGGCCGGTAACGAACTGGTTGCCCAGCATGCGCATGGCCATGTCGACGCCCTTGCGGATCAGCGGTTCGCCGCCCTTGGCGATCAGGCGCGTCAGGGCCGAGCCCAGGCCGCGTTCGCTGTTGCTCGACACCAGCTTGCCGGTGACCAGCAAGCCCCAGGTGGCGGCATTCACGAACAGCGACGGCGATTCGCCCAGGTGGCTGCGCCAGTCGCCCTTGCTGATCTTGTCGGCGATCAGGCGGTCGGCGGTGGCGCTGTCGGGAATGCGCAGCAGCGCTTCGGCCAGGCACATCAGGGCCACGCCCTCTTCCGACGACAGCGAGAACTCATGCATCAGCGCATCGACGCCGGAAGCGCGCGTACGCTTCGTGCGCACGTTCGAGACCAGGCGGTGCGCCAGCGGTTTCGCGTCTGCGCTCGGCCGCGCGCCCTGGGCCAGCAGCCACTGGACGGCTTCGGTCTCGTCGCGGCGGTAGGCGGCGGTGATGGCGGCGCGCAGCGGCATCTGCTCCTGCTTGATTTCAGCCTGAAAGGTGTCGAATGGAACGAAGGTGGTGGCCGGGGTGGCGGCGATCTGCATGGTGGGTCTTTTAGGTTCAGGGAAAGGGAGCGCACAGCAAAACGCGCCGCTTGCAGGAGCAAGCGACGCGCGATTTATACCGTGCTTCAATCGTTTGATTGTAGAAGGAAATCTTCTGGATTAATTCTGTTTTTAACGGGCACTAGCAATAGATAGTTTTTGGTGCGAGAATTCGGCCAAATAATATTTACGCTTGGAGCGGAGACGCCATGCTGGACAAGATTTCGAAAAAAATACTGGGCGAGCTGCAGAACGATGGACGCATCAGCAACGTCGAGCTGGCCGCGCGTGTCAACCTGTCGCCGGCCGCCTGCCTCGAGCGTGTGCGCAAGCTGCACGAGTCGGGCTATATCACGGGCTACACGGCCCAGCTGAATCCGCAATTGCTCGATGTGTCACTGCTGGTCTTCATCGAAGTCGTGCTGGACCGCACCACGCCGGAGGTGTTCGACGCCTTCAAGCAGAGCGTGCAATTGATTCCAGAAGTGCTGGAATGCCACATGGTGGCGGGCGGCTTCGACTACCTGGTCAAAGCGCGCGTGAAGGACATGGCAGCCTACCGCGAATTCCTGGGCAAGACGCTGCTGCAGAAGGGTGTGCGCGAAACGCACACGTATGCGGTGATGGAAGAGGTGAAGAATACGACGAAGTTGCCGATTCGGTGATTTTTTTGTAGCGCCCGTACAGCGCTAACGCATGCTTGCATGGTTGGCGCTGACCGTACGGTGGGCACTCCGTGCCCACGCGAAACGATGCGTCATGTTGGCGTCGTTTCGTCGAAACGGA
>Ga0308160_10002084_pt1 | contig 25325 bp, 29 predicted proteins | sample PhyFR1_FD_201036 | JGI IMG/M metagenome (GOLD analysis project Ga0308160, IMG submission 201036) | Phyllosphere microbial communities from UC Gill Tract Community Farm, Albany, California, United States - DLSLF.R1 | ecosystem: Host-associated > Plants > Phyllosphere > Unclassified | place: USA... | reverse complement strand
TACCTGTACATCTTGAGTTGTCGTTTCCGGTTGACCAACTGTTTACAAGACATGCGGCTTGGGGTGAGCTATGCATATCCAAATAACAGACATCCCTCGTACTGACCATCCGTCGATCTACACCCAGCTGATCGATCCTGAACAGAGGCATTGGCGGCAATCCTAACTCGGCATGAGGTGTTCCAAAGGGGTTTCCGTACGCTGTCTCGCCCTCGGTAGGTTGAGCCGCATCCTGACCCAGGTTGGGCGTCTGAGAAGTAGCGAAATCTGTCCTGGGTAGTGAGCCCATACCTGGGCTCGCGGGCCTGAATCGAGTCGACAAGGGCTCGAAAGGCGATGGTCGATCTTCTGCGCCGACGGACAATGCCAACTTGGACAACCTCTCAGTCTCGACCCTCATATCATCCGGTTTGTGCCTGTAAACGCTTCCTTCCGAGGGCGTTCCAGGGCCTGGGGTCCCTGTTCGGCTATCCAGGCCCTCTGTGAGTGGTGTGCTGATACCTGACTCGTGGTTCTCAACTTCAATCTTGGGCTCGGCGTCGTCCATCGGAGTGTAGGCGTCCTTGGCACCAGTCAACATCTCTGAAAGTTCAGCTAATGACAAGACAAGCGGCCATTCCGTAAATTAGTGTTTAGCAGCGCCTCCTTGATCGATATCGCAAAGCTCACCAGCTTCGAAGAAATACACCCTGGTCCCATCTCCTCGAATATAAAAGTTCTCTTCCAACATCCTCCCCTTCTTTATTCTCAATTGAGCAAGATCGTATCGCCCATAATCCCGGATAAAGAGCAACCCGTTCGGTTTCAGCATCTATAGCCGGTCAAACGAATCAATTACCCTGGTCAGTAAGCTACGGGCTTATCAGACAACCTCCCCCCAGACCCATCAGAGCTCACCTTGTAAGCATTCGCGATCGCTCGCTGCCACTCCATAGGATGTAAAGCGGACATGACAAATATCATCACAGCGATATCCACCGTCCCTGGCTCGATTCCTTCCGGTAACGAACTCGTCTTCTTCCACTTGGACTCGGCTGTCTCTTCCTGATCGGCTTCGACGGCCTCTTCGGCATTCTCATCGGATGATGCTGGCGCCTTCGGCACGGAGGTCTCGGATGGTCCCGCTGGGATATCTTGGGAAGATGATGCGATCGGAGGGGTCGAGAGATCCCAGACGGAAGAATGGAGCACCCCTTTCCCGTGCTCTGGAACGGGGAACATTGGGTTGGCCTGTCAAACATCCACCAAGCGTGATGCCCTCCACATTAGCACTTATACGGAGAGATGGAGATGAGCGGTGACGTGACAGACTCACCTTGACGACCTCTACAGCGGATTGAGCATAATCGCAAGCATGGACGACCAAATCGGGATTCTCATTCTTGCTCATCAAGGGGAAAACGGTATTCCCGGCTCCCTAATCGATCGACACATCCAGAATTAGATGTCACCTGATCAGTCTCTCATGAAGCGGATACAAGGTGTCTTGAACCACTCACACAACCGATTTCGACGACGAGCTTGGGGCCGGCATCCGCTTTCGCACATTCGAGGAGTTCGGGGAATTCAAGGCGGAGCCAATTTCGATCTTTGAAGAAACTGTATGAGCGTGAACGAGATGAGATGAGCCATGTGTGTTCACATGCAAGGTTGCCGAGATTAAAGCGAGAGGTGGCAGGAAGAGGTGGTACAGTAAAGGCAACTCACTTGGCCTTGTTGATATCGTAGAATCGATTCCAGTATATCGAGGGTTTGTTGTTATAAGCCCCTGAGAAAGATGCAAGGCATCTTCCGGGTCAGCGAACACGAAAAGGACGGTCATAGGTGATTATGCAGGCGAGACAAGATCCTTCACTTACATTTCATCTGATCGCTCACTTTCCCTTCTCTCTGAATCCCCAAGGTCTCCTTGGCTTGTACTTCCCACTCGGGAGGAGGTACTACATGGTCCCACGCATTGAAGCTGTACACGTCGTCCGGGTTGGTGAGGTATCTCGAACCGAATGGCACTCGCCTCAGCCGATCGATCTCGGCTTGGTCGGATGGGTCTGCTGGGGTCGAGCTGATGTGAGCTGGGTCGGTCGACTCGGTCGACAGAGGAGGTGCGAGATCGATAGGCGGTTGGCTGACCGGCTCGGGCGCCTGTACGGATTCGCTTTTTTCAGACATTGTTGACAAGAACAAACTCTATCGGAGCCAATGTCTATCTCAAGTGATCCGTGGTCAGAGCAAATCGAGTAGTCAATCGATCTTTCAACCATGTTCATCATTGAAACTCGTTCACAACTTGTCGAGGTCGAAATGATTTTGAACGCGAGGAAATGAGAATTTGCTTCCGGCCTGATCCGGCCCGCGACCACATTAGCATCCGTCGGTTCTTCTTCCCACTTCCGGAAGCGAATTACACCGGGCAGAAGCTCGAGCGACCCACGAAAGTCACACAAAAGTGTCGTTTCAAGGTTGGTCGAACACCATTTTGACATTGACAATCCAATTCAGACCAGGATAGTCGATGCAGAGTCTTGTCATCTGATCCAACATACTCTTCGTAATCAGCGTCCTCGATAGCCTGTTCAATCCAACGTTATCTAGCCCTACGGCACGTGCGTACCACGGGCAAGAGGAACAACCGAAGCACGCAAGTCCAGAAAACCCCCGAACCACCTCTTCCGACGGTGCAGTTGTCTTATCGTCACCGACCACAAGCTCAAGCACCTCGTCCTACATTTGAAGGACATACATTAATTTCATGTCTTTTCAAGCTTGCTCTCCTTCGTATCCTGAATCAACACCTCCAGGTATCCCTTCTAACATGCCTTCGTACAACCCAATAACGGGCTACAGTGCGGCTGGGCAGGGACCACCCCCCACAGCCTTGGACCGACGGCCCTTCACCCAGCCTACAACCCCATCTTCCGTGTCCCCATACAATATGCAGAGTCAGACGGAGCTACCTCTATTGCCACCACCACCGCCGCGGCCTAGAACACATCATACGTATGGCGATCACGACTCAGCGTCCTCTTCATATTATAGTCCGAGTGGGATGAGGCCGGGTGGGCAAGGGCCACAGGGACATGAACAGTTTCACTCTCCCGGCCCGGATTTTGGGATCTATCCGACCACAGCTCAATCGTTCGGGACTCATTACAGAGCGCAAGATAGTCATCACAATGGATCCGACCCAGGCGTCGGTGGGTCGAGATCATCTTCTATCTCCGACAACCCTATCATCCCAAACCCCCCATACTTTCCCCACTCGGACCCAAATCATCATCTTATGCTCAAAAGCTCGAACGATAGAGGCGGACCGGGTCCGAACACCCTCTCAATGGGATCGCGACATGGAAGAGCGAGGAAAAGATCGTCGCCTGGTCCAGCGTCGAAAGAGCGGATTCGACCAGGAATGTCGGGGAGTGGTCCGGATGAACAAGCAGTCCGGGAATCGGTAGGCCAGACGAGTGGAGAGTCCATCGAGAAGGGTGTTCATGATGTGAGTCTGGTTCATTGGGTGCATCTAGTCATTTTCCAAGTTGACAGCTAATATCATTACCGGCCATGTGCTTCATCCCTGGATTGCGTTTTGTTTCATAGATTCTCGACACGTATCGAACGCTTCGGTCTCGTCTACCCGGCCTCCTAGCCAAATTCGGATCAGGAGGCGAGAACAATGCACCAACAGCGCAGAACTCGAAATCGTCTGATGAAGGGTATCTCGTCTCGCCTGGGATGGAGCAGGAGGAATTGAGACAGGTCCTGAAGCTCGCTATGGATGGGTTTAGGATGGTCGGTTCCATCTGTGGTAATAACAAATCGACTGGAGGAGTACGATCTGGGTCCGAGAATGAGACTGGGTCGTTTACGGTCGATCTGGCCGGGAACCCTGGATCCACATTCAAAGGACCACCGAGTCGTCTGGCGTCGGAGGTTGTCAATGACGTCAACTCCGCCGTGACACCACACGGCTCAGTACCGCCTGGTGTTTCGTCAATACCATCATCCGTGACCCCGGTATCAGCGATGGAATCTGCCCCTACGCGGTCGTCTTCGAATTCCGAGTCGGCCATCTCCTTAGCATCCGGTCGTCCACGTTCGAATGATCTTCCCAAATCGTCCTCGTCCAAGCTGGACGGAGGTCTGGGTATCGCGGACGACCGGCCTCCTACATCTCAAGCTACCGAGGCGACTGCCAACGAAGGAGCCGGCTCTTCTACGCAACCGCTGAATGCGAATGGAAGTCCCGTCTGTTTGGGTTGCGGAGCGACGGGCACGCCAGAGTGGCGGAGAGGTCCGATGGGGCCTAGAACATTGTGCAATGCTTGTGGTCTCGTCTTTGCCAAGCTGGTATGTCTTGTAGACCATGCTACGTGTCGAATCCAAACGCTGACCTGAGTCTAATTTTCGAACTGTTTGCAGGTGAGGAAGCGGGCAAGAGAAGCAGCAAAGGCACAGGCGGTGGCCAAGGGCCTCGTCCCCGCGAAAAAGACTCGGGTTAAGAAGGCTGTCACCCAAAGCAATCCAGAGAGCAATTCGTAGCAAGGCTGTTGGTTGCAAGAACACGCACGTGGATCATACATGGTAGACTGAAGAGGGTGTGACAGAAATATAATCGCTCAACATGCCTCTGTACAACATCCATCTTCAATCATCTCAGGCGGAAGCTGGCTTGTAAGGTTCCATCAGCATCTGAAGAGGCTCAAACAAAATCTGTCAGCTGCTATCACGACGCAGATCACCTCAACAGAGGGCATCACTTACCTTGCTAAACTCTTTCAGCTTCTCTACCCCTCGGACCTCTTCAGTCAATAGAGGGAGTTGCACGATGTGGAAACCGTCATCGTACAACTCGTGCGCTTCGTTGAGATACTTCTGCTGCATCTTGTGTCGTACGCCACATTGTTCACAGTTCGAGTCTGACGTGGAATGGCGCGGCTGTTAGCTCTAGTCTCGCAACCAGTCATAGCTCGTCCACTCACCCTTCTTTGGGAAGATCAGTTGGTTGACGACGATGTTGTGTGTGTCAATCTCGTACGCCGTCAATTCTTGGATGAGTCGCTCCGTCTCGTACAACGACAAGAACTCGGAAATGCAGACGCAGATGAAAGTGGTCTTGTCCTGCATGTTGAAAATATCAGTCAACCTTTCATCATGCCAAATCTTCTGTCTATTCAGACATACAGGGTCCTTGAACTGGGTGTTGACCTCAGTGATGATTGCTCGCATCGAGTCGAGTTTGGCAAACATATCTTCTTGGGCTCCTCCCCCCAGCATCGAGCTCATCTGCTGAATCATAGGACCAAACTTTCCTCCGAGCGCACTGAGCTTGCCCAGGGCCTTCTCCAAAACCGAAGGGAAAGACAGGAATCGTAGGGTGTGTCCGGTCGGGGCGGTGTCGAAGACGATGCACGAGAACTCCATCGATTGGACGTGTCTGAACAATACGGTCGTTAGAATCATCATTCTCTCGTAGAAGACGCTGGTGAAGACTCACTTCATGATCTCGGCGAATCCCATGGCCTCATCAACTCCCGGAATGGCGAAAGCAAGATCCTGCATCATTCCACCCATTCCGCCTCCTTGGGATTCCGCTGCAAGATATATGCGCCGTTGAGTGTTACAGGAAAGCACCGAGCTTTAAAAGATTGACCCACAAGACTCGATCATCTCCTGGATGCTGGAGTTAGGATCGATTTCCATCGCGAAGAGGTTTGTGAATCCGTTGACCAGAGTAGCATCCTTTCCAAACTTCTGACCGAAGGCATCAGACAGGTTGTGAGCAGGATCGGTGGACTGTCCATCATCAGGTGTGTAATCAGCTACGCGGGTTTGTCGGAAATGATTTTGTGGTGGATGAGGAGCTTACGATCAGCAAGACTGATTCTCGACAAGCGGCCAATTGAACGGCCAGCGAACACGACGTGGTGGTCTTTCCTGCAGCGATACTCAGCAGCTGGACCACTAATTGAAATCATACGACACCTACCGACTCCTCCTTTCCCACCTGATGTACGAAGAGGTTTGTGAGCTCAGTGTCGAGGTGGAAGCACATGTGTACTCCACTAACCGCAAAAAATCCACTTCAAGCTCTTCTGGTCAAGCACATTTTGCAGAGTTGGGTCTAGGGTTTCGAAATCGTCCATACTGAGCGTCTGTGGCGATATCGGTATGAGCTAGTCGTACTGGCTCGGCAGAATCGATATATGAGTTTCATTACCTTGGGCATTGTTATCGGTATGGACAAACAAGGCTTGCCTTCGACCAAGACCGAGGCAGACGCGGAAGCAGATCTTCCCGCTTGATGATGACGATCATGCGAGAAGGTGCCAGACCGGCAGGAATCGGTTCTGATGGGTGTACCAGAATTATTCAACGACTATCGCTCGGTAAGGACATCGTACTACGGTCATGATGGTCGTGAAGATGCATCTCGTTCTAATTTTCATATACAATCATACGGCCTTGTAGTCGATCGCGGACTCGTGTTTCTTAGCTTCGGCCACCTTTCGGACAGCCTTCATCAAGTCGTCTTGGACGATATAATCCCTGTCAATACATTTTGTCAGTATTATGAATGCGTTGCAGAGACGGATAACATCGTGACGAACCTGTCTTCCCTAATCGCGAACATTCCAGCTTCCGTACATACGTTTCGCAAGTCAGCTCCGTTGAAAGTGTCAGAAAGCTGATGCGGCCACTGTCAGCTCAGTCCGTCAAAGTTCAGTAATACCAGCACCTGCTCACCTTCACAACAGCCTCGAAATCGAAGTCTCCACTCTTGTTGATACTGGCAGCGTGGATCTTCAAGATCTCGAGTCGACCCTGTTCGTTCGGCAAAGGAATCTCGATCTTCCTGTCCAATCGTCCAGGTCGAAGCAGAGCCGGGTCAAGAGTGTCCGGTCGATTGGTGGCCATGATGATCTTAGTTCGTCCAAGGGTATCGAAACCGTCCATCTGGTTCAGAAGCTAGATCGCGCAATCGTGTTTCATCAATCCCTGCCCCATATGCTGTATGCAGCGTGTAGTCTGAATCAACTTACCTCCATCAAAGTTCGCTGAATTTCTCGATCAGCACTGGTTCCCTCGCTGAAACGTCTTCCTCCGATAGCGTCAATCTCGTCCATGAAGATGACACATGGTTCATGCTCTTTTGCGTATGCAAACATCTCTCGAATCATCCTTGCAGATTCTCCAATGTATTTATCGACAATCTAGCCGGCAATAACGAGAATGAGCATGAATCTCTTGGCAGCAGAAACAGAATACACAAGACTTACTGCACTGCTGACCACCTTCAAGAAGTTCGTGTTCAGGGTCGCGGCGACTGCTCTCGCGAGCAGTGTTTTACCGGTTCCAGGCGGTCCATACAGTAGTACTCCCTTGGGAGGGCTGATACCGACACGCTATAAGGACCCCGGAACTGTTTAGCTGACGTCAAGTCATTTTTAACTTCGCACAGCGTACCTCGAACAACTCTGGGTTCATCAAGGGCAATTCAATGACTTCTCGCAATTCCCGAACCTGGTCATTCAGACCTCCGATTCCAGCGAAGGAAGCCGAACCAGGGTCTTCCAATGACATGTTGTAGACCTGTTGAGGGAAGCACGGTGTCAGCATTTTTACCGCCGCAATAGTGCTCGAGAGCATCTCACCATTGGGTCAACCTCTCGTGGTAAGATACGCATGATTGTGAGAGTGGTCATATCAAGCGACACTCGGACACCAGCCTTGAGCTGCAAGCGGATGATAAGTCAGACGTGCAAGTGGAACAGTGTCATCTGCTTGTCTTACCTTGGCAACCGGCAGTGTTGGCCTGTATGAGACAATGTATCGAGGACCGGACGATGCTTTAACAATGACTGTGGATATGACACGGTCAGCCCAGAGAATCACTGAGAATATATTGGGATGCCTCGACTCACACCGCTCGTCATCCAACTGCTTTAGTACCTCCCCGATAATTTGTCCCACGCTCTGGATAGCCTTGAGATCTTCTTCGGATTGATCATAAGCCTTCTGCTGATCGCGGATATTCAGTCGGACTGGAGCGAAAGGAACGGCAATCCGATCAATACCGGTGGACGGCGGCAGGTAAGAAGACTTCAATGTGCGTACTCTTCTTCAGATTCTCTCCGATTTGTTCATGTTCTCTGATTTTCTGCGAGAGGAGATGGTCCAAATCAGTGACCACGAAAACGGACACGAGAAGGTCCGCATCTCGAACTGACCGATCGATATGCCTTGATCGCCTCGATCTTGGTCGGCTCAAGGGTGGGTGCAGGCTGAGCCGCTGCAGCAGTCGATGATTCTCCAGCCGACATTGTATCTGTCTATCTGTAGTAGCGGTGTGATGTGGGATCGGGAAAACCTGGTCGCTTTGCACGATTAGTTTGATATGTGCAAGTCGAGAACTCAATTCGTCACGCCTGACCATCTTGATCTTGATATTCCCTTGCAAGCTGCGTCAGCGTGAGGTCCCGCAAGGTTACTTGTCCATAGACTTCGCGCCCATTGATACACGTCCAGCGAGGAGGAGCAGCATTCCATTGCCTACCCTCAGCATGACGCATACAAGGAACTGATGTCTCCACTTTCATTGCCATAGTTCAGCAAGGGTGTACAGACTGAATGCAACAACGAGGCTGGCTTTGTATAGAATCCCAAGTACAGCCTAGCCGAATCGACGACTTACAGGAAAAGAGCCACCATAATCACGTCCCGAACCATGGCGGACATTAAGCCAATTACCGTGAGTTGTTGTTGACCTATCTACGACATGAGTATGATGTTTATTCTTGGCAACCGGATGACTAACATATTGGATCGCTTGTCACATCTAGTTCTCCGAGCATCTCCAGGTAAGATAATGCAGGACTGGATTGACGCTTTGTTGAGCGAGGCGCTGATAGCGAGAACGCGTTCTTCTAGCTTACTGCTGTTGGTGTTCAACCGGAAGCGATTGCGCACGCCAGCTGTACTCTGGAGTCGGATCACTATATCTGCATGTGAGTGTGTCCCTTCCATCTACGCGGAGCTGCATCCTGATCTTACCTTGATCCCAGTCGAGAGAAGGTTAATGATCAAAACCAAGTTGTAATCGTGGATTTGGCCGACGCAAACAATGTTCTGCGGAGACCCAGTTAGTCTACATTACTAGGAGGCTAGCTAGGGATACGGAATTCTGATCTCGATTCTCTTGCAGTCACTGCCGACTCGGCTATCATGCATCCCTCCCAGAAGATTATCGCCTTGAAGGGTGAGTAGAAGTGGCGAGGCAGATGCTCTACACGACACAACGGCTGATAATCTGCCTTTCGAATGATGTAGCGGGACGAACACTGCAAACCTTCAACCTTGCTACCAAGCAGAAGCTCTCATCCTACATGACCAACGAAGACGTTGTATACTGGAAGTGGATCAACGACACCCAGATCGGTCTCGTCATGGATCGCAGCGTTGCCCACTGGGACGCCATGGGAGGAGGCGCAGCCCCCACCAAGGTCTTTGATAGACATGCTACTCTAGAGGGAGCCCAGATCATCAACTATCGTGCATCGGCCGACGGGCAATGGCTTGTCTTGGTTGGAATTCTTCCTGACAATAACCCAGGAGCTTTCCGAATCAAGGGTGCTATGCAGCTGTACTCGGTCGCTCGAGGAGTCAGCCAGCCTATCGAAGGTCACGCGGCGGCCTTTTCGACGATCAGACTCGAGAATGCGCCGGAAGATACCAGCTTGTTCTCGTTCGCCGTCAGGACTGCTACCGGGGCAAAGGTAAGAAGAGTCCTGCATGTCGAATTGAGCAACTTAACTCATAAGCCATAACCTTGTAGCTTCACATCGTTGAAATCGATCACAACGCCGCCAATCCAGTATTCACGAAGAAGGCTACTGATGTGTTCTTCCCTGCCGAAGCCACTAGCGATTTCCCCGTCGCTATGCAAATCTCTAAACGTCATGGTATCATTTATCTCGTCACGAAATACGGATTCATCCACCTGTACGACCTTGAGACCGGGAAGTGCCTTTACATGAACCGAATTTCCGGGGACACCATCTTTGCGACCGCCGAATACGAATTGACTGGAGGAATCATCGGAGTCAACAAGAAGGGTCAAGTCTTGAGTGTTAGCTTGGACGAGCCTAACGTGGTACCATACATCATGAGTATGTTCAATCAGACTGGCGATCAGACGTATCGAGGCTGACGCACCGGGACGATAGACCAACTGAAGGACGGGAACCTTGCTATTCGCTTGGCATCCAGAGCCAATCTGCCTGGTGCCGACGACCTTTTCGTCCAGCAATTCCAGAACCTCTTCCAACAAGGGCAGTACTCTGAAGCCGCAAAGATCGCCGCCAACTCCCCTCGTGGCATTCTGCGAACGCCAGAGACTATTGAGCGATTCAAGCAGGTCCCTGTCGCACCAGGAACTGTCTCCCCGATCCTGCAGTACTTCGGAATCCTGCTCAATGGTGGAGATTTGAACAAGCACGAAACGCTCGAGCTAGCCAAGCCTGTCCTGGTCCAGGGCAAGAAGGAACTTCTGGAGAGATGGTTGAAGGAGAACAAGGTATGTTACGATCCTTCCGACTTGTCGAATAAATGAGGCTGATGAAACTACTTTCTTCAGTTGAACTGCAGCGAAGAGCTCGGTGACCTTGTCAAGCAGAATGGAGACAACAACCTTGCGCTGTCCATCTACTTGAGGGCTCACGTCCCCAACAAGGTTGTGGCTTGCTTCGCCGAAGCCGGTCAATTCGACAAGATCTTGCTCTACTCGAAGAAGGTCGACTACCAGCCTGACTGGGCTGTTCTTTTGAGGCACATCGTCCGTGTCAACCCTGACAAGTCCGCTGAACTCGCTCAACAGCTGGTGAACGACCCAGCCGGACCTTTGGTCGATATCAATGCTGTATGTTAGAATTCAGTCTTCTCCTGGTTGATCAGTTATCTGATCCTCTTTTCCGATAGGTCGTCGACATCTTCATGTCCCAGAACCTGATTCAGCAGACGACATCGTTCCTCCTGGATGCGCTCAAGGAGAATAAGCCCGAGCAAGGAGGTCTCCAGACCCGACTTTTGGAAATGAACCTGATGCACGCTCCCCAAGTAGCCGACGCCATTCTCGGAAATGAAATGTTCACCAACTACGATCGACCGAGAATCGCCAATCTCTGTGAGAAGGCAGGCTTGATGCAAAGGGTATGTCTAAACCATCAAATACTGTAAACCGCGGGACGGCGATACTGACGCCGACAATCTGTTATGCTCAGGCGTTGGAACATTACGAGGACACCAACGACATCAAGCGAGTAGTCGTTCACAGTAACCTCTTCAACGCCGACGTGAGTCCATTTTCCGCAATCGCAGGCCTGATCTTTGATACTGATGAAAATCGCTTGCGCTTAGTGGCTCGTCGGTTACTTCGGCAAACTTACCGTCGAGCAATCTCTGGCTTGCATGAACGAGATGCTCAAGGTCAACATGAGGCAGAATCTTCAAGTCGTCGTTCAGATTGCCACCAAATACTCAGACCTCTTGGGACCCGTCAAGCTGATCGAAATGTTTGAGCAATACAAGACCTTTGATGGTGAGTGCGCACTTTCCCCAGGCTTCGATACTTCTCTGATCTTTCTGTCCCGTCAGGTCTTTACTACTATCTTGGATCGGTCGTCAACCTCAGTGAGGACCAGGAGGTCCACTTCAAGTACATCCAGGCCGCCACCCGAACCGGTCAAATTCGAGAGGTCGAGCGTATTTGCCGAGAGAGCAACCACTACAATCCCGAGAAGGTCAAGAACTTCCTGAAGGAAGCCAAGATGGCGGATCAGCTTCCTCTGATCATTGTCTGTGACCGATTCAACATGGTCCACGATTTGGTCCTCTACCTCTACCAGAACAACCTCACCAGCTTCATTGAAGTTTACGTTCAACAAGTCAATTCCGCCCGAACCCCGCAGGTTGTTGGAGGTCTTCTGGATGTCGACTGTGACGAGACTACCATTAAGAACCTGCTCAATTCGGTCACCGGAACGTTCCCCATCGACGAGTTGGTTGACGAGGTCGAGAAGCGTAACCGTCTCAAGTTGATTCTCCCGTGGCTTGAGTCCCGTATTCAGCAGGGCCAAACCGATCCCGCAATTTACAACGCGGTGGCCAAGATTGCAATCGATTCGAACAACAACCCTGAGGCCTTTTTGAAGGAGAACAACGTGAGCATCGGTTCCATAATCACCACCCGATTAGTCCTTACTGACGCACTGTCATCATAGATCTACGAGCCTCTTGTAGTCGGAAAATACTGCGAAAAGCGCGACCCTTACCTGGCATACATTGCCTATGCCAAGGGTCTCTGCGATGACGAACTCATTCACATCACGAACGAGAATCAGATGTACAAGCATCAAGCGCGTTACCTTGTCAAAAGACGCGAGCTTGACCTCTGGAACCAGGTCCTCAAACCCGACAGTATACATCGGCGATCTTTGGTCGACCAGGTCGTAGCTGTCGCTGTCCCCGAAAGCACTAGTGCCGACGACGTTTCGGTTACTGTCAAGGCTTTCATGCAGAACGATCTGCCCAACCAGCTGATTGAACTCTTGGAAAAGATTATCATCGAGCCGTCGCCATTCAGCGATAACAAGAGCTTGAAGAACCTTCTCTTCTTGACCGCCATCCGTTCCGACAAGGGCAAGGTTATGAGCTACATCAACCGACTCGACGGATACGATGTTGACGAGATCGCTAGGATTGCTACTGAAGCCGGTCTGCACGAGGAGGCCTTCACCATTTTCTCAAAGCACGAAAAGCATGCCGAGGCCATGAATGTCCTGGTCGACCACGTCGTCAGCATCGATCGTGGATACGCTTACGCCAACAAGATTCAAAGGCCCGAGGTATGGAGTCGTCTCGCCAAAGCCCAGCTTGATGGGTTGCGAGTCAAGGAGGCAATTGGTACGTCAGGTTGTGGATTTGGCGGCAAACTTCGACTCTTATACTTTGAGCTACGTCCACAGACTCGTACATCAAGGCCGAGGATCCTTCGAACTTTGAGGAAGTCATTGAGATCGCCAACCGAGCCGGAAAGCACGAAGACCTTGTACGGTACTTGCAAATGGCCAGGAAGAGTGCTCGAGAACCCAAGGTCGACACAGAGCTAGCATACGCTTATGCGAAGACGGACCGTCTCCACGACATGGAAGAATTCCTCTCGATGACGAATGTCGCGGACATTCTTCAAGTCGGAGAGAAGTGTTTCAACGACGAGTTGTATCAGGCTGCGAAGTTGCTCTTCACCAGTATCTCTAACTGGGCTCGACTGGCCACCACCCTGATCTACCTGGGCGAAAATCAACCTGCCGTCGATGCTGCCAGGAAGGCTGGTAACACCCAGTAAGACTGTCTTCTCTCTCAAGCGTGTCTTGTGGTCCGACAGGCTGATAGCAGTATTATAGGGTTTGGAAGCAAGTAAACGCGGCTTGCGTAGAAAAACAGGAGTTCCGTCTCGCGCAGATTTGTGGTCTCAACCTGATTGTAAGCTCCCATCGGTCTCGTCCCCGGCGAAGTCATCTTGTTAACGCGAGCGCTTCCCAACAGGTTCACGCTGAGGAACTGCAAGCTCTGCTCAAGCTCTACGAGAAGAATGGATACTTCGACGAAGTTATTTCCTTACTCGAATCTGGTCTCGGTGAGTTTGAAACGCGTAAGACACCACGCGTCAGCCCATTGATTGTTCCCTTACATCAGGCCTTGAGCGAGCTCACATGGGAATGTTCAGTAAGTGCGGGCACAAGTTTCCAAGGTATATGTAGCTCATGTTGACCCTCGCGCAGCCGAACTGAGTGTATTGTACGCCAAATACCGCCCGGAAAAGCGTAAGTCACCTGGTTCTTTGCAAACCGCCAAAGCAAATATCTAACACCAGCTCGATAGTCATGGAACACCTGAAGCTGTTCTATGGAAGGATCAACATCCCCAAGGTCATCAAGGCCGCTGAGCAAGCCCACCTTTGGCCCGAGCTCGTTTTCCTTTACGTCAAATACGGTAAGATGACCCGGCTGGTTGGAGAGAGAATCATCATCTAATAACAATGCCTCCCCAGATGAATACGACAACGCTGCTCTTGCCATGATGGAGCGTGCAGCTGACGCTTGGGAACACAACCAATTCAAGGAAGTCGTGGTCAAGGTCGCGAACGTTGAAATCTACTACAAGGTTCGCCTCGTTTGCCCATAGCTAATCTAGTCCCGCGCTGACATCGCACAACACCACAGGCTCTCAGCTTCTATCTGCAGCAACAGCCCACGCTCATCACCGACTTGCTTACTGTATTGGCTTTGCGTATCGATCACACTCGGGTTGTGAAGATGTTCTCGACTCAGGACAACGATAACGTGCCTCTCATCAAATCTTACTTGATCGCTGTCCAGCAGCGTAACATCGAAGCTGTCAACGACGCCTACAACGACTTGCTGATCGAAGAGGAGGACTACAAGACCTTGCGAGACTCGATTGACAGCTTTGACAACTTCGACAACCTCAAACTGGCAAGGCGACTAGAGAAGCATGATCTCTTGGAGTTCCGTCGTTTGGCCGCTCATCTTTACAAGGTAAGTCGACTTTGCCGAGCACCTTGTACCATATGGCTGACATCCCTTTTGTATGGCAGAAAAATTCCAAGTGGGAGGAGTCTATCTCGATGTCCAAGCAAGACAAGCTGTACAAGGACGCCATGGAGACTGCCGCGGTCTCGAACGAAACCGCTGTCGCCGAGGAGCTCCTGTCTTACTTCGTCGACATTGGAAACAAGGAATGCTTTGCCGCTATGCTTTACGTCTGTTTCGATCTGTTGCGACCTGACGTCGTCGCCGAATCAGTAAGTGAACACGCAGACGAAGGTCGGTCAACGTGGTCGCTTACCCCAAAAACTTTCATTCAGTCTTGGCGACACGGCTTGAACGACTTTACCTTCCCTTACACCTTGCAAAGTCAGCGAGATCAGCTGAACAAGGCGAGTGCAGACACGACCCTACGCTGTCTAAACAGATTTCTGACCTGTGCATTCACTCCTCTAGCTTATCGCGCTTGAGAAGGAACTCAAGGAGTTGAAGACAAAGCACGTCGCCAAGGAAGAGCAGGAGGACTCCCAGCCCATCATGGGACCCGGGTTCGGTTCCAGGTTGATGCTGACTCAGGGACCTACCGGCGGGATGATGCCTAACGGTGGAGGGATGATGATGAATGGTGGAATGATGCCGCAGCCTACAGGGTTCTATTAGGTGCTAGATCGTCTCGCAAAAGGGCTTAGAGGTTAGACGGTAACGACCCCCATGAGTTTTGATTTCCTTAGTTTCGGAGTTTGTGTATAACGTAGAATGCAAGTTGTGTCCACTATGAAGAACCATAGCCCGTCGATCTGACCATCAGATTGTTCCAACGGAGGATATCGATTGCCTCTCTCTGCTTCATCCATTTTGCTCATTACAACACTTCGTCACCGTTTTTCGTTACGAGTCATTATCAGGCCATACTGCCGTACACCTTCAGAGCATGTTCAATCATATTTGAGCTGTTTTCGTCGTCCACCACTATCTCCATGTCTGCGTCGACATCGAGTTGTCGTTGGAGGCCTTTGGTTAATTGTTGCTGGAAGTTTTCATATGTAGTTCGGAACTCGACCACGTTGGCGATGAGAAGCTTGATCTGACCTTGTTTATTGTCGCCAGGAAGAGCCTTGAGGAGGTCTTCAACCGCTTCAGATTTCCCTTCCAGAATTTGTGAAAAAAGAAGCGCAAGATATCCGCTTAAGAAAGCTGCACTTGGCTGCGATCATCATAGGCTTGTCAGCTGCAGGTCGGGTCCTGTTCAAGATAATGAAGCTCACGTCATCCGTTTTCCTCTTCTGTTGATTGACAAAGATAGAACCCAAGTGGCCGAGAGCAGAAAGCCCGCCTGCACAGCGACACTGCTTGAGGCAGCTTCGATGACCTTGGCAGGGCCTTCCTATGCCTAAACCCCAATGCAACCGGTAAACATTTTGCCTCGCGTTCTCACAACAAGGTGAGCGCTCACTCAAGTCCAGGATAGGTTCCCCATTATCGCTTGCCTCATGCACAACGTTGAACAGACAACCCAATGCGAGATTCATGATCTCCCCGTCATCGCTCAGATATTCCTCGTCATCGCTCATCAGAGTGTCCTCACTGGCCGCTGGGCTCGGTTGGCGATTCCCTCTAGATCGGCCAGGCGCATGAGCTAGCATCAGCCTTAAGAAACCCATGTAAGGCGAGGAGCCCTGAAGAAAGGCGGTTGACCAGCTTGAGACATGCTGAGTTAAAGCTAATAGTGTCTTCAAGCTTAAAGTGATAAGTTCTGCTTGAAATTGGCCAGATCAGCGTCCCTGATGTCTGGTATTTCTCTAGTTTCCCGAGGCTGACCTTGAACTTGGTCAACTGGCAGAGCGACGGCCTGCGCATTGTGAGACAACACCAGCAGAAGATCTGCGAAGAGCGGAGCTACCGAGGCATACGAATCTTGTAGAACCGTCTTGCATCCGGCTTCTTCCGAAATGATGCCTTGCAGCAGTCGTAAGGCATCAAGTACCAGGATAAAATCACACTGATGATCAGGCGGAAACAAATCCTATGCCAAGAATTGCGCAAACGTTAAACGACAGTCATGTTGTTCTGGGCCGCGTCGTTACTCACAAGTCCCTTCACATACAGGTCGATGCGGGCGGGCAGTTCGGCAAGCTCCTGCTGGATTGTGGAAATCAAGGCGATTGTGACATCGGTCCTAGACAAGGAAGAAGGGGTTTCGCTTGCAGCCTCCAACACATTCGGTAGCGCAAGCGATAGCAGACCACTAGCCATAGCGAGCGGCGATCGCTGCAGCGAGAAGAGGCAGAACAATCAGAGATTGGGGAATCTCGGTCGCTCATCTCATCTTCGGCACTCACGGAAGAATCTGTCAAGCCCACTGGCTTCAGAGACTTTCGAATCTCTCTGAGGGCATCCAACTATAACGGATCTCATGCCATCTTTGTCAGTTACAACAGTTAACACTAGGGACGCAGATGAAGCTTTTCTACTCACGCTCGAGTTCTTCTTTCGCCGCGCGGACGCACTGACGACGAAGGTGACCCTCCTCTCCCTTATCACGCCGAGGAGGAAGTTGCATATACCCTCAGCTCGTTCCATCACGACGGCTTCCAGGTCATTGGTGTTGTGTGCGATATGGGCTAGATAGAGCAGCAGCACTAGGTCCAGGCACTATGAGACGTCAAAGACCTCAGGAACCTCGTGGATGGTAGCTCGGCAGAGGTCATTCGGCTCACCTCGTCCGAAGCTTGTTCTCTGGCAGCGGCAAAGTCCTCGTACAGCAGCTCGACCTGACCACATATCCTCAGCTTGTCGAACCACGCCGTATCGGTGCATTTGAACAGAATATCGATCGCACTGTCGAGTTGTCATAGACATTGGCTTAGACTTCCTAGTCGCGAAATGCTCTGCGTTGAGCATGGGACGATTTCAACTCACCTGCTTCGTCTCGCCGGCAGACTCTGATCACGTAATCCGTCTCGCAAGTAGCCCAATTCATCCATGAACCGCCTGTTCTCTCCCCTCGATCTCAAATCGGCTAAGCTAGGTGGCGCTTTCATATCCTGCGACGTAGCGAGAGGACCTTCGAATCAGCAATTACAACCCATAAGATCCTCGAGTAGACTTGGCCGTGACCCACCCCAAGGGAACCCTGAGAATCTGGACCGAAATCGTCTTCGTCCTCAACGTCAACGCCGAACCGCTGGTTCAGCTCGGCATAACTATCCGTCTGAACCGGTACGGCACGACTTCCAAGTGGTTTGAAAAGGTCCGGTTTCTCGGGGGAAGAGAGGAGGAACCCGTTGATCTCCGATTCGAGGTCTGTCGAAAGAGCCTCTCGATCGTTTATGGGCTTTGGTGGATTAGACACGGTAGATAAGGTCGATGGACCGGCAGCACCAGCTCCTGCACTGGGACCACCCTCTTGTCGCTTCCCATACGTCCTGATCGTCCTTCCAGCCGTACCACCTGTTGGACCCGTCGTGAACCCCAGGGAAGAATGCTTGGATAACCCCGGCCGACTGGGAGAATCAGGCATCGAGGTCGTCCTGCCTAATCCGCCCACTTGGTTTCGAGGAGGCGAGGGGGTCTTGTTTCCCGTCATCGCTCCCAGCTTTGTCGATGGCGAAGGGACAGAATACGTTCGAGCCAGTCTCCGCGGGGTTGACGGACTAGCACGGCTTGGAGACCCATCGACGGGTAAGGCGGCAGGCTGACTTCGATCAGGACTAACAAGACCCCAGGAATCGGAAAGTACCCGTCCAAAGGTCCTCTTCTCCGTCGATGCTAATCCACTGGAGGTCGTCGTCCCATCCTGAACCCGACTGGCTGCAAAGAACAACTCGTCTTTGTCCCCCAACGACTCGGTGCGGGTCATCATCTTCCTCCTCTTCCCCTTTCTGAATCCACCGAGGGACGTATCGTCCTTCTTCGTTCCACCCACCACAACTGATGTCTCATCATCTTTCTTCACCTGTTTCTCACCGCCTCTTCCCCTTGGACCTTCAGGACTAGGACTGACCCCTCGGCCGAGCAAGACCCCCGTGAGATCCCTGGGTGGGGTTCGAGGCGTATGAGCTGCCGCACGAGCTCGGAGGATATGAGCATCGGGTGTGAGATCTGGTGGCGTCGAGAGGGGGATGAGAGGGTCGTACGCAAGCGGTCGGAAGGGAATAGGAATAGGGATGGGTTGGGTCAAGCTGATTTCTGCTTGATGTTCATCAAGCTGTCTTGCATTCCCCGTCTTAGTGGATGTATGACCACGTTCCTGAGAATCGTGAAAATCGACCATCGATCCCGGTCGATTCCTCTTCAGACTAGGCCGGAACGCTGTCTGTCTCGACGACCCCGCCTGGGCTTGCCTTTCTCCTTCGTCCATTTCCTGTACCTTCGGCCTGACCGTGACCGTGTCTGAGCCTTTCTCCTCCATCCACTGAGAACTCGATCGGAAACTAGGTCCTTGCCCGAAAGCGTCTGAGGAGGCAGCGTTACTGGTCTTTGCACTAGCCCCCCAAACATCCAAGTGGGACAGTCCCGTCGAAGTCGCAGTGAGCACTCCCATCTTCCCGCTCGTCTTCTTCTTCCCGTCTCCCGGCTGCCGCGTTGTTCGGAATCCTTCTTCTTCGGATTCCAAGCCAGACAAGGGAGAAGAACGTTCCAGAGGCGGGGATGTTAACGGTGGAGAAGTCAAAGGGGAAGTCGATGGCCCCTCTCGTCCTCGTCCTCTGGACTGCTGAGGTCGTCCTCCTGATTCTTCTCCTTCCGATTCTTGCCCTTGATCTAGATCTAGACTCGATGCGTGGCTAGATCGACCCGAAATCTTTCCTTCCACTCGAGATGTGGGAGGAGGGAAGGCTGATAAGCGTTTCTTCTTTCCGTACGTCTTGTTCGACGCTCGACGGGTGGACGAAATTCGGGACGAGGTGAATTCAGGTGAAGATGACCGGTGCGAGGAGGACATGGTGAACCGCGTAGAATGAGTTTGATTATATGTCCAGAGCGGGAGGCGGCTGAGTGAAAATGCGAAAGTTAGAGAGGAGAGTTTGACGTTCTTGAGAAGCTGAAGTCAAAGGGATCTTCCTGAGTGACGAGCGAGGTGAAAGGTGCAAGAAGATCGGTCGGATCGTCGACGACGACGACAAAGGGGATTGCCGGATCGACGCGCTTTGTTTCGGGCGAGTGAAAGATGATTGATGCTGATGTTGTTATTGTCCTACTTGGCGACTGAGTAACACTGCCAGACGTTGATGTAAGATGCATCTTGATAGGATATAACTGGTTATAGTCATGGTACCATGGCCGAATTGCCCTCAAAGGGGGAATACGTTTGTTTTGTTTTTGGTCCAAAGTAGATCTTACGTAATTTGATGACGTAAGCAGAGGAACGCCATGAGTCATGGCGATGGGGTGTTGACATGATGGCTGACGTTTGAGCACTTGTCAATATCATCTGTCTCATATATTTGCCAAAGTTCCGATGGATCGAGCTTGCTTCCAACTCAGTCACTCTGCGATACATACTGAGCTTCGGAATACTGGTCATACAAAGGCTCTGATACCACTCACGTTATGCCTCCTCTACCCATTCGAGGCCCTGTCGCTCAGACTCTGACCCCGCCAATCCCTAAAGCGCAAGCATGGATGTCCTCCTACCGCTCAACGCCCGCACGTCCCCTTCTCAACCTGTCGCAAGGTGTACCTGGAGAAGCTCCCGAGCGAATTTTGACGGACTTGATGAGTGAGCTGGTTAAGAGCCGAGACCCAGCGGATTATGGTGGGATCAGAGGGGACGAGGCGTTGAGAAAGGCGGTGGAAGTGGAAATGCGGGACATTTATCGATGGGACCAGGCCCAGGAGACGGCGAAGCAGGCTGGGACGTCTTCTACCAACAAAAAAGAGCTTACAACGGATGACGCTGGACGGGGAGTGGATATGGAGAGGATTTCGATCTCGGCGGGATGTAATCAGGCGTTTTACCTGGTGATGTCTGCCTTGTGCAGAGAGGGAGACGAAATCATCGTCCCTTGCCCTTGGGTACGGAAGGGACTTGCAAAACCGTCAAGACCTACTACTGATTTATCCGACCTCTGCAGTACTTCAACATTCTCATGACTCTTCAGCTCTTGCGGCTCAAACCCATCCCGCTTCCTTTATCACCCTCCTCATCATTCCTCCCCTCACTCTCAGTCGCTCGCAAACTCATCACCTCGAGAACCCGGGCCATCGTCCTCGTATCACCCAACAACCCATGCGGGATCGTCTACCCTCCTGAACTCCTCAAGGAATTCTACGATCTAGCTAAAGAAAAAGGCATCGCTCTGGTCGTAGACGAGACATATCGGGATTTCGTAAGGCCTGATTCGTCCTCGCCTTCCTCGTCGTCCTCCAACTCGCGGGGCAAGCCACATGATCTATTCTCACTGGACAAGTGGGATGAGACCCTGGTCTCTCTTTTCAGCTTTAGTAAAAGTTATAAAGTGCCTGGGTATCGGTTAGGCGGGATGGTGGCTAGTGAAGAAGTTTTGGAGGCTTGTAGGACCGTGGCAGATTGCGTTCAAGTGAGTCGACGGTCTCAAATTGCTGAGGGAAGATACTTGAACTCCATCCGATACCAGATCTGCCCATCGAGGTTGCCTCAATTAGCCCTCGCTCAACTTCTCCCTCAGCTCCGCCCATCCCTCACTACCACCTCGGACGCCCTACACGCCCGTCTCGCCCAATTCCGTGATCTCATACAGCTCGTCCCTGGCTGGTCAGTGTCCAGTTCCGGTGGATACTTTTCCTACGTCCGATTCCCCGATGAATATGGCCCCCACGTAGGATCGGAGCAAGTGGCCAAACGGTTAGTAGAGGATTGCGGAGTGGTTACTCTCCCAGGGGCGTGGTTTATGCCTGAGAAGGAGGACGAGGCGTGGCGTGCTTTGGAAGAGATGGGGAGTGAGGTAGTCGAGGATCGGTGGTTGAGGTGAGCGAGCCGCATGTGTTACGATTGATACAGTCTTTGGAGCTTTGAGCTGATGGAAAGGTCGTCACGGTGCTGCCTCAGGTTTGCAATCGCCAACGTGTCCTCCGAGGTGGTGGACAAGATCCCGGAGCGATTGATACAATTGAACGAGCTGTATGGGATGAAGTCCAGCAAATGACGACTGGAGGAAAGAAACATGAACGACGGTGGATCGGAGGAGAGATGATCTCGGGCTGTCAAGGAAAATGAGGGAAAATCGGGTGAACGAACAAAAGGCCAGTGTTGATGTAATGCTGCATAGATGGAACGGTTGTATAAATGCTGTCACTTCCCCGTGATCATCTCTGCGAGTTGTATCGATACATTGCAGGACTAGCAAGCTGATCAATTCTGAAGGCTACGCTTACTTGGAGCCAGGAGCCAGTGTGCAGTCATATATTAATGCACTCGCTTCGCCTCCCGCATGGTGCTATGAATCACATCTTCCAGAAGTATGAGTAGTTATAAGCTCGCAGCGGCCGAGTGTTGATGTAAGACATTATCTATAAGACAATAAGTATGCACGAGTGTATATCATTCAAATTGAAGCTGTCACGTTGAATCAGCGAGCGCGAATGCAGGCAAGGAGACGGGGTCTGGAAACCGATTGCGAGGCAAGACCGGCTGGGATCGAGACCCCGGTGTTCCATACCACTCAATTGTGCCCAGGGTCTCCCGTCCATCCTCCGGTCCATCCTTTGAGTCATTCAACAAAACATTTGACGAAAAGTTCGACGCGATTTATGGGCAATTGTGGGGTGTTGCAGCGAAGGGATACAGCGGTTTCTGGAACAGTCTTCTGACGCCCGGAAATCAAGAATTGTGGAAGAGGAAGTTCAAAGCCGGTCTGACAGAGAAGACATATCGACTCCTAGGAATTGACAGCCCGACTCGTTTCGTAGGTCGCTCACGGTAGCTTGCGAATTTCGTGTGGCATGTAGCGCACATGTTCCCGTTGCAAAGAAGGTTACTTACTGCAAACGGGAGCCAAAACCGGTTTGCTCGGTTCGGCTGACAACCCGCAAACTTACCCGCAACCCTGACAGGCCGAAACCTCAACATGAGGTTGTCACCCTATCTACCCGCAGCAAGAGACATGATGCGATGCGCCTTTCCGGATGAAGTTGTCGAGAAAAAAGCGGGAGCGGGTAGGGTGAACCGGCGGCTGTCTATCTATCGTGTCGCTATCGCGGCATCGCGCAAATGCAGAACTGCTATCCCTGTCGAGATGGATGGTTTGAGCTGCAATCGCAAGTCGCAAGTCGTTCTCTGGCTCGGACTTGTTCGACTGAGATGCGATGTTCAACCTGAACGTCGCATTCGACACAAGTACACGAAGCGAGTCGCCCCGTGTCGTCTCGCATAAACTCACGTCAGCTGCTCGAATGGCGTGGGCTCGGAATAAAAAATGCGGAGAGCGGAGCATATGAAGGCTCGGCTTGGAAGCGATGAGTTCAATGTAGCAATGCCCAGAAGTAACCACATGCAAGCAGAGGAAAGACCGCGCATTTCGAAACGAGCTGTGTCGGCATGGGCCCGGGGTGCGTCCTCGTGGATCCATGTACTCCAATAGGTCCCAAAAGCTTCTTTTGGATCCATTTAATCCGGGCTCCGAGCTGATTGATAATTAGCTTCCTTCCTTACTTGCAAGCAGGGAATGTCTTCGCCTCGCCGGCGACTCTGCTGCTGCTTGCACGGGCCCGAGAGCGAGCAACCTCATTTGCCTCCGAGAAGCTGCCCGTTTCGGTCATTTGCAGGCTTTCGCAAACGACAACCCATCCGGCTGAGCCGAACGATCTTGGTTCCGGTCGAACACAGTCATTTCTCCACCACTTTCTCACATAAGCAATCAAATTTCCCAGGAGGTCATTCTGTGGATATGATAAAGCCATGAGAACGAGTCGCTCGCGCGTCTATTTCGCGTCTTTGATACGTACGAATGCCGACAGCCGCGGCTGGGAGGTCGTTAAAACCCACGTCTGCTTCCATCATCAACGGAAGTCGGCCGGCGTGCAATTCTTGTATGCATCTCGTGGTCAATGGTCATCCCAAGCCCATCATCGCTTCGCGTAAACTGTCAGGAGCCAAGGATCATGAGGCCAAGGCCATGTCGCAGTCGTAAATTCGCGCGTAATCAACCCTTCGGACCGTAACGTCCCGTTGCCAGGCCCTATTTGCAAGGACAAGCGAAATCTTTATCACGCTTGACCTCACCGAACCGCCAGCATCGCCGATATCTGCCGTCGATCGACGCCCAGTGTAAGAAATGCCTCCACACGCTGGTCGCTTTGCCCCAGTCGGCAAAACCTTTGTTCAGAGCCAATTAATCCAGTCGGGATCACACGCCCTCCGCCTTGTAAAAGCTGATCCGGCATCCGAAACATATTCTCTCTGTCGGGGTTTTCTTTGATGTGACCACGCCACGCACACACGCCAAGGAACATGCGCTTCTGAGCGTGTGATCGAGAATAGGAAAGGGGAACACGGTGGGCGGTGGTATTGCGTCCTACCAAAAGAGACCGAAGCAATCGAGAGGTCGTGGGTGCAGATGGGCGAGCGAGATTCCCTCGGGCCCCTGAATTCCGCGCGTGAAAATTCGAGGGGGGAGAAGTGTTCGCGAGAAAGCCCGGATCCCAACCTAGCCGAATGTTTGTTCCCGCAGAGTTTCTTTTTCGGCAATCCATTCCATTCCATGGGTCCATGCGGTTCGAATTCTTTCCCTCATCATCTTCGCGTGACCGAGTCGGCTTTGCCGTAGAGCCCGTCTGCCGACGTGCCAAACCGTTCGGAATGGAAAGAGAAGGGGGGGGGGAAGAGAACCGGGGTATTGATGAGCAGGAAAAAGTGATCGAGCTCGGCGCCAGAACAGCAAAGCGGTCTAGCGTGCGTGCGTGCGTGCAACTGCACCTTTCGAGCTTCTGGGACGCGTGCGTGCACCTCCGGACAGATGAAAGCAGAGAACGACCATGCTAGAGCCCGAGCCGAATGAGCTCACCCGGAGGTAATTGAGCAGACACTCTCTCGTCGATCGACCTCCATCTCTCTCACCCTCACTATGGATCCATGAGGATGTGATTACGTCCCGAGCTTTTCGGCGGTGAGAAGAGGGCCCGGGTGAAGGTGTACAGGCGTGTAGAGCGGGAGATGCATGCAACCTGGTCCTCGACCATGATGTATATAGGGTCGAAGGGGATGTCGAGCGAGTTAGGGTTTCTTTCTTCCCGTCCCGATGAACGGATGATCAAACAAAGATCACTCCCGTCCCGAATCCTCGCAACTACCTCGATACATACACGATCATCACGAGGTTTTCCCCCCTCATCCACTCACACACATATTACCTTTGCGCTTTACGGTGACAATACTCGCACGCTAGAGTCATCAATCATAAATCTTGGCGACCGTCTCGATACCAACAAAATTCCTCTGACCTCCCACACCTCGCAACCCGGTCAACCAACTGCCTTGCCCTGACCGAACGACGAAGTCTGTCAGTCACCTCGTTCATTCACGTAATCAACCAATTCGAGGCCCAAGGAACTCTTTCGCCTCCTTCGCTTTGCGCCTCCACCTCGGACAAACGCGTTAATCAGCTCCTCGGCTCGCGCGCGCGCGCTCTCCCTTCTTCGTGAGTACCCCCCGTCCAGCTTCTTGCCCGACCCTGCTCCCGCTCCTTGATCCTCCTGAGGTGCCTGCAACGGCGACATACTGCGAGTAGTCAC
>Ga0308160_10002083_pt1 | contig 25339 bp, 38 predicted proteins | sample PhyFR1_FD_201036 | JGI IMG/M metagenome (GOLD analysis project Ga0308160, IMG submission 201036) | Phyllosphere microbial communities from UC Gill Tract Community Farm, Albany, California, United States - DLSLF.R1 | ecosystem: Host-associated > Plants > Phyllosphere > Unclassified | place: USA... | reverse complement strand
CCGCCCCGCCCCCCCGCCCCGCCCCCCCCCGGCCGCCCCCGCCCCCCCCCCCCCCCCCCCCCCCCCCCCCCCCCCCCCCCCCCCCCCCCCCCGCGGCAAGCTCATCGTGGTCGACGGCCATAGCCAGCTGTCGACGACCCATCTCGCCAGCCCGTCTGCCCTGCCTGCGCCCGCCTGCGCGCGCCGACGAAAAGCCCCGCCTGGGCGCGAGGCGCACGAGCTGCCCTCGCTGCCTTCCTCTCCTGCCAACCATTCATCCATCCATCTTTGCTCCCTCTTGTCCGCTCCCTCTCCCGCTCGCCATGTCGTCGTCCTCGCCGAATCCGACAGGCGACGCCATCCGCTACACGCGACCGCAACTGCTCCGGCTCTCGCGCTCGCCCAAGGTCGCCCAGGCCGGTCAGCTCGTCCTGTCGTCCGCGCTAGAAGGCGGCGTGCGCATGCCCCGCTTCAAGGAGTGGTTCGGGTCAGTCTTGCGTTCTCTCTCTCGCCCACAGCTTTCTGGCAGGATCGTCTCGACCTCGGTACCGAGCCCTTTGGCATCTATGAGAGGCTCGGGGGCTCGCTCGGACGGCCTCGAGCGGTCGAAGGGGGTGCGCAGGCAGCTCGCCTCGCCCGACTTCAAGTGCCAGCCATCGTTCTTTCGACTGGTCGCCCGGCCTTCGGCGCCTATCGCTCAGGCTAGGCCGCTCTCGAGGCCGCCTCGTATGGTCTGGCTCGTCACAAGCTGCCATAGGCCAGCTGGAAGCTCCACGCGGCTGGGATGTCGTTCGAGCCTCCATCAACTTTTCCCCCTCCTCAGCCCCTCGCCTTCGACTCCTCTCGCTGGGGCCTGCTTGGCCACTCACTCTGCTCTCAAGCCCTGAGCAAAAAGGCTTTCCATATTGACACTATTTCCTTGTCCACGACCATCTGCAGCGACCTGCCTCCGCCTTCGCCCCCCCAATCGCGGCCGTCGCCCAACTCACCGCCAGCAACTCGCGCTCGCTCCTCCCGGAACGGTGGCGAGGGCTCGTCCTCGACGGCCGGAGCCTCCGGCCGCGACCGCGACCGTGACCGGCCGCCACATCACACGGCAGACAAGGCTGCAGGAGCGGCTGTGGCTGTCGGCAGCTCGGGTGGGATGGGCGCGTTCAGACACTCATCGACCCGGGGCGAGAAACGCGGCGAGCGCGGCCTCGTTCGCGATGAGGGCGAAGAGAAGGGCGGTCTAAGGAAGGTGCGCTCGAGCTGTCGCAGCGGCCTGATCCGTGGAGCGCTATGCTGACACTCGCTTCCTTCCTTGTACGTCAGATGGCCGAGAGCTTTGACCGAGGCGAGCGTGTGCCTAAGTCGTGGGGTGCCCGCGCATCCGATGCGACGAAGGATGCCGACCGCGACACCGACAAGGACAGTGCCCCGTCCAGCGGCAGGGAGCGTGATCGCGACGACTCCAACTGGGGTAAGGGCGACTGGAGGTCGAGAGGTGCGTGTGCGTGCTCATAGCCGGACGTCTAAGGCACGCTGTGCTGACCCCGAGCGCTTATTTCCGCCTGGCACAGCTGCCGGCCTGCCTTCCAAGCCTACTCTTCCGAGCGGCTCATCTTCCTCGATCCTTGCCTCGTCCTCGTCAAATGGCCTGCGCGAAGGCGGCGGCGGCGGCCGTACGGCTCCCGGCCGACCGGCCTGGAACCCCGCGCCCGCCGTCGGCTCGCTCGACGATCGGCCTGCACGCGAGCGCGGCGACCGCAACGACCGGGGCGACCGGCGCCGGCGAGGCGGCGATGATGACGACGAGACGCCGGCGTGGATGCGGGCCGAAGCAGGCTCGGACGGTCTCGAGAAGGGCGGCAGCCGCAAGGGCCGCACCCGCACGGGTGACGACACGGAGGCCTTTGGCGGTGGCGGCGGCCTTGGCGGTAGCCGGAGGCGCGAAGAGAAGGCCGGACCAGCTCCTAGTCCTGCCGGCGACGACAAGCGCGACGGCGAGGACGCCATCATGCGCTTCAAGCGCGACGGCGAGGACGCCATCATGCGCTTCAAGCGCGAAATGCGCGAGCGCGACGGCCTATCCGCGCCGCCGCAGGAGTCAGCGACCTCGACTACCACGCCAGCCGCAACTGAATCGGCCAAGCCCGTTTCGACCGGCATGTTCGACCACCTGACGCGCCCGCCACCGAAGACAGCCAACTCGGCACCGCTCCTGCCGCCGTCGAGCGCCCCAGGTAGCGGTCTCTTCCGCGACCCGGCGATCCTCTCTTCGCCGGCCGCCTCGCCCAGCATAGCGTCGGCCTCTGTCGTCGGCACTGTCGGCGGCCAGAAGCGCGCTCCGGGCGGCTCACGCTTTGCCAAATTCTTTACCGAGGAACCAAAAAAGACGCCTGCTGGTGCACCGGCTCCAGCCCAGCAGATGGCGTCGCCGCCGATGGGCGGTCAGGCGAGCCCGCAGGTGGGCAACTTGATGAGCATTCTTGCCGGCGGCGGCGGCTCTCCAATTCCGTCGCAGCAGCAGCAGCAGCATTCGCAGCAGCGGCCGGTCGAGGAGAACGACCAGATGAACAAGCTGCTGGCGATGCTGCAGAGCTCGCACGTACGTCTGGCTTTCTCCGCCCTCTCCTTTTGCACTGTCGCGCTGTCGCTGACGCTCCCTCAATCTACCTGCAGGCGCCGGAGCCCTCGCACACGCGCTCGCACATGCCGCCGCTTCAGCCCCAGACCCATCTCGACCTCTCGGCCCTGTCTCTCGGCGGTCGTCCGCCCGCTAGCCTGCCGCCGCAGCTGCAGCAGCATCAGCACCAGCAACGGAGCCGGCCTGCCTCGCCTGCCTTCGCCCACCAGCAGCACCAAACTGCCGCCGGCCGTTCGCCGCTCTACCCGCCGAGCATGGGTGGCGATCGCTCCCTGTACGACCACCCGGCGCTGCCGACGGCTGAGCCGTCGCGACGGCAGGAACGCGACCACCTCCAAGTCCTGCTCGACGCCCAGGCCCAGCAGCGGCGGGCTGCCAACTCGAGCTCGCCCCTCGATGGCGGAAGTGGCGGTGGAGGCTATTCGATCGATCAGCTGCGCCAGCTGCAGCAGATGGGCGGCGGGGCCGGCGGTCAGCGCATGGCACCGCCTCTTGCTCAGCAGCAGCAGCAGCAGCACCTCTACCGCGGCCAGTCGATCTCGCCTCCGCCGCAGGGCGGGCTGCCCCCGCCCAATGCGGCCGAGATTCAGAACCATCTGCTCCGACAGATGATGATGGGCGGCGGCGGAGGAGGAGGAGGTGGTGCGCTCCTGAACGGTCTAAACGGCGGGCGCGGATCGGCAGGCGGACTCTCGAACGGCGGCTTCCCGCCGATGGGCCCTTCGCCGCCGCCGCCGCCGCCGCCCCAGGGCCGGCAGGAGCGGTACCTCGACCAGCTACTGTCCTCCCAGCATGGCGCGCTTCCACCACCCAAACAGCCCCAGCAGCCGCCGTACCTCGACCCGGCTCAGATGGCGACCAACCCGCGTCAGCAGCAGTACATCGACTCGCTTCGCCAGCAGCAGCAGCAGCAGCTCCAGGGCGGCTACCCAGGTCTCGGCGGCATGGGTCAGGGCCCGCTGCCGCCGCCCCCGCCCCTGCAGCAGCAGCAACAGGGTTCCTATGGCGGCGGCTACCCAGGCGGTTACGGCGGCCCTCCGCCCCAGCAGGACCTCATTTCGCTCCTTCGCAACGGCAGCTCGGGCCTCGGACGCCCGTAGTCTAGGCCACAGGCTCATCACTTTTCTCCTTCAACACCTTCGCCTCCCACTGCATGCTCCTCCCTTATCACACCCGGTCTCTCTGCTTGCTCTCTTCCCTTGTGTCTCTGTGCGAATTCCCAGCCACCGTTCGAGCCCCCGCCCTCCCGTAAATTGAGACGCTGCCCGCCCCCATTCTACCCTTCGCTGCAAGCACTCGCCTCTCGCCCTCTCTCTTCGAACGCAATGTGATCGAGTCGTTGTACACTGCGAACTGGCGTGTACGAGATGGGCAAAGCAAAGTGATAAGGGCGTCGATGCAGGAGGTCAAGGCGGAAGCGGGCAGGGTCCGGTCGTCTAGTCGTACAGTGCGGTGGAAGGAAGGGCGGCGGCCTACTGACGACCGCTAGAGGACGATTCGGCCTGGGAGGGTCCTCCCATTGGCGGCCGAACGCGACCGTCGTCGACGACAATACTGCCCCGCCAGCCCTCAACGTCGACGGCGCCGCTCTTGCGCCGGGAGCCCGCCTGACCCTCAGCGAGCAGGGCGGTCATCGACTCGCGCTTGCGGGCCTGCTCGCCCCGCTCAGTCTGCTGCCGGGCGTCCGACTCCTCGCGCGCGCGGTCGGCCTCGAGCGAATCGGTCGCTGACGCCTGCATCTTGCGCAGAAGCTGCGAGTGCCGGTCGGCGAGTTCGTCGCGCGAGAGCGAGCGCGTGGGGGCATATCGCATCGGCGGCGATCCCAGCTGAGCGGCACTCGACGCGACGGGACCCAACGCCATCAACGACGGCTGCCGAGCGTGACGAGCAGAGGTTTTGGAGACAGCCAGAGGCTGGACAGGCTGGGCTTGGATCGGAAGGTCACCGCCCTGGTGCGACTGAGATGAGGCCAGGGGTCGGTCACTACGGCCAAACTCGTCCAGCCTTGCTGGCGATGACGGCGACTGGACGATTTGCCGCTTTGCGAGGTAGCGGTCCCAGTCACTCGTCGAGCCTGAGCGCGACGAGGCCGAGGGTTGCATGGCATGCAAACGGCCGAGCTTCGAGAGGGCGGGCAGCGGCTGATACGTCACGGGTGTCGGAGTCGTGGTCGGCGCCCGAGAGTCGGTGCTGGTCGAGAAGGCCGAGGACGGCAGGTCGTGTCCGGTAACCGGGGAGGCAGGGGCTGCAATGCCAGGAGAGGCAGACCGCAGCGCGTCGATGCTGCGGCGGATGGTCTGAGCAGGGGAAAAGTCAGCCAAAAGGCGGCACATTGGATTGCAGTGTCATGGATGTACCTGAATCTCGTCGAGAAGGGCCTCCTTTTGCTCCAGCTCTTGACGATCGGCCTCAAGCGATGGGTGACGACCAGCGAGCGACTTGTGGCCGAGCACGGGGACGGCGACACCGTCCCGCAGCCCGCTCGTCGATCCTGAGGCTGAGCCCCAGCCCGAGTCGGTGCGCTTGAGGACGGCGTTCGGGCCGGTCGGACTCTCAGGGCCCTTCTCGACCCAGCCACGTCCGCCGAGGTCGCGCGGGCCCTTGCCGTGGGCCGTCTCCCAAGCGTTCAATTCGTCATCGTGTCGGGTGACGCGCCGCTCGGCATCATGGGCCCGGCTCTCGCGCTGTGCTCGGCGCTCGGTCCGCGAAAGGGCAGGGAGGGGCCGGAGGAGGTGGTTCCACGCTTTGAACTGGATGGCGAAGCTGTCGGTTGAGGTCGTAAGAGGGTTAGCTTTGCTTGACGATCAAGTGGTGACCAGACAGGCTCACCCAAGGACCCAGAGGATGCCGATAAGCGCAATCTCAACGATGCCAACGTCACCGAGGCGGAAGTGGCCATCGTGCGGCTTGAGGACGACGTCAAAGATCGACCGGAAACCGAGGTTCCAGACGTAAAGCTCCTTAAGGCCGGCCCGCGAGAAGCAGTCGATGCCGAGGACGAAGGCGGTCGCGCCGACAAAGGAGGTCGAGAGGACGGTAAGCGGGTTGTGCGTACGCGGATGCAGGCCGAGGACGAAGACGACGGTCGAAAGGCCTACAGATCGAGGAGAGCGCTCATCATCAAGGTCAGAAAGTGGAACGCCGGCCGCCCAGGTCGCATGGTCGGAACGCACCGGCGAAGAGCACCCAGCGGCCCCAAAGGGCGTCGATCAAACCACCTTGGCCGAACGAGAGGATCCACCAGGCGACGCTCCAGCCGCCGATGAACGTCAAGCCGTACCTTGACCAGCCGGCGACGAGGACGGCGACCGCACCTGCCAGCCCGCCGACGACGGCGCCGACCAGCACAAAGACGCCGCGCATCGTCGCCGAGGGCGGGTTGTCCGGGACCGCAACGCCGAACTGGACGGCAAGGACGAGCGTGACAAACGCGCCAGCGTAGAAGTAGAGCAGGAAGAGCGAGGTCCTGCGGGGGAATGAAGTCAGTTTCGGCGGCTGCCGGCCGTCACCGGTAGCGCGCGCAAGCTCGCGTTGGAGACGACTGCGCGCGACGTTAACCGAGCACGAGGTGGCGACTGACCATCGATTCTTGCCACCGAGGACGCAGACTGGGGCGCCGGTAACGATGAGGACGCCACCGAGGACGCCGTACGAGCCGTCAAGCTTGATCTCATACGGCAAGACGGACGAGGCCGTCACGTTCGGGACGATGAGCGTGCCGTCTGGAAGCGACCGCGAGCCGTTCGGGTAGCTCATGCTGCCGTCCGGGTTCAGCGTCGTTCCGTTCGCCATCAAGGACGGCGAGGCGAGTGAAGCCGACGAAGAGGACGTCGCGTTCGCACGAAGCGAGACTGAGGAGAGCGAGAGGACCGATGAGAGCGAGGCGGCGACGCTCGGCGAGAGGGAGCTCGACGACCTGACCGTTGCCGATGCCGATGCTGATGAGCCGAGGAGGCTGCTGCTTGCCGACGAGGATACCTGCGACGACGTCCGCTCCTGGGCGGATACGTTTGAGATGACGGCAACGGCCCAGACAAGGACACCGAGCGGGAGACGCATGCTGGGCAGCTGGCGAGGAAGGCCAGGGGGGGGCTGCTCAGAGGGACGCGACAGCGGGCCAGGTGTGGGCGAGTGGGCGGTCAGCCTCGTCCTGGGTGCTGATCGCCGTCAGTCTCGTCCCTCGTCCTCGTGCCTCCTGGCGGAGTCTCGCCCTCCTGGCTTTGAGGATGAGGGGAAACCATCTCCAGTGGGACGCCAGGAGATCATCGAGCCGGCTCCCTGTCGCGCCGGCCGAGCTCCCGAAGCCGGGCCTTCCGGGGCAATGCCGATGGGCGGCTCACGCACCCTTGCTTCAGAGGCCGCTGGCCAGCGTCTTGAGGAAGAGTTCTGCCGTCTCTTCGCTGACTAACGTAGACCAGCTGGCTGGGCAGTCAGATCGGGTCGGAGGTTGAAGGGTGGGAGGAGTCAGGGCTCGTCGCCCTCCCAATGTTGCCTCAGCGCCTGCGCGCCGCGCCGCGCCGCCTGAACCGAAAGAGCGGGCAGCGGCAGCAGGTGACCGAGCTCGTGGTCACCTCTCGACGCTTCCTTTCAGGACACCACTTTGATTTGCCCGCGAGGATCACTCCTCTCGAAGTCTGCCAAAGCTGCCCGACCTCCAGTGTTGCTGAAACCGACAAGAAATCTAAAGCTGAACGCCTCTCGGAAAGGGGCAGGCCTGACGTTTCAGGCGTCGTCGCCGGCACCGATCGACCAGCGCTCGCTCGCTCAGGGCGCACTTGAGGAGTGCCAGGTCTTCCCGTGCGCTTCTCGCGTTCAAGTATGATTCTTCGGATTAGAGAAGGGTCAATGGATACAGTGTCTGACGCGAGTAGACTAGCGCCTGCTCAGCTCGTCGAAGGGCATGCGCGGTTCAGCGCAGGGATGCTCGCAGATCGGGCCGTGCGGCCGCTCAGCGCCCGTCTCCGGCCTCGAGAGCCGAGTACTTGACGCCCTTCTGGCTTGCCTCGGCCTTTTTGCGGGCGAACCAGCCGAGCCCGCCGGCGGGGAGGGCCGATGCGGTACTGGCGCTGGCGCCGGTAGGCGTATGCGTTCCCGTCGGGGTTGCTGTACCAGACACTGTCGAGGCGGTCGGTTGTCGGAACGTCAGCGAGCGCGCAGAAGACTGACGGTACATTGAGCGACTGACGTAGATAATCATCGTCGTCGTCCTGCTCCTCGCCGTCTGCATCCGAGTCGGACTCGTCCCGGTCGTCCTCGTCGCCGAAGAGCAGCGAGATCTCCTCGAGTGAGAGGCCAGCCGTCTCTGCGGATGGACGAACAGCAGGGTCAGGTCAGCTGCTTACTGGGCTAGCATGCGTGAAAGGGACTCACCGGGGTAAAGGAAGTAGACGATGCAGAAGAAGACGCAGCAGAAGAAGGCGTGCATCGGGTACAGTCGCCAGGTCTGCGACGAGAGTCGAAAGCATCGGTCAGGCAAACAAATTGGCAGGCCGAGATCCTTAAAGATGCACAGCGTACGATGAGCTCCTGGAGGATCGGCGTCATCTCGCCGATGAGGAAGTTGAAGGCCCTGGTGCGAGCGAGCGGCGCAGGGGATACTCGGGTCAGACGCATAGGCCATGCAAGACTGGGGCCGGCGTTCAAGGCTCGACGCACCAGTTGGTCGCGGTCGAGAGCGAGACGCCCTTTGCGCGGAAAGCGAGCGGCATGACTGCAGAGCACATGCGCCAGCGGGTGTTTGGACGGATCAGTTTCTTGGACCGACCGCCTGCCGTCTTTGGGGAATGAAGAGACTGACTCTCAGGCGGGAAAAGCCAAGGGATCGGGCCCCAAGAGCAGCCAAACGCAGCGTTGAAGAGGATGACGCATATGACGACAGCATTGGCTGCAGCGAGTGATGAAAACGAGCGTAAAGAAGATGCGGTCAGCCTGAGGCATCTGAGGTAAGGGTGACCATAAGGCGGGCGCACGAGTGAAGGCTAGGTCGAGGTACATGAAGTAGCCCGTAGCGCCAAGCGTCAGAGCCATCTGAGGCCCGTCAGTCCAGGGCGATTGGGCAAAAGAAGTCAGTCAGGGCTGGAGAGTATTGCGCCCATGGAAGAGCACGTACGACGACGGCACCGGTCAGGAGGATCGGCCGGCGGCCGGCGCGGTCGATGAGGTACCAACTGGGAAGGGTCAGTGGAAGCTGATCAGCGTTTCTCCCGATCAAATCGAATGCGCGCTGACCGAAGGAGGGCGGACGCACGGCAGCAAGGACGACAGAATGTAGACGAGCGCATTGATGCCCGTCATGAAGATGGCGTCACGGCCAACCCAGCCGGCCTCTACCGACGTCAAAAAGGAAGTTCAGTGAGGAAGCTGGAGAGCAGGAGGGGAGAGAAAGAGATAGTCTGAGGACGCACGTTCAAAGACGAGCGGCGCATAGTAGCTGCCGAGGCGGTGGGGCAGGGGGGGAGGGGGAAGGGGGGCGTCAGCTCAGTATGACAGGATCGTGGGCACAGAGATGGGCAAAGTTAGCTGACCTGATGACGTTGATGCCGCTGAGCTGGGCGCCGGCCTGGGCCGACATAGCGATGAGGACCCTGCCCTTGTACCTGCGCCATAGGGCGAGGTAGCTCCGATCTGGCTCCTTCTCCTCGATTGCGACGACCTCCTCGATCTCGGCAACCTCGACCTCGAGCGCCTCGTCGCCGTCGCGGAGGCCGCGGACCTGACAGAGGACGGCCCGACCGGCTTCGGCCTGGCCGCTAGCAAAGAGGTGGCGGGGCGATTCGGGGAGGAGGAAGGAGCCAAGGAAGAGGAGGAGGCCGATCACCGACTGGAGGAGGAGCGGCAGGCGAAATGACATCTCGGACTCGAAGAATGAGCAAAAGTAGTCGGTCCAGACAGCAACGGCAAAGCCGCAGATGTTTAGCGAGAACTGAATGCAGCCGAGCAGCCCACGGTCTTCCTTGCCGCTGACCTGGATGGCGGTGAGGAGGGAAGGTCAGGATCCGGGACGCAAACACGCAGGGGAGAGCTTCCAGACGAGGGCTGGGCGACTCACCTCGGACTGGTAGATAGGGACGATCATTGACAGAAAGCCGACGCCTAGGCCGCTGATGATCCGACCGAGGCCGAGGACCCAGAGGTTGGTTGCGCCGGCTTGGAGGAGCCCGCCGCCGGTAAAGACGAGCGAGCCGACGGCGATGACCCACCTCCTCCCCTTGATGTCGGCCAGCCGGCCGGCAAGCAGCGAGGTGACAAAGGCGCCGACCTCGAGGACCGAGACGACCGTCCCGATCTGGGCGGCCGTCGGAGGGAGGCCGGTCTCTCGGTCACCGAAGGAAGTCTTGAAGTACGGCCCGGTGATGATGCCGGACATCACCCTGGCGCGCCGCGACAGCAGCAGTAGTGAGGTCAGTAGGCGGCCAGACGAGAGGAAGGTGCCATCGGTCAGGCCTCGGAAGAGAGCATCCTGCTAGGAGGCTTCGACCCGACCGATCAGACGGTCCTGCAGAATAGAAAGCAGAACATGCCCTTGATCATAACCAAAGCAGAGTGTTCCTGAAGGGGTCGGGGCGAGCAGGGTCAGCCGCCGTCGGAGGAAGAGGAGGAGTCGCCCGGACGGGTCCAAGTGAGGAACGCGGGGGTAGCCGACGCGAAGCCGGCGAACGGAAGCGAGCGCACCGAGCGAGGCAAAGACGGTGGTCGCGTATAGAAGCGGCTTGCCTCTGATGGGCAGGACGCTAGCCATCGTTCTTGCAGGCTGGGTGGGCGTGCAAAGGGTTCGAAGAGGGGTCGAGGTCGAGGTCGGGAGCCGGCACGACGGCGCTCAAGCCGGCCGGCCGCCGGACGCGCCGCCGAGGAGGCGTCAGACGAGAGGCGCAGCCGGTGGTCCACGGGGATGCCAGAGCCGAGGACGGGTGGGCGAGGCGTCGCAGTACAGCAGCAACACAGCAGATGAGGCTGAGAATGACAGGTGACAGGACGTCTTTCCTGACCTCGACTTGTTATGCAACTTGATTGGGTCCCTGCTGGCCAACGAGACGGTCGGACGACCGTTTCGGCTAGGCTGACGATAAGCAAGGGGGGCTCGCAAGCCAGCCACTGCCGGCCGCCCTCGGTTTCCCTTGCCCCGGACCATCACCAACACTCAACCGAGCCACGCTATGGCCTCACGCCCGATTCCACAGAGACAAGGGCCGCCCAACCCTGGGGGCAAGAACCCGGCGCTCGCGACCTCGCTCGACATTGAATTCTCCTGTCGGTCCATCCTTCGAGCCGTGGCCGCCCCTTGCCCGTCGCCGCTGCTATCGCGCGCCTCCGCGGCTAGCGGCACTCTCGTCCACGCCGGGCTGACCATCTCACGCCTTGCTCGGCCCCGCCCCGCATCTAGATCGTCAGCCGACGCTACCGCCCGGCGAGCAGGTCGTCGGCTCCAACCCGTCCTTCCTCGCCTTCACCGACGACGAGATAGCGGCCCGCCAGCTCCGGCACCATCGTCATCCGCTCGACCACACGCCGCCTTACGCATACGACGAGGAGGACGAGGACGGCGCCGGTGGCGGTCGAAGGGGGAGCGACGAGTGGTGGAGCGAGAGCGATGGCGGGGCCGAAGACGTCAGCCAAAGCGAGGAGGACGACGAGGACGAGGGCGGCAACTACGGCGAGCCTGGGCGGCCCGAAGCGACGGCAGCCGTAGACGACGGCGAGACGCCGAGGCCGGCCTTCTCGACCTTGCCCTCGACGGCGCTTCCTGCGTCACTAGGCCGCCACCAGCAGCAGAGCGTCTTTATCGCCTCTGCTAGCAGTCCTTGGCCTGCACACGGCGCCGCATCGCGCTTGCCGGCCGCGCCCTTAGCCCCCTCGGCGCGCAGGGGTAACTCGTACGGCTTTCCGTCGGCGGCCAGCCTCCCGAGGACGTCCCCTCCCGCACTCGCTCGGTCGGCCACCCCTCCCGCCCCAGTCGCACTCGACTTGCCGCCGACACCGCCGTCGATCATGAGCCCTCTGCTGGCGCTCGTCGGCCGACGAACAACTGCCCTTCTCCGCCGAGCATCGTCGTCGGCTAAGGGCGAGCTCAAGCCGCTCCTCCCCCAGACGGCAGCGACACCACGTCCAGTAGGCAGCGAACCTAGCGGTTCGTCTGCCAGCTTGCATGACAGTCGCTTGCTGCCCGTCGGCATCGGCGGGCCCCTCTCGCCTTCGGCCTCGTCAGCCATCTCGACCGGCTCGTCAACTTCGCATGCGCGGAATAAGGGACGTCGTCGGAAACGCCAACTCATCCTCGCCTACCTGACCGCAGGCGCTGCATTGGGCCTCGTCGGTCTCGGCGCCGGACTCGCTGTCCGTCTCGTCAGCGCTGGCGGAGGCGGAGGCGACTGAATCCAAGAGAAGCCTCCCTCCCTCGCCCTTCCTCTCTCTCTCTATCCCCCCCCCCCCGACATCGCTCTCCGTCCCTTGTACTTTCACCCAGCGCATCTCTCCACTCCCTTTGCAAGTCAAACGTACCCCTGCAGCATTCACCCTTGTATTCCTGCCAAGCAACCACCTTTCCTCCCCGTTGTAGATGCCCAACCCCTCCTGACTCTCCGTCCTCGTCCCCTCCTGCTGCGCGCCGTCCTTCCGCCCATCTATCTGCACGCCCCCTTGATCTCACTCTGTCCCTTAGGCGCTCCTTTGCTAGCTCGATCTGCTGCATGCTCTTCTCTCTTCTACGCCGTCTGGGCCTGCAGGATGAGAGCGGTACTGCGGGCGTCTGCTGGCCCTCTCCGGCCGTCGGACGTCAGCCTCAGCGGGCGGGCGATGCCGACGGACGAACGCCCTCCGACCGTCACCTCGCCCGCCAGCCGCCTCCTCTCGACACCTCATCCTACATCCCACCAGATTCCAGCCTCCTTGGCCTCTCACCAGCAATCTTTCAGGTCTGCCGTCCGGTCCTCACGCCTTCCCAAGCGTAGGATGGCCGACGCTTCACCCTCGACGCTCTCGCTCGACCCGACGCCGACGACGAGCGCCCTCGCCAGCTCCTCGTCTCAGGTCGGTGATGGCAGCTCGCTCTCGGACATCCTGACGGCGACGGCCTCAGCGACGATTAGCTCGCTCGTCGCTAGCGCCAGCGCGAGCAGCTTGCCCAAGCCGGGCGACAAGCTCGAGCTCCTTCCTGGCAACCCTATCGTTCGTCTCTTGTCCTCTCTTCACCAAGAGCTTGCCCCCTAAGCTCCTCTCTTCCTCCCCTCGCTTGGCTGACACCCGCCTGTTCGCCGCTGAGTACCCAGGTCAACTTCATCCTCGGCCTGCTCATCATCACTGCGAGCTCCATCCTCAACTCGCTCGGTCTCAATGTCATGCAGTGCGTACCCTCGGCGGGCCTGCCCCCCCATCTAGGCCTCATCCAATGCAAAGGCTGACGACACGCCGCATGGCCACAGGTACGACGTGCGTCTGCGGCTTCCCATCGTCCTTCCTGAGCCCGCCGCAGGCACTGATTGACTCTTTCCGTTCGTGATGCCCGCAGCACCTGCGCACGGTCGCCCTCACGCCCCAGCCGGCCCAGTGGGCGCGGCCGCTCTGGCTCGCCGGCCTCGGCTCCTACCTCGCCTCGCAGATCTTTGGCTCGACCCTCGCCCTCCGCTACCTGAGGGCAGAGTATGTCGGCCCTCTATCGAGCAGTAGCTTGGTCTTCAATTTTGTCTTTGCTCGCTGGCTCATTGGTACACGTTCGTACCCCTTAACCTTATGGCGCACTTGTGGCTTTGCTGCGGAGCAGAGGGAGAGAGATAGAGAGGCTGACCTGGGCGGTGATCTGCGAGACGACAGAGATCACTCGGAGAGACCTCCAAGGGACGGCACTCATCATTCTCGGCGTTGTCCTGATCGTCATCCTCGGCTCGATCAACTCGGGCCTGTCGACCTCGATCACGGTCCGCCCCTTCCTCAACCTGCATATCCGGTGCGCCCCGACCTGGCTGACCCTGTCCTGACATCGACTACCAGCTCGACCGCCTGTACCGCCTCTGGGCAAGACCGGCCTTCTTGGCCTACCTCATCATTCAGGCGCTCGCGCTCTTCGGAGGCTGGCTGCTTGTCCTTCACCTCGGGCTCCTCGTCGAAGAGCGGACGAGCAACGAGACCGTCATTGAGGGTTACTTGGCCGTACGTTCTCGGCGGCAACGGATCTGACGCCTCCGCGTTATCTGACACGCCGCCTTGCCCTCGGAAACGTATCAGAAACCGCCGCACAAGCGCTTCCCGAAGTTTGGCTTCACCCTCGCCATCCACCGGCACTACACGGCGCTCGAGCGGCTCGTCGCCAACCGGCTGGCGGGCCTCGTCGAGCGCGTGTCGGACGCCAGGCTGAAGTTCTACGTCGGCATCGGATGGGCCGCCGTCGGAGGCGCTCTATCCGGAGGCAGTCTCGTCCTTGCGAAGGCGGTCGTTATGATCGGCATGGGCGAGGGCAACGTCGTGCGTATGGTCCGCGTCGAACGACCTGGTGTCCTCCAGTAGCTTGCAGGTTGCTGACAAAAAGTCGAACACTCCGTAGTACTGGCGGCCGACCCCAATCCTCACCATTGTCCTGCTCGCAATCACGGCCGTTCTGCAGATGATTGCGCTCAACCGGGGCCTCAAGTGCGTCGACAACTCTTTTCAGTCACGTTTGAACCTCTTCGAGGCTGACGGGCCGTCCATTGGGTAAACTTCCTCACAGAGCGTACTCGTCAACAGTGGTTGTTCCGGTCTTCTACGCAGGTTACACGCTCCTTGGTGCGTGATCCCCGTCTCTGCGGCGTGCTGAGCGAGCGCTCATCCACTCGATCCCCCCCTGCCCCCCCCCTTGCGCGTCTTCCAGGCTTCATGAACTCGATGGTATTTCTCGATCAGGTGAGTGCCTGGCATGAATCGCCGCAGTCTCGGAGCAGCTCGCTGACATGCTTGCTCGCCGATAGTTTGCCGCCTACAGCTGGGTGGTTCTCTGTTTCCTCGGCTTCGCCGTCAGCGTTTTACTGGGCGGCGTCGTACGTCCATAGCCTCTTCGAAGACCTCCGTCGACAACCAGCCCCGTGCCCAAAGCTGATCACCCTGATGCCCCACCTACCTCTCCAAGGTTTTCCTCTCGTCCGAGAAGGATCCACCGGGCGGACCCGAAGCTGAGTCAATGGAGGGCCGGTCGCCTACCTCGCCCGCGCCGCCTCATGCGACCGCCTTGTCCGGCCGGCGCGGCACGACGCGCGCACGCGGCAACTCAGGCGCGTCGGCCTCGGCAGCAGCCGAGGAGGGCCGCGCCCTTTTCGACGCCGACGAGGAGCGACCGCTTTCAGCCGGCAGGAGGGACGACCTCGATGACGGCAGTGGAGGGGGCGGCAAATGGGAGCTCGGCGATTCGGACGACGACGACGACGACGACGATGACGGCAAGGCCGGAGGATCGCGGAAGGCGGCTGCCGAGAATCCTTGGGAAGAGGACGCCGACGCTGACGAGAAGGATCCGATCGTGCGACGATGATCCCGTTTGCCTGTGCTCAGCTGAGGAATGGCCATGGCGATAGCGAGACGGGAAAGTAGGTCGACGCAGAGGGGAGAGAAGGGAGGGCGGGGTGATATAAGAGGCGTTTTCAGACGAGCCCCCCGACAACGCCTCCCTCACCGGCACTCGCAAGCCGCTCGACCTCGTACAGGACTTCGGTTCGGATGACATACTTGGCGCCCTCGACGGCATTGGGGAAGACCGCCGAGCCCTCGTGCAGGAGCGAGCCCTCGGTCGCGCCGTGCTAGTGATGGACGACGATCCAAGGCGAGCGATTCGTCAGTTGCAAAACTCTGATGCGGCGGTGAGGATCAAAGGCTCTCACAGGAAAGATGAGTGCGGACCCTTGAAGCGGGCGAACGGGCCGGGCGTCGAGGACGCCGTCCCGCTCAGCGCAGGGGACGAAAAAGGTCGTCTCGCCGTGCTCGAAGCTGGGTGGCAGAGGGATAAGAGATGCCAGCGCAAAGGGTCAGTCAGATGGCAACGCAGATGCCTATGGCGATCAAGGACGGAGATCGCACGAGTCGTTCAGGTAGAAGAGGCAGCTAAGCGCAGGTTAGTGGCAGAAGGTTAGTAGGAGGGTCTGAAGGAGGTGTGGTCTGAAGTAGGTGGAGGGGGGACGCCTGAACGTACGTAAAGCGAGAGTAGAGCTGATCAAAAGCCAAAGGTCGGTCAGTGCGTGATCCAATTACTGTCAGACTCGGCCAGAGGATGACGTACCGAAGGATCCGAGTCATAGATGTACTTGGCCGAGACGGTCCCATCTGCACTGGGCGGCGACTCGCTCGAGCTCGGCCACGCGCCGTCGACGTGCGGCCGGTAGACGCTGCCTTCCCGATAGCGGTAGATCCGGAAGCGGCGATTGATGCCCTTGAGCAGTCCTGAGGCCGACGACCCTTTCGGAACGGCGACGGAGGGCGGCAGGAGGGCCTTCATTCGTTCGAACAGTGGATCCATCAGGGTCGGAGGTGCCAGCAAGATGAGGTTGTGGGCGAGGACCTGCTCAAAGGGGATGGGCGCGTCAGCACGATGGGCGAGAGGCGCCGGAGGAGGAACAGATGGCGGACCGAATTCAGCTCTGCTGCGCTGCCAGCGACGGGTGTGTCCTCAATCATGCCAACGGTCTCGCTCATGCCAACGAGCTGGCGGCACTCCTCCCGGCTCAGAACGTCCGTCAGGAGGGTCGCGCCAGGCACGCCGGGGACGTCCCAGCGGCGAACCTCACGCTCGGGACTTCCTGCGAGGGCGAGCAAGCTGGCCGTCGCCGATGGCAGGTGCTGCACGATGGCCGGATAGAGGTTTGGCGGCCTGCGCGAGGGGCCGGGTGTGATGTCGAGCGCAACGACGCCGGCAAGAAACGCAGCCTTCTCCTCGGCGGAAAGAAGCGTGTCGGCCTCCACCTGAGCCCAGTAGCCTGCCGGCGAGCGGGTTTCCTCGCCAAGGAGCGGACGGACGTCCCACGATGCCCAGCGTCGGACGCCCTTGCGGCCGACAGGGACGTCGACGATGACCTCGCCCTCGCCGGCGCCCTTGATCGTCGTCGAGACGCCCGTACACGCCCGGAGGATGGCATCGAGCACGGCCCAGAGCATCTGCTCTTCGCCATCGTCAGCAGCCTTGCCCTTACGCCGCTCGGACGACTGGACAGCTGCAGCGTCGCACTCGCGGACCCAGCGCTGGAGCGAGCCGAGTTTGGGCACCTGGCCGCGCAGCCGAAGCTCCGACAGCAGGACGAGCGATTCGAGGTGCTGACCGTTCTGGAGCGTCGTCGAGATCCGGCTCGTGAGGCTCGAGCCTAAAAGGGGACGAACGGGATTTCCTTGTCAGTCGGCCGGTGTACCTATCGAGGCGCCGAAAAGGGGGCTGACCGGTGCCAGAGACCTCGCCCAGGGCTCGCCAGCAGTCCCACATGGCTCCTTTGAAGGACTTGATGAGCCCGCCGCCGCCCTTGCCAGCCTTCATCAGCTCAGGCTGGGCGGCGAGCGCCCGGAGAACCTCGATGGCAGCCTCGAGCTCCTCTGGGTAGATTGAGCCTCCGATCAGACTGTCGTCGACGTCCCGGCCCAAGACAGCAGCCGAGGCGACGGTCGGTTCAGCGGCGGCAGCCGAAGCAGCCCCTGCGGTGGAAGCCTTCTTTGCTGGCGTCGGCGACTTGGCCGTCGACTGGGAGGCAGCCTTGCGCTTCTTGTTGTTGCTGGACGACTTGGCCATGGTTTGGGGATTGGTTTGCAGTGGATCGGGTGGTGAGGCGGTCGGAGGGGCCTGGTCGGAAGGGGAGCGGCACGGGTCGAAGTTCTCGGCGGCCACCATGCGCAGTAGCAGCACTGCACTGACCTTGACCTGCGCTGCTTGCCGCTGCTCAACCCATCACCTTCTGCTTGTCTTCCCAAAGACGTGAACGAGCTTCTCGCACTTGCAAGAGAGCACGAGCTGCGACTGGGAGCAGCATCCATGGTCTGAATCTAGAGCCAAAGCGTCGCCTGCCAATGCCTCGTACAGGAAGGTACCAGCGATGATCTCTCGGGAGGTGGGGAGGGGGCTACAGTTTGTGATGTCTTTGGGAAGAAGTTGCGTTCGGCGAGACTTTCTCGACGCTCTACTTGCGCGAGTTGCAGATGTCGGCAAACTCGGGCTTGAGCGAGGCGCCGCCGACGAGGAAACCGTCGATGTCGGGCTGGCCGGCGAGCTCGACCGAGTTGGAGGCCGAGACGGAGCCGCCGCTGAGAAAGAGAGCAACAAGTGAGTCGAGCTCAAAGTCGACAGAAGCAGACCGAGAAAGCACGTACTAGATGATGCGAACCTCGTCGGCGACCTTCTGCGAGACCTTGGAGGCGACGAACTTGCGGAGCTCGGCGTGGACATCCTGAGCCTGCTGCGAGGTGGCAACCTTGCCGGTGCCGATGGCCCAGACTGAGCCGGAGAATGCCGAGGGTCAGAGGGATGGTTGGAAGAGGACAGTGTAGACGGAGGGGACGGACCGGGCTCGTAGGCAATGACGACGTTCTTCCAGTCTTCCTCCTTGATGGCCTCGACGACGGCGCCGGTCATGCCCTCGCAGATGGTCATCGTCTTGTCGGCGTCGCGCTCCTCAAGCGTCTCGCCGATGCAGAGGACGACCTTGAGGCCCTGGCTGAGGGCGGCGGCCGTCTTCTTGGCGACGAGCTCCGACGTGTCCTTGAAGAGCGTCCGGCGCTCGGAGTGGCCAATGAGCGTCCAGTTGATCGAGGCGTCGACAAGCATGTGGGGCGAGATCTCGCCCGTGAAGGCACCCTTCTCCTCAGAGTAGACGTTCTGGGCCGCGAGCGCGATCTTGGGCGACGAGGCCTTGGCGTTGGTCTTGATGTACTCCTGCGAGGGGATCAGGTAGAGCGCGGGGACGGCGATGACGACCTCTGGAGAAAGACGATGGGATAGCGTCTGCTGGTCAGCCTAGAACGTCCAGGTCGAAGGGAGACGGAGCGCGAGACGCCAAGTGGTCGGATTGCGTTCCCCCACGGGGTTTGCCCTGGCCTTGCGTCGGCAAGGGGGACGTCGAGCGCAAAGCACGGGAAATCCGCCTCCATCCAGCGCGAGCAGTCGACATTCCCAGGCAGCATGCCTTCTCGAACATAATGACTGAGCCTAACACCCAGCAGCTGTGAGGAAGACTGACCGGTCTTGGAGTCGATCTCGGCGGCGAGCAGGCCGTCGAGGAGCTGCGTGCAGGCCTTCCACGACTGCAGAATGAGGTGGGGGATGTCCGTCAGCGCCCGTTTCTCAATTCGCACCAGCTCTCCAGCGCAAAGAGAACGACGCACGGTAGGGTTCATCTGGGCCAAGCGCAAGTCGAGGGAAGTCGGTCAGTACTCGCTCGGAGGTCGACAGAATACTGTCGAAAAGAGGGCCGCCCGACTCGTCCCGTGTTGGAATGAGTAGGGAGCCAAGGCCGAGAACGAACCTTGAAGTTTCCTCCGACGAAGAACTGGCGAGCGGCAGACATGATGGGCGAGAAGAATGTGGGTGGAAAGAGGTGGGGAGGGAGATGCGTGAGAGATGGGGGTGGGGGTTCGGAGGGCCAGAAAAGAAGGGGGAGGCGGCAGTTGGCCCTGCGGCGAAGCAGCGGCAGCAGCAGCAGCCCGTTCGGCCCAGCTCGGGCGAGCCGTCGGTCGACCACCATCAGCAGCAGCAGCAACTCTCAACGACCATGGTCGCCGTCAAGTCGTGGGACAGATTTCAGAAGGAGACGATCGCAGTCAGTCCCCGGGCTGCAGATCCCTGATGGTACACTGCCGGCGGGCTGACCCTGCGCCCCTGTCACGCTCTCGCTCACCCGGCCCGACGGCGCCTCGTACCCCCTCCGCGTCGGCGCCTCTGCCGCCCTGCAGCTCTACGAGTCGAATCCGACAAAGGTGCGACTCCTGGGACCCTCACCGCTATGCTCTCGCCAAAACGACATGCCGATGTTCTTATCCACCTGGTCCCTCGGCAGACGCGCTACTCGGTCAAGTTCCGGGCGATCGACGGCAAGCTGACGCTCAAGATCACGGACGACGTGCACGTCAGTTCTCCTACCCCCCCGCGACACCTTCTGTCGGGTGAAGACGTGTGCTGACGCTCGTCTCATCGCCTTCTCACACCCTTTCGCCTCGCTTACCATCATGCACACTTGCCCTCTGCACCGGCGCCCACCCTGGCAGACGTTCAAGCATACGACATCAAGCAGCATCACCCTGAATCGCTTTACTGCGCTCAACACGCTCTTGTTCGAGAAGATGGCCGAAACATCGCTTGCACCGCCACCGGCACCGACGGCGCCGGCGGGTGCGGTGATGACGGAAGGGTCGGCATCGGCTGGGGCGGCGACGCCGGCAGCCGACGCAATGGACGGAGTTGAGCCGGCGCCGCAAGCTGCCGCTGCCGCGGGCGGCGGGAACAGCGTGCCAGGAGGGGGCGCCAAGAAGAAGAAGAAGGGCAAGGGCAAGAAGTGAGATCCTGCAGGCGAGTGATGTCATGGGGAGCCCTACCGGATGCGGAACGGCCGTCGCAGCTGGCGAGCTATGGTCCGTCGGCAGGGTGATGGAACTGCAAGCTCAGGCGAAGCAAGCGGCGCTCTCCCTCTCCAGAAGACATTTTAACGCGAGAGACCCAGCTGAAGTCAGAGAAATCCTCCTGCTGCCTCGTCTTGTCGCATGCTGCTGCTGTCGAAGGCTTTGTCGCTCAACTCATCCTCGAAGAGGCCACAGGAGACTGACGCCTGCGCACGAGGACGCTGCCCGCGCGAGCCGCCCCGCAGCCTTTCAGCCAGCTCGTGGCAGCCAGCCTCCTGTCAACGTCCACCTGCTCCTTCTTCTCACTCTCTTCCTTCCCCGGCAGCCTGTCATCCGCAGCACAGGCGACAGGTTCTCTCGCGCGGCCAGAATGTTCAAGATCACGATGCCCCAGCTGGCAGTCTACGAAGCTCCGCCGTCGCCGCCCTCGACCTTCGCCTCGCTCGGGATGGACGTCGACGGCCTCTCGGACCACGCCGACGCCGAGCACGACGAGGAGAATGGCATCGACCTCGAGGAGGGCGCAGAGATCGTCGTCGCCACGCCAGGGACGGTCATCACTAGCTCGGCTCTCTTCATGCGGTCCGTCTTGGCGAGCTCTTGCCTCGATGCCCGACGTCTGACGCTCTTCCGCCCGACCCCTGCCCTTCGGCAGCGGCCACGGCACCTATATCTCGGACGACAAGGTCATTTCCTCTGTCACCGGCAAAGTCGAGCGTGTCAACAAGCTCGTATCGGTCCGGCCGCTGCGGGCGAGGTATACGCCCGAGGTCGGCGACCTCGTAGTCGGCCGCATTGCCGAGGTGCGGCCTCGCCCGTTGTGTCTGCTCTCATCGGGCCAGCGCTGAACGGCTCTGTCGCCTGCGCCTGTACTGCCTGGTTCAGGTTGTTGCCAAGCGCTGGAAGGTCGAGGCGGGCGGCCGGCAAGATGCGATCCTCATGCTGAGCTCGGTCAACCTCCCCGGTGGCGTCCAGCGCCGGAAGCTCGAGTCGGATGAGCTCCAGATGCGGCTGTGCGTAGTCTCGCTCGGTCGGGGTATCCTCATTCTTTGCTGACACCATGCGGCCGGCATGGGTAGATTTTTCGAAGAGGGCGACGTGCGTTCCCGGTCGCACGCGTATGAGTCGCTAGCAGGGCAGTGACTGACGTGCGCTCCCCCCCCCCCCTCCTTCGTATGTCTCTCCCGTAGCTGCTCGTTGCGGAGGTTCAGACGCTCATGGGTGACGGCACGATGTCGCTCCACACGCGATCACTGCGGTACGGAAAGGTGCGCCCCCCGCGCTCGTCCCTGCCAGTCGCATCCGGCTTACTGACCCACCCACATGACGCCCTGTGATGCCTTACAGCTGAAGAATGGCACGCTCCTCAACGTTCCGCCGGCGCTCGTGCCGCGGCTCAAGTCGCATTTCTACACGCTGCCCTGCGGCGTCGACCTCATCCTCGGTCTCAACGGTTTCATCTGGGTCTCGATGCACATCTCGCGCGGCGGCGACGACGGCGAGGGGGGCGAGGGGGCCGCGGACGGGTTTGACTCTGAGGCGGTCTACAGCAGCAAGAACGATGTGAGACCCTCCCTCCCCCTACGGTGCTCAGTAGCTCTGTCGGCTGACCCGTCCTCAAACCTCCCGCAGCCGATCCCGCCGCAAACGTTGCGGGCGATCGCGCTCGTCTCCAACATCATCCTTCTTCTCGCCCGCAACAACATGGACATCCACCCGGCCTCAATAGCAGAGGCCTACGACATCCTGCTTGAAGGCGAGGGGGGCGAGGCCGTCCAGGGGGCCATCAGCGACGAGGCCGGCGAGGGCGTCATCATGGCACTCCGGGCGGGCGCGCTCAGCTGAATGCCCATGCGCTCTCAACGATCAAGCCGAAGGAGACGTCATTGGACAGAGTGCAGAGCTTCAGGGACGGTCAGTGGGCAAGAGCGAGTCCGAGAGTGTATAGGAGGAAAAGCAGACAGGGTCACGAGGGGAGAACAGTTGCGTCGTGATGCGGATGTGGGTGCGAAGGGATGAGGCGGATCAAGAAGCCCGAGGGGACAGAAGAAGCAAGAAAGGCGAGGGGTTCGTTAGTCGTAGGTGGGAAGGGGTGTGTGGGGGGGGGGAGGGAGGGGCGTCTCGTAGGTGCGGAGAGAAAGGCGAGGCAGGAGCGGGCGATTGGCCAAGAGTCTATTGGGTTCGGCCGTGGTCTTCCCCGTCCTCGCCCCACGAGTCCCACTCCTCGCCGTCGTGCTTGAGCACGCTCGAGGCCGTGTCACTGCGCTGGTAGACGGGTGGCGGCGTTGCTCGACCACGCTTCTCCTTCGGCCCGCCAGTCGATACGCCGACGCTGCCCTTACCCGGCTCCGAGATTGTCGGTGTCGGGAGGACGGGAGGCGTCGCCGCAGAAGCCGATCGCAACCGACCGGACGAGTAGGCCCGCTCCCGGTTCGTTGGCCGAACGGGCGTGAAGGTCGCTACTGGTGCATCCGGCGGCGGAGGAGTCGACGTGAGAAACGCCGGGAGGAAAAAGAGGACGCCGGTCCGTGCCGACCGCGAGCGTGCGCGCCGGCGCCCGCCGGACGGGTTGATCGTCGGCAGGGACGGGCCCGCGCCGCGACCGTCGGCACCGGGTGTCGTCGAGGGTGAGTCGCCGACGAGCCCGCGGTACGTCCCAGAGGGCGAGTGCAGGCCCTCGGACAGGCGCCGGATCCAGCCGAACGCGCTGTTGGTCGAGTCACCGTCGCCGTCGATGCTGTGGTCGCCGCCCTCGCTCGTGGCGGCCGTGCTGATCTCGCTGCCATCATCCTCGCCGTCATCGGGCAAGAGTGAGAGCATGCCGTACTGGCCGGCGACCTCGCGGACGTCGCCACTCAGGCTGATAACGAGCCCTCGGAGGCCGGTCCGGCTTTTGAGGGCGACGCCGCCGCGACGAGTCCACATCAGCCGGATGAAGCCGATGAGGACGAGCAGGAGGCCGAAGCGCATCAGGCCCCGTCCATGCCGACCGAGGAAGATGATGAAGTCCGAGTCGTCCGAGTGCCAGCTCGAACCGTAGAAGTGGGAAAAGAAGGCGTGGGGCGCCTCCTCGGGCAGCGCGTTCTTGCCGTAGAGTGACTTGGGCAGGACGCGAATCTCGAGCGTCGGCGAGACCGGCGTCACCGGGTGCGACGACGTGTAGAGCGAGTACTGGGCCGACAGGAACATCGGTCTGCAAGAGTGAAGACGAGAAGGCCGTCAGCGAGAGCGTGACGCAAGCAGCATCGCGTCGGCTGAACGCACCCGGTCGAGAACATAACGGTCGGATAGTTGGTCACATAGTTGTGGTTGAAGGTGATGAGCCTGGACCAGGGGAGCGTGGTTTGGAGGTCAGCCCACAGAAATCGCTCAGGCGCTCGTCGAGCGAGACGCACCCGTGGATGACCATCCACATGAAAGGGTTGTTCTTGCTGCTCAGCATGAGGTCATTGCTGACGCCGACCTAGCGAGCCGACGGACCAAGGAGCTTGTCAGTCTAAGGTTATCTCGCGCACTCGAAATGATCGGCACTCACCGGAATGGTCTTAGCGAGAACGACGTCCCAGTCCCCTCGCAAAAGCGGCGTCGGGTCGCGTACGATACCGATCTGCATGGCGAAGGAGAGGGTCAGTGACCTGCGCTCGCACGCCAGAACACGACCGGAGAAAACGGCGCTCACGTCGAGGTCCATGTAGATCCCGCCGTACCGGTGGAGGACGAAGTAGCGGATGGCGTCGGCCCGCTGGATGTTGTACTCGTAAGAGTCGTACGTCGCCAGGAACGACGGGTAGTGCGTTTGGATGAAGAGCCGGGCCGTCGCATCGGTCCAGAGATGGTGCGTGCTGCAAGGAGGGGTCGCAGAGCTAGTCAGGGAGCCGTATAGACAGGAGCCAGCGGGTCGACCAGGGGTCAGACGCACAAATCCGGCAGGGCCCGTACGTGCTCCTGATAGGTTCCCTAGAAGAGTCGGTAGCGGGAGGCAACAGCAAGGGCGTCAGTCTTTGAGCCCCAGCCTAGAGCAAAAGGCCATCCCAACTCACGCGCCACTTTTCGGGAAGCTTATCGTTCATCCAGGTCTGGTGGATGATGCGCGGGATGCGCTCGCCCTCGCTGCAGACGTCAGGGTTGAGGAAGCGGAAGCAAGACCGGCGTCAGCCCTCCGGCTATCTTGGGGAGGGCAGCTCCTCCGACCGCCAGCCACTTGACCGCCGGCAGAACGGGACGCACAGGGGCTCGATACCTTCCAGATGCTCCCACGTCTCGGTCCGCTGAACGACGCCGTCCCAGTTGGGGTCGTAGGCCCAGGCGGGCGCGTCGTTGATCGAGCTCGAGTTGGCCGACACCCGGGCAGCCCAGTTCTCGTTGGGCAGGTACGGGACGTCCCGCTCACTCAGGAGCGCCCAATTGCGGACGCCAAAGAACCACGTGACTGAGGAGAGGACGATGACGGTTCCGAGGCTGCGATGGGAGGCGAGTCGAAAGCATGTCAGCGTGTCAACGAGACGGCCTTCGGGTACGGGCGCCGCGCGAGGGAGGCAGGCCAAAGAGCTCAAAGCGCGCCCTGCCGGCTCCTTCCGGGCGAGGCGGCGGCGCAAGCGAGGCGGGACGCACAGGAAGAGCGACAGCAGGATGATCAGGATGAACAGAGGCCGGCGATACCGCGAATGGGTGGCCTTGCGAGGCATGCTGGGCGACTTTTCAGAGGGAGGCAAGGTCGGCCGAAAGACGCTGGGGACGCCCGGGTGGACTGCGGGCGAGCGAGGCGAGGCGATGGCCGGGGCGCGGATGGCGACTCTTGAACCGCAAGAGCTGGACCGGCAGCGGGACGCGCTTTCGCACGGGTGGCGAGAGCAGGTAGTCGCGACGGTACGGGTGCTGGCGGAGGGTGACGAAGGGGAAGGGAGGATGTATCGTGAGGGGTGAGAAGGAGGGTTCGGAGGGAGCGTTGCTGCTGTGGCTCTCTCTGCCTGGGCAAGCCGGCCGGCCAGCCGGGCGCCGCGCGAGCCCGCCGGCCGGCCAAGCGGCGCGGGGCGGCCACGGCGAAACGTTGAGGCTGTCCCCGAGCCCGAGCGCGCGCGCGCGAAGGGTTCGTCTCCTCTGCCTCACTCGGCGCTCTCACTGGCTTCGCGCGGGTGAGCTGAATCAGGTGTCGCAGGGACAAGGACCATGCGGAACATGGATCTGCGGAATCAG
>Ga0308160_10002081_pt1 | contig 25360 bp, 19 predicted proteins | sample PhyFR1_FD_201036 | JGI IMG/M metagenome (GOLD analysis project Ga0308160, IMG submission 201036) | Phyllosphere microbial communities from UC Gill Tract Community Farm, Albany, California, United States - DLSLF.R1 | ecosystem: Host-associated > Plants > Phyllosphere > Unclassified | place: USA... | reverse complement strand
TTCATTTATGTATTTATTTTTTTGTGTGAATCTGATTTGTGTTTTGCAAATCATAGACTAAACTCAAAAAAAATGAATAATAAATTCTATAAAAGCCTTGATGGCACGGTAGTTGCACCTGCGGGGCGTTTCAAAGAACAAAAATATTTTTTTAATTTTTTTTGTTCAATTGTCCGGATGTGGACAAACGCAACACATTGTAGCGCAGGTAACCAAAAGTTAATTAATTCAACATGTCTATCGGCAATACTGCCATACGTTTAGAAAATGTAAATGCATTTTCATTTTATTTAATTAATGCTGTACGCCTGTGCCAGATTTAATTGCTGGATCAATTTCTATTTAGAAATATCCACCCGAATTTTTCTGGCAGAATATTTTTGGCAAGCTAAAACGGCTGATATTATTGGGGTAATTGTATTTTATATAGTACATTTTTTAAATTATCAGCGCTGTTTAAGAAATTTGTACTGTCTAAATCGGGTTTGCAACAATGATCACAGAATTCTTTATCTATGCAGATCAAATATCTTAAAATGTATAACTTTATCGCTGTCAATAATAGGACGTAAACCGTTTTAGGTTGGTAATAGCTATTAATTTATAACTAAATATAAACATGGAGAGACGCTTTGCGATCAAACAAATATTATTCATGGCTGGTGGGATGGCCTTGTTGCCTTCTTGTCTCAGGGATTCCGGAAAGTCATCTATTGCGCTCACGAACATTGATGTAAGTCTGGAGCAGGAGCAATTGATTGGGGAGATTGCAGAAATTATTATCCCGGCTACCAAAACACCGGGTGCCAAAGCGCTTAATCTGCACTTGTTTACACTGAAGATGTTAGACGACTGCTATGAAAAAGAAGAGCAGGAGCTTTTCTTTAAAGGGCTGGATGCGCTTCAGGACAAATCACAACAACAATTTTCTAAATCCTTTCAGAAATTAACGGTTCCGGAGCGTCAGCAATTGCTGCTTGGTGTAGAGAAAGATGAACAGGCCACCCCAGAACTCAAAAAGTTCTATGACATCATCAAGTCCAAAACCATTGAAGGGTATATGAGTTCCAAATATGTTATGACTAACCTGGTCATCTGGGAGCTGGTGCCTGGTCGTTACAATGCTTATTATCCCGTTAAATCTGCTTAAATCATATTAAGAAATGTCGAATATCAATATAGACGGCCAAAAGACAAATACCTACGATGTAATTGTCATTGGGTCAGGAATTAGTGGTGGCTGGGCCGCAAAGGAATTTACCGAAAAAGGCCTGAAAACACTGGTTTTAGAAAGGGGCCGTGATGTACAGCACATCAAGGATTACCCAACCACCAATATGTATCCTTATGAATTTGAGCACCGGGGCCAAATCCCGCTGGTGGTTCAAAAGGAAAATCCAATTGCAAGCAGGTGTTATGTTTTCCGTGAAGATGCCATGCACTTTGTGGTAAAAGACAATGAACATCCCTATCAGCAAGAAAAGCCATTCGACTGGATCCGTGGATACCAGGTGGGGGGAAAGTCTTTGTTGTGGGCCAGACAGACGCAGCGCTGGAGCGACTTTGACTTTGAAGGACCTGCAAGGGATGATTTTGCAGTAGATTGGCCTATTCGTTATAAAGATATTGCCCCTTGGTATAGCTATGCCGAGCGTTTTGCCGGTATTTCGGGAAATAAAGATGGCTTATCAGAATTGCCGGATGGCGAATTTTTACCTGGCTTTCCTTTAAATGCTGTTGAAGATTATTTTAAAGGTGTGGTGAATAAGAAATTTGCCAACAGACATGTCATCAGTGCCCGTTGTGCACACCTATCCAAACCGAATCAGATTCACCTGGATCAGGGTCGTGCGAAATGTCAGAACCGTACCCTTTGTCAGCGTGGTTGTCCTTTTGGTGGCTACTTCAGCAGTAATGCTTCTACTTTACCATGGGCAGCAAAAACCGGTAACCTTACTTTAAGGCCTTTTTCAGTGGTGGAATCCATCATCTACGATGATAAAAAAGGAAAAGCAACTGGCGTAAAAGTGATCGATGCCAATACCAAAGAGGAAATGGAATTCTTTGCAAAAATCATCTTTGTAAATGCAGCAGCATTAAATACCAATCTGATTTTACTGAACTCCAAGTCCAGCCGTTTCCCGCAGGGATTAGGTAATGACAACGGACAACTGGGTAAGTTCGTAGCATTCCATAATTACAGTGCCAGAATCAGTGCAGAATACGACGGGCTGAAAGAGTTTTCTACCGATGGCAGGAACCCTGCTGGCGGTGGTTATTTGCCAAGGTTCCGTAACGTGTACAAACAGGAAACAAATTTCAAAAGAGGCTATGCCGCAGGATTTAGTGCCTACAGATCACTGGACCGCGATTCAAGTGGGGTAGGTGAAACCTTGAAAGATAATCTTGCCAAAGCACCACTGGGCCCATGGCGTGTGGGATCGCATATGATGGGCGAAACCATTCCGAAAGAAAGCAACTTTGTAAGCTTAAGTAAGGATAAGAAAGACGCCTGGGGTGTACCGCTATTAAATATTTCTGTTGATTACGATGAGAATGATCATTTGATGAAAAAGGATTACATCGAACAACTTACCGAGATGTTTACGGAAGCTGGCTTTACCAATATCAAAGCAAATGAATCATCACAGGCTCCAGGATTAGATATCCATGAGATGGGTGGTGCCAGAATGGGCCACGATCCGAAAACTTCTATTCTAAACAGCTGGAACCAGATTCATGCCTGTAAAAATGTTTTCGTTACGGATGGTGCCTGCATGACTTCAACCTCTACGCAAAATCCTTCGTTAACGTATATGGCACTTACTGCCCGCGCGGTGGATTATGCGGTGAAAGCTTTAAATAAATACGAAATCTAAAGTCTTATAATACGATTATAAAAAGCGATTATCAATGCATTGGTAATCGCTTTTTTTTGTCTCATGAAACCTAATTCATCCTGAAGTTGTCGTTCCGGATATTCACCACATTTGAGGTAAACAGAATCCCGACAATCAGAATCCCAATCAGAATGGCAAGGGCCAGCTGTAGATTGGAATAGATCTTTGTACCCGATACAATGTTTTCGGTGTGCTTGATGATTTCATTGCCAACCTGTTTTTGTGTATCAATCATCGCCGTCAAATGTTGGGTGGTCTTAAAAAACAGGGGTTTAGCCTGACTTTCGTACAGGGCAAGCGCAGCACTGCTTTCCTGTCTGTATATTTCGCTCAGTAGCCGTTGCTCCATCAGTAACAAGCTTTGTAGACTTTGTTTAAGCTGTTTTAAGTGTGTTTTTTCCTGCTCTACCAGATAAGTCTTTTCGTATTTGCTTAACAGGGAATCGATGTTTTTGTTATAAACCGCCAATTTGCCCTTAAGGTTAACTTTTTCTGCAGATGTGTTTGCATAAACGACACTCTCCATCATATTTTTACGGGAATAGACATTGTCAACAATGTGATAAAGATCCATTGCAGGGATTAGTCTGTCGTTATAGAGGGTCACAAAAGATGCGTTCATGTTACTCATGCTTTTATCCTCCAGTATCCGGATCAGAATTGAGCAGGCCATCACAAAGAACAGCAATACAGCAATTTGAAATTTTTGTTTTATGGAATATGCGAATCTCATGCGGATCAGATTAGGTAAAGATTTAAAGATAATTTATATTTCTTAAGTTGCTGATTTTCATTTGTAAGTAATAATTATAGCAGATGAAAACATGGAACTATTTTTGATAGTGTAGAAGATACACTAAGACTGTATATTTGCAATAAATTTAATGTTATGGATAAGCGCTTACTTCCACTTACAATTGGCGGTTTCAGTCTGGGAATGACGGAGTTCATGATGATGGGTGTTTTGCCCGACGTCTCTACTTCGCTAAATATTTCCATTCCAACTGCTGGTCACCTGATCTCGGCTTACGCGCTGGGTGTGGTGATTGGTGCGCCATTAATGGTTGGACTCTTTTCTAAACTTCCACCTAAAAAAGTACTCATCGGCTTAATGTTGATGTTTGGTGTGTTTAATGCGCTATTTGCATTATCACCAAGCTATGAATTTCTGCTGCTTACCCGTGTAATGGCCGGATTGCCACATGGTGCTTTCTTTGGTATCGGTGCCGTGGTTGCAAGTCAGCTTGCTGAACCGGGAAAAGAAGCCCGCGCAGTTTCCATGATGTTTGCCGGATTAACCATTGCCAACATCATCGGCGTACCAATCGGAACCTTCATCGGACATAATTTCAGCTGGAGATTGTCTTTCTTTATCGTTGCTGCTTTCGGCTTAGTTACTGCCGGTACGACAAAATTATGGTTACCAGCCATCAAAAACTCCAATCAGGCCAGCTTTAAAAGCAGTCTTGCTGTTTTCAAAAATATAGATCCATGGTTGATTATCGGAATTTCGGCAATAGGAACCGGCGGCATGTTTGCCTGGATCAGTTATATCGCACCGTTGATGACAGAAGTGGCAGGATTTAGCAATAATACAATTACCGTTATCATGATCGTTGCTGGTTTTGGTATGGCTGTAGGAAACTTTATTGGCGGCAGACTGGCGGATAAATTTTCACCGCTCAAAACCACTACCATTTTATTGGCTGCCATGGTGCTTTCATTATTTATTATTGCCAATGTTTCTCAATATAAAGGCGCAGCGATTGGTATGACTTTCATTACCGGTGCAATTGCTTTTGCGGTTATCGCGCCAATGCAGATGTTGATGATCAATGCTTCCAAAGGTTCTGAAATGATCGCTTCTGCGGTTTTGCAGGCCACTGCTAATTTTGGTAATGCCATTGGTGCTTTCCTTGGTGGATTACCAATTGCAGCCGGTTATGGCTACACTTCACCGCAATACGTGGGCGCGGGCTTAGCAGCTGCGGGAATTGGGTTCTGTATCCTGCTCATGGCAAAAACCAGGAAAAATCAGGTACCCGCACTAACCTCGTAAATGCGCCTGAAAGCAGCACATCATATTAATTGTTAATTTTGCTGCCGGTTGCGCCATCATTAGACTGGCGCACAATTTTTATCTATGGCTTCAAGCACCCCTTTCTTTAATTTCTCACAAAAAATTAATTACAAAACAGAAATTCTGGCCGGTTTAACCGTGGCCATGACCATGATGCCAGAGTCGCTTTCTTTCGCCATTCTTGCAGGCTTTCCACCCTTAGCAGGTTTGTATGCTGCGTTTATCATGGGGCTGGTAACCTCCATATTTGGCGGCCGACCCGGTTTGGTTTCTGGTGGTGCAGGTGCAACAGTTGTGGTACTCATTGCACTGATGAAATCCCATGGTATTGAATATGTATTTGCTGCAGTGGCACTGGCAGGTGTCATTCAGATTCTCATCGGCGTTTTTAAGTTTGGCAAGTTTATTCGCCTGGTGCCACAGCCTGTGATGTATGGGTTTGTAAACGGATTGGCCATCATCATTTTCATGGCACAACTGGAACAATTCAAAACAGTCGTAAACGGACAAACAACCTGGCTTAGTGGTCAACCGCTAATGATTATGGCGGGATTGGTGGCCCTCACCATTGCCATCGTTATGGTATTTCCCAAAATTACGAAGGCGGTGCCACCATCATTGGTTGCCATCATTGTGGTCTTTTTAATTGTGCTGGGCTTTGGCATCAACACCAAAACAGTAAGCGACATCGCTTCGGTGAGCGGTGGATTTCCACCTTTTCACCTGCCACAGATTCCATTGAACCTGGATACTTTACAAATCATATTTCCTTACGCACTAATTATGGCCGCTGTTGGTCTGACAGAAGGCCTGCTTACCTTAAACCTGGTCGATGAGATTACCGGTACAAAAGGCAATGGTAACCGCGAATGTGTTGCCCAGGGCAGTGCAAATATTCTGAACGGCTTTTTCTTTGGTATGGGTGGCTGCCCGATGATTGCGCAAACGCTGGTAAACCTATCTGCAGGCGCACGCGCCCGGCTTTCCGGTATTGTAGCTGCATTAACCATCTTGCTGATCATCCTATTTGGTGCGCCTGTAATTGGGAAATTACCCATGGCTGCCCTTACCGGGGTAATGATTATGGTTGCCATCGGGACTTTCGAATGGATGAGTTTTAAGGTCATTAATAAAATGCCGAAGCAGGATATTTTTGTAGGTGTACTGGTTGCTGCCATAACCGTGTGGCTGCATAACCTTGCCCTTGCTGTTTTAATAGGGGTTATTGTCTCCGCGCTGGTGTTTGCCTGGGAAAGTGCGAAACGCATTCGTGCAAGAAAATTTATCGATGATAAAGGCATCAAACATTACCAGATTTATGGGCCCTTATTTTTTGGTTCAGTAGCCGCATTCAATGAAAAATTTGATGTACAGGGTGATCCTGAAATTGTGGTCATTGATTTTGAAGAAAGCAAGGTAACGGATATGTCGGCCATTGATGCCTTAAATAAACTTACACAGCGATACCATCAGGCCGGTAAAAAGCTTCATCTGCGCCACCTGAGTGAAGACTGCCGGTTGCTCCTTACAAACGCACAAGCCGTGATTGATGTGAATATCGAAGAGGACCCAACGTACCGGGTAACCAGTTAAAGGCTATATCGCTTATACTTTCGATTTTCTTTCCTGCAGGTAATTTTTGATTTTATTTTTAAATTCAGGTATGAACATTTCAGCACTAATCGCAGCGCATATCCATGATGTGCATGAAGGGGAAAACTGGACAGAAGTGAACTTAATTTCCACACTGGCAGGTGTTGGTTATCAGGAGGCCTCAACAGTAACTCCTGCCTCGGTAAATACCATCGCAGGTTTAGTAAAGCATTTAACTTTCTGGAATGAGGTCATGGCGCAGCGCATTGAAGGCCATCGGGTAGAGATCCCCGATTCAAACGGTTTTGATAATTCGACATTGCCAGATGCAGCAAGCTGGGAAGCCTTAGTAGAAGCCTGCATGGCCTCTGGCAGAAGGCTTGCAGCAGCCGTTGCAAGCGTTGAGGTATCCAGGTTGGAAGAACCCATCCTGCCGGGCGCCTCAAGTACCTACAAGAATTTGCAGGGGAGCGCAGAGCATGTGCATTATCATCTGGGGCAGATTGTCATTCTAAAACAACTGATCCGTGCAACCATGTAGCCCGGGTTAATAATACTAAAGTTCATTCCAATTTATAATGGTTGCACCGCTAAGTGCAACCTTTTTTTGCTTTGTAGCTAACCATGGTGAAATACAGATTTGAAACAGATCAGAAACACAGCTGATACACCTGTTACGTGAGTGAGCTGTGCGTGAGGTGTGCTTCAGGTCTGGCTCAGCTGTGCCTAAGGAACCAGCAGATCCAAGCGTATATGTGATGAAATCATAAGCCGGATTGGTAGGTTACATTTTGAATTGTCCCTGATCTATATTGAGGTACAGATTTTGCTTTTCGCTGTTCCAAAAGTTTTGATGCAAGATTTTGATCAGGAAAAACAGCGTGTAATCATATATACTGCAAAGCAGGTTGCCATAGTGGCCATGCTTTTTGTATTGTGCGGCCTGATTTTTCTAAGTATCAATATCCTGGATGTTCAACAACAACAACCTGTAACGCCCAGTTCCAGTGCAGGCATTTCAACAGTAAAGTTTGTGCCTGCAGATACTATCGCTAAAGCAGTTGGCACTAAGCTGTGGCAGGCACCAGCAGTAGCTGATATTCCGGCGGGAGAAGCCGGGGAGGCCATCCGGTACGGCCGGGAACTCATTGCGCATACCGCAAAGTATTTTGGCCCGCGTGGAAAAATCGCTAGAATCTCCAATGGTATGAATTGCCAGAATTGCCACCTTGAAGCAGGCACCAAAGTATTTGCCAATAACTATGCTGTTTTCTTTGCGAATTATCCAAAACAAGGGATAAGATCCGGTAAAACAGATCAGGTTACCGACCGCATTTCCGATTGTTTTACGCGGAGCCTTGGAGGCCGCATGCCACCGAAAAACAGTAAAGAAATTAAGGCCATGATCAGCTATTTTAAATGGCTAGGCGCAGCAACAAAACGGGGAGAAAAGGTTAATGGTACTTCAACAGAGAAACTGCCTTATCTTGATCGTGCTGCAGATCCGGAAAAAGGACGATTTGTTTACCAGCAAAAATGTAAAAGCTGTCATGGTTTGAAAGGTGAAGGCTTGAAGACTGCAGATCAGCTCAGTTATGTTTATCCACCTTTATGGGGCAAGAACAGTTATACCGATGCCGCCGGTATGTACCGGATAAGCAATTTTGCAGGTTTTGTAAAAAATAACATGCCTTTTGGGGCCGACTACCACAAGCCGCAGTTAAGTAATGAGGAAGCATGGGATGTTGCAGCTTATGTAAATACCAGGCCCAGGCTGCATAGGGATCAGCGTAAAGACTACCCGGATCTTAGCAGGAAGCCAATTGATGCACCCTTCGGGCCATATCCGGATGAATTTTCTGAACAGCAACATAAACTTGGCCCTTTCAAGCCCATTGTAGATTATGCTAAGCGGCGTGCAGGAAAAGGAAATGATTTTACGGCTTTAACTGATCTTAAGGGGAAAAAACCATAAAGAAGTTACATATTAAGCTTATGGTAAATCGTTTAAGCAATAAAAATTATACAGATTTGTGTAGCTGCAAAGCTGCAACACCAGTATTATTTTTAAATTTATTAAAATGAAGATTTCAAGTCATCGCTTAGTTTTAACCTTTTTTATGCTGGTGCCGGTACTGGCAATTGCTCAAAAAAAGAAATCAACAACAACATCTGGTAACCCGATTTTCCCAGGTTGGTATGCTGATCCTGAAGCAAGGATTTTTGATGATACCTATTGGGTATATCCAACGCTTTCTGATGAATATGGCCCCAAAAAAACCGGACCTGTACGTCAGCTTACGGAAGAACAGTTAAAGCTGCAGAAAAACACCATCAACCCGCAGTATCTTAAACAGACTTATATGGATGCATTTTCTTCCAAGGACCTGGTGACCTGGAAAAAACATCCGAATGTGCTTGATATCAAAGACGTAAAATGGGCTGCTTATTCCATTTGGGCGCCGAGCATTACCCGTAAGGACGGCAAATATTATTTATTTTTTGGTGCCAATGATATTCAGAGTGATAAGGAGCTTGGGGGTATTGGCGTAGCCGTAGCGGATAAACCAGAAGGACCATTTATAGACCATATCGGCAAACCATTAGTTGATAAATTCCATAACAAGGCACAGCCTATAGATCAGTTTGTGTTTCAGGACCAAAAAGACGGGCAGTATTACCTGTTGTATGGCGGTTGGCGGAATTGTAATATCGCCAAACTAAATGAAGACTTCACTGGTTTTAAACCTTTCGATGATGGCGAAGTGTTTAAATCCATTACACCGGAAAACTTTGTTGAAGGTGTGTTTATGATTCAGCGCAAAGGGAAATACTACCTGATGTGGTCTGAAGGCGGTTGGACCGGCCCGGATTACAGCGTAGCGTATGCCATTGCGGATTCCCCAATGGGACCTTTTAAAAGGGTTGGTAAGATTTTGCAACAGGATCCGGCAATTGCAACCGGGGCAGGGCATCACTCGGTGATTAATACTCCGGGCACGGACGACTGGTACATTTTTTATCACCGCAGGCCGCTAACCACAACCAACGGTCACCATAGGGAGACTTGTGTAGACCGCATGTACTTTGATGAAAATGGACTAATCCTTCCGGTAAAAATTACCAAGGAAGGCGTTGAAAAAAGAAAACTTAAATAAAGAATGCAGAAATTAAAAGCCGTATTGTTTGACCTGGATGGTACATTGATCGATTCAGAATATTTTCATTATCAATGCTGGATGGAGATCCTTGCAAATTTTGGTTTATCCATGACTTATGAAGACTGGGTAAAAACCTATGCAGGACATCCTTTGCCGACCAACTGCAGGAACATCAAGGAAGCTTTTAAATTAGACACACCGCTTGAGGAGTTGATAGAATGGCGGGAAAGGCTGAGCCGGGAAGGCTTTGCCAGTAAGGATATCAACCTGATGTCCTATGCCGCCGAGGCACTTGACTTTTTTAAATCCAGGGGGATGAAGATCGCCCTGGTAACCGCCAGTCCGAGGGATAATGTGAGGTTGATTTTTGGACGAAACGGCCTGGGTCATTATTTCGATGCGATGATAACCCGCTCGGATGTAGAAATCAGTAAGCCTGATCCCGAAACCTACCTTAAGGCAATAGCAGCCTTGCAGGTAGAAAAAGAAGATTGTCTGGCTTTTGAAGATACCCTAAATGGGCTGCGAGCTGCAAAAGCAGCGGGTGTAACCTGTTATGCGGTACAACATGATGAAAGTCAGCATGGGGTGCTGAGCATTGCGGATAAGATTTATCCAGATCTGAAGGCAGCACTTGATGCGCTGCCTTCAGCCTTTGAATTTTAATTATTTCCGGGTGTCGTATTGCAGATCGAACCCGATGTCCTCTCTGAAATATTTTCCATCAAAATAGATTCTTGCTGCATCTGCAGTTGCTGATTGCAGGGCATCAAAAAAGGTATCCTGCAAGCTGGTAATGGCGATAACACGGCCGCCATTGCTTTTTACCTGTGCGCCATCTGTTAAGGTGCCCGCATGGAAAGCAATGGATTTACGGATATTGTCTATACCTGTTATGGCTTTACCTTTTTCATATTCGCCAGGATAACCTCCGGCTACAATCATAATGGTGGCTGCGCTTTTAGGGCTGATTTGAAGGCTCACCTCTTTAAGGCGTTTTTCTGCAGTTGCTTTAAAAAGTTCCACCAGGTCGCTTTCAATTCTTGGAATCACACTTTCCGTTTCCGGATCGCCCATGCGGCAGTTATATTCTATTACAAAAGGTTTTTCGTTTACTTTGATCAGGCCAAAGAAGATAAACCCGGTATAATCAATACCGTCTTTTTTTAGCCCTTCAATGGTTGGAATGATGATGTCCTGTTCCACTTCCTGCATAAATGCCGGACTTGCAAATGGGACAGGGGATACAGAGCCCATACCACCGGTATTTAATCCCGAATCACCAGTGCCTATTCTCTTATAATCCTTTGCTTCCGGTAAAATCACATAATTGTCGCCATCTGTTAACACAAATACAGATAACTCAATGCCGGAAAGGAACTCTTCTACCACTACAGTGCTGCCCGCATCACCAAACTTACCGCTAAGCATCAGTTTAAGCTCTTCCTGTGCTTCTGCATTGTTGTCAAGGATCAGTACACCTTTTCCTGCGGCCAGCCCATCAGCTTTAAGCACAATTGGTGTTGCATGGTGTTCCAGGTAGGTTAAACCTTCTTCAAGCGTAGCTGCAGTAAAAGTTCTGGAGCCCGCCGTTGGAATGCCATGGCGAACCATAAACTGTTTAGAGAAATCTTTACTGCCTTCCAGGATGGCGCCTTCTTTTTTAGGGCCAATAACCGGGATATGTGCCAGGCTGCTGTCGTTTAGGAAGAAATCATGAATACCGTTAACAAGGGGTTCTTCAGGGCCAACCACCACCATGCCAATGTTTTCTTTTAAAACCAGGGCTTTTACAGCGGGAAAATCATTTGGGTTAAGCATTACATTTTTACCGTAAGCCGAAGTTCCGGCATTTCCAGGTGCAATAAATAATGCCGTACAAGCTTCAGATTGGCTCATTTTCCAGGCAAAAGCGCTTTCTCTTCCTCCGGAACCTAATATTAAGATATTCATATGGGCAAAGATACCGCTTTGAGCAACTTTATCCAGTTTATGTTTAATTATCTTAAATAATACAAATGCGCCGGGAGCAAAGTACAGGATATTTTGTATTTTTAGCGCCAATAACTGCCATTATGACCTGGATGAGGCTATGGCTTGGTTGTTGTAATTTCATCATTTTTATAATAAAATATAGGCATAAGACATGTTAGGATTTTTAACCAAGGTTTTTGGAAGCAAATCAGAAAGAGATATTAAAGCTATCCAACCCCTTGTAATCAAAATAAACGAAGAATACGCTAAACTATCGTCGCTCTCTAATGACGAACTTCGTGCAAAAACAGTTTACTTTAAAGATGTTATCGCCAAGGCGCTGACAGAGATTGACGGTAAGATTAGTGATTTGAAAGCCAGTGCCGAAGGTGCAGAACTTTCTCTTGCTGATAAAACTGCAATTTATGATCAGGTAGATGCAAGGGCTAAAGACCGTGATAAAGAACTTGAAGTTGTACTTCTTGATATCTTGCCGCAGGCTTTTGCTGTAGTTAAAGAAACTTCAAGACGTTTTACAGAAAACCAGTTCCTGGAAGTTACGGCTTCGGAATACGACCGTGATTATGCGGCAAGAAAGGCGAATGTAACCATCCAGGGTGATAAGGCCATCTGGGCCAACCATTGGGATGCTGCAGGCAGCGACGTAGTATGGAACATGGTGCACTATGATGTGCAGCTGATTGGTGGTATTGTATTACACAGTGGTAAAATCGCTGAGATGGCTACTGGTGAGGGTAAAACCTTAGTAAGTACATTACCAGCTTACCTGAATGCATTGGCCGGACAGGGTGTACACATTGTAACGGTGAACGATTACCTTGCACGACGTGACTCGGAGTGGAACGGTCCATTGTTCGAGTTCCATGGTTTAAGGGTAGATTGTATTGATAAGCATGAGCCAAATTCTGAAGAACGCAGAAGAGCTTATGCAGCAGATATTACTTACGGTACCAATAATGAATTTGGTTTCGATTACCTGCGTGACAATATGTCCCAAACACCGGGGCAGCTGGTACAGCGTAAGCTGCACTTTGCCATGGTGGATGAGGTCGATTCTGTATTGATTGATGATGCACGTACACCATTGATTATTTCCGGTCCTGTTCCTTTTGGAGATCAGCATGAATTCTATGAGTTGAAACCACGCATTGAGCGTTTGGTTGCCGCACAGAAGGATTATGTAACCAAAGCTTTAAACGAAGCAAAGAAATCACTTGCTGATGGCAATGCCGGCGCAGAAGAAGGTGGATTGGCACTTTTAAGGGCTTACCGTGGTTTGCCTAAAAATAAAGCATTAATTAAGTTTTTGAGTGAAGGTAATGTTAAACAGACCTTGCTGAAAACAGAGAATCATTATATGGCTGATCAGTCTAAGAATATGCCTAAGGTAGATTCAGAGCTGTTTTTCCATATTGATGAGAAAAATAACCAGGTAGAATTAACAGAGAAAGGTATTGAGCTGATCACCAAATCAGGTGAAGATGCTGGTTTCTTTGTACTTCCTGATGTAGGAACTGAAATTGCAGAGATTGAGAAATCATCATTAAGCAATGAAGAGAAAGTTCATGCAAAAGATGAATTGATGCGTGATTATTCCATCAAGGCAGAAAGAATTCACTCTGTAAACCAATTGCTTAAAGCATATACCTTGTTTGAAGCAGATGTGGAGTACATCATTGACGAGGGTAAGATCAAAATTGTTGATGAGCAGACTGGTCGTATTATGGACGGTCGTCGTTATTCTGATGGTTTGCACCAGGCGATTGAAGCAAAAGAAAACGTTAAAGTTGAAGATGCTTCTCAAACCTATGCAACAGTTACTTTGCAGAACTTCTTCAGGATGTACCACAAGCTTTGCGGTATGACTGGTACAGCGACTACGGAAGCAGGTGAGTTCTGGTCTATCTACAAACTGGATGTGGTAGAAATTCCAACCAACCGTGCGATTTCAAGAACTGATCATCAGGATTATGTTTACCGTACAGTAAGAGAAAAATACAATGCCGTAGCAGAAGAAATTCAGCAGCTTACACAGAAGGGCCGTCCGGTATTGGTGGGTACAACCTCTGTAGAGATTTCTGAATTGTTGAGCCGTATGCTTAAGCTGCGTGGCATTAAACATAATGTACTGAATGCTAAAATGCACCAGCGTGAGGCGGATATCGTAGCTGAAGCTGGTCAGGCTGGAACAGTAACGATTGCAACCAACATGGCTGGTCGTGGTACCGATATTAAATTGGGTCCAGGTGTTAAAGAAGCTGGTGGATTGGCAATCGTTGGTACAGAAAGACATGAATCCCGTCGTGTGGACAGGCAGTTACGTGGTCGTGCCGGTCGCCAGGGTGACCCAGGTTCTTCACAGTTCTTTGTGTCCCTTGAAGATAACCTGATGCGTTTATTCGGTTCGGAGCGTATTTCAAACATCATGGTGAAAATGGGTATCGAAGAGGGTGAAGTGATTCAGCATTCGATGATTACCAAATCCATTGAGCGTGCACAGAAGAAAGTAGAAGAGAACAACTTTGGTATTCGTAAGCGTTTGCTGGAATATGATGATGTAATGAACTCTCAACGTTCTGTAATCTATGCTAAACGTAGAAATGCTTTGTTTGGTGAACGTTTAGACGTTGACATGAGCAACATGGTATTTGATGTTGCAGAAGATGTGGTTACGGAGTACAAAGAAGCGGCAAACTATGAAGGCTTCAAACTTGAAGTGATCAGAAACTTCTCTATGGATACCGCCATTACGGAAGCAGAATTCTCCAGCAAAAATATCCATACCCTTACGGATTTCTTGTTCCAGGAAGCTTCTGAGTTTTACAACAGAAAATCAGATGCCATCATTCAACAGGCATTACCCGTATTGAAACAAGTATATGATGAGCGGGGATCTTACATTGAGCAGATCGTTATTCCTTTTACTGATGGAATAAGAAGTCTGCAGGTACCAGTAGGGTTGAAAATTGCCATTGACAACAATGGTCGTGAGATCACCAAATCATTTGAGAAAACCATTGTTTTAGGTTTGATTGATGAAAGCTGGAAAGAGCACTTGCGTGAGATGGATGAGTTGAAGCAATCGGTACAGAATGCAGTATACGAGCAGAAAGATCCGTTGATCATATACAAAATGGAAGCTTTTAACCTGTTCAAAAACATGCTTAACGCAGTGAACAAAGAGGTGGTAAGTTTCTTATATAAAGGTGGTATTCCTGTTCAGCAGGAAGCAGAGCAGATTCAGGAAGCGCCTGAAGTTGCCGCAGCACCACAACCAAAATTAAAAACATCCAAACCTGAATTCCAGCAGGCAGGTTCTGAAACCGTAATGATGGAAGATACCCGCGAAGCGGTTCCGCAGCAACCCATCCGCAAGGAAGTGGTGACCGGAAGAAATGAGCCTTGCCCTTGTGGTAGCGGCAAAAAGTTCAAAAACTGCCACGGTGCAGGATTGTAATTTGTAATACCCATTGAGAATGCCGATTTTTGTAAAAGAATTTCGGCATTCTTTTTTTAGGACCTTTTTCATGAAAGTAATTTTTACCTGTTTATTAAGTGTAATTGGCATAACCGCTCTGGCGCAAAACAAAGGAAAGGTAACCGTAACAAAGGATCCAAAAATTGACACCATAATTGCCAAAAGACTGGCACTCAGCAAAAAGGATGTTAATCCAACCATTAAGCCAAATGGCCCTGTTGTTTCGCAAATGGGGTATCGGGTGCAGATCTATTATGGATCAGACCGCAGGGCGGTGTTTAAAGAGCAGGCGCATTTTGCTGCACTTTACCCTACACTGATGACTTACATCAGCTACAAAGAGCCCAACTATTACCTCCGGGCAGGCGATTTCAGAACCCGTATGGAAGCACAGAAACTGATGTCTGAGCTCCGCAGCAATTACGCAACACTTTTTATTATCCGGGAGAAAATCAACGCTCCGAACCTTGAATACAGCAACGATGATTAAAGAAAAGATCCAGACTTTAGCCGCAGAGATATTTGATGAGGTAGTTGGCTATCGCCAGCACCTGCATGCCAATCCAGAGCTTTCATTTAAAGAATTTGAAACATCGAAGTTTATCAAGGATAAACTGCAGTCATGGGGCATTCCCTTTACCAGCATGGCGAATACCGGCGTGGTTGGTATCATTGAAGGTGCCTTGCCCTCAGACCAGGTGATTGCGCTAAGGGCGGATATGGATGCACTGCCGATCTTTGAAACGAATGATAAACCCTATGCCTCTAAAAACCCTGGTGTAATGCACGCCTGCGGTCATGATGTGCACAGTTCTTCTTTGTTAGGCACTGCTTATATTTTAAACAGCCTGAAAGATTCTTTTGGCGGTACCATTAAACTGATTTTCCAGCCTGCAGAGGAAGTATTACCCGGCGGTGCAAGCATCATGATCAAGGAAGGTGTACTGGAGAACCCGGTGCCTCATAACATCGTGGGGCAGCATGTAATGCCCCTGATCCAAAGTGGAAAAGTGGGCTTCCGTTCCGGCATCTACATGGCCAGTACCGATGAACTTTATGTAACCGTTCATGGCAAAGGTGGCCATGGTGCACAACCACACCAAAACATAGATCCGGTATTGATTACCGCACATATCCTGGTTGCCCTGCAGCAGATCGTGAGCCGAAATGCAGATCCGCGTTTACCTTCGGTATTGTCGTTCGGTAAAGTAATTGCCAACGGCGCCACCAACATTATACCCAATGAAGTGAAACTGGAAGGCACCTTCCGCACGCTAAACGAAGTATGGCGCAAGGATGCGTTAAGCAGAATGAAAAAAATGGCCGAAGGGATTGCTGAAAGCATGGGTGCCAGATGTGAGTTTACGATCATGAATGGCTATCCCTTCCTGATTAACGAAGAAAAGCTGACGGCCAATGCGCGTTCCTTTGCAGTTGAATACCTTGGTGAGGAGAACGTGGAAGACCTGGACATCTGGATGGCAGCAGAAGATTTCGCTTATTACTCGCAGGTTACCAATGCCTGCTTTTACCGTTTAGGTACCGGCAACCCGGCAAAGAACACCAGCAATTCTGTACATACCCCTAATTTCGACATCGACGAAGATGCATTGAAAGCCTCCACTGGATTAATGGCATACATTGCCCTTAAACAGCTGGGTAATTAGTTAAAATGAAGCTTAAAGCAATTCTGTTTTTCCTTTTTATCGGTGTAATCAAGGTCTCTGCGCAAGAGATTCGGCGGTTTAACCCGGATACCCTGCAGACCATTCAGCTGGATTCTGTGGTCAACATCAAAGGTAACCGCCTTAATGTGGAAACCTTTATTCAGGCCATTGTGAATGATACCAGCTTTTATCAGGCTTTCCGGGAAATGAAAAAGTATAATTTCATTGCCGAAAACAGGTTCTTTACGTACGATAAAAAGAACAAGGTAAACGGAAAGATCTACCGAAAAATAAAACACCTGGACACCAAGGGCAATAAGCTGCAATACCTGGTGAAGCAGGATAGTGGTCAGGTTTTTAAGAAAAATGGCAAGTACCAGCTTTATACTTTGGAGATGTTCGATTACATCTTTATGAACGCCTATACGTCCGAATTTTCGGATGGTAGCTTTAACGCTAAATCTGCGGGTGGCAAAAATGCCAGTTATAAAGACAAGCTGAAAACGCTGATATTCTCTCCCGGAAGACCCGTAAAAGGTCTGCCCTTAATTGGCAGCAAAACGGAGATCTTCTCCGCAAATATGCGCCAATACTATGATTACGCCTTTTACAGTGCCACTTATCTGGATTCCATTCCGGTGTATCGCTTTGAAGTAAAGGTTAAGCCTGATCTGAGCAGCTGGACCAAGGATGGCCTGATGATCAAAACGTTAACCACCATTTTCGACAAGCGCAACCTGGAGGTCCTTGGCCGCTATGTGGACATGAAATACGATAACCTCTTATTTGATTTTGATGTGCAAATGAACATCGAAATGAGTTACTTTAATGAGAGCAAACTGCCAAGCAAAGTTACGTACCAGGGTAACTGGAACATTCCATTAAAAAAGGAAGAGCGCGCCAGTTTTCTGATTATCCAAAAGGATTACAGTAAGTAAGCTTTATTTTACGGGTTTCAATTTGCAAAGATATTCCAGGTCTATGTTGACTGCTGACGTAAATTAATACAGTTAAATTATCGGGCATTCGTAAATTGGATCTATATTAAGCCATTAGCTGGCTTAACCAACATCCGCTATATTTCCATTTTAATAAGCTAATTTTTGGGTATGCTTTGTTTAGCTTTGCGCTTGCCTTTTTAAAGGCTATTATAGTTGACGCTTGTTCATAAATTTCAATATGAAAAATTCAATAAAGACGCTTCCAATATTCCTTTCAGGACTATTAATGTTTTCCCTTTGCAGTAATGATCTTTCTGCACAGGGCACAACAGCGGCAAAACAAACTTCCGCTGCTGTGGAATCCCCGCTAAGCGCCGCACAAATCGACAGTGTGGTAAATAAAACCTTAGCCACTTTCAACGTACCCGGAATTGCGGTTGGGATTGTAAAAGATGGTAAACTTATCCATGCAAAAGGCTATGGCGTAAGATCCATCAAAACCAATGAAAAAGTAGATGAGCATACCCTGTTCGGTATTGCATCCAACAGCAAAGCATTTACCGCGGCAGCGCTGGGCATGCTGGTTGATCAGGGTAAAATCAAATGGGACACCAAAGTAACCGACGTGATCCCTGAATTCAAATTGTACGATACCTATGTAACACAGGAGTTTACCATAAGAGATTTACTAACCCATAGAAGTGGATTGGGACTGGGTGCAGGTGATTTAATGATCTGGCCAGACTCCAGCAGTGTAACCATGCCGCAGCTTATTCATAACCTGAGATACCTTAAACCAGTTTCTTCTTTCCGTTCCAAATATGACTATGATAACTTATTGTACATCGTAGCAGGGGATGTTGTTAAAAGGGTATCGGGCAGTACATATGAGGACTTTATTGAGCAGAAGATCATAAAACCGTTGGGCATGAATGCAACTGCTGCTTCCTGGTACAGGCTTAAAGATAAAAGCAATGTCATTGATGGCCATGCCCCTGTAGGCGATAAACTGGTTACGGTGGGATTAAGCTTCACTGAACTGGCCAATGCTGCTGGTGGTATCTATTCAAACGTGACCGACATGAGCAAATGGGTGATTGCTAAAATCAACCAGGGTAAATATGGTGAGGGTTTAAATTCTTCCCTTTACAGCAAAGCAGTTCATGATGAAATGTGGACCCCTCAAACCTTAATTAAAGGAGGTTCACCATACAATACACATTTCAACAGCTATGGCCTTGGCTGGTTTCTAAGTGATGTAAATGGTTATTTCAAGGCGTCACATACCGGTGGACTTGCAGGTATCGTTACCCAGGTTACCATTTTGCCTGAACTGAAGTTAGGGATCATCGTGTTAACCAATCAGCAGTCTGGCGCCGCTTTTACCGCCATCACCAATACCATCAAAGACAGCTATTTCGGCATTAAAGGCAAGGATAGAATTAAGCAATACAATGATGCGCGCCTGGCTGGAGAAAAGGAAGCAAATGAAATAACCATAAAGTTATGGGCAGACATCGCTGCACAGCAAAAGGCATCCAAAGGGAAAGCTGAGCTGCAGAATATTGCCGGCGAATACAAGGACCCATGGTTTGGCCAGATCAGCATCGTAAAGAACAAAACCGGCTATTACTTCAAATCGGCCAACGCCCCGAAATTACAGGGCAATATGTACTTTTACAAAGGCAATACGTTTATTGTGAAATGGAACGAGCGCAGCCTTGATGCAGACGCTTTTGTAACTTTTACCCTAAACCATGATGCTAAACCCGAAGGATTCAAAATGGAAGCAGTATCTCCTTTAACTGACTTCAGCTTTGACTTCCAGGATTTAGATTTTTCAAGACTGAATGATAAATAGTGAGACCATTAGCAAAATCATGGACACCGCTCGGATTGAGGAGGTTGTCGGTGATTTTGTGTCCTTGAAAAAACGCGGTACCAGCCTGATTGGTAACTGTCCTTTCCATAATGAAAAGACACCATCCTTTCACGTATCCGTTACTAAAGGTATATATAAGTGCTTTGGTTGTGGCAAAGGGGGCGATTCCGTCCACTTTATCATGGACCATGAGAAGTATTCCTATCCGGAAGCATTAAAGTTCCTCGCCAATAAATACAATATTGAGGTTGAGGAAACCGTTCAGAGTCCCCAGAATATTGAGGCGCAAAATGCCCGCGAAGCACTGTACATTGTGTCGCAGTATGCCGCGGGTTTCTTTGTGGATCAGCTTTGGAACTCTTCGGATGGCCGTGCCATTGGCTTAAGCTATTTTAAGGAGCGGGGCTTCCGCGAAGACGTGATCAAGAAGTTTGAGTTAGGCTATTCGCCCGATTCCTGGGATGCTTTGATCAACAGCGCCAAAGCCTCCGGACACCAGGAGGCCTACCTGGAAAGCACAGGCCTGGCCATTAAAAACGATAAAGGTAAACTGTACGATCGCTTCCGCGGGCGTGTGATGTTTCCCATCCATAACTTCACCGGACGGGTCATTGGCTTTGGTGGGCGTACGCTCAAAACAGACAAAAACGTACCGAAATATGTCAACTCTCCGGAGAGTGACATCTACCATAAATCCAATGTGCTTTATGGGTTGTTCCATGCCAAGAAAGCCATCCGGGAAACCGATAACTGCTATCTGGTAGAAGGGTATGCCGATGTATTATCGGCCCATCAGGCCGGCGTTGAGAACGTGGTGGCATCTTCTGGCACCTCCCTTACTACCGAACAGATCAGGCTGATTGGCCGGTTTACCCAGAATGTGACCATCCTTTACGATGGGGATGCCGCAGGGATCAAAGCCTCGTTAAGAGGTCTGGACATGATCCTGGAGGAAGGACTCAACGTTAAAGTGGTGAACTTCCCTGATGGGCATGATCCTGATTCCTATATGCATTTGGTTGGGGCAGGGGCATTCCGCGTTTACATTGAGAATAACCGTAAAGATTTTATCCTTTACAAAGCAGATACGCTGTTAAAAGAAGCCGGCAATGATCCCATCAAACGGGCCGGCATCATCAGGGATATTGTAGAAAGCATTGCGAAAATTCCTGATAACATTAAGGCATCGGTGTTCATCCGGGAATGCAGTCACCTGTTGCAGGTAGAAGAGCGCATCCTGCTGAATGAGCTTAATACCATGCGGGCGGCCAGGTTTAAAAAGGCCAGCAGCCAGCAGCACCAAAACACGCAGTTCCAGCAATCCAGCTCCTATCAGCCGGAGCAACCACCGGAAAACCTGTTCGATGATTCGCCGCAACCGGCGGAAGTAAGCACCAACCAGGAAGAACTGCAGGAGCAGGAAATTGTGCGTTTGTTGCTTGCCTATGGCCATGAACTGGTAAATTGGGATAAGATCGACAACATGTTCATTGGCTCCTTCATCATCCAGAACCTTTCTGATGTGAGTTTCAAACATAAGGTTTGTAAGCGTATCATCGCCTCATACCGCGATGAGATCGAGAATGGGCAGTTGCCGGTAGCCAATCAGTTCATCAAAAGTGAGGATCGTGAGATCGCCGATCTGGCCATCACGCTGTCCACTTCGCCTTATGCCTTAAGTGAAAACTGGTACAACAAACACCAGATCTATGTGCGTGATGAAACCATGAACCTCAAGGCAACCATCCTGGGCGGTATTTTCCACCTTAAAAAGCGTAAGGTAGATCAGATCCTGCTGGATCTTTTGCAGGAAATAAAAGAAGAGCGGGACCCGGTAAATCAGGAGATTTTAATGCAGCGATATGTGCATGTGAAGAATGTGGAGAAGGAAATTTCGAAGTTCTTAGGCTCCGTAATTCTTAAATAATGGCGCTGCACCTCGACCTCGGCCGCCAGGGCGAACAACTGGCTAAAGATTTCCTGATCCAGAAAAGTTACAGAATATTAGCGCAAAACTGGCGTTATGGTCGTGCAGAGGTTGATCTGATTGCTGCTTTTGAACAAAAAATTATATTTATAGAAGTAAAAACACGCCGGTCAACGGATCACGGGGAACCCGAGGATTTTGTAAACTGGAAAAAAGAAAAACAACTTGAATTTGCCTCTTCAGCGTATATTGAGCGCTTGAATCACCAGGGAGAGATTCGATTTGACATCATTGCAATTGTATTCGAAAATCAAGACCTTTATCACATTAATCATATAGAAGATGCATTTTGGCCCGGCTAACGTTACCTTAAAAAGTTCTAAATTATTGATATTATCAACCCTTTTATTTGCTGTTATATGCATCAGCTGCAAGCAGGATAGCAGCAGCGGCGGCGCTGGTTTCGGCTTTAAATCGCCGGAGCAGGGCAAAGAATACTTAGCAGGACAGGAAGTGCAGGTACAACTGGACGTGCCTAAGGGCGAAACCGTTAATTCCGTGACCTACCTGCTTGATAACAAAACACTGGGCAGTAAAAACGATAGCTCTGCTTTCAGCTTTCCAACCAAAGACTTAAGCCTTGGTTATAAACTGGTATCCGCAGTGGTAGAACATGGCGGAACAAAAGATACGTTAACCGTAAACATCTTGATCAAATCATCTATTAAACCGGTTATTTACAGCTACGAAGTGCTGAACACTTATCCGCATGACACCACTTCCTACACCCAGGGACTGGAGTACCATGATGGCCGTTTCCTGGAAAGTACCGGAGAATATGGTAAATCAACGTTAAGATGGGTAGATGTTAAATCAGGTAAAACGCTGCAACGCCTGGATTTTGAACAACAATACTTTGCAGAAGGTTCTACCTTAATCGATGGTAAAGTGGTCTTGCTGACCTGGCAAAACAATATGGGCTTTGTGTACGATGCCAAATCCTTCAAACAACTAAGCACCTTTAATTATCAAAACAGCAGAGAAGGATGGGGTTTAACCTTTGATGGTAAACAAGTGTTGAAATCAGACGGTACCAATAAAATCTGGTTCTTGAACAAAGAAACGCTGGCGGAAGAGCAGTCGATAGAAGTTTATGACGACAAAGGACCCGTGGATCAGTTAAACGAACTGGAGTATATAGACGGCAAGCTTTATGCAAACATCTATCAGAGTAACCGGATTGCCATCATAGACCCTAAAACAGGCGCTGTAGAAGCATATATCGATGCAAGTGGTATTCTGCCTAAGAGCGACACTTTTGTGAACACAGACGTACTTAATGGGATTGCCTGGGATGCAAAAGGCAAAAAGCTGTACATCACCGGAAAAAGATGGGACAAGCTTTTTGAAATCAAACTTGTCCCTTCCAAACTGAATCTATAATCGAACTTACTTATCCTTTTTCTCTTTAGGCTCGCTGATGTTTCCGTTATAGGAAATCGGTTGCCTGTTGATGTTGGATACGTTTAAGCTGGCATAACCCTTTTCAGAGATGTAAAATACCAGCTTTTGTTGCTCTTTTACATCGTTGGGCACAATGGTAATGGTCCAGTTATTTTTCTTCTTTACCGCATCGTATTTAAAGTCCTTCGATTTAAACCTGGTACCGGAATCATCCCGATTCATCGGCGGACTAAAGGAACGGCCAAAATACGGCAGGTATGCTACTACGCTATCTTTGGTAATCCGTACATCGTACTGCGAACCACCCAAATTCAATAGGTTATTCCTGGAATTCGGGTAGCTGTTTAATACCTGGTTCAGGGCATTATCTGCCATTGGGATAGCGGTTGTTGCATTAAATACAAAGTTCTGCGCCTGTATTATTTTTTCAGTGGTTGCCTTGTCGGTTTGCGCAGCAAGCTGCAATGCGCCAAAGCTTAATATGATGGTTAAATATTTTGTTAAGGATTTCATAATGATGTGGTTACTAACTATTAAACAAGGATGCAATCAAAAGGTTTAATCCATAAAAAAAGGCCTGAACAATTATTTGTTCAGGCCTTTAAACTTAAAAAAGTTATTTTATTTAAAATCTGCCACAGTTAAAGCGGTATTCAGTTTTACTTCTTTAACTGTAATGCCCAGTTCCTGGTTGCCTTGCTCAGTTGTTATGGTCTGAACAATGCGGTAAGGTACCATAATGTTACCAGCTTTTTTATAGTTGGAATAAGCTATTGAAATGCTCATTTCAGTGCCCGAAGCCTTTACAGTTCGGTCTTCCCTGATTAAAAAGCCGGTTTTAGCATCATAAAACTCTGTCTTGTTAACCCCGGATTTCATCGCCACATTAAGCTTATAAGCATCGGTATTGCCGATTTTTGTGGTACCAGCATCTTCAACCTTTGCAGTTGTAGCGTAGTACAGTTGCTCAAACAAACCCTGTTTTTCTTTCTTTTCTTTGATTTCCTCCGGGGTGTAGTTGATGCTTGATGGACCTTGTGTTTTGGTCCCTGTTGTACCGTTAAACACATCCTTCATCACGGTCGTACCACCCATCGCAATTTCAGTGCTTTCCAGGTTTGGTGCAAGTTGTTTAATCTTTGCATCCAATCGCTGACCCTGCACTTCGAAATCACCAATAAACTCCATGGCATTAACTTTCTTCAGTTCCGCTTCACCACCAATTGCAGTAATGTAGCTGGCAATAACATCAGCAGCTGCTTTTTTAGGCGCAGTACTCGTTGTTGTACCTGCCGAAACCGGTGCAGCATATTTGTCGTACAATTTAACCGCATAACCAAGTTTCTTCAAACCAGGTAATACCGTTTCCTGCTTGCCAACAACGATGATTCGGGTATTGTCATAGCCAAAATATTTCTTGCTCACCCTAAGGATATCATCCGGTGTTACCGCATTGATCTTCTGCAGGTATGTTCTGTAAAAATCTTTAGGCAGGTTATTGATCAGTATACTGCTTGCAAAAGCTGCCATACGCGCAGGATTTTCCAATCCAAGCGCAAAAGTACCGTTGTACAGGTTCTTCGCATTCTGCAGATCTTCGCTGCTCACCTTTTCGGTACGCATGGTATTGATTTCACGCAGGAATTCTACTACTGCACTATCCACCTTTTCATTCCGCACTGCAGCATTGGCGCTGAATTTAGTTTGAAAACGACCTGCGCCGGTAGACGAATAAGCGCCATAGGTAAATCCATGCTTCTCACGAAGATTGGTAAACAACTTGGCATCAGAGCCACCACCTAAAATTTGATTTGCTAACAGCACTGCATGGTAATCCGGGCTGCTTAAAGGCAGTTCAATCAGGTTGGCAACCGTAATTTCCGACTGTACAGCAGTTGGCACGTCAACCAGTGCAATTTCAGTTTTCGCAACATTACTAACTGGAGCCAGTTTAGGTAAAGTCAGTGTGGTGCCTTTCCAGTCGCCAAAAGCTTTTGTAGCCAATGCTTTTGCAGCCGCTGGGGTAATGTCGCCCACAAAGGTTAAATAACCTCTTGAAGGGCTGATGTATTTACTATACGAAGTCTTTATATCATCCATGGTGATGGAATTAATAGATGCTTCAGAAGTAAATTCCCCGTTAGGGTGATTTACACCAAAACTGATCGCATTAACCACGCGGCCGGAAATTGTTTTGGCATCCCGCTCGCTGGCTTTCAAGCCTGTAAGGGTCTGTGATTTTAACTTCTCGAAAGAAGCCTGTGGAAACGCC
>Ga0308160_10002080_pt1 | contig 25362 bp, 26 predicted proteins | sample PhyFR1_FD_201036 | JGI IMG/M metagenome (GOLD analysis project Ga0308160, IMG submission 201036) | Phyllosphere microbial communities from UC Gill Tract Community Farm, Albany, California, United States - DLSLF.R1 | ecosystem: Host-associated > Plants > Phyllosphere > Unclassified | place: USA... | reverse complement strand
GCGAGAAACGATGAAGTGCTGAGGAGGTTCGTCTGCGGTGACTAGAGTAATCTTGTCCGACTCGGGCATGTGGAAGGGTGACATGGTCGAAAGTCTGAGGAAGATGGAGGAGAGAGAGGAAAAGAAAGACGTGAGGTTCGGAGTTTCCGTTCGACGCCGCGGACCTTCGAGCTCTAGCGACGACGAAGATGGAGATGAGGAAAGCAGCAACGAAACTGGAAGAGCTGCTGAAAACGAAGTTGCGTTTGCGTTGCGAGAAGCGAAAGAGGTACAGTACAAAGTTCGATAATGATAGACATCCTCTCACACATCCTTACTTCCCTCCAGCTACTCCACATCTCCTCTCCAAGTCATCCATAATCTCCGCCCACTTCTCCCTCACATCTTCCCTACTTCCCAATGCACTCTTGACCAAATACTCGAAATTCCAGATTCTTGATTGTTCAGGCAAATAATTCGTTCCGCTCTCGTGAATCATCCCTTCGAACGTATCTTTCGAGTCAGTAGGAGGAGTCGAGTGGGTTTGACGGAGGAGAGAAGAGGTGTGGAGAGTGTAAGGGGTCGAATTGTAGGTGAGGATTGGGGGCGATTGCGAGGGAGAGAGCGAAAGGGTTTCGAATAATGATCTGTACGGAAATGACTCAGTCAGCATTCAAGCCGTGAGGACAACAAGGGAGAGGGAGAGAGAGAGCTCACAATCCTTGTTTCTTCTCAATTTGCGATCTGATCAAAAATCCGAATGTTAAAAGTCAGTGAGTCTCCTCCGACGAGTCAGAGTCGTCAAAAGCAGTGGGACTCACAATCTCTCTGGCATATCTTCCTGTTTCACCTCGATTTCCTCTTCCTTGACCTCCCTCGTCTCGCTCAATTTCAACCTCAAATCCCTCTCACCAGTAGGAACCATCACGTCCACCCTACTCTCCCTGATCAATTTCATCTGTACCTTCTCTGTTCGTTCACCTTCGAGACTTCGGGAGCTCGGTCGTTCAGTTAGGAAAGTTAGTTCGAGCCTGTGAGAGGGACCTGAGGAGGAGGGTAGAGAAGGATGGTAGATGAAACGTCTGAGAGAGGTCGAGGTCAAGGTTGGGTAAAGGGAAAGGGAGGCGACTTGATCCGGCGTTAGAGGGGCGTCTTCGGAGTCGGAAGGGAATGAGGAAGGGAATGGAGTGAGGAGGGAAGAGAACGATGAAGTTGAAGAAGGGAGTGGGGTGACAGTTCCAGTAGATTGTAATTGATCTTTAGGTGCTCTGTACGCTCATTTCCGATTCCACACTATCAGTCTTGAGCAAACAAGAGATGAAATAAGGAAGTGAGAAACGTACGATGGAATCCAAACCAATTCATTCTTCCCCCTCTTCTCTAACCAGTCCCTACTTTCTTTCCATCCCTTCCTTTCCTCAAAAGCCGGTCCGAACCCTTCACCTTCCTTATAAAGTGGTATCACCAACTGACCCAATTCCGCTCTCAACTCAAACTTCCTCCCCTCCTCTTTGACCTCTCCAAACGGTTCAAACAAGCTCCTCAACACGCTCCTACTCTTCCCTCCTTGAAAGATTGGTACCCTCTCAGATCGCTCCAATCGCATTTTTGAACTCCACCTGTCCATTTCCTTTTGACTCTCGAACTCTTCTCCAACTCCATCCAAGTCATTCAATCTTGGTGATTTGAGTCGAGCGAAACTGTTCGTACCGCCTGAAGAGAGGAGGGAGAGTGGGATTAAGGGTTGGTGAGGAACTAGGGAGTAGCGGAGGTGTGGAAGGGAGGTGGGTACTGAGGCGAAGAGAGGGGTGGAACGACGCAGTGAATCCTGGAGGAGAAGAGAGGGTTAGAGTTGAGTAGGAAAGAGGGGGGAAGGGAGATACGTACGGTCGCGAATGCGTTTGATAAAAGTCGTTCTAATCGAACGAGAGCTTTCGGTTCAGTCGCGCTAGCGCGCAATGTATTCTGTAGATCCACCAAACCACTTCATCAGCAGAGCTCGATTGAAGCGAGATGAGCAGCGAGGAGAGAGGAAACGTACGGGTTTACTACCCGGTTCCAAAAAACTCTTACTCAACCTCGAAATAGTCTGATATACTTCAGGTCTCAAATCCGTCGCATCCCTCGGTAATATCACTTCCCTAATAGTCGAGATCTGTACATTTCCTCTTCACAGTATCAGCGAATCCCTCAAATCAGGAGAAATCGGATACAGCGCGGAAGAAACACACCTCATCTATTGATTCTACTTCTGCTTTCGCTGAGGTGACGCCGGATTTAGAGCCGATTAGGATCAGGGAGAGGATTTGAGTCGAGGGATGGCGGGAAAAAGAAACTTTGATTCCGAGGTGCGAGGCGATTTTGGGGATTACTGGACAATCTAGAGAGTAGAGTAGAAGGTTAGCGAGGATCTGAGGCGGAGGAAGGAGAGTCCCGTACTGGGAGAGAGAAGAAGGAAGAGTGTTCGATCAGATAATGGAACAGCTGTGGGAGTGGAGTTGGCGCATCAGCTCGATTTTTCGATAGATTCGCACTCTCGCCAGTGTACTCACTTTCCGTCACTTCCTGACCTCTTGACAAACTCGGAACGGTATCCGGATCTACCATTTGCCATTTCCCAACCAAAATTGTCTGAATCAATTCCCTCTTACTCATCTGTTCCAACTTTTTACTCTTCCACCATTTCGCTTTCCTACCCTTCGTACCCATTCTCAATCGATTCGCAACTTCTCCTTCCCAAACTTTTATACCCAACCCACCTTCCTCTCGTGGGTAAGAAGTGAATTGAAATAGTTGACGTTTTGAAAAGGCTCGGTTTAGTTTGGCGTAGGAAGTTTCCCATACTCGACGATAGATTTGTCGGTGGGAATCAGGCGAGGTTGCCGAGGGGATATGGAATCGACGTGGTTGGAAAGAGTAGAGGTCGGAGAGAGTCGGTCCGTCAGTGTCGAGCGGTTTAGACATGAGTTCTTCGAGGGATGGGAGAGGTGGAACAGTCGCTTCGGAGTCGGATTCGGTGGGCTGAGTAGGTTCAGTGGATGATAATGTAGGAGATGGTGAGGTGGAAGTAGAAGGAGGAGCGGGAGAAGGGTCAAGTTGCGAAGAGGAAGAAGAGGTCGAATCGAAATTGAAGGTTTCCGAGTTGACTGATTCTTGTTTCTCCGATCCGAACCCATCGAGTAGCTGCTCTAAGTAGTCCTTGTCCTGTTCGTGGTCTATCCGTCTGTCCTTCTCTACCTCGCCTGCATCATTTTTACTCTCTTTCTTGACGTCGATCTCCTCGTCTTGATTCGGTTTAATCGCTTGACCCGTTTGAGCATACGTTGCATTGTATCTCCGTGTTGTCGTATTCGGAGTCGAGGTTGAAAGAGTGGAAGGTGAGAATCGAAATGAAGTTGAAGTTGAAGAAGAGGAGGAGGAGGAGGAGGAGGAAGTAGCGGAAGAAGCTATTCTAGCGCATACCGCACATGCCGTAGATAGCTGTCGAGGTCTCAGTGAGCTACTGAGCATCCTCTAGCTGATCTCGGTGGAGTTGTGAGAGTGGTTCAAGACGAACCTGACAATTTTCTCATCTTTCTCAACTTGGTTTCCTACACTTCAATCGACTATTCATACACCGCCAAATAGAGCATTAAACCACTCTATAACACCTCGATAGTTTATCAGAAGCAATCAGCGATTGTCGCCCTTTTGCTCGTCCTTGATCTCCTCAATTCGACCTCACCTTCCTCCCTTCCTCCTCCCAGCGTCCTAACGCTTTCACTACCACCATGCGACACGGCTTACACCTCTCCAAGCTCTCCCGTCCTACCGCTCATCGATTATTGATGCTTCGTAACTTGGTCTCTTCCTTGTTACAACATCAACAAATCTCTACCACTCTACCAAAAGCGAAAGCCGCACAAAAACTAGCGGATCAGGTTATTGGATGGGGGAAAGTAGGAGGCAAAGATAATTGGGAAAAAGCGAATGGATTCTTACTCGTTCGTCTTTTTCCCTTCTTCTTCTTCCCTCTCCACTCTCCCTTCCTACGAAGACTGATCATGAGTGAGTGAAACGAGTAGAACCCCAAGGAAACCCTCACACCCTTGTTCACGACTTTCGCTGAACGTTACGCTTCAAGACCTGGAGGTTACACTCGAATCCTCCGATCAGGTTACCGAGTAGGAGACAACGCACCCCTCGCAATCCTCGAATTAGTAGACAACAAGAATGATCTACGATTCGAATCATCTGCGAAAACTGCCGGTAGAGAACTCGCAATCCTTTCCCACTCGTCGGGGGACAAGAATTCTTTCAAATCTTTCCGAAGTCGAATCGAAGCGGATGGAGAAGGATCTATTGTAGATAATTTACAATTAGCTAAGGAATTGGGATCTGTCACGAGGAAGAATATCGCCAAAGCACTTCAATTCAGAACTTCCCCTTTACTCTCCTTACCGGTCGATTCTTCGTCTACCACTAAACCTATCTCCTCGATTTCATCTACTCCTACCCTCGAATCAGACTCCTCCTCCTCCTCCTCCTCCTCTTCTGATCAACTCGAACCAGTGAAATCCCTTCATCCCTCCACTTTATTCCTCGATAGAGTTTACCACCACTACTTATCAACTCTCGCTTCTTTCTCCCTCTCCCAAACCTCCTACTCCCCCGATCCCTCTCGACAAATCTCTCAACTGACTCAACGCCTCCACCCAACCGAACTCAAGAGTGCGCCGAAACCTGTATTGACCGTTCCCATGACGGGGAAGAAATTCTTGGCGGGTGAAGATAGGAGAGGTTATGAGGGACAGGTGGATGGGGAGAGAATGGTGGGTCCTATTGGGAGGGCCAAGGGGGATTGGGGGAGAATGGGATTGGATAGGAAGAGACGATTCGGAGGGGAGAAGAGACATGCGAGTATTGAGATGGAACAATTGGAGAAGGAATTGGAGGAGAGATTGTGAGGTGGTGGGATGGGGAAGAGGGAGAGTGGAGTTGTGCTAGAGTTAGGGAAGTATGGAGAGAGGGATCTGGGTTTTCTGTAGATAGAGAAGGGACAAATGGATTTGGTATAACTAGTCATTTCTTTCTCTATCCTGACGCCTGCAGGGCTTGCTGCTCCCGAGAGAGCTCGCAACAATCAGAGGAGGTAGTCTGACGAAGGAATATTGTCGACCTGTATTCTTTCTTTCTCTTTTTCTCCTCTTGCCTCACAATTCGTGAGCTCACCTCTCCCTCCCACTTGATGTACGTACTATTTCTCCTCTGGTCTAGGCTGGCCATCTCATGATTCTGACCCCACTGTTTATTCTAAATTAGCTCTTCCTCCCTCCTTTCTCTCCTCCCATCCCCGACTTCACAACTCACCTCTAGAGATCTCAGCTACTCTGGCTGTTTGTACGTGGCACTCTCTTGCTTGTCCATCTTCTTGTCCTTCATCAAGCTGACTCAACTTCCTCTTCATCTAGATCTCGCTTTCTCTCTCCCAAAACTGGTTCAGATGTCTTCCTCCTCAAACTTCGGAATGGAATACGTTGTCCTCGTCACTTCGGATGAACCTCCAGTCCATCTCTCAATCCCTCGTTCCGTCCTCGCTTCTTTCTCGAAAACGTTCCAAGATCTCCTCTCCCTTCCAATCAATCCCGACGCCCCCTCCGCACATGAGATCTCGGTTGAAGAAACTGAGATGGAACTCAAAGGGTTCTTGAGGATGCTTGTATCGTGTGAGAAGGGAGAGGAAGTTGATTTGAAGGATTTGGGGTTTGACGACTGGAAGAATCTTGCAAGGTTGAGCGATAAGTATGATTCATTGATGGCGAGGATTAGGGTCAAGTCGTATATTTGGTTAGTACAGCTTACAGAGTACAAAGATTGAGATACTGATCGATTTTCGTTTCAGTCGCGCAGGGAATGCATTGCGAAAGACACTCAACACGAGAACGCTTTCTACCTCGCTATCGCTTTGGAAGATACAGAGCTTATCCAGCACACTTGCGCTCGAGCGATCGCCGAGAATTGGCACAAGAATGAACAAGTTCCTCGAAACTGGCAGACCAAAATTGTGAGTCCCTCAGTCTCTCTTCTATCCTTTCTTCTGCGCCAAATCACTAACTTCTGCAAGATTGTGCTCGACATTAGAACAACGCTTTCCGCCATCGTAGATTACTGGTGTTCGAGGAACTCAATCTCCACTGCCCTGCCGCCGACTTTTATTGCTCAAAGCGCTGTCCGCTCTCTGACGTCGACTCCGCCCGGCAACGTGCATATTTCGCGGTCCTTCGCTTCTACTCCCTCAACCAAAGTGTCTCTGCTCAGATTCAGCATCACCTTGAGATTCAGTCATCGCCGCTGTGTTCATTTCACATCACTCTCCTCACCACGACAGGAGCCTCTATCGATGAGAAGTTGCCAAAGTTACTTGATTTGACGAAAGGGTGAGTCGAAGTTTTAGATTCGCTTGCTCCGACCAAAGCTGACGATTCGACGACCAGTTCGAACTTGGATTCCTGAACCCTCTCTAAACGCTTGCTCTCCGTGCTCTTTGCAACGAAGCTCTGTCACAATCAGATGAATTGCGAGAAGCTTGCCGCATCGACGGGTCAACGAAAGAAAGCTGAACGAATTTTACAACTCCGACGAGCTCCGCGGCGTTCCTTTTTCTCTCTCTTTCCTTCTCCCCTTCCTCTCTCCCTCTCTTCGCATTCGTCCATTCTGAGCTCAAGGACCTACTCCGCGCGAGCTCTCTCCCTTCCGCTTCTGTACAGATCTCGAGTTGAGACTAACTCTTCGTCACTCCCTTCGACAGCTTCAAACTCCTCGATTATGCCCATTCCTCCTCTCACTCCAGCTCAACTCAGCGATAACATCATCCTCGTTACATCCGATGATCCTCCAACACGCCATTTGATTCCTCGTTCTCGACTTTGCTCCTTTTCGAAAACGTTTGAAGACATGTTGTCGATACCGACCGGAAACGCCGAATCTGAGGAAGTCATGTTGACGGAGACGTATCTCGAGTTGGCACTGTTGATCAAAGTGCTGAAAGGAGAAGAACTCGAGGACGAATATTCTACACGAATTCACGACGAGGAGGAGAAGGAAGCGAGGAGGAAGAGATGGATCTATCTGGCGAGAATGGCGGATAAGTATGATTGTCCATTCGCTGCGGTCCTCGTCAAATCCGTCATCTGGTAAGCTTTCGTCCCTGCGATCTTTTGTGGGAAGAAGTGCTGATTCTTGAGACTGCTCGGTTGTCTCTTCCAACAGGAGATTGATAGCGACGCAGCCCGATGAACGAGATGCTTTCTATCTTGCTCTCGCCCTTGAGGATCGAAAGATGGTGCAGCAAACCTGCCATCAAGCGATCGATCAACAGTGGCTGCTCAATTCTCATGTCCCGCGGGTCTGGAGGGAGCGACTTGTACGTTATTTACTCCGAGTCTCTATTCAGTACGCCTCCTCCATCACTGACTCGCAGAGCTTACGGGCAGGAGAGATCCTACAGCCGTCGAAAGCTTCGGATTCTCGAAGCGCTGATGTCGGTACCGCTAAACTCCCTGGGCACCGGTTGGTGTAGACACACTCCACAGTGTCTTGAGAGTACTCTCTGTGCTGTGTGGAGCTCAGCGGTCTATGTCTCTCTCCAGAAGTACAAACTCAGCCAGCATTTCCACTTCCAGATTTGTCCTCACCTTGAAGAACCGCCTTTACCGTTATGCCCCGATCAAAAAGAATGGCTGGTTAGTCTCGTTCGCAATGCTTTCCCCGATCTGCCGGACAAGATGGAACTCGTTAGTTGAAATTGGAGCTTCTCTCGAATCGTGAGCTTTGTTTCTTTCTCTTATCTCTTCCTCATAGGCTTACCTCGGAATCGTTCGCACAGATTTGTACAACCCTATAGTTGTCATCTCCCGCTTGTACTCCCTTCGTATCCAATTTTGCAACAAAACTTCGAAATCGACCAAGTCGTCTAGAATCACTTACTTTCGCACTTTCTCTCAACCTCTACCTCGTTCTCTTCATACTGCCTCGTTCATCTCCAGCTCTTCGCCTCTCGCCTCGCTCACTCGTCGCAAGGTCAAAGGTCCGCGGCGTTGAACGGAAACTCCGAACGACAGATCTCCTGCTTCCGAAACGCCTTTCTTCCTCTCTTTCTCTCCTTCATCTCCCTCAAGCTCTCGACGATGTCACCTTTCGACGTACCCGTGTCCGACAAGATCACTCTAATCACCTCTGATGATCCGCCTCAACGCTTCGTCTTCTCTCGCTCGAAATTGATGTTGATGTCGGGATTTTTTTTGGATCTGCTGTCAGATCCGGCTAGAAATGGAGATGAACAGAGTCAGGAGATCGAAATGACAGAGAAAGCTGAAGACTTGCAAGGTTTCTACGTGGTAGTGCAGGGGAAGGATGTCGACGAAATGCTTTCGACTCTCGAATACGACGATTGGATTGCCTTAGGACGTATGGCCAACAAGTTTGACTGTAGGACTGCTCGGAAGGAGGTGTTGCTGAAAGTCTGGTAAGCTCTGCCTCTTCTCGCATTCGGGTCTGCACAAGTTTTCATCGGTTTGTCGCATGCCGCAGGAAATTGATCGCGAACGACAACGAGTTTTCGGCATTCTTCCTTGCCTTGACGATCAACGACAAGGAGGTGATACAGCGACTGAGCTTGACAGCGATCGACGAGAAATGGCATCACGAAGAACCTTGTCCTGATTGTTGGGAAGACCGTCTGGTTCGTCGCTATCCTCTTCTACTGCTGCGGCTTAGTATCTCTGTCACAATCTGTTCAACTTCACTGACAGAACTTTCGGGTCATCCAGGAGAAAGCCTACAAACTTCGCCTTTCGGAAGTGCGCAACAAGCTATTCGAGACCAACGACGTATTGAGCCCTTGCGGTAACGCGACCTGCAAGCTTGACAAGATACAGGACGCCTGGGCAAATGCTGCCTACACAGTCATGCAGAGCTATCGATGCTCACAATCGGTGGAACAGCAAATCCGCTGCAGACTCGGAAAGATCAGGCTTTCGGACGTTCCTCCCGCGTTCTGCGAAGATTGTATCGATTACCTGTGCTCCGAAGTTGGGGAACTTGACCAAGAGTTACCGTCGGAGATTGAGATAGATTTGTGAGCTTTGATTTCGCTTTCGTTTGCTCGAGGTTTCATTGACAAACGTGTCTGACCTGTCTGATACTCAGTGATAACCTGTGTCATCATGAAGTTGCTGAGTGATCGTGTTCCGTTTTGAGCAGCGTCACCTACGAGGGCAAAATGGAAATCGAGTAGGCTTTGAAAATGGACGAAAATGAATTATCAAATTTCACTGGCTTCCCTATACCGGCCACTGTCTCTGTGAAGCATTGAGAGATGTTCGAGAGGAAAGAAACAAAAGAGATCCGAATTGAACAACGACAAAGAGAAACACGAAGTACGAAACAAACGAGACTACAAAAGAGCACTGATTGGCGAGAGATGGAGAGTCGCAACGTTAAAGGTATAGTATAGGTGGCTAGTGGAGACGTGAGATAGATACAGAAGGAAGTTCGTGTGCAGAGTGGGGCGTGAAGCGACGTTAAACGATATAATCTACTTTGGAATCCTTGAGATGGAGCTCGATTGATTTCCTTTCATGTTCCGGGAACCTGTACAGCCAGTACGCCTGGCCACCGTTAGCAAATTACGCAACGATGGAGCTGAGCGAAGAGAGCGTACCTCGGGATTCCCTCGACTTTGATCGAAAACCCTTTCTCATGCAGCTTTTCGATCACCTCCCCCGATCCCCCTTCCTTCCTAGACGCCAGATCTCGCTTGTAATCGATTGCGACGATCGGGTGCGATTGATCGTTTAATTTTCCATTCCCAAACTCCTCGATCCTAGCTTCCCGATAAATAATCCTCGGATTCCCCAACTTCTCCAACTCACGATCCACCTCCTCCCCTTCTCCCTCACCAGCTTCGACGAGGATCATGACCGGTGCTTTACTCGTCAAGCGAGCGTTGGAGCAATAGGAGACGAGATGATGTTGGTCGTGCAAGGGTTGGAGGGATGCGAGGAGATATTGAAGGGTTATTTGAAGGGGTGTATGGAGTGTTAGATGGAGGTGAAGAGGTCGAGAGGAGCTGGGCAAACCGGATGGAAGTTGTGAAGTGGGAGACGCGAGTGTGGGAGACGGGAGGGAAGATGAGGAGGAAAACCGACGGAGGTGCGGTGAGAACAAGGGAGACGGTGAGGAGGGAGTAGAGCTAGTGAGTAAACGAAGGAGTGGATCTAGGAGAGGAGCGAACTGAATTAGCTGTAGAAAACGCAGGGAGAGTTGTTTCAAGAAAAAGCTCACCGACGTAACAAGTCGAGAAAGTACGAGATGGATCCAGTTGTGATTGAGGTGATCCAATCTAGCGATAGAGTACGAGTGTCAGTGATTTCGCCACGTTCTGAATGGGAAACGAATGCAGACTCGCGAGCAACTCATCGTCGACGAGCGAAACGTCAAGTTTGATCCAATCTTTCCCATTCTTCAGCTCCTCTTGTAAAGCTCGATCGTGATCGACGTAATCACCACCTGTAAGGACTGGACTGGCTTGGACTTTGATCAAATCGAGTACAAGCGAGACAGCGAACTTACCTATTTCTTCGTTGTCCATTTTCATTTGATCATGCAAACTCAATCCCAATCCTGCTCCTCCTCCTCCTCCTCTCGCCTGTTCTTCCAAAGCGATTCCAGCGCCATGTAGACTCATTTGTCCTCCCAAACAAGGTGACATTTTGAACTGCATCGCTTCCCCTGCCCCCTTTTCGAATCCCAAACCTTTCTCTTCTTCCTCTTCATCTCTGATTGGAGTACCCGTCATTGATTCATTCTCTTCTTCCAATATCTCATTGAGTACATGAGAACCTTCAGGAGTTGGAGGAGAGAGAGGCAAATGATGAGAATGACGTCCAAGTGGGGAAGCAGGAGGAGGAGGGGGAAGGGGAGACGAGGAAGAGTTCTCTTGAGAGTTCTCTCTTGATCTTGAAGGGGATTGGGGTTCAAAGTGTGGATCATCTAGTATAGAATGTTCTCCGAATGAACGAGCTAGTTTACGACATCTTGAAGATAAATCATCGGGAGTCGAAGTTGAGGAAGAGCGGGGAGAGGAGAGGGAAGAATGGGAGAGGATGGGAGACCATTGAGGAGTCGTAGGTAAGCGTTTCGTGTCGATATTGAGTGGTGCTGTAGCCATTTTGAGGGAAGGTGAAGTGGAGGAAGGAGGAGAGAGGGAAGAGCGAGAAATTTGCACAGCATGTTCGAATTTACGTTGAGAGCTCGCTTCGCATGAATTCGCTCTTTCGGAAAAGCGAGCACGAGACTCGAGTTTGCTCGCTAGGATGAGTTCTCCGAATCCGCTGCGAGTATGAGGCGTTGCAGCGAGGAAGCAACGAGAGTTTCGCAATTTACCTTCGCTTGCTCTCTCACCGACTTGCCGTTGCACCTAGGACTCTCACGCTTCGTAGCTCTTGTTGATGATATAAGTAGGACTCCACAGCGCTGGAGCTACTCTCGTAGGTGGCCTGCAGTTGCAAACAAAAAGCTTTCGCAACGCACGATACATAACCCCAGAAGCTGTATTTCATCGCATACTTCCGTCTCAGCTTCACCCTAGACCCAGAGGTCGCTCTAAAGTTGACAGCACACCGCAACATCGCGTCAGCCCTGTCAGAGTGCGAAACAGAGAGTAAGCTCGAGCGTACCGCGACCTGAACCCACTCCCTTCCAACTCCTTCCGTACCAGTCTCGACGAACCCAGCATCGACTGCTTCAGCGAGGTAAATCCTCCAAGACTTGTCGGCGAGAGGTTGAGCTTTGTGTCGGAGGAGAATGTCGGCGATTCGGGAACACAAAACTCGAGAGGATGGAAATCGCATGATTTGCTCTAGAAGAGGGAGGAATACAGGCGGTACATGTTGTCGAAGGAGTCGATGACGAGGCTGTCGTCGACAACAATCGAATCAATGAACGCCTCTTTAGATATTGTTGGAGCTTGACGAGAGAGGAGCTTTCGGACTCACAGCTAACCGGACAGCGAGCTCCCCTGTTGATGTTTGGAAGGCAGTAACAGCTCCAGCGATCGTTGCGAACTCGACAAATTTAGAGAAAGAACCTTTCTTTCGTTTCCAAACCATCGAGTATTCTTCGCAGATCCTCATCGAGACGAAGCCATAGGATCCTTCATAGTCAGGGAGAGTACGGAGGATCCAAATGAGGGCGCGGAATTTGGTCTGCACAATCGTGTCGCGAACGAGAGGGTAGCCGACTGTCATTGAAGAAGATGACTTGCCGGTACGAGACGAGTCTTCGTCTGACCCATCGTGATCTTGGTCGCGAAGGGAGAGCATCGTGATACCGTTGATGAGATCTGTGTCTCGATGAAGTGGCGAATATGAGCCGGGAGTCCTACTGAGACGTACAGAAAGAAGGGGAACTCGCCCATTTTGTCAGCTTGCGAGACCGAGCTTGATCGTTGAACCAGTTCGAAACCCCGCGAGAGACGAGGTGGAAAAGAGAAGAGAGAGAGGAGAAGGCGAGGAGAAGAAGGGAAAACAGGAGCAAGACAAACCGACGCGGCAAGAGAGCCATTCAGTTCGGAGATGGAGAAAAGGAGGTCAATACATTACCCCTATCTTGAGCTTGACGGTTGATGAAGATCGAAGGGAACTTGTGGTCTGCTCGCGGCGAAAGGAGAGGCCGAGCAGAGTCGGGGAGAGGAAGACAAAATTGCACAAATTCGACGAAAGAGCTGTCCTACTCTGCTTCTCAAGTTCTTAGCTGTCAAGATTTTGACTATCAACCATGTCGGAATAACCCTCTGAAGCGGACTTCCCTGAGTCCCAATTCGAGGATACGTGGTCCAGCTTTAGGAGTGGCACGCAGAAGAATGATCTTCTTTCGACGGTCGGACTTCTTCAGGCTCGAAAGCATGGTATGATAACCATTGTCGTGACTTCCACCGAACAGGACGAAGTCGCAAGTTGAGAGTAAGGAAGGTAGATGACCTGAAGTCGTCACATGAAATCAGCTTGAGCTATTGACGAAAGGAACCTACGAGACCACTTACTTTCGAGCTTTTGATCTGCAGCTTCCGGGGCACTTCCAGCGTCCGACATCGAGAAGGCGAAGGGAGAAGAGTTGAATCCTCGCGCGAACGAGCGAATGTTGACATCGAGGAATCTCGAGAGTCCCCAGAAGTTCCTACTCTGAGCCAGCTGTAGCCAGTGGCAATCGTCGACGGTCTGATAGATTACTTGACTCACGCGAATGAATGAGCAACCACCTTGATTTTGGCATCCTTTGCGATCTTTCTCTGCGAGCGAAAATAGTTCTCAATTCTCTTCTGTAACTCGATCGCTGCTAATCTCCCTCCCTTCCGTCCCATACTCGTGTACTCTTCACTGAACTGCGTTATATGCAAAATCGAATTCTCAGGAATGCTCTCATCACAGACTAGAAAAGAGAGTACTCACGTAATCCGCGTCTCTTGATCGAATTCTTCTGTACAGCTGTAGCCCTGCGCTCGACGGAGAAGTGTAAGCGGAAGGGTTGAGTGATACTTCTAGTGAAAGAAAGAGACTCACTTTCGCTGATAAGGCTTACGAGGTTTAGGTTTCGGTCTCCTCCACTTGCCCATTACGTCTTGGTCGCTCGAGGAAGTGTGGGAAGGAGGAGAAGTGAGAAGAGAAGAAGGAGGAAGTGAGAGAACAGGAGCCTGAGCAAGAAGTTCGAGACCAGTCTGAAAGCCCGCGGAGCTACCGGAGCTCTTGCGACGACGACGACGACGACGACGAAAGGAGCAGAACGCCAGTTGAGATATCTATTGCGGTATGTAGCCTGTTGATCTGTGCGAGAAAACGAAGTATGAACATTTCTTGATTTTTGAGGCGACAACCGTCCCTCCTTCGTCCCTCCCGATATTTCGGACTCTTCCTCCCTCCCCTCCCAGAGTTCGTTGTTGACTTGCCGAACCGTTGGCGGCGTCCTACTTCTCCCCAATAGCGAAAGCACCGGGAAGATTTCGCTCCTTCGCCTCCTCCTTCTGCCCTCCCAACTCTTGCATCTCCTTGCCTGCCTCGATCCCAGTCCAGCCCCTGAGTTCTTGACTCAACGCCATCGATCCCTCGACCATCTCAAGCACACCGCACTCTGCGGCGTATTTCAAGTAATCTCCCAAACTTTCGTTTCCCGACATTCCCGCTCTTTCGAAGATCCCCTTCTTCCCACCAGGCAACAACTCCAAGTTTTCTTCGAGGACTGTCGAAGAGGGTTGAACGAGGTTCGTCGACGATTCGAGGTAGTCGAGGAGTAGGATCAATGGAGAGAATGGGTGAAGCGGATAGAGAGAGTTCCATTCTTCGAGAGTAGCGAGAGGAATGGAAGGATCGAAGGTACTGAGAGTCGATGAGGTCGAGGCGTTATCGCATGAAGGGAGAGGGGACTCAGGAGGAAACGGAGGAGAGGCTTCGGAAGGTGGAGGTAGAATCGAATTGATGACTCTCGCAGTCAAAACGCTCGAGTTGACTGTTGCGCTCGCCTTCCTCGTCAGAGCTGGAGCACCAAGCTATTAAACGTGAAGAATAGTAGTCAGCTGCCCGTCCACAGACATGAAGTGAGAGAGTACTCACTTGAATCGCAACCCACTCTCTTCCCCCTTTTATTGTCCAGAGCTTGATCAAACCCATCTCTTGCGCTTCCTCAAGGTATTTCCTCCACGTTCCAGTCTCGTAAGGTTGCTTACCTTTGCTCGAGAGGACTGACGCGAGATAGTGGGGAGAAGGGAGATCGACCGACGACTCCCTGAGAGCTTGTAAGAGCGGCTTGAAGCGAGCAGGGACGCCATTTGTAGCTGTGGAGGTCGAATGAGGGGTCACAGTCGAAGAGAGGGCTAGAGTCGGAGTCGAAGCTTGCACTTTTGAGATGGTCTCCTCTGAGATTGACGTCTTCCGATAAGTAGGCTGTGAGTCAAGGGCACGCGGGTCAGTTGATAGAGCGAAAGCGAGACTGAGGACGAGTCCTGAACTGACCATCAATCTGATCCAGAAATCGTGCGCTTTCCCAGCTTTGTCTCCCGTTTTCACGATCCCAAGTTGTTCAGCTTCTTTCGCATACGCCTTGAATCCACCTGGAGGATAGCGTTTGATCTTCTTATCGGCCATGATCGATGCGACAGTGCTGAAATCAGAAGTTTGATTTTGACGAGATTGGAGGATCTTGACCATCGGAAGAAATTGATCGGGAACGACGGGAGTGAGAGATACGAAGCCCTGTGAGCAAGATGAAAACCTTAGGAGGAGCCTCTTAACTACCATAAAGTGGAGAGCACAGCTCACCTCGAGCCACTTCTTCGCTTCGTCTCTTCCGATTCTCAACTTCAACCAGTAAACATCGCCCTTTTCTGCTTTTCCAGTCTCGACTAATCCTAACGCTTCCGCTTCGTCGACATACGTTCTGAAGGCACCGTTCTGATTCCCGTAAGGTCGTGGTCGATAACGTGAAACGAGAGTCGAGATTTGGTTCCATTCTGAAATCGTCGAAGTCGAGTCGGAGAGTAGGGAGGCGAGGAGCGGGAGGTAGGGAGCCACTGTGGCTGCTGAGAGAGGAGACTCGGTAGTCGAGGGACGCGAGAGAGGCGTATTTATCGTGTTCGAGGAAGGGGCGCCCTTGTGAATCAAGCGAAGAAATTAGCTCGGCTGGCGACAGAGCTTGAGAACCCCATGCGACTCACGTAGAGAAGTGACTTGGCTTCTTTGACCGTGACAGCCAATTCGATCCAATCTTGTCCCGTGATTGTACCTCTTCCGACCCGAACCAATCCTTCTTTCACTGCCGCCTCGCAGTAGTCCTTGAACGCTCCTCCTCGGACGTCGAATGGAGGACTCGTGATCTTGCTCAAGACTTCTCCAACGAAAGATCGTAGAGGTCGAGAACAAGGAGGAGAGGAAGCGAGCTCATGCAACATGAGGCGGAGGAGAGGTCGGAAATCGTAAGAAGGGACGAGCTTTGAAGTCGAGGACGAGGTCGAAGGGAGAGAGACGACGGAAGAGTAAGAGGGCTGACGTGAGATAGGAGGAGTAGAAGGGATCGAGAGTCCAAGTTCGTTCGAGGGGACAGGAGGTGAGGGAAGGAAAGGAGGTGATGTTGCCGACAAGACTGGAGTAATTGGAGTCTGAGGAGGAGTATCCTGAGGTGGAAGCGGAGAAGGAATGACCGGCTTGGCTGATGGAGTCGGTTGAGTAGGTCGATTCGTCGAGAAAAGTGAGCTTGACGAAGCATTCGATTTCTTGAATGGTCGACAGGCTGTGTAGCGTCGTGTCAGCTCATGAAGCTTGAGACGTCACAAGGAAAGGGTAACGAACCATTACTTCCTCTACTCCTCATAGTCGGATCTCTTCCCTCAAACAATCCCTCGAATCGAACTTCCTCCAAACCCAACTCGAGAATCCTTTCGGCACAGAAGCTGTGGGTTCGCAACAAGATCACCTTCTGTTTGAGTAGAGCCGGATCGAGTCGAAGGAGAGTTTGCGAATATCCTCCGTCGTGAGTTCCGCCGAGAAGAATTTGATCGCAAGTCGAGAGGAGGAAGGGTAGATGGCCTGCACTCGACAAGTCTCACTATCAGCACTTACGATCGTGATAAGATAGAAGAATCGAACGCACTCTTGATCGCTTCATCTGCGGCTTGAGGAAGCGATCCAACATCGTTCATCGAGAAAGCATAAGGAGAACTGTTGAAACCTTGCGAGAAACTCTTGAGGTCTTCACCAAGATAGTTTGATAGTCCCGTCATGTTGAGGAAGGAGAATGCGATGATTTCGACTGAGGTTGAGATTGACTTAGTTCTTGCGAGAATCATATGATGGACCTTGTTTCTTAGATCGAGAGCTGCTGAGCGTCCTCCTCGATATCCCTTCGACGTGTAAGCTTGTGTGAACTGATTCAGTGATTGAGCGTGGGAGTATGGCGAGTGAGACGAAAAGGAGACGAGTTCGAGTTCGAGTCAGCAGTTTCTCACAACTTGAGAAGCAGAGAATGTACTCACGTAGTCTGCATCCCCATCGAGTAATACACCAACCTTGATCGAGCAATTTGAAGCTTGAGGTTCGATTGAAGGGGTTGAAACGGGAGTCGGAACGATCGAACTTGCTGGAGACGCTAGAGTCGCTGGAGAGGGCGGTCCAGGAGTCGGGAGTAAGCTTTTCCACCAGCTCATGGCCGCTCGTCTAGATCGGTGAGAGGTAAGAGAAAGAAAGAGGAAGGGAGAAGAGAGGAAAACGGAGAGAAGAAACAGCGGGTCCGCGGCAACTCCGATGAAGAAGAACCCATTTCGCTCGAAAGAGTGAATAACAGTAGTCGACCAACACTGACCACAAGAAGAGGGAGAGAGCGATCAAGAATGAAACGGGAGAGTTGCAGACACACGTGCGAAAACGACAAACACCTCTTCCTGATTTCTCCGATGATAAGTGTACCCCTCTGTATACTGCCACATACTCGTCTGAGTCTTGAACGAGATGAGCCCTGAGAAGAGGGGATGGAACAACTTCAAATAGAGTATTCCTGACCATTCGATCTTCGCTCGTTCTTTCGTCTAATTTCGAAAAGATTGTTTGCCCTTTCCTACGATGTTATGAGTAGATGACTTGAAATTGAGGTTGAAGACTCGGTTGAAGGTGAACACAAAGTTTCTGCCGAGTTGTAGGAAAGGGCTAGAGCGATTTAGGGAGGGGGAAGAAGGGGAGAGGGAAAGAGAAGAACGAAGCTAGCGTCCGAAGCGAGAAGAGTCGAGCTGTACAAGAGCATGTTCCTTTCTCTCCGAGTTCGATTTCAAGGCTGCGACTTGACTTCCGGTATCGAGTTTTGATTCGACTCGAGAGGGGATGAGGAGGATGAGGGGAGATGTACAACGGGTATACGGGGATTAATGGTAATGCGAGGAAAGCGGAGGGAGTAGGATACATTCGATGATATGTAGATTCGCAAGTAGACGAGGGAGGAAAGTCGAAAGGGCGAAAGGAGGAGGGAAAGGACGATTTCTAGGGCGAGGAAGAATCGGAACTTGCGTAACTTTGTCCTCCTGGTAAATCGTAAGGGTTGAAAGCGGGTGCCGCTCCATACGCTCCTCCGAAGGAAGGGTCGAAAGCTGGTTGAGCGGTGGGAATTGCGTAAGGATCGACTTGATTGAATTGAGGAATAGCGTAAGGATCGGCGGGTTGTGCTTGTCCTCCACCTTGGAGGAGATTCGCGAGTGATGCAGGATTCGTGTAGTCTTGAGCGTCGTAAGCAGAGGTAGCTTCGGGAGAGGCTGAAGCTGGGTAAGATCCAGAATCGTAAGAACCTTCTCGACCGTATTGATCTCCTCCTCCTCCGTTCCCGTATCCGCTCGTATCGTAAGTTCCGTCGTCCACCTCGATCCCGTAATTCGATTGATCCAAAGATTCGTCTCCGACTCTCGACTTTCTTCGTCCAGATTTCTTTCCCTTCTTTCCTTTGTCGACCACTTGCTCCTCGACGAAAACTTGCATAGCATATCCGGGTACTGAACTCGCTCCTGGTAGCTCCTGAATGAGTGCCTTGACCAAGTTGTGACTCAATCCGTAATAATCAGGTCCCGAAACCGAATTCGAGTGATTCCTTTCTCGTAACTTGTTTGCTGCTCTAACGACTTGAGACCAAGCTCCGGTAGGTGTCTGAGCGTGAATGACAGTTCCAGGTTGATCGGAAGGGTGAAGTTCGAATCGAGGTCCTCCTTGTCCACTATCGACGATTCGACAAACGTACTCGGCGTCCGCAGTCTTGTTCACCATTGAGGGATATCGGCTGAACGGAAGAATCGCCATTATCAGTATGACTAGCTCGCTCGATAGGAGCAAAACTCTCACGCACCGAATTGCTTCATAACCGACTGGGAAAATGTAACGTTCAGTAGAGAAACCCTCAGCAAAGTTGACGACTGTGAGCATCAGGAAAGTCGCAAGAATCAGTGATCGTCCATCTAGATTCTCGTGATTGCAAACTCACCTCCAAGTGCGGTCAAAGTCATGATTCCAGCAGCGAGAGGTAATCTTGGTGTCCCATCCGCGTTTCTCGGAACAAACGGAATCGATAGAGCACCGGGAACGAGAGCTGAAGCTTTCTGTTTCTTCATCTTCTTTGGTGGACCGGTTGATTGCCTCGCTCCTCCCTTTCCTCCTCTCGCTCCTCCTCCTCCACTGATATCAGGTTTGTAATCTTCTTCTTCCGAATACTCTGCTCCAGATCCTCCATCGTCTACCTCGTAATCGACTGCAGGAGTCGGCGGTGCTGGTGAGTCATAAGTCGGTTGAATTGGATGTTGTTGCGCAACTGCAGTGGCTTGAGCAGCAGCGAGTGCTTCGGCGGAATTGCGAGCCATCGTAGCTCCTTCTGGTACTGCTCCTGCTGATGCGAAAGGATTCGGAAGGTATTGAAGAGCGGGTTGATCGGTTGGAGGAATAGCGTAGGGGTTAGACGGAGGTGCGACGGGAATGGATTGTGGTACTGCAGATGCGCGTGCTCGTCCTCCTCTCGCATTAGTCGGTTGACCAGCTGAGCTCTCCCTCCTTCGTTTACTCCCTCGAGATTGCTGATACTCCGAGGAAGCGGATTCCAGCTGTTCTCCTGCCAGTGCTCGTTCGACGGTGAGAGCAATAGATGATCCTTGGAGACCGAGTGCTGCGACGGCAGGGAAGGAAGGACGTTGTAAGCCTTGAGCGGCGAGTTTCGAATCGTAATCGTCTCGAAGTCTTTGAGCGGCGATAGTCGAACGAAGGTGTTGAGATCTCTGTCGAGGAGGAAAGGAGTGGGGAAGAGGAGCAGGTCCGACAGGAGCGTTGTAGTTGGAATTAGAGAAATCGGTTGAAGTTGTGAGTTGAGGAAGAGGTCGAGGTCGATCTTCCATCGAAGGGAGTTCAGGCGGATTGAGAAGAGGGAAAGCGAGTTCTCGTTCGGTTCGTAGTTCTGCTTGATGAGAAGCGAGAACGTCGGCTGAGGTGATTCCGGCAGCGATTTCGAGTCCGAGAACACGGTCGAGGAGGGAGGATTTGTCTTCTCGAAGTCGATGAATGAGTTTTTGAGCGCGAAACAACGAGAGTGAAGCTTCGTCGCGGGACTACAAACACGACCGTCAATCTGAAGGGCTCCAAGACTAGGCAGATAAAGCAGAGAGAGGACTCACTTCGATAGCGGAAAGGTATTTCTTCTTGAGTCGCCTGAACTTGTCTGATGAAACTCTCTTTTCTTCTCCTCCATACTCTTCACTGCCTCCACCTCCTACATCACCCACTCTCGCCTGCTGAGTCAAACTTGCACTGTGAATTGGTTGAACCGCATGCTGTTGAATCTGATTACCTCCCGCTGCTTGGTAGTATTGAGGTGCAGTTGGAGGTTGTGAAGGTGGTGGTTGGTAAGGTATCGGAGCTGGTTGAGCGGCAGGCTGAACAGGAGGAGGAGCAGATTGACCTCCGAGGGTCAACTTCAACTTGAATCCTCCTCCAGTTGGAGGTTGTGAAGCAGAGGAAGCCAGGTTGAGCGACTTCGATTGTTGTGCAGAGGTATCGAAAGTGCTTGTAGGTGCGTCGTAGTCGAGCTGGAGTCGGATAGTGATGTGAGAAGGATTGAGTTAAGAGGAGAGAAGAGTTGGAAAGTACCTCTCGCTCTCTCAATCCCGAGGCTTGTTTGATGGATCAAGAGGTGGGTGTGTAAGATGTACTTCACTCTCTCGTGCTATCCTAGTGGTCCGACGATGTTGCTAGAGCGAGGTGGAGCTATTTATGAGTTTGTGAGATGGTCAACGAGATTACGCTTCGACATCAACATCTTCCGCTGTCCTTGGTTTGCGAGAGTCAAGTGGAGAATGGCCGGCTTATAACGATACCACTTCGAGCTATCGATGTTGCGAGAAGGGTGGGAAAAATTGTTTCATTCAACCTGTCTCCTTCCTACCCTTCACTCTGCTTAGCTCTACTCATCTTCTGAGCCTATACCACGATTTTCGATTCAACGTAGAGACGCGCGCAATAGCTCCACAGATTCCCGCTTTGTTCCTCCTTCTCCTGTTTCTGAGTCCATGTCGATTGTTCTGAGCTTCAAAGGTGGGTGGACAATCTCAATGACCTGCAAAGACCCAGCTCATCAAGATCATTCCCGACAGAGACCGCCAAACTCGCTCGAGAATACCGTTCGTTCTTCTTTCCTTTCGCACTCCTCAAATTCGAGATCTCGAGTTGATCCCTTACCTCGTCAACAGTCGAAGTCGGTTTCCACCTCATTCTATACCTACGAGAAGTGTACCCTGCCAGTGAGCTTCCTTCCTGCTTCCCGGATGGCAACGAAAGATCAATTCTCACGCTTTTGTCTACGTTTCGTTTCAGCCCTCTTTCGTCAAGTCAAGAAGTATGATTCACCCGTATGGCAGTCACGTAATCCTGCTCTTACAGAGTATCTCGGTCGAGTACTCGAATGTATAGAGGAAGAAATGCTAAAGGTACTCCACATTCTCTCTTTCACTCTGTCTCGGCGACCGAAATCGTGCTGACTCGCCGATCGATGATAGGGTACCTTGCGTAGAGCGGTACTGGTCATCAAAGAAGCGACACCCACAGAGACACCCCTAGAACGCTATGTGTTCGATTTCGAATGGTTGATTCCCTCTTCAGATTTCCCCCAAGACAACGGTGACTTCAGGTCAGTCTCATTCACCACTTCCTTCCGATCTCGTCGGTCTGATGGAAGGCTTCGATATAGACCAATGCAGCATGGGCTGGCGAGAGGAGACGTGGAGGATTCGTTCAGAGGTTGTTTGAGGAAATTGAATGCTTCAAGTGCTTACCTCAAGAAACTACCATCTGGTGAGTCTGACCTATTTCTACGATCATGAGATTGAGGTTGACAGTGCTCCGTGAGAGCAGAGGTGACGTTCGCTGTTGTGCTCGAAATGCAAGAAGATGCAGCTCCACCGGAATCGAAAGCTGCTCGACGAGGCGTAAGTTTCGCTCTCTCTCTTGTACAGCTGCGCTACACACAGCCATTGACCTCTTTGACGGAACAGGACTACCCTGCTGAGTGGATACCAGCAGAAACGAGGCATACTTCGGAACGAGACGAAGGGAAACGTCCTGAAGAAGACGAGTATCAGAGTACCATTTCACCCGTTCACGGTGTGCGACTAGGAATGCTGAGTGTACGTCAGCTATCTCTACTTGCGAGCATGTGGATCCTCGACTGATCAAGGTTCCGATCGTCGTTTGATAGATGGATATTCGAGTCGAAGAAACGGGAGAAAAGTTCAGGATGGACGAACTGACAAGTAGCGGGGAAGTTAGTACTGCAGAGAGGGATAGGAAAGGGAAAGGCAGAGCTTTGTAGATGTTGATCTTGACGAAATGACTTTTTGAATCACGAGTTTTCAGAAACGCCAAAACGCGAAACCCTTCTGCTGTTTTTTCTTTCCTTCCTTCTTTTCACTTTCCCATTGCTTCTTGTCTTCTTGCTTACCCCAGAATGTCTTCCGCGTGAGCCTACACACTGCCTATAGCGGCGACACTAGCTAACCCGTCATGTTTTGATGTCAGATCTCGACCGACTGTCAAACGACAATACGGCTCACGCAAACCCGCTACTTCTACTCCAGTACTCAGTATAGATCCTAGGTGAGCAGCTACGTGGATCAGACGCGTTCGTACTCAGCTGACCTCGTCAGCTTTCTCACAGTTCCTCTTCATCTCAACAAGCTCCCTCTTCCTCTCCCTCACGCGTTACTCGACCAGCGACTTCTTCAGTATCATCTTCAGCATGGATGGAAGCCTTACAAGATTCAGCTCCTTCCTCCGACCTCGACTCCTCAACTACTTCAGCCAAAGGGAAACAAAAGGAATCTTTCTCCTCCACTCCTCCTACATCCTCCCAATCTACAGAAGCGAAAGAGAAACGTTCAATGAGGGAAAGGAAGTCATCACCAGCTGCGAAGGAAACCAAGAAACCTTCCTCCGATTTACGATCATTCTTTTCCCTCGCCTCACCTCCCTCGAAACGCCGTCGTCTATCACCCTCTCCTCCCTCTTCCTCCTCTGATTCTCTCTCAATGTCACGTCAAACTTCTTCCTCTTCTTCAACCTCCGCTTCTTCATCTTCAACCATCGCTTCTTCCCTCTCCGCCCGCTCTTCCTCTCGTTCCAAACCAGTCAAGCTCTCCCAACTCTACTTAGACCCTTTCGATACGCCTGGTAGATCAACTCTCAGTTGCGCAATTTGTTCGTTGAGCTATTGTAGGACACCAGAGGATCTGAATTTCCATGAAAAGTTTCATAAGAAGTGTGTTGGAGGAATCGAGTGGGGGAACTTGGGGGATATGGCAAAGGGAGTCAGCTTATTGGAGGAGGGAGTCGAGTGGGAGGGAAAAGAGAAAGGCAAGGTTTTGATGGTGGATTGGAAGATCGCTGAACCGAGTGTCCGAAAAAGGGTACGCCTCTCTCGCTCGTCTCAGATCTAGACACAGGAGACTGAGCCGTGTTCGAGGTTGTACAGTTGAACGACGTGATGGAAACGATCGATACGGAATTATCTTCGACCTCTCTCACGACCTCCCAACTAGACTCTTCGAAATTCTTTCTATTCGTCACCCCGTCTCGCAAAGTCGTCGCTTGCGCTATCGTACAGCGTATCCAAGAAGCTTATCAGGTAGTCGTGCCCACGAGCACAGTCAAAGAAGAAGGAGGAAAGAAGAACGAGGAGGGGTTGATTCAATTTGGTGAAGATTCGAGTTCAATTTTCTGCTCGTACGCTCTCTCCTTCTCTCTCCCTTCTTCGTCGCTCACTCTTTTCTCGCGTCTAGTCCTACGCCACTGCCGACCATTCTAGGAGTACATCGAATCTGGACGTCTACCTCTTCACGTCGCGCAGGCTTAGCTTGGAAGCTACTGGATCACATGGCTCAGAGTTATGTGTATGCTTGTCCGGTTGTCGAAAAGAGGAGGAGGGTGGATGTAGCGTTCAGTCAGCCCACTGGGAAAGGGATGGATTTAGCGAGGAGATGGACCGGAACGAAAGAATTCAAAGTGTTTGTCGATTGAGTACATTACGGTATGATATTACAACCCTCATCTTATTTGCGCGAGAACGTTGACTGTTTTTGACTGTTGAGTGTGCGAAGAAGGAAATTGCCCGATTGCGCCGTGCAAAACTCAAAAAGACGGCCCAATTCGCGTCTTGTACGCTACTTCTTCTTCTTTCTGCTTAGTCTCCCTTCGTTCCTCGGTCTCGACATGCTACGACGAACAATACCCCTCGCAACTCGCTCCGTGCGGTCGAAGATTCTCACTTCCTCCCGTCGATTTCCCCACCTCAAACCATCCTCGCTCACTCGATCCGGATCAACACTGGCGCCTCACAAAGGAGAAGAAGAAGGATCTATCGCTTCAGTATTCAGCTCTCTGGGAGGTGACGATTTCGTCCCCCTCGAATCGAGGTTCAGTGATCTCAAGAAATCACTTTGGAACGATGGATTGATCGAGAGTTGGAGGGACGTCCTAGAAGCTCTTCAAACTCGTACGGAGGAAATCAAAGAACTTGGAGGTGCTGTGAGCTTCTTCTCCACGTCTTTCCATCCTTTCCGCAATTGACTCTAAACTCCGAGTCAGATCGTCCCTCAAGTTTCATTCTCCGATCTCTCCTCATTGCCCCCCTCGACCGTCTCCGAGATCAAACGAGTCGGTACAGTCTTGGTCCACGACGCAGTCTCGGTACAAGAAGCTTTAGAGTGGAAACAAGAGATTCAAGAGTATATCGCGAGGAATCGTAGTTTGGCAAAAGGGTTTCCTAAAGATGACCCACAAGTAAGTCCTCTTCTCAATTCAGCTTGTATATCTCTTTCACGTCTTCAGGCAACAAATCACGAGCTGACCGTTGTTGACGGAAAACAGGTTTGGGAAGTCTACAACTCGATTGCACAGACTAAAGCTCGTACTCATCCCAACCTCCTCGCAAGTCAAAAGTTTCTACTCTCGCTATTCCACACCAGTGACCCTGAATCACAAGTACGTTCTTTTGTCGATCACTCGTAATTCGACTTTCGCACAATTTTGACATTCGCACAATTTTGACATTCGTCGACAGGTATCGACTACAACGCCTGTATCTTATTACGATCGATTACGAATTCGGTTTCCTGGTGACTCAGTCTTTGCTTTGGGACCGCATATTGACGGTGGTTCTCTCGAGAGGTGGGAAGATCCAGGTATCTGGACCTCCTTGTTCGATTCCTCTCTCGCTGACACTGATACTTCTCTGAATCGTACAGGGTTTCGTTCCTGCTTTGCTGAAGTTCTGAAAGGAGGATCAAAACCTCAAAACCGA
>Ga0308160_10002079_pt1 | contig 25368 bp, 22 predicted proteins | sample PhyFR1_FD_201036 | JGI IMG/M metagenome (GOLD analysis project Ga0308160, IMG submission 201036) | Phyllosphere microbial communities from UC Gill Tract Community Farm, Albany, California, United States - DLSLF.R1 | ecosystem: Host-associated > Plants > Phyllosphere > Unclassified | place: USA... | reverse complement strand
TGCACTCCAAGTTCGAGTACCTCCGCTCGCAACCCGGCGATCACGTCGGCATCGCCGCGACCGCGACACCGCTGGCGAACAGCGTCACCGAGGCCTACGTCATGCAGCGCTACCTGCGCCCGGACCTGCTCAACGACGCCGGACTGAACAACTTCGACGCCTGGGCGGCAACCTTCGGTCAAACCGTGACCGAGATGGAGATGGCACCCACCGGTGGCGACAACTTCCGCATCAAGACCCGGTTCGCGAAGTTCCAGAACGTCCCCGAGATGCTACGCATGTGGCACGTGTTCGCCGACGTCAAGACCGCCGAAGACCTCGACCTCGCAGTCCCTCTGGTCCGCGAACGGGCAGACGGCCGCCGCCTGCCCGAGACCGTCGTCCTCCCACCGACCGCCGAGCTCGAGGACTACATCGCCGCGATTGGCGAACGCGCCGAAGCCGTCAGCCGCCGGATAGTCACACCAGACGTCGACAACATGCTGAAGATCTCCACCGACGGCCGCAAAGCGGCCCTCGACATCCGCATGGTCGACCAGCACGCCCGGCCAACCGGGTACACCAAGCTCAACGCCGTCGCCGCACGCATCCACAGCGAATGGGCGGCAACCCGGCAGCTCCAGTTCGTCGATGGCACAGGACAGGTCTCACCGATCACCGGCGGCCTGCAGCTGGCCTTCAGCGACCTCGGAACGCCCTCCGAACGTTGGAACGCCTACGACGAGATCAAGCTGAAACTCATCGAGCGCGGGATCCCCGGCGACAGCATCCGCTTCATCCACGAGGCCAAGAACAACACCGAGAAGGAACGCCTCTTTGAAGCCGCACGCGCCGGCACCATCGCCGTTCTCCTCGGCTCCACATCGAAGATGGGCGTCGGCACCAACATCCAGGACCGCATGACCGCGATTCACGACATCGACTGCCCCTGGCGTCCCGCCGACGTCGAACAACGCCAGGGCCGAGGCGTCCGCCAAGGCAACCAGAACGCCGAGATCGGGCTCTACCGGTACGTCGTCGAGCGCAGCTTCGACGCCTACATGTGGCAGACCGTTGAGCGGAAGGCAAAGTTCATCGCTCAGATCATGCGAGGCACCCTCGACGCCCGCGAGATCGACGACGTCGGAGACGCCGCTCTCAGCGCCGCCGAAACCAAAGCGCTCTCCTCCGGCAACCCCCTCATCCTCGAACAGTCGATCGTCACCAACGAAGTCGCCAAACTCGAACGGCTCGAACGAGCCTGGCACCGCAACCAGAGCAACCTCCACTTCATCAAGAGCAACGCCATGGCGCAGGCCGACGCGACGCAGCAGCAGGCAGTCGCGCTACGCGCAGCCCTCCCGAAGATCATCGACACCAGTGATGACCGCTTCCGCATCACCGTGCGCGGCCGCACCTTCGACCGCCGCACCGAGGCTGCCGCAGCGATCGTTGACTGGACCGCGCAACACGGCCTCGCCTACCTCCCCGCCGGCGCCGAACGAGCCCTCGGCGAACTCGGCGAACTCAGCGGCTTCACCATCTACATCCGAGCCACGGCAGCCCTCGGGAAAGTGAACCTCGTCGCACAACTCCGAGACGCGCCAGGCGCCTCCGTCTCACTGCCCCGCGACGAGCTCCGCCAAGGCGGGCTCGGATTCGTTCGGATGCTCGAGAACCGAGTGGCAACCTTGCCACGCCTACTCACAGACACCGAGGCACGCCACGCGGCCGCGGTCGCCACCGCGCAGGAGGCCGAACTCAGCATCGGTGCTCCGTTCAAGCACGCCGACGAACTCGCCGCAGCACGCCAACGCGCCACACAGGTCAACGCGCAGCTCGCGGAGCTCACCAAGACTAACGACGAGAAAGTGCGCACAGATCCCGCGATGCCACCGGCTACGGACGGAACCCTGCGCGAAAAGGCTGATCGCGTCCTCAACCGGCCGTCGGCAGCATCGTCCCGGACCAGCGAGCCTTCACGAGCTCCCTTCCACGAAAGAGGACCGCGACACTAGAACCCTGGTAGGTCTGCTCTGCCGACCACGGCCGACCGCGAACGCTTAAGCTGCACGAGTGATCCTCATCCTCGACGCGAACATCCTGGTTGCCGACGCCAGCCTCACCGGAGGCAAATGGCGGCAAATCGAGCGTGCGATCGAGAGCGGCGTGCTGCGGGTAGTTGTGCCGGCCATCGCTGTGATTGAGCTCAACACTCGGGTCCGGGCGAATCGGCTGGACGTGTCGCCGAAGATGCCCGATCGGGCCTCGCCCGAGGTGCGCCAGGCGTTCGAACAGGCAGCGGCAGAGGTGAAGGCCTGGTCTGAGTCCTACGACGCCGCCACAATTCTCTCCAAAGCAGGCTTCGAGATCCTGACAACGCCCGAGATCCCGCACGACGTGGTCTCGCTACGAGCCGCAGAGCGCCGACCTCCGTTCGATAGCAATGGGAATGGCTACCGCGATACGCTTCACTGGTTCTCGGTGATGGCCGTGGCAGCCGCAGCGCCGGGCGAAGACATCGTTTTCATGACGGCTGACAAGGCATTTGTGAACAGCACCGACCTCCATCCGCGTCTTGCCGAGGAAATCGACCAGATACGCGGCAAGGCCACACTCGCCATCTGCACGAAGATCTCTCTCTTCGAGGTACCCGTCAGGTTCGCCGGCCCAGCAGAGCCCTTCACTGTTTCCGACACCGAGGTTGAAACGGTCATGGCTGCGCTCTTTGACAATGGCCCCCAGATCGTTTCTGACCTGTGGTTCATGACTGGCCTAACCAGTACACACGACGCCGAATTGGCGGCGCCTGGCGATTGGTCCGTCATCGAGTCGACCGAGCGCCGACTTCAGACGGGCGGCTGGCAGAGGCGCATCAAGTTCAACCTCACTGCTGACGTGACCTTTGACTGGGTTGATTGGGGCGACGACCGAGCGGAACGCGAACGTCTGATCCTCCTCGTCGAATACTCGATCAGCGACGCAAGAGACGTCCTCGACGCCCAGATCATCGCGTCCAGATTCGATTTCTCGACGGAAGCAGTCAGCGAACCAGTGCTTGAGGAAGCCGATCCCCCGCCGATCCATGAGACGGACTGGAGCGCTGGGCAAGCCTCGGTGCTGCGCATGGCGGCCGAGGCGAACCGGATGGAAGCAGAGCTGGCCAGCGCTGTGGGGGTGCCGGCATCGGTGTTACGGATGCTCGCCGATATGGAGAGGACCGCAACCGCGACGCAACGCGTCGAGGCCGCCCTTGCGGAGGCCGCGGGCGTCCCGGCCTCGTCCTTCCGGATGCTCCAGGCGGCAGCGGCAGCGGCAGCGGGCCGGGCTGCTGGACACGGAGCCAGCTTTCAAAGCGTCGGGACAGGCAACGCCAGCCCCGAGGAACCACACAGCGAGACCGACACAGATCTGGACACGCCCTGAACCCGGGGCCTTGCTGACCCGAACTCCGAATGGAACCGAGCTCCTAGAGGTCAGAAAGCGGCCGGTAAAAAGGCACAACCAATCCCTCATGAGGACGGGGCCTCACTCGTCGATAGGCTGAACTGTGCCTTTCGACCTCACTGACCGCCGACTGAAGAATCTCTACGGTCGATCACCCGAGAGCATCGCCTTCGTCGACGAGGCCTACCGCGTCGATGGCCACGGGGAACCCTTCTACATCGTCAGTGCCGTCGTCGTCGCCGGCCCCGCCATCGACGCCCTCCGCGACACCCTGCTCGAGATCGTCGGTACTGACTACTGGCATACGACCAAAGCCTTCCAGAAGAACGGCGAAGCGCTGCAGGAAACGCTCCGAGGCCTCGCGCAGCATCTCGCGCACGACGGCTCAGTGTCGCTCTGTACCGTCGATACTGACCCCGCGCACTTCGCGAATGTGGAGCAAGTCAGGTGGTTCACGATGTGCTCCATGGCGTCCCTCCTCGTTGAACAGCACGGTGTCGACCTGTGCGTCTACGAACGACGCCGAGAAGGTGCCGAGGAGACCGCGGACCGTCACATCGAACGCACCATCCAGGAGCGCCCCGCTACCCGTAACCTCCGCATGCACGGCGGCACCCCGTACAGCGAACCCCTGCTCTGGGCACCCGACGTCGTCGCGTCAACACTACGTCGACGCATCGCCTTCCGAGAGGGCGAGTGGTTCGAGCCATTGCGCGAGAAAACCACGATCTTCAAGGCGGGAACCGCGGACACTGTCAAAATGTCGCCGCTTAACTGAAACAACCCCCGAGGGCCGCAGCAAACTCGAAGGGGTCCGACTGGCTGGAGGGGTAAACCCGACGCACCAGGCGTTGTTTCATGAAACAGTCTAGATGCCGCTATTGACGTCGTCAACCACATCTAAGCCACAGTGGCTGACTCACAGCCGGGTTTCAGCCCTGGCAACGAGTCTCGCGCCCGAAAGCGGTAGAGCTGCCGGGCCGCACGCCAGCGGCGCTGTGTTGACCCGTGCCGGGTCTGGGGCGTTTCCCCGAGACTCCGAGCATATGGCGGCTCTCCCCCGTGACCAAAGCGGCCGGTGTTGCCAGCCCCTGCCTGCCGGAAACTTCTGAGCCGCGGTCGCAAGCTCCTTCACCTTTACCCTCATCGCTAGCCTCAATGAGAAGATTCCGCTTAGCTTGCTAGCACCCAAATCGGGCAACGTTCGGAGGAATCATGAAGCGACGCAGATTGTGGACACTGGCTCTTGGAGCGGTGGGAGTGTTGGCGTTGAGTCTCGGTACTGGCACGGCGGCTCAAGCCGCTACCGGACCGGGTGGTCAGGTCATCACCTGCACGGTCAGCCTTGACGATCCACACGCTTCGGGCCATGTGAACGGAACCATCAGCGCCCAGGGCCGAGTGACTTGTGGTGCGACCGTCGCCGAGATCTACATCAAGACCACGCTGACGAACGTGAATACCGGCACAGCGGCGTCGCAGACGTTCGACAGCTTCAACGTCAAGGCAGGCAGCTCGGTCGGCGCGAAGTCTTGTGCCGAGGGGCCGGCCACGTTCCGATCCAATGCCTCCGTCGTGGTGCAGTTCCCTGCTGGCTTCACGCCGAACCGACAGATCCTGAACCGGTCCAGCCCGAACAAGTCGGTAGCCTGCGGAGTCTCCCGGGCCGTGCCGGGCAGCGATGCGGCGAACGACGGTGCAACCGAGGCGTTCACGGTCACGTTGACCGCGCGAAGCTAACGGCGATTGAGGGTGGGGAGAGTCTGCTCTCCCCACCCTCACTTCTGGTTTAGGTGAACGATCGCGGGTTCGTCGAAGCACCAGTTCAGCCAGGCGGTGGTCTCGACGCCCCAGTAGCTGGGCGGGATCTCTCGGCCTTGCCATTCGAACGAGAAGCAGTCGATCGAGAAGACGGCGCGAGGGGTGAGATGCACTGCGTCCCACCGCTTGGCGACACCATCCCAATCGACCGATGACTCGGTCCCATCGATGAACTCCGCCACGAATTCGCACCAGTCCGCGGCAGAGTCGATGATGAGCTCGGAATGTGTCGACGGCGACATTCGCCAGGCCGTCCATGGTCGCGGATACTCGGCCTCGTTCTCGAGCATGTGTGCGAGCCACATCCCCCCATCCTGGTCGGACGCGAGCGAGGTGTAGAGGGCGCCTGTTGGCTTTCCTCCCCAGCTCCGAAGCGAACCCTGCTTGCTTCGCTCGAAGCGGCTCCGGTTCGGTGGACCGGTAGTGTCCGCTGTTCCGATCCACAGATCGACCCCGGTTGAGCGCCGGTTCAGGTGATCGTGATTCAGCTCTCGCAACGTGGCGCTCTCGGTGCTGAGCCGGTCGATGTATTCGGGGTCGAGGCCTTCGCCCAGCTGAGTGAGACCGGCTTCGCCCGGTGGGTAGAGCGAATTGACGAACGCCAGGAGCGGCAAGATCGTCGGCATCGACGCGGCCAACGACTCATCTGCCGCGAGCGCGTAGGAATCGGCCGGCTTCCATCGGTCCAGTCGGCTGAGACGTTCGACAAACGGAGTCGTGTCCTCCAAGGAGCCCTCCTCGATGTCGCGCACGTTCGTCCTCGAATGATGCCGTCGTGGACGGCACCTGCTCGGGCATCAGCCTCGGACCGCGACTTAACGCTCGAGGCATGGAGACGGCCAGGGGCCGTCGCTGTGCCAGCCCGTGCCGGGTCTGGGGCGTTTCCCCGAGACACCGATCATATGGCGGCTCTCCCCCGTGACCAACGCGGCCGGCGTTGCCGGCCCCTGCGTGCCGGAAAGTTCTGAGCCGCGGTCGCAAGCTCCCTTATTTCGGCTCAGAACTTTCCGTCCCACAGGGGTTCCCGCTTATGGTCCCTCCTCCGCTCCACCATCTGCTCTGCGTATCGGGGAAACGCCCCGATGCGGAAAACAGAAGGGGGCAGCAATGCTCAACGGACTCAAGATCACGACCGACGCGGTCATCGAAGCGGTCGGCATCCAGGACGGTGTCGACGTCGTCGGCATCAACGCCGCGCTCGGCTCGGACTGGTACGACCTGATCCCGGTCACCGACACCCTCGACCTGTTCGTAGACCGGGACCAGGGCGAGGAAGTGAACGCGGCGCTGACCGCGATCATGCAGGCCAACGGCTACGCGGGAGCGATCCACGGCACCGGGATGTTCTTCGGCGCTGACCCGGCCACCGCCGTCCTGGACGAGAACATCCGCACCAACCCGACCCTGTCGGCGGAGTTCCTCGCGCAGATCCGCACCGAAGGCGTGCGCGTCCCGGTCCTCGCCCGCCGAGGCGACGACGGCACCATCTACGTGTGGGACGGGCAGCGCCGCCTGCTCGCCGCCCGCGAAGAAGGACTGTCGGGGATCCTCGCGATCTTCGGTACTTCCGACGCCAGCAAGGTCGCTCGGATCACCGACCAGCTCACCTCCTTCAATCGCGACGACATGAGCAACACCGACCGGGTCGCAGCGTTCGAGCAGCTCGCGCTGGAAGGCATCAGCGTCGCCCGGATCGCGAAGACCACCGGCACCAGTAAAGCCACGGTGAACGCGGCCCTCGCGGTCAGCAAGAGCGCGACCGCGAAGGAAGCGCTGGAGAGCCAGCCGATCACTCTCGACGTCGCGATGCGCCTGGCCGAGTTCGACGGCAACGATGACGCGGCCGCGCGCATCCTCGATGCCGTCGAGTGTGGCTACGACCTCGACCACACCGTGCAGCGCATCCGTGACGACATCGCCATCGACGCAGTCCGCGACCGCATCACCGCCGAGTACGCGGCCCAAGGCATCCGCACCTTCTCCCCTCACGACTACGGCCAGTACACGACCCTCACCCAGCTCACCAACGCCCCCGTCGACGCCGAGAGCCGCCCCACGATCAGCATCGAGGAACACGCCAGCTGCCCCGGCCACGCTCTCGCGATCGGCGTCAACGGCCTGCAGGAGAGCGACGTGCGGATCTTCGGTGTCTGCACCGAACCGCAGCACCACCACAGCCGATGGGGCGGCAACACCCAGGCCAAGGTCAAGCTCTCCGAACTGCCCGAGGAGGAAGCCGACGTCCGCCGGGCGGAGCGTCGCACACTCATCGCCAACAACAAAGCCTGGGACTCCGCCGAGACCACGAGGCGGACCTGGCTGTCGGAGTTCATCAACCGCAAGACGCTCCCCAAGGACGCCGACACCTTCGCAGCGCTGACGTTCACGCAACACGCGTTCCTCGTCAGCAGCGACAACCGCTCCATCGCGGAGAAGATCACCGGCGTCAGCTACCCTCACGGGCTGCAGAAGCTCGTCGAGGCCACCCCGACGAAGGCCGCGCACGTGATCCTCGCCGTCGCGATCTCCGCCCGCGAACACCACACCAGCCGCGACTCCTGGCGGGGCACCAACGCCGCCGACATCGACTACCTCATCCAGCTCGAACGCTGGGGCTATACCCTCTCCCCCGTCGAACGCATCGCCGCCGGATACATCGAGACGGTGACGCCCGAGTAGCCATCCACGGTCGGGGCGAGGCGCACCCTCGCCCCGACCGCCCGGCACTCACTGGTGTATACCCTGGGCTTGACATGAACTGTATAGGTGGGGGTATAATCGAGTCATGAGCCGCAAGACCTACCAACTCAACGCGATCCGCGAGGGTGCCTGGTGGATGGTCGACGTCGTCGACGTCGACTACCGCACCCAGGCCCGGACGCTCTCCGAAGTCGATGGAATGGGCCGCGACCTCATCGCAGGCGCGCTTGACATCCCCGCCGACTCGTTCGACCTCGACGTGCAGGTGCAGCAGCCCGCCGACGTGGCAGAGTGTCTCGCGGAAGCCGCCGAGCTTGAACGTGACGCCCAAGCTGCCGTCAGTCGTGCCGCTTCCGTCCGACGCGAGGCCGCGCGCACCCTCCGCGACGCCTACGGTCTCAGTGCCATCGACGCCGCCCGCGTCCTCGGCGTCACCCGTGCCCGTGTCTACCAGCTCCTGGACGAGCGAGACAAAGCCTCCGCGTAGCTGCGTCGGTCACAGTTCGTCCACCGCATCAACCGACCAGAGAGGCACCGATCATGCTGACCCTGACGCTCCCCGACCAGACCGCACTCGAGGCGGAGACGTTCGTCTTCCTCGCCGCGAAACTCGCCGACCACCGCAACGGTCCCGGCTGGGAGGCTGACGTGACGCCGTTCGAAGAGCACGACGACATGTACGGGATCCTCGAAGAACTCGCACTCATCGACGACGGTTCGATCCCCGGCTACGTGCTCACGGGCACCTCGGCTTACGACTCGGAGAACTAACGCCAGCGAACGGAGCGACCCAGATGACGAATGGAGGGGCACCCGCCGTAGCGGGCACCCCTCCATCCGTCCGTAGTGACTTGGGCCGGCCGACCTTCGTCGGAACGACTCGGCCTACGGTGCCAGCAAGATCGTGAAGCAGCCGCACGCTGCGGCGACGATCAGGGATACTCCGACGATCCGGCCCAGCGGCAGCCCCAGCAGCACGCTCCGAGGACGCATCGTGAGCCCTCCAGCGACGACGGCTACCACGAGCGACACAATCGTGATGACGAGGAACACAACGAAGAGCGTGTCCAAGAACGGGATCGGCGGCCGCACTGGCTGAATGGGCGGCAACAGGTCGGCAACGATCATCAGCCCTTCAACCATGCTGCACCTTCACTTCGGAGTTCACGTCCGGCAGCGGATCGCGGTGTGCCTCACGTCGCTGGGAGTCGTTGACGATGCCAGAAACCGTGCAGCAGCGCTCGCTTGCTGCTCCGGTGGCTGCGGCTGCTCTGTGGCTCGTTCGCCGGTGATCTTGAAGGTGTTCCAGGAGTCACCGGCGTACCTGCTGAGCGTGTCCTCCTGTTCAGGGTCCGCGGTGCGCGGCGGTCGGTCCCCCGGTTGGCTCGGTGGCTGTCGGACGGGTTCGGCGTTCCGTCGAAGGAGCCGGTCGAGCCAGGTTTGCGGGCGCGAGACCGGCGTTACTTCAGAGGTCACTGCTGTGGTGGGAGTTGTCTTCGGCGGAGACGCGGTTCCAACGGTCACGGCCGCTTCGATGTTGCTGCGGAGCTCCGCGACCGCGGCCTGCTGTTGTGGCGACTCGGGGTCGACGTAGAACGACTCGTACTCTCTGAACCCGTCCTCGGTCTCCGTGAAGCCAGACGTCCATCCGCTGCCGATGAGTTGATGTAGATCTTTGGTGAACAGCTCATCGCCAAGTACACCGTGAAGATCTCCGCGATGCTTTTCGACCAGATGGACACCGAACACTGGTTCGGGTTCTACCTCGGTGCCCTCGATCGCGGCGTCGGCGCGGCGGAAATACTCGGCAACGACTTCGGCGGCGACCTCCGCGCGGAGAGCATTCGACTCAGAGTCCGAGCCCCGCACTCCCAGGCTCAGCGCCTCGGCTTGGTCGACGAAGGTCAGATCGTCGTAGGTGTACCGCTCGGGACCGAACACCCGGTCACCGCGGTCGTCCACCACCCGGGCAGCTTCGTTGTTGCCGCTCATGATGCATCATCCGCACCCGGCGTGACCGTGGTCAGCGCGCGCAATCGTCGCTGCTCGGGAGCGGGCAGCTCGAGGAGCTCACCTATCCGCTTGGCGTTCTCGCCCAGCTTCGCGAGGGCATCGAGACGTTCCCCCATGTCGCGTTCGACAGCGGCGAGTTCTGCGGCGAGGGCGTCCCGCCGGTCGCCTGATTCAAAGAATCCCGCTGCGGCTTCCTCGATCGCGCGGTCGCGGGCTTCGCGTTCCGCGTCGATCCGCAGTCGCGCGGCTCTCGCCCGCTCCCGCGCAGTGATCTTGCTGCCAGTGGCCTTGATGGACATACTTCTACCCCGTTTCGAGCGACATCGATTTGTGAGTAGACCCTGCCTCATCCAGAATCTTGCACTTTCACCAGTCCAGACGAGCTGAATCCTGATGTGAGTGCGTCCCCAATATACTGAAGATCCGAAATAGACACACCTCTTGCACTAATAGTGTCTGGCACGTCCGGAGCGGCCGCAGGGAAGGAGCTGAGACGTCATGATGACTGTCCACGTGCTCCACGCCGGTGATGGGTACTCGTACCTCACACGCCAGGTGGCGGCCGGCGACCAGACCGTGCGTCGCGGCGAGGACCTCACCGACTACTACACCGCTGAGGGCAACCCTCCCGGGGTGTGGCTCGGTTCCGGGCTGGACGCGCTGGGTGTTGAGGGGCAGGTGTCCGAGGAGCAGATGCGTGCCCTGTTCGGTGAGGGACTCCACCCGAACGCAGAGGGCGTGATCGCTGAACTCATCGGCCAGGGGGCCACCCCGGAGCAAGCGGTGCAGGGCGCGCGGCTCGGCCGCCGGTTCATGGTCCCGCAGCAGGCGGACGACACCTGGAACCGGGACATCGCGGCAGCGTATGCCGACTTCAAGACCGCCCACGACCGGGCACCGGAGGTCGGTGTCGAGCGCGACCTCATCCGCTGGAACCTCGCGACGTCGCGCCTGCAGGCGGACCTTGGCCGGCCCGCGCAGGACGCGGAGATCTCCGGCTACCTCGCCAAGCGTGGCGCGTCGCCGCGTCAGCCGGTCGCCGGATACGACCTCGTGTTCACCCCGGTGAAGAGCGTGTCGGTGCTGTGGGCGCTCGGTGACCGGGACACCTCCCGCGAGGTGCGCCTCGCGCACGAGAGCGCCTGGAAGAAGACGATCAGCTGGCTCGAGCGCGAAGCCGCGCTCACTCGTGTCGGCGCCGCCGGCGTCGGCCAGGTCGACACGAACGGTCTCGTCGCGACCGCGTTCGAGCACCGCGACTCACGCACCGGCGACCCGAACCTGCACACCCACGTCGCCGTGTCGACGAAGGTGCAGGGCAAGGACGGGAAGTGGCGATCGCTCGACGGCCGTGTCCTCCACGCCCTCGGCGTCAGCGCATCGGAGCGCTACAACTCCCTCATCGAACAGGAGCTCCGCGAACGCCTCGGGGTCACGTTCGAGGACGAGACCCGGGGCCGGAACAAGCGGGCGGTGCGCGAGATCGTGGGTATCGACCGGAAGCTCCGCGACGCGTTCTCCACCCGCCGCGCCTCGATCGAGGAAGCCTACGAGCAGCTGCTCCAGGAGTACGTCTCCTCCCACGGGCACACCCCCGGACGCAGCGTCCAGCTCGCACTCGCGCAACGCGCGACGCTTGCCACCCGAGAGGCCAAGAGCGAAGCAAAGAGCCTCGACCAGCAGCGCACCGAGTGGCGTGCGCTGGCCGTCCAGTTGCTCGGAGAACGCCGCGTCGACCGGCTCGGCGAGAGGGTTCGACGCCCGGTCGAACAGGACGAGCAAGCCGCCGAGCTCGCGGCCAAGAGCGACGACGCTCTCGCCGTCGACGTCCTGACCCGGGTGGAGAACGACCGCTCAACATGGCGACGCTCACACGTCGAAGCCGAAGCGCTCCGCGTCGCACGGACCGTCGCGAACGTCCGCCCCGGCGTCGACGTCGAGCAGCTCGCCGACACCCTCACTCGAACCGTGCTCGAGCGCACCGTCCCGATCGCAGCCCCCGACGCGAACCCGGTCCCGGCAGCGCTGCAGCGCGCCGACGGGGCGTCGATCTACACGGTCCACGGCGCCAGGCTGCACACCTCCCCGAGGATCCTCGGCATCGAGGGCCGGCTGCTCGCGGCCGCGAAGCACCGTGCCGGATTCGCCGTCGACCCGGACAGCTTCACCCGCACCCTCGACGCCCAGAACGCACTCCGTGAGCACCCGCTCGACGCCTCCCAGGCGGAACTCGCCCGACAGTTCGCGTGCGGCGGCAGCCGCATCCAGGTCGGCATCGGGCCCGCCGGCACCGGTAAGACCACCGCGATGCGTGTGTTCGCGAGAGCCGTCGAAGCCGACGGCGGCCGAGTCCTCGCCCTCGCCCCGACCGCCGTCGCGTCGACCGTCCTCGCCGAAGAGATCGACGTCGAAGCCGAGACCGCCCACAAACTCGTCTGGGTCCACAAGCACGGCACCCACGAACAGCGGACGTCCGCGCAGTACCGGATCGACGAGCGCACCGTACTCCTCATCGACGAGGCAGGCATGGCCTCCACACCGCTGCTCGTAGACGTCCTCGACCTGGCCGAACAGTACGGCGCATCCATCCGCCTGCTGGGTGACCCGGCGCAGCTCGCCGCCGTCGAGGCCGGCGGGGCGCTGCGCCTCATCGAACGCACCGTCGGGGCGTCCTACCTCGACCAGGTGCACCGCTTCGTCTCCAAAGAAGAGGCCGCAGCCACACTGCTCGTGCGAGAGGGCCGCGCCGCCGGCCTCGACTTCTACCTCGACCAGGACCGCACCCGCGGCGGGCTTCGCCAGACCATGCTCGAGGAGATCTACGCAGCATGGGCCCTCGATCGCGCCGACGGGAAGCAAGCGATCATGGTCGCCGGCACCAACGACGAAGTGTCAGCGCTCAACGCCCGCGCCCGCGCAGACCTCATCGCCTCAAACACCGTCCGCCGCGGCGGCACGACCCTCCACGACGGCAACACCGCCGGCGTCGGCGACATCGTCGTCACCCGCCTGAACGACCGCAAGCTCCGCAGCAACCGCGGCCGCGACTTCGTCGCGAACGGCGACATGTGGACCGTCCTCCGCGTCGAACCCGGCGGGGCACTGAAGGTGAAGAGCCTCCGCCACGACGGAGTCCTGACGCTCCCCGCCGACTACGTCGGCAAGGACGTCGAACTCGGCTACGCCGCCACCATCAACCGCGTCCAGGGCATGACCGTCGACCGCTCACACATCCTCATCGACCCCGAAGCGAACACCCGAGAGCAGCTGTACGTCGCCGCAACCCGCGGCCGCGAATCGAACCGGATGTACGTCGTCGTCGAAGACGTCATCGAAGCCGACGGACACGCACCCGACCACGCACGCTCCTCCATCCTGCAGGGCCTGCACCGGGTCCTTGGGCGCCAGGGCGCCGAACTGTCCGCCCACGAGACCATCACCGAAACCCACGAACGGGCAGCGTCGCTCGCGACGCTGGTGCCGGCATACGAGGACGCCTCGGAGAGGGTCCTCGACCCCGGGCAACGGGACCGGCTCACCGCGATCATCAACACCGCTCTGCCTGCCGAGCTCGCCGACCGAATCCTCACGGATGAGGCCTGGGGGGCTCTCGCCGCACGGTTGGCCGCCCACGAGTCCCACGGCATCGACCTCGCCTCCGCGTTGCGCGGCGTCTCCGCCACGATTCCCCTCGACAGCGCTGAGCCCATCCGCTCCCCCGCGAAGGTGTTCCACCACCGGCTCGGCACACCCCCCTCGACCGCGTCGAACAGGCTGCCGTCCTGGATCACCCCGCCACCGGAACCGCAGGGACCGAACTCCCCCGTTCGCGACTGGCTGCGCACCCAGTCGACGCTCATCAGCGACCGCATCAACGCGCTCGTCACCACGGCCATCGAAGAACAGCCTGCGTGGATCCGCGAACTCCCCCCAGCGCCGCTCACCGGGCAGGGCCGCGCCGACTGGCGGCGCGACGTCGGCGCGATCGTCGCGTACCGCGACCTCACCGGTCACACCGACCCTGACGACCCCATCGGACCAACCCCGCAGCACCCCGACGACGCCTACGCGGCAGCCATGGAAGCGTTGGAACGGTTCCGGAAGACCGGCCGCCCGCAGCCTCGAGCTGCAGAACGCTTCGCCGGCATCCAACCGGGTGGCACACGGCCCAACCGCACCACGTCGTCACCTCGCACCCTTGGCGCTTCGGAACCGCGCCGGCGCCCAGACGATCCGCCGTCGGCAGAACCTCGACGCGGCCTCCACCTCTGAGCACCCCGGCGGTAGAATCAGACCGACCAGGGAGGTGACCGATGACAGACACAACCGCACCCAAGCGACTGACGTACCGCGACACTCGCCCCGTTGTCCTGCCCGGATCTCTCGACGAGCTCCAAGCGTCGCTGTCGTCGACGGTGACGCTGCCCACCCGTCTCAACTGGTCTCCGAAGCGCGAATTCAACCTCGCGGACCACTCGGACCTGGAGTCCCTGTACGTCAGCGTCATCCAGGAAGCGTCGACGCCAGCGGACTTCCGCGACTACCTCAACGTTGCTGTGCTGGAGCAGCTCTGGCCGACCCTCAACGTCGGTCCCTTCCTCGCGCGACGGTGGGCGGAGCGCTTCCCCGAGCTCCCGCCTCGATCTGACACCGCAGCGTGATCGACGGCGGCGATCGCGCCCTGCAGGAGCGCATCATCCGGGTAGCGCTGCCTGCGGCACAACAGTACGGATTCGCGATCGCCGGCGGCCATGTGCTCCGCCTCCACGGGGTCATCGACCGCATGAGCGAAGACGTGGACATGTTCACCAACAGCGTCTCAACGCAAGAGTTCGCCCTCGCACGCACCGCAGTGATCGACGCGCTCCAAGCCGACGATCTGACCGTCGAGATCGACGAGCGCCGCGGCCCCCAGTTCGCTCGCCTGTTCGTCAGTGACCATGAGCGGACGACGAAGCTCGAACTCGGCTACGACTGGCGAGGCTCAGAGGCCACAATGCTGCCTGTTGGACCGGTGCTCTCCCGTGAAGATTCCGTGGCGACGAAAGCCCTCGCTCTCTGGGGACGGACGGCCGCGAAAGACGCGATCGACGTCAACGCCTACCTCGCGTCTGGGGAGTTCACCCCAGATCAGATCCTCGACCTCGCCCATGAACATGACGCCGGGTTCCTCCCGACTGACTTCGCACGCTCGTTGCGACGCGTGGTCGCTCTCAATGACAGGGACTACGCGATCTACGGCGCCGACGTGCACGCGACGGGTGAGATCCGTGCGCGCCTGACGGCATGGGCGAGCGACATCGAAAATACCGCCACCCGTGCTCCTGCACCGTCGGCGGCACAACGATTCGCTCAGATCGTCGAAGTCGAGTCCGCACCCACAGCGCAGCAGAAGCCCGACGACAACCAGCGCAGGCTCGGACGCCCTCGACAGCAGTAGCCGTCCGCCACGAACCGAGGCTCAGGGAAGCAGGTCGCCTTCGCAGGCAACACTACGGGCAAAGATCCTCGCCCAGAAGGCAATGGGATTCCAGCCGCACGGCGATCAGACGAAGGGGTCCTGAGCGTCTAAGTGCGCGGCGACGTCCGCAAGTCTCTCCACCTGCTCTCGCGGAGGATCGTCCCGGCGTATGAAAGCAGCAACCACGTCTCTCATGTCGGCGACGGTCTGTCGATACCCGTCTTCGCCGAGCTCTTTCAGTTTCCAAGGGAAATCCTGCAGGTTGACGAGATTGCCGAGGGCATAGAGGCCGTCATGCACTGCCTTCCGCACCATCGGATCAGGGAGCAGCTGATAAGAGCTCCAGAGTTCCTCTTCGGCGGCGACCGCCTCCGGGGGAAGTGGGGGACGAGTCTGGCCGAGCATTATGCCCTTTGAGTGCAGCCACATGGTATTCAGGTGCTGGTAGATGACAGCCGTATGAGCTGCGCCTTCGGCTCGCCTAGCCTCGGTCAGTGCCTTCTCCTGCTCAGTCGCAGCTAGTGCCTGGTCACGTTTGAACCGCAGACGGTCGAGCACGACAGACGTTCCGATAGAGATCCCAGCGCCGACGAGCAGCACCGCTAACGACTTCGCGAGCTCAGCCCAATCCATAGCGACACCCTACCGATGAAGCGATTGGCTCAGCCTCGGCGGGAGGGCGGGCGTCAAGGCAGCCGGTACCGTCTGACGAACGGTTGCGGCACAAGTTGGTGCTGACCATACTTGTCCGCTTCGCCGAGAGACTGTATGTACCAGCCGCCGGCATCACCGATCACGGGGGCGACGATCGAACCGCCAGCGGCGACCACGTGTTCCTCGACGGCACCGACGGCGCCCGGGAAGTCGTATAGGACAGTGAGGACCGGCTGGTCCTGGGCGCCGAGGAAGGTCTCAGCTTGGCGATGAAAAACGTCATAGATCGCAACCCAGTTTTCGAGCGTCTCGACGCGATCTACAGGGAAAGTGGCAGATTCGCTGGGTCCGAGCGTCAGGAGATCGGAGAGCTTCTCAGCCCCGCGCGGCATGAACAGCCGAAGCTTCACTCGGCGTGGCCCATCGTTGGACACCGAGACCATCGCTCTCGATCCGATCTGAATGTCACGATCTCTTGGAAGCGTGAATTTCGTTCCAGGATCCAGCGTCCAAGTGGTTGTTCCCGAGCGCGCCTCAAGGTCGAACCTGAACGCACCACCCGGCTGCTGTTGTACGTCGACGAACAACCTGGGCATCTCCGCGTCAATTCGGGCGCGTCGTGCATCAGCGATGAGCTCGGTGTTCTGATCCTGTTCGCGCTGGGCTAGTTCGAGCGCATCTTGAGTCGCACGTACGCTCCGCCTCGTCATGATGGCTTGCCAAGTGATCACACCGACCGAGGCTAGGGATACGCCTCCGAGAACCCAGTCGAGGGCAGACGGCTGGCTCAGTATCGTTACGTCCATCCGGGATGTCCTCTCGAGACTTTGTGCTCAGCCTAGGGCCGCCAATGCCGCCGGCGCTGACCACTACGAGGGAGCGCCGCATGGCAGGACGCACCAGCACCCGCATGCTCCAGCTCAGCGACGCACCACCCGACTGGTGGTAGGTCACATCGGGATGATGAAGCGGTTCAGCTCACCATCAGGCTCGTCCGCGTAGCGCCACGACAGTGTGAGCTTCTCAACGCTCAACCCCATACGGTTGCTCATCACCCACGAGAGTGCATCCCCGTAGGCGTACATGCCGTCCTCTGGGCCGCTGAGCTGGATCAGGTTCTCCGCACCATCCGGGAGCACCTCGTACTCCTCAACATGGATCGTGCGTCCCGACGAGTTGACCAGCCTGTACAGGGAGCCGCTGACCCACTTCGGACCCGACCACACCGGCGGACGCATCTCGTCCTCCTTCAATACGTTCGCGCGCTCCTGAGCCTCGGCCTGCCGAACGAACGCCGCGGTGGCCACCGCCGCCAGACGCGCGCTCTCATCCCGAGCCGCACGCGCCTCACCCAACGCCGCCTCCGCATCGACGCGTGATCGATCGGCAGCACGCGCCTGGACAATCGCAGCAACAGCAGCGACCCCAGACACAACAAGCAAACCGAACGAGACGATCAACGCAGCAAGATCCATGAGCACACCATAGAGCCGGACCACGACACCCGGCCCCGCGATCAGAACGCCGCCGCCGACCCGCACTTTGACGGCCCATGCGGCGTAGCCGATTACTCTCAGTCGCCGTCGATCTGACGTCCTACGTTCTTGAAGTCATGACCCCAGACCTCGCCACGCGCACCTAGCACGCCTTGGATGCCGGCCATGGTCACCAGATCCCAGAAGTTCTGCAAGCTGCTCGCCAGACCTCCGTTCAAGGAGCGATAGAACTCGTCGCTCAGTGAAAAGTCGTCGAGCATTCTCCGACGTAGATCAGTCAGCTCGGCGTCGTGGTCGAGAGCTATCTGCTCGGCCGCATCCCAGAACGATGCCGGGCTGTCTTCCGGTTGAGGATTCTCTGCCAAGGCATCCAGGTAGTAGAAGCGACCCTCTTTCCCGTAGCGATTCAGGGCTGAGACCAAGGCAGGCCACACAGGGTCATCGTCGATCAACGACAACGCTTGGGTGACGTAAGGAGCGTGCGTCGCGCGGCCGATGTTGCTGTGGATCTCGGCGCGAAGAAGCGACTCCATCTTGACGAGGTCATGCCGGTACTCGTTCTTGAGAACGGCAGCGGGGAGCCACACGCGATTTGCCTCCACATACAGCAGGCCCAGCGCCAGCTTCAGCATTTTCTCGAAGCCGATCGAGAGCATCGTCATGATCGGGTCACGCGTCGTTTCAATGAACGCTGTCGTTCGTAGCGTGCGGATGCCGTACGCGACGAGATGCTTTGCCGAATCGGACTCCTGCAGGAGGTTGATCTCCTGGAGCTGAGACAAATCGTCGTCGTAGCGTCCTGTCATGCAGCCACCATGCCAGATCCGTGCGAGTTGCTCAGCTCGCAATCGCCGCCGGGCGCCGAGGTCCAACGACTGACCGCGACAGCAGCCGCCTCAAACCAAGAACGGGGCTCCGGCAAGCTGCATGTGATGCAGCTCGCCGGAGCCCCGTTCGCCGCCCTCGCCTGTTGGTGCGAAATGTGCAGCTAGTCGACGCGGGCCGTCAGCCCTCCGTATCGTCGGTCTCAGCATCGGGATGAAGCTGGACGTCCTCATCGCTGAAGCTAGTGAACGCCTCATCGTTCTCATGGGTGGAGAGCGCCACGGGGCCGTCCCATTCGCCCATCTCCGGGGTCTTTGACGGCAGGAGCTTCAGCGCCTTGATACGTGCGAACGTGGGCCACAGGCATCGTTCGTGCCATTCCACGAGATCGAACGATGGCGGGGTCTTCGCTCCTTGGTAAGCGGCATGGTGGGAGACCATCAGCGCCGTGAACAGCTCGACCAGCACTGGGTGCCGGTACCACTGCTCGACGATGCGGTAGTCCTCCCCCAGGTAGCGCAGATACCGGGCGTCCAACCATCCCACCCAGTCATACAGCTCGATCCAGAGCTGCTCGCGTCGTTCGCCGGTGAGTGTGCGCCACGTCCACGGTCCGTCGGGACGGGCACTGAGGAACTCGAGCAACTCGTGCAGGAGTTGCTCGTGCTCGTCGACGGCGTGGTTCGCGCGCTCGAGCGATGCCGCGAGCTCACCCAGCGTGGGCTCTGCTGGGGGAGTCTCTTCGGTCTCCTCTTCGATGTCTGTCATGCGCTGGCGTCGACTTTGTTTCGGAAGCCCTCTTCGCTGAGCACCCACTCCTGGGAGGCCTCATAGTCAGAGCTGTCCTTGCCCTCGAACCAGGCTTCGAGCTCGACGATCGCGGGCGGCAGCTCGCGGTAGAACAGCACGGCCTGCCCGACCGGGAGATGGTGGAGCTGGCTGATGGTGAGGTTGCTCTCCTTGTGCGTCGACGTCGACGTCGACGAGTGCTGGTCTCCGTAGGAGGTGCTGAACCGCTGCTCCTCGCGCTCACCCGCGAGCTCCGCGAGCTCGCGGAGGTGCGCGGTGTCCTTTGACCCGCCGAGCGCGAGGAACACGGCGGCGTTGTTGAGGATCGTGGCGGCACCGTCCCGGCCAAAGCGCTGCTCGAACTGCGCGCGGTTCTGCCCGACGCCCCACGTCTTGATGCCGAACCCGCGGCCCTCGCTCATCAGCGACGGCAGCCCCGGCAGCGGGCAGATGTTCGCTACCTCATCGAGGACGTTCACCAGCTCGGGTACGAGCTTGCCAGCCTCGGTCCTGGTCGCAGCGACTTTCGCGCTGTGCTGGATCGACTCGACCAACGCCGTGATGACCGGCGCCGCAAGCGGTGCCGAACCGGACTGCGACAGCAGGTAGATCGTGTCGGTCGAGCCGTGGAACGCATCCGGGTCGAACGAGACGCCTTCGCCCGGGCACACCGAATCGAGGATCGCTTCGATCGCGAACGCTTCGAGGATCCCCGAGAGCGTCTGCTCGGTCGACGACACAGTCTCGGTCGCCTCGCCCCGGCAGTACTTCATCAGATCGCGATGCCAGGAATGGATGGCATCCGGGTGCGAGCGCAGAATCGTGTACGGGGTGTCGTCGGAGAAGTCCTGCGTCCAGGCGAGCACATCTCTCATCGTGTACTGGTTCCCGTTCTGGTCACGGCCGACGGCGGCCGCGTGCAGCAAGCACCGGATGATGACCTGAGCGGCGGTGGCGAAGAACCCGGAGTTCTTCGAATCCCCGTCGAGCGGCCTGGCGGCGACGACCGCCTTCGCACGCTCCATCGCCACCTTGTCCGTCTCGCAGCCCGCGACGATGTTCCACCGGCACGGCGTCGGCCACCCGGAGACCCGCTCGGGATCGAACACCCAGATCGTCCCGAAGTTCCGGCGGAACCCGGCCGTGAGACGCAGAACCTCCGGCTTCGTGGACGTCTGTACCGCAGGCTTGGCCCCGATGCGCTTCATCAGCTTCACGACCACCCGGGTCGTCTTTCCCATGCCGGTTGGGGCGAGTACCACGCCGGTGTCCTCCGGGGTGTCGTAGATCGGCTTGCCCTGCAGCTTCGCGAACGGCAGCTCACCGGGCTCCGGCTTCGTCCTCCCCCGGAAATCGGCAATCGTCGCCAGACCATTGTCGTCACCAAGCCCGAACAAGCGGCGACCCAGCCACCGGGCACCCCAGCACGCTGCACCGATGCCGGCACCGATGACGGCGAACCAGAGCAGGAACAACCACAGCGGCCCGAGCACGACGCCGTCCTGCATGGGGCGCCCGAACGGCAGCCGGATCAGGACCCCAAGCGATCGTCCGAGCGCTGCCGGGCCGATGCCGGTGGCCGACAGTACCAGGGCGAAGTGGGCAGCGACGGCCGCGCCGATCCCCACGCACCACCACCAGAAGACCTCTCGGTCCTCTTCCTCCTGCGGTGTCAGAGGCGTTGTTGATGTCATGAGCGAAGTCCCTTCCTGGGTGGTCAGTAGTTGCGTCGGCACCAGTCGGCGGGGCACAGTTCGACGCCGAGAGCGGTGAAGAACGCCTCCGGGTCGATGTAGCTACCGGCGCCGGCCGCGGGCGTGATGCCCTCGAGGCGAGGGTCGGTGTTCCCGGTGATGTCCACGCGGAAGTCGAGGTGGCAGCCGGTGGACTGCCCTTCGGAGCCGATGACGCCGAGCTGCTGGCCGGCGGTCACCTGGTCCCCCACCTGCACGGTGGCCCCAGAGAGCGGCATGTGCAGGTAGGAGACGGTGTATCCGTCGGGGCTCTGCACGCTGGTCCAAGAGTTCTCGACCTTCGTCACCTGCCCGGCGGTCGATGACAGCACGGGGGCGCCGCAGGAGCCACCGGGGATATCGGCGAGGTCGACGGCTGCGTGGAACGAGTTCGTGCCGAGGCCGATGTCGCCGCGGTAGCCGTACTTCTCGGTCATGCTGTAGTTCGGGGCGAGCGGCAGCACGACGTCGCCGCCGGCAGCGCATGAGGCGCTGTTGCCGCCGGCGCCGCGGTGCGTCAGTGCCTCGACGACGGCTTGCGCGTCAGCCCAGAACGGCCGGTAGTGGAACGGGTCCTGGTTGATCTGCACCGTGTGCGCGGCGATCGTCGGCTCCATCGTCTGCCAACCCTCCACACCGAGCAGCCTGGTGAGGTACGCGTGCGCGGCGGTCTTCGGGTCCAGCCGCTGCGCGCGAGTGCCGTAGCTTTCGCCTTGCTGCAGCACCCCGATCGTGGAGTTGTCGACGGCGTCGCCGTGATCGAGGATCTGCAGCGACGACTCCCCCATCGCGGTCATGACCACGTTCTGCTGCGCGAGCAGTGGGACGCCCATCTCCGCAGCCTCATCAATGAGGATCGCTGCGATCAATAGCTGGTCCTTGTTCCACCGCCCGACCTGCTCCGGCATCGTCAGCCGGTCCGCGAACGCCGCGACCTCAGTGCCACCGGCCGTGGCGGTGCAGCTCTTGCCGGCACCACCGGCAAGGAGGACGGTGCAGCCGCCGAGCAGCAGCACCGGAACCAGCAGCACCGCCACAGCCGTTTTCACCCCCATCAGCGTTGCCCTTCAGGCGGAACTGCCCGGTCCACGCTCCACTCGACGGCGGTGCTCGCTCGGATCAACTCCACCCGGTACACGCCGGCGTCGGTTGGGACGTCGACGGCGGCGATGGTCTCGGTGGCTCCGGGCACGACGACGCCGTCACCGATCACCGCGGATGCAGGGATCGACGCCGGCTGGGAGTGTGCGTAGGCGGTGCGGGAGTAAGGGGTCAGCAGGTCAGAGATCCCTGCGAACCAGGCGGCCTGGTCCTTGTCGGTCTGGGTGAACGCGCGCATGAACAGTTCCGCCCGGGCGACAGCAGCCGCTTCATCGGCTGCCGATGCCGCCCGGTCGGGCGGTTCTGCTGGGTTGTCGTCGTGCCCGCGATCGTCCGGTGACGTCGTGTGGGGCGTCCACTCTCGGAGGTCGACCTGTGGGGTGCTCAGCGACGATGGCTGGTCTGTCGACGTCGTCGTGCTTGGTGCCGCCTGTGTGCAGCCGGCGAGTAGCAGCGCGAGTACTGCGGCGGGGATGATCGAGCGTCTCATGCGGCGCGCTTCTTCCCGAGCGTCAGTGCGCCGTCGGAGTCTGTCAGTTCCGTCTCCAGTGGCGATCGCACGTGCCGGACCCGCACTTCGGCCTGCCGTCCGACCTTCAGGAAGTGGTGGCCGTTGGGCAGCGTCATCAACGCTTCGGCGGCACCGGGCCGCAGTCCTGCGATCTGGGCGGCGAGCTGGGCGTCGTCGGCTTTGGCCTGTCGGAACAGGTGCAGCGTCTCGGCTTCCTTGATGAACGCGATCGCGGGATCGTCCACGGGGATGTCGGAGATGTGATGCAGGTTCGCGTATACCGACATGCCCAGAGCTCGGGCGAGCTTGGAGTTGGAGCGCAGCACCTGGCCCATCGGCCCGCCGACGAGGAACCAGCCCTCCTCGACGTCGAAGTTCGTGGTGAACTTCCCGGGGTTCTGCTTGATGGTGCCGAGCGTCCACGCGTTGATGAGCATCATCGCGATCGGGATCGACTGCCCGGCCTCGGGCAGGGCCGCGATGTCGAACACGGTCAGCTTGCGATCCAGCGACACGGCCTTACTGGTCTCACCGTCGAACAGGCCAGGCATCTCGTCGAACATGCGCTCGAGCAAGAACGCGACAGTCAGGCCGGCCTCATGCATCCGGTCCTTCGCGGACTCGCGCATCTGCCTGAACCAGTCGCCGTCGACGTCGCCGAGATAGCCGTGCACGTCAGCGATGACCTGAGTGCGCTCCTCTGCCTCAGCGTGCGCCATGGCGCGGCGCAGGGCTACCCGGAGGGCCTTCTTCTCCCACGCATCCAGCGGCACCTCATCGTTGAGGATCTGCGTCGTGGCCAGCAGCACACCGAGCATCCCGCCGCCCTTGTCGCCGCCCTGCAGGGCCGGGTCCAGCAGGTTCAGCCGGTACCCGGCGTCGCCGATGACCATCCGGATCGGGTCGATGCCGAACGCGTTCGCGACCGGGGTGTACTCTCCCTGGCCTTCCTGCAGCTTCTTGTCGATCACCACGCACCTGCGGCCTTGGAGCAGCAGTGGGCGCAGCACGTACACCGATTTGGTGAGACTGGACTTTCCGGCGCCGACGTCGCCGATCGTGCACACGTTTGGTGAGTCGACGATGCCTCGTCGGTAGGCGGTCAGCGCGTCGTGCGCGACCGCTGTCTTCGAGAGGGTGTCCTCGCCGATGAGGATGCCCTCGAAGTTCGTGGGTGCAGCGAGCACACCAGGGTTCAGGATCTCCGTCTGCCGAGTCGTCGACGGAGCACCCTTCACCGCCGGAGAGTAGAACCCCGCTTGCTGCAGGAGCCGGTTACGCTTCCGCACGTACCCGTTCTGCTCCACCGCCGGTTCGTCGGTTGTGTTCATAGCGCTTCCTTCGCTCCTGAACCGGTCAGCAGGGACCGGACTTTCATGTGTGAGGCCCGGCCCGCCGGGCGGATGCCGCGTCCGACCGGCCAGGTGCAGGCGTTCGCGGCCGCGGATTGGGTGTCCAGCCACCGCAGCTGCGTGATCCCGGCCTCAGCAGCTCCTGCCTCGACCGCATCGCAGGCGTCGATGAGACCGTCGGTGTCGCCGGCGGTCACGGTGATGTATCCGACCCAGTTGGACCCGTGGAACCCCGTGCCCGGCTTCAGGTCCTGCCAACGACGCAGCGCCGCGTTCTTCCCCACGTCGATCGTCGCGTCCGTGAGGGACCCCTCCCCGGCACGCTCGTTCGAGTCCGCGGTGTCGGTGACGATGTCTGACTCCGCGAAATGGCGGGCGTCCTCCTGCGGCACAATCTCCTGATGGAACGCGATCGACCGCACTACTTGGGTCGGCATCGACGTCAACAGCGGTGCCAGCCACAGGCTGTTGCGTTCGGTGGTCTCCACGTCGCCGGCGGCGATGCGCGCTGTTCGGGACAGTGAGCTCGTCACGCCTCCGTCGGGGCCCTCGCTGGCGCCGGCGTAGGTTGTGAACGACCACGAGTCCTCACTGGGCAGGAAGCCCCCCATTGGCGACAGGTCCGCGACCTTGTCGGCTGCGAACCCCGGGTGCTGCATGTGACGGATCATCGCGGCCGTCTGCCGCGCGGTGAGGACCGAGACGTTCTGGAATCCCGCGGCCCGTGCGCGCGCGAACAGGTTGCGGATCTCATCGTCCATCAGCCGTATCCATCCGGCTTGGCCTTCCGCGCGGCGCTTCGCTTTCCCGAGGAACTGCGGCGTCAACGGCCACGACACCGTGATCAGGTTCCGCTGCTCGAGCTGCCCGCGTTGCAGCTCGCTGATGACCTGACGGTAGGACTGCGCAAGGACCCGTGGGACGTCCTCGTCGATGTGGTCGCGCACCCACGCCTGGTGTTCGGTTGAGTCCATCGGCATCACCCGGGCGATGGACTGTACGCGCGTGGCCAGGCCGAGCGTTGAACCGAGCGACCCCAGCAACGCGCCGAACCCGGCGGCGCTGGCGTCGAAGTAGCTCTGCGACTCGATGCCCGAGACCTGACCCGACGTCGCGAACGTGACAGCCAGATACTCCTCAGCGCCGGGCTCGCGATGCCACTGAATGCCAGCCGTGCGCTGCGTGTCCCGCAACCAGTCCATACCCTCGACGCCGGATGGCACAGCACGCATCCCGCGAATCTCCCGCCACGCGTCACGTTTCGCTTTCCGGCCCTTCGCAGCCAGGGCGGTCTCTGCGAGCAGCTCCCATTGCTCCTGGTCGTAGGGCACGAAGACGTTCAGCCCGGACCGGTGATCGTGCCAATACCGATACCGGGCGAGCTGGCGTGAGACGAGCGTGCCGTTGGCGGTGTCGATCGTCAGCACGAACGCCAACGGGATCCCGAGCAGCAGCGCGAGGACACCCGGGACGACGAGGTTGATCA
>Ga0308160_10002078_pt1 | contig 25374 bp, 32 predicted proteins | sample PhyFR1_FD_201036 | JGI IMG/M metagenome (GOLD analysis project Ga0308160, IMG submission 201036) | Phyllosphere microbial communities from UC Gill Tract Community Farm, Albany, California, United States - DLSLF.R1 | ecosystem: Host-associated > Plants > Phyllosphere > Unclassified | place: USA... | reverse complement strand
AGTTTCCAACTTATGAGCTTCGGAATGACGGCACATTCCCTTACATTTCGAGAGCTTTGCCGTCAGCGCTAATTTCTCCTTGTACGTCCCAAGGAGTAACCTTTTGAGCTGCGGGCTTAGCTGATTCTTCCGCAATCTGGGTGGGGACCGGAGCAGAAGCCTTGGAGGGAGCCGCGACAGCAGATTTTACACTAAAGAAAGGAATGTGAGTCACGAACAAGCCCTTTGACACTTGGGCAGTATCTGCGACGGACACTCACGCAGAGGAGGTAGCGCTGTTCTCGTTGACGCTGCTCAAGCTTGGTTGGCTCTTTCGGTGCTCGCGCGCAAAGCTAGCCGAACTGTCCACGATTGGGCTAGTGATACCGACAACGCTGCCTCTTCTGACGGCCTCGGGGATCTCATACTCGGCATCCAGCTTGACATTGTCCCAATCGGCAGCATCGACTCCGCCCTTGGTTTCGCCAGCACCTCCAAAGATCCTCTCCGGCTGGGGGAAATCCATTCCAGCCCATTTAGCGGATAACTGATCCGAATCCTCGCCCCTCCGACCATCGACCGCCTGGATCCTCTCGGGTTGAGGGAAATCCATGTTGGCAAGCCTCGCGGAAAGTTGTTCGGAGACAGATTCTCGTCTCCTGCTCGCGACTGACTCGCCGATACGCTCAGGGTCAGGCAACCTCATCTTGGCCAATTCCTTCATGACATCGTCAGCGTTGGATTGCTTGCGGACGTGCCTGTTTCCTTCTTTGGTGGGAGTAGCGGCAGCGGCTTCAGTCTGACTAGACTGGGAGGGAAATGAGAAACCACTAGGTTCCGGGAGGTCGAGCTGAGAGAACTGGGTAGCGATTTTGTTAGGGGTGAGCTGCCCCGAGGCGAACTCAGGAGGAAACAAGGATTCAGACATCTTGAAAGAACCGGATTTCAAAAGATTCCACAAGTGGGCCAAGTATTGATGTCGCGGCGGTAGGGGACAGTATAAGAGAGTTGGTCTAAGAAATACAGGGATGGCTGTTATGAGTTAGCTAGCTACCCTAGCATCCGCCTCCGAGTCGCTCCGAGTCGCTGCACTATGGTTGGCAGAAGCTTACGGCACGGTTTCGCGTTCGCGAAGCGCGGAATCAAAGCGCGACAAGTCCCCTTATCTGATGGGAACCTCGTGTTTCGCATGCTTCGGTACTCTTGTTTTGCATGTGCAGACATTGTGTTGCTCCAGCACCAATCAGATTTGCAGGCAGATTTTTAGGTACTGAACAACTAGGCCTTCATCATACATGGCACTCTGGTCTCGCTTGAGCAATTGTGTCGTCATTCATCGAACAATAGCCTTCGCCAATTTGCAAGAAATACCGTAGGTATCGGACATCAGCAATATCATCAACGTGACCTGGCCTTCCCGTCGAGTCATTTAATACGACATCGTAGTGGCCTGGAGACATCAGATAATTCAAATCTCCGAGTGGAATTAATAGTGTAAGCCACTTATCGATTGCTAAGCGTAGGCGCAGACAGCAATGCCCATGTCGAGCTGCACAGTTGGCCGACCTCCATTGCAATGTCTAATGCTCTGATAGAAGGAAGCGGCATGTGTCTACTGGAGATACCTGGGTATATCTCCCAGCCTCGATTCTCATCATGTCTGACTTTCCAGCAGCTTAGAAAATGAAGAAAAAGATTTGACGAGGCCATGAACCTCAAAAAGAATTACAATAGCCCGGAATCGAACCGAGTGCTAGCCGATGGCAACGGCTAATGTTACCACTACACCACTATTGTGATGTTGTTATGTTCCCGGATTGTGTTAAATGTTTATATACAAAAAAAGAACCCGGCTCAAGTAGGGGACAGTAACGCTCACACAAGTGAAAAACATGATGCGGAAGTGTTGTCAGGCTCTGATACAAACCATGCATGTCCGTGAAAATTTGTTTTTTCACTACAACTACTAGTTTGTACAATCAATATCGCTGAGTCTTCCTATCGGCCCGTCTTGCGTAAGACCTCTTCCACCTCCCGCTGGGCCAGCCCATTGGGAGCTGTCCGCCGCAGCTCTCTGTGAGACATGGGAAAAGAAGTAAGCTGGGTCAGTCTGTTCCCTCGGAGGTGTTGATATGACTCCAACGAACTGGAGTCTAGCTTTATCGCCCCGCTCTTTACACTGAGAAGAGATCGACCAAGACACCAAAATTAGTGGCCATACCATGCCGTCTCTCATGCAAGTTGAGTAACTAAGCATACCTCATTCGCGGCTCCACCCCAGTCGTCACATTGCAAGTATAGATCTACTCGCCGTTTTGCATCGGTTTTCGCTACAAAAGTGGCCGCCCTTGCCGCCTCGCCTTTGTCGAGTAGTTGAAGCTGAGACGATTGCACTGCATGTGAGCCATAGAAATCAAATAGAACGAGAAGGCAGACTTACAACAAATGGCTCGTAGCCGATCGGGCTTTTCTTGCTTTTGGCGAATGCGTCCAATCCTTCCCAGTCTTTATTCTCGATGAGAACCTTGAGTTTTACCCACCACCATCTTTACCAGATAAATTCAGCCCTGCGAAATCGATGATGCCCTAAGGATAAACTCGGGGCAACTCACCTCTTGTCCGTGATTTTCCAGTCACTGCGAAGTTTCTCCGCTCGTTTGCCGAGTCCAATCCTTAAAAGTTCCGCCAGCGTATCGTTTAAAGTCAAGCCGACCAACTTGTATCTATTTTCGAGATCGCGCTCCATAGCCTGTTGCTGGGCTAGCAGTTTCTGCGCTTCGTCCGCGAGCTACAGATAGGGATGCGGATGAGTACCGGCATGCGTTTTTGAGGCAGGTCTATCGTCCTGCTTACCTTTGATTCGAACGATCTCGACTTGTCTTCCGACAGATACTTTACTGCCGCGTTCAGGCTAACAAGCCTCTCATTGACGTCCTGCGCGCAAGTCCGGTCAGTATCGAAAAAAAACTGGTGGATAGTTTCCTGCTGACCTCTTTCGCCCAACCCTCCTCTAGCTCCAACAAAGCGCTGTCGAGACGGCGGTCATCTTGGTAGTAAAGGTCACGCAGCAGGTCCCGATCGTTTTCCTTGGCGTACACCTGTAGCAATCCTACAGCGGGAGCTAGCTGCGGCGATCCATCGTCGACCAAGGCGAAGAAGTCTCCAGGCGTCAACCGCGCCCGGAGATTAAGAAGGACATGGAAGACTAGATCCGGATTGTTTGATTTCACCGCCTTCGCCAGTGCCAATCGATCCTCTTTCATAGCAAGGAGAAGCGGAACCTGCTCTGCCGCCTGTTTCTCGTGTTCGAGCAGCTGAAAATGCAACAACGGTTTCAGTGCTACCATCCAAGTCCTGTCCGCCCGCTTTTACTTTACCTTTGTAGCTAGCCTAGTCCGGCCGACTTGCCAGGCCCTCTTAGCTATATCAGCATAACTGACAGCCATGCCTTCCTTTTCGAACTTCGTAACGATGACACGCCTCAGCTCGTCATCTTGGCTGCCTGTGCTTTCGCCGCCGATTGATTGGGCAGCCGCGATTTTTGCGCAAGCCCAGTGCTTAAGCACCGGATCTGATCGGATCTGCAGGAAAGACGATATACGAAGAGCCAGGAGGTGCATGTTACGGGCAGTCAGCCGGGACACCAGCCGCTCTGGTGGCGCGGCCGTATATCTATCCATCTTGCCGAATCAGTCAAATGACTCGCAAGGAAACAACTATATTGATCTCACTGTTGATAAGTTAGCGGAATGCCCACATCATGATGCCGGACGGCGTTGAGAACCCTTAACGATTGACCCATATTCACCAGATCAGTAGGATTGTACAGATCTAGAAATGCTCGCCCAAATGTGGCAGTCTGTCGGACTCTATCAGCTGTCGTCACAGAACGCTGTCGGATGATCCGACTGACCTTGAGAAGTTTCTTCTGCCATATAGGATCAGTCTCTAATCCTGCTGCCTCCACGCAGGTATCAACGGCATCTGCCAGATCGGTCTTGATGCTTCGCACGGCTTCATCTGCCTTAGGAGATCTCCGGTCGAACTGCTCCATTGCGTCGTATAGTATCGCTGCAGGACTGCTGGATCCCGGCTGAAACACGGACAAAGTTGGACCTGCAGTAGCAACTGTTATTGACAGGACAGGTTTATCGCTATGTCGGACCTCACGCACTCGGAACTTTTTGCACGAAGTCGGACACCGTTGTGCTGATCACTCGAAGACCGTCTGTCTCCCCTACCAAGGTGGTTCCTGGTGAGTAGTGGTAGCTGGCAAGGGTCCCGTTCGTCTCAATAAGTCATGTCTACCAGCATCGCGTCTTGAACTCACATCAGTCCACCTCCGTCTGGTCCGACCACAATCACCCTGCCGTCGATCCAGCCTAATACTACAGCGTGATCTCCACACCACTGTATCGTCTCAGGTGGGGTACCATCTTCATTCCCCTCTATTTCTGCAATGGCGACCTCTGACAGGTTTCTACTGAAATCAGACGATACGACCCAGAGAGACAGGCCAGCCGTGATAAAAGCCAGGAATTTCCCGTTGGGCGACATGCGAAATTGGGTGAAAGGGCCCCTTGACAAGTGCTAAGGTGCAAGCTCAGCTCGGGTCAGCCGTTGTGATCTGAAATTGTGACATAGCATGAGACATAGAGTCTCACCTGATCAACCACATCCATCTCATCAACGGACAAGACAGTGTCACGAACGGATACGAGGACCTCCACGTGCCGCGACAACGATTGCTCAGGTGGTATCAACAGCCAAGACCTCGGGGCCTCTTGTAGACCTGTGTAACATAGCAAACCGGTCGTGAGCGAATTTACGGAGATTTGGTACAGTGACACATACTGGAAGCCGCCAACGAGCTAGGTCTACCTCCCTCCCAGCCTTTGACCTGGACGAAACTGAGGTCTCCTAGCAATGCTACGAATCCCGCATCGTGGATCTGCGCACTGATGACGCCCAAACTGTCTATTTCGCTTCCTAGTGAATACTGTCGATAGTCCCCGACTAGATCGTAGATACGATATACACCGCTTTCCGCCAGTACGAGAAGATTCTCGTCCGCAGTCCAGCCGAAGAAGATTGGCGAAGGAAGGTCCCACTGTAAATCAACAACGGTTAAGATCCCGATCTTCCGATTGCGACTGCTTGGTCTTTTCATCTTACCATCAGTATAGCAATTGGCTGGCCTGCAGCAGTATACACATTGATCTTGGGCTTCCCTGAGACGTGCCTTCCCGCTAGAACCATCTTGTTCTCGTCTCTAATTAGAGCTGGAAGTAGAGATTCGTCAACATTTCTGCGCTGGCTGTAATCGCCTTTCCGGTACTCACCGATCGGACCGCCATATGGGGCTGCGGCCACTCGGAAGTCAGAAAGATCTGCTATATCCCATGCCATGGAATAGCATTCCTCCTTCCGGTAGAACACATTCTCGAGCGTATCCCAGCTGTGTAAGCGAGTTCAGCTTTGCGATTCTATAGTTCCGCCATGACACTTGGGAAAGACGTACTTCGCAGTGGGGGAGCTCATCGCTTCCGCTCAGTCTCTCTCGGGAGACTAATTCTACAGTCCAGGATCGCAATGTTACGTTTACGATGATCTAGATGTTGTAAGCCTAAGTCTTTCTTGTACTATCGAAGCCGATGCAGTCTCGAAATCCTCGTCATGCTCGAACTGATGAAGCTCCGGATGTAAACGGTACATTTGCCTCCGAGATCCGGAGTCTGATCGCCCTGACGGAATGCCGTTGCTAGGAAATGCTATTCCACATGATCTTGATCAGATTGAGGTTCTTTCTGTCATTGCTGTTCGTTAGAAAGTTGATAGCTTTCGAGAGTCCTTGCGATCAGAGTATTTACATTCTTACTAGGCCGCAGAATCATGGCAAGCCGAGTTCCCGCATCGACCAAGCCACTGTCGGCAGAAGAAAAGCCTGTACCACCTTCGAAGGAATTGGCTCAACCAGCTGACTATAAGAAAGTACTGAAGGTAGGAAGGATTGCTCTGAGCTGATCACAATAACCTTGGCACTAGCAACTGAAACTCGACGGTTGTCTTATGATCACAGAATCGAGGCCCCTCCAAAATGGAAGATCCTTGTCAGGCGGCTGCCCGTGCCTCGCAAGAATGTATGGACCGAGCGAACTACAATCGGGACGAGGTGAGTACCAATATGATGACGCATCCTGAGGCTTTAAGCTAAGCCGAATTCGATAGTGCTTGAGCTTTTTTCAGGCATATCGAGATTGTAAAGGGAAATGGGTAAGACGGAGTGCTATATATGTGTGGCGACTTGACTACCTATGGCTGTTGACTTGCCTGGGTTCCATTTACTAGCTGAGTCAGAGACGGGAAGACCGAAGAGCAGGAAGATACTAGCTTGATCACTCGGACCGGGGTCGGCTTCCCGGGGGTTTTAAACGGCATCGGGTATCATATGGGATCATTAGGGAGGCGGCATCAAGGTCGTGTAATTGTACAATCCAAACGATAATCTTCACCAGGAAGATCAGTCATAGCGTAATTAGAAATCAAAACCACTCAGACCATCCTTTCCGTTCTGGAATCACGATCAGATGACACAGTCAGGACCTGGTAATCGCTGGAGGGTTGTCGCGAATCTTTCCGCCTCAGGAGACGATCAAATCGTGACCCTCTTCTAGTATCGACCACGGTCTTAGCCGTGTCTGCAAAGAAATTCCGAGTATCGAGGGCAAGCTCATGAAGCCCGAGCATGAGACCTCCCTCTTCCACGGACTGTCCGGGCATGACAGAAGATGCGGGTCGCCTCCACCACTGGTGAGGTCAAGAAGCGGTCAGACTCGGCGACATCAATCAGGAAAGGAAAGGTTACTCACCCTCAGCATCAACGAAGACCCAACGACTGATACGCTTGAGCAAGCCATCGCGAAGGCAGCCATCATGGGATGGAGATGCAAGCCCCAAGGTAAGAACAGGCCCATCGCAAGTGGAATCATGAGCAGATTGTAGCAACACGCCCAGAGTAGATTGGTACGGATTTTGGCGAAGATCGTTCGTCCAAGGTCGAGAGCTGCGACTACGTCGAGTAAATCCGAACGCATTAGGACGATGTCGGCAGCCTCGATAGCGACAGAAGTTCCAGAAGAGAGCGCGATGCCTAACGAGGCAGCAACCAAGGCAGGAGAGTCATTGATTCCATCCCCGACCATGGCAACACCTCCTTTGTCCGTCTTCATCAACTCGGTGATGATCCTTCCCTTTCCTTTAGGGCTGACTCCAGCGTAGACTTCGTCTTCCGTTAAGCCTAACTCTCTGGCCATCGCCAATGCTGTAGGCTTGGCGTCCCCAGTGAGCATGGTGACCTTGACCCCCATCTCTTTGAGGGATCGGATGGCCCGGACTGAAGAAGGTTTCACGGAGTCGGTCAAGGAGATGGCCATGACAGGCACACCGGCCTCGCGTACGCTCCGATTTGCCATCTCAACGGGCAGAAGAGAAACGAAAACCACGGTTCGAGCTCGTTCCATTTGCTGCTGCTCAAAGTGATTGAGTTGTGCTGGGAGATTCGAGTCGTCTTTCTCATCTTCCTCTCTCCCTGAAATGTAATCCTTTTTTCCAATTCTGATTCTTCCCTCGCCTCTGCCATTCGCAAGTTTGATCACAGCCTCCAGACCTTGGCCAGTCCCGCTGACGAATTCGACCACTTCGCCATCAGGAGCAGGCAGCCCAGCTCCCAGTAGGGCGTCTCGCCCGTACATTGCAATAGCGAGAGCAAGAGGATGTTCCGACCGCGCTTCCGCTAATGCCAGCAGCGCAAGCACGACATATCGCTGAGTATGCGAATCGGCCGTAGTGTGTGAAAGTGTAGCCATCGTGTCCAGCTCATCGGCGCTTTGTACACTGTTGATTCCCTGCGCATTGAGAGAGAGCTGGTTCGAAGGCAGCCAGGAAACCGAGACTACCTTCAGAACGCCTTCCGTGATGGTACCGGTCTTGTCCAGAACGACTCGTCTGATATCCTTGCACGCTTCCAAAGCTTCCCCGCCTTTTATCAGGATACCATTTTGAGCCCCGACTCCGGTACCCACCATAATGGCGGTAGGAGTACTCAGACCCAAAGCACAGGGGCAAGCGACTACGATGACGGAGATGCACAGTTTGAGGCATACTGATAACTTCGTGGCGCCAGGGGTGGTGAAGATGTCGGGTAAATTGTCGCTCTTGGAGCTATGCGAGACGATCATCCAGATAAAGAAGGTAAGGAAAGACAGTACTATGATCACCGGGACAAAGATCCCAGCTGCTCGATCCGCAAAGTCTTGAATGGGTGCCTTGCTGGTTTGTGCGTCCTCCACTAATTTGACGATTTGGGACAACGCTGTGTCACGGCCAGCCCGAGTCACGATCATGTTGACAGTTCCCAATCCATTGACGGTACCGCCGATGACTGGAGACCCAAGCTTCTTCATGATAGGGATAGCTTCGCCTGTAACCATACTTTCGTCAACCGAGGTCGAGCCCGACACCACTTCTCCGTCTGCGGGTATTTTCTCGCCAGGAATCAGAAGGACCACATCACCAACTTGCAAAAGCTCTGTGGGGATTTTCCTTGTTGCGCCGCCCGCTTCGCCAGCACGTCCGCTCTCTGGGTCGACGTAGATGGTCGCAGAAGATGGAGTCAATGACATGAGATCTGTCAACGCCACCGAGGTCTTCCCCTTGGCCATATTCTCGATATAGCGTCCCATAGAGACGAAACAGACCATCATTGTGCAGGTGTCAAAGAATACCTGTGGCCGGTAAGAATCGTCCGAGTTGAACATAGCAGCGAACATCGCAAAGATGGAGTAGGCAAAGGCGGCTGAGGTTCCCGTCACGACCAAGACATCCATCGTGGCAGAACCATGTTTGAGACTCTTCCAAGCATTCCGGTAGAATCGACGAGCCAAGCCGAATTGGACTGGCAGAGTTAAAAGAAGCGCCACGACATCTCCAAGGTAGATGCCCCTCACTAGCTTCGTCATCGTCCATCCCATCAGCCAATGAGGCAGCCACATGACCATCATGCTGATGACGAACACAGGAACGGCGAAGAGCACGCTCCACCAGAAAGTTCGCCTCCAGATGGAAATTTCGTGCCATTTCTGCAAGGAAGCCAATTGTGCATCGTCGGATGATGAGTTTGATGGAAGCACGGTCAAAGTAGGGTAAGTCTCAGCGAGCGAGTCGACGATGACTCGAAGGGTAATGAGAGTCGGGGAGTGCACGAGCGAGATATTTTCGTAAGGAAGGAGAAAGCCGACAGTCTCCACTCCAGGAAGCGCTGAGATGAAGGCAGATATATCTTTCGCTTCGTTCTCGTTCTTCAATCTGGATAGCCAGGCAGAAGGTGAGCTCGTCTAGGATGGCGTGTCCCCGTGCTGATCTCGTATACACTTACCCGTATACCCTGAGCTCTACATTTTGACTTCGGCCTCTTTCGACCACCTCGGCGTCGAATCCGCAGTCCTCGATCTCTTCGGCGACACGAGCAGAATCCCAGCGAGTTCCATCTTCCGCTACGAAGCCCTCGTCGTATTCCACCACTCCGCGTTCAGCTAGCAAGGCGACTTGAACGGAGATGATCCCTGGTTGGTTCTTCAGCATGGACTCAATGGAGGCGACACATGCCCCGCACTAGCGTCGTCCAGATCATTACATCAGCTCATCAAGACGCTGCCGAGATCATCCAGCAGAACTCACAGTCATGCCGCCGATACGTAATTCCACTTTGCGAACTCGTTTCCCTTCTTTGTAAACAACCTCCTCGTCGTCGCCTCCGGTCTCTTCCTTTGCTTGCATCAACCCTTCCAAGTCTTCGAAGACTGAGCCATCATCATCGTACCGGTCTGCACCTCGGTTCTTGTGTTGAGGATCAGAACCGAGTCGAGGAGTTCCATTGAGCAGAGGCGAACTGATTGACTGAAAGGCGCTTTGCATCGAGCGTATTGCTGCGTCCATATTGACCAAATTTCTCTGTGCGAGTACAAAGGTGGATCTTCCAGCAGGTCTCAAGGGATCTGGTGATTGGAGATGGGCCGTACGAGGATCGTCTTAGCTATCGGAGCCGTGAATGATTTTCGCAAGAGGGTGAAGGTCGATATCTGATAAAAGTCGAGATGGGTACAGTCCGGCTGTACCTCTCAAAATAGCACCGAGATGTGGGGGTCAAATGATAAATAAGCTCCACCCGAAGAGGCAGCGCAGTGTGGGGTCAAACTTGGTCGCCCAGCGAGCAGTAGGTAAACAGATGTGTAGAACACAGGATAATGCTTTGAGGCGACGGGACGTACGTTTGGAGACCTTGAGGGGAAACTAAAAGAAAGGAGATCGATAACATTTGATGGAATGATGGCAACGGGCAAATCGCAAAGGCCTTGGAAACGCGCGCATCAAAGGGGCGGGATGACATGGACAGAAGGAATGGATCACGAGATCTCGATTGAGACACGAAAAACTCAAAAAGATATACAATAGCCCGGAATCGAACCGAGTGCTAGCCGATGGCAACGGCTAATGTTACCACTACACCACTATTGTTGGTTGTTGAAGACTTTGATTGTAATGCAATACAATCTGTTTTTGATTAATATGGCATGAAAGCAATACCGAATATTCCTCACTGCGTTATTCGACTATGGCCTTCCGATGCCTGCTCTCTCGATGTTCAACAAAATAACCATCTTATGGCTCTCATTGGACTCGTTCATGTCGACAACTCCTGCCTATAGGTCTACTAGAATCGATGATGGTGCGCGCGTCAATCATTACATGAACTCCGGAGGTCTATTAAGTACCAATCCAACAAGAGCTGTTCATGAGCCCGATGAACTTGACTCCGCTTTCGTCTTAGGGGGCTCCGCTCGGCTAAGCTCCTTTAGCCCGATGTCTGCCTTCAAATCAGCGTGAATCTCAACCATGTTTAACTGCAATGGTATTCGCTGAGTATCATGTGCAGCGAGCCGTGCACGAGCGTCCAGAACCAAATATTCGACTCACTCTCTTAAGCAAGAACGACGAGAAGAAACAAGCGCAAGCTGTGTAGGTAGCGTTCTCAGTATGGTATGAGCAGGTAAAGGGGTTCCGCACTCAACTCACCTAGTGCCACGCAAACGATCCAGACTTTATTGAGCGCTTCGTTGTACAACAGTCTTACTGGTGCCTAGGATTGTAGGGTGTCAGGTCAGTATCCTCGATCTCTTTTTCAGCCCGCCCGTGGGTGGCGATACCTACCTGCATCTCGCTCGGTAGTGCTTGAATGGCCCCAGGGCTACTGAGAATGGATCCGATGGCGTTCTCGCTGAGATAGCCGGTCCGTTCCAGGGCAAGTTTTAACTTTGATTGCGCAAATCTGTCAGTTGTGGGTCTGCCTGCCCGAGTTTTCCTTCTTATATACCTTGTTCTCGAAGATATTTGTCGCCACCGTAATTGCGATGATTCGCCCCACAAATCCAAACCAATTCTGAAGCGTAGTCGCATGCGGTTCCATGGCTGGACGCGTGACGTAGTCTGCTTGAACGATAACGATCATGACGTTCAGGATCGCTCCCAGTCCCACGCCGACGAGGATCTGGTATCCGATGATCTTGGCAGTGCTTGTATTTGGCGAAAACGTGTAGAACAGTCCACAGCCGATAGCAACGAGAGCGCCGCCAAAAGGAATGCTCGGCCACATGTGTCCCTTGCGCTCCACTATCTTCGAAACGACCACGATGGTAGGACACATAGCCAATTGTAAGGCGAGAAGGAGCTGTTGTCGGATGAAAGGCAACTTTTAGGTTCAAGCCGCGACGCCAAGATCTCCTCGCGCAACTCACGACGCCTCCTTTCGTGGCTGTTTTGCTGTATATCAGTGAGGGATGGGGTGTGGGTGAGCAACCGCTAAGGTATTGTACGGGCCGCACGGACGGACCCTTTAATGGCTTGAAAGTAAATGGACAGGTAGTACAGAGCGATAACAATGACGCCATATCCTGCAAGCGAACACGTTAACTGCGCTGGAACGAGACGTAACTGGTCGCGCACTCACCGAAAAGTGCGACAAGCAGGCCACCCCTAAATAATGCGTGCAGCTTCGTGAAAACCTCTCGGGAGAATTCAGCACCTCAGGTACTTACCATAGATGTCTGGACCGAAGCAACGAGATGGGTAGCATGGCTCGGGACTTCATCCAGATCGACCAACCAATGAAAGACACCAGTAGAACTGGTGCGAGGATCAGAGGCTGAATCACGGCCATTCAGCTGGGTACGACATGTCATGGCTGGATCTATTCGCTTACTATCAGGACCGCAGTACTGTTCCATTCCTTCGTGACGCCTCCCCATTGTAGTGATATACCGAGACATGTTACCCAGCCAACGCAAAGCAGAGCACCGACCCAATCCATCCTGAGAGCTCGCCTCCAAGCAGGCCTGGGATCTAGCTTTCCATCGAACGGGAGCATAGTCTTGCCTTTCGGCAGAGTCCAAGCTAGAACGGGCAGGAAAGCGCCTGTAATGTTCTAGTCAGTCCCTAATCTGATCGTCAATTAGGTTAGTGGCCCTACCTCCGATTGGAAGCGAGATGTAAAAGCACCTAAAGCGAAGGACCGAGTCAGCTCATTCTGATGCCCGCTGGCCGTCAAGATTGATCGACTCACCATCTCCATCCATGCCTTCCCATATCAGTAAAAGCGCCTGGGAATCGGAGCTGATGAAAATCATGCAACGCCAGAAAGGGATTCTCCTGATAGTCGCTTACCTCCCAAAACTGGTCCCCCTACCGAAGCCACCAGGAAGACCATTCCGAATAGTCCAAACAAAGCGGGTCGCTTAACCAAGGGAATCATTTCTCCAGCAAGGATGAAAGTTGCGGCCCACAATCCGGCACCTGGGATCCAGTAATATGAGTTTAAAACGTAAAGCTTCTGTGCGATCGAGCTTACCGCCAAGTCCAGCTACCGCTCGACCAACGATGAGCATCTAGAGTACAGGCAGCATGTCGATCAGTTGGTCCGGCGAAGAATGGGGGGTCGAGGCTGATACACACGTTCATGCTGCTAGCAGCTCCCTGATCTTATGGTTAGCGTAGAATCCTCACCTCATGACAAATTTTTGACTCACGCAGATGGCGCATCCACCGAGGAAGATCACACAGCATACAAGATAGACGATTTTGGGCCTAGCGATCGTCATGATCTGGCTGAAAAGGCAAATGAAACCGGCGCATGGTATAAAGAACGCGCTATTCAAGAATGCGAGCTTTTCCCCTTCTTCGACTTTGGGGATGTACGTATAGTAGTACGTTAGAGTTGAGTATCAGATACTGCTGAAAATGGGAAGATCTTCTGTTTCGCTTACATTCGTTCAGAAGTTGCGGCACCGCCGAAGTGATGATGAAGGCGTCCAACGCGAACAAGAAAGCGTAGATACTGGAAATAGGTCGCTCTGTCAGATCGAAGCCACCTATGGCTCCGAGAGAGGAAGAGAAACTCACCATAACCCAAGAAAGCAAAATTTGAATCTAGGATTCGATGTGTAATCTCCCGCGCGGTGAACTCCGGATGGGGTCCCATCATTGAGTTCCACTTCTTCGAATACTTGCTTGCCCATTAGAACGTGTTCAGTGTCGTGAGTGCCAACAGAAAAAACGGATTCTTTAGGAGACACGCTCGACCAGCGAGGGTTTTGGTGGGGAGCAGCAAGCATGATCGGGCCTATGTATAAGAGTGTAAATATGGAAGATCAAGCAAGAGGCCGATGTGATCCACCCGGTTAATCGATAGACATACATCACAGAAACTCCGGATACCACGACACCATAAGCCTCGCCTATATAGAGCTACCACCATCACAGTGAGAAATAGGAGAAGAGCGTATGACATGCCCCGCTCAAAGCTTCTAGCTTGGAAGGAATTCCTTCCATGTCAAAAGGAGGACGCTGCTGGAGCGAAAACAGTCGATCAAAGGAGTTGAAGGACCATATCACGGAAAGAAGCTCGGCACTTCTCCTTGCCGAAAAGAAAAGGCGAAGGAAGGGAGAACGACGATCACCGCGTGGAGAAGCTTATCATCACGCCTCCCGCTTCCCTCCTGCGTTTCATCACCAAACGAGGGAGGTTGACGCGTGGAACGGATCAAATGGCAATCACCGGGCCGGGCGAGGGATTTCGTCAGCCAATCGAGATCTCCATCAACGTCGTACCAAAGGGATGTCAGTAGGAAAGAATCTTCCAATCTCTCCGTGTACCCCTGATAGACAGCAGGACGATCGAGGGCATCATTTCTCATTCATACACTACAAGGGTATACAGGACCGACTTCGATGTTAAAGAACGGCACTGCTATGCCAAAAGATCCGATACAACTAATAATAAAAACGATCCAAAAGAAAGGGTCGATTGCGAGACTCGGACGCACAACCTCTACCACCACCCGCCTTTTACGCTCCAACACCCAGACCTGCGAGCCAGCGATTTGCTACGCTCCGCACATTCTCCCCTGCCGATCCTGCTCCTCTGCCTCCTCCGCCACTGAAATTGGACATGAGTGATATTGGATTGTTTTGGTTGATAGACGCTTGGCGGAAAGATCTAGTTTGTCGAACTGTTTACGAAGAGAACATTGGATACGATCAGTATATTGCCTATGACATACACAATCCCCTTGATCCAGACCCACCACAGCTCGCAATCTCAGTCAAATTCGTCTCCAGAACCAATCCTCCTTGTATGATCTCCGCCAAGACCAGGTGAACCTCGTCAAAGTGGAAGATGAGATCCAGTTCGCACACGTTCTCAAACGTCCGGTCGAGCGACTCTACGAATACCTGAATCAAATCGAGGATTCCAAGTTCTGATTCTGCTCCATCCACCACGAAGCTGATCGGTCCCAAGTGTTGACGACAATTAGCTTGCAAATATGAGACCTCTGGTAATTCCAGAATAGAACTCACACAAAGTATAGCGTAGCGTAATGTCGATAGATGATCCTCGATTCATCATCCTCCTCTTCCTCATCATCCTCCTCGTACCCATAACTGTTCACCGCTCTCGATTTCCCCTTCCTCGGTCTGACCTTTCCATCCGCTCCGACTCGGGGGAAATGCAACCCAGGTGCATCGAGAAAGTTGCACAAGCCTGCTGGTCGGTCCGATACGAAGGAGAATATTTGGGAAAGGAGAGCTGACTGTGATTGGGCGGGAAGGGGAGTGTAGAATTTAGAGAGTCGGGCTTTGCCTAAGACGAGAGAGATAGGTTCGTGAGTATCAGATGTTGTGTCGGCTTGTAGGGAGAGAGGCCGATATGGGCTCACCGTGGTTGTTGAAGATGAGGACTGCCTGGATCATCTTGTGTAGCCAAGCTTGACGATCCGGCTCTATGGTATGCTATCCAGCAAGGGTACGGATAGCAACAGTTGGTCAAAGTTTAATAGTCGACTCCCGGAATCAGTGATCAGCGCTAGCTTAATGATCAAGTAGCTAGTAGACACAAACGTCAACCCCGTGTAGCTTGATGGTCGCTAATCAATCGCTCAATGACCGAACACTGGGACCGCCTGCTCTCCCAGATGTCTCGCATTAGAAAAAAACGAATACGCGTTTTACGGAACCTGATCTCGATCGCTACTTCGTATCCTGGCGAAATCCGGCACTACCAGCTCGACCGACCAACGCTAGAAGGATTGTTCAATCGATGTTCGGATGGTAGCGCCATCACGGACGATTTCACGGGATCTGAACAACATGGACTGAGCACAATCTCACCGCAGAACATGCGAGATTGTTATCGCAGCGACATTTCATCGCGTTTGGGGGGGGTTCTCGTTCTTGGAATGAGACAGAATCATTTTAGCGCTGGATGTGCAGATCGAAAGGTGATGGGAATCTTATTCTGGGGTACAAAGCAAGCTTAGCGCATGTAAACGATCGTTTGCATTTCTTACGCAGAGCGCATCGCATTCTTGGCTGCTGCTGTTTCCCTTCCGCCTGATCAAAGACGATCCTTCCGTTTCATGATCATGTTGTGCTGCTGTTGCGGTCCTATAAAACATGTCAGCGAGTCCGCTATCAGCTCGGTGTCTAGCCTGTCTAGAAAGAATTCCTCATCGCAGCCTTTGCGAGATCGCAAAAGTTCAGATCCGAATATGGTGTTCTCGACGCAGCGAACTGAATTGTTCACCCTAATGACGGCAACGACGCCTGCTTCGTCATTTCCCTCGGATCAACGGAGGGATGCACATGTGGTTGCCGCCGCTCATTTGGGGTGCTCGCGCTCTCCTCGCGACTTTTTCAGCTGATTACGACTTTACGAGGTTCAGAGAGTACGCACAGTCTTCGGGCAGAGCCCAGCCCAACAGCGTGAGGAGCTAGGAGGGGACAGGCAGCGAGACGCGCGCGGATGCCGACAGGCGAATGACCGGCTCCACTCCGAATCCCTGCAACGCTAGCTCCACCACTCTCTCGCTCGTACTTTGCCCCGATCACCTCTTCCCGACCCCCACCTTGCATCCTGCTCCTCTTTTGGGCAAGCTGTTCGTGGGCCCTTGAACCCTCAAAAAGGTCCCAATCTTGATCTTCGACTGGCAGCCCCCCCCCTCCTTGCGCTCATCCACCCGGATCCACGCTAAACATAAACTAGTTCGAGTTCGCCTCAAAATCCACTGCTGAGTCTCGAACCAACCAAGGTTCAAAAGGAAGCTAGTGCGACGAGGCTCTACTAGTCTCGATTCCTACCTCGCGCCAATCCGACCCCAGTCTACCTCGCACAGACCCGCACACAGCCGGGGTTGTTTGCCTTCAGAAATCAACTCGGGCTCGCAACCTCTCGATAATCTTTACCGCGTAACACCCCCCAGCTCCTGATAGCCCACTCGTCTGAGCGGTTGTGGTAGCTCATAGATCATAGACGCTCTAGTGACCCATCTCGAGCGAGCTACATTTCGGAAAAGACTCGTGAGTCCCGCCTATCTCGAGCTGTTCTTCCAAGCTCAAGCTCAACTCACTCGCTCGCTTGGGATACGACCAGCTCGGGAACGGCTCGAATTGGAAGGTCTCATTCGGACTTCGGTCGAAGTGTCGCAAGGCCCTTGCATCGGTCAACGTCTCTAGCCCCGCTCACGAGGTCCTCGACCGGCTGGACGTCAGGTTACGTTCAGCACGCTCTCGTCTTTCGACAACGTTACTCCGGAAGCCCTTGACGAATACTAGTACAACGTCTGGGTTGACTTCTAAGGAAACTCTACAACCCAGCATATCCCTTCCTATCCGCTTCCTGCACACTGGTACATCCATCCAGCTTCTCCCTTTCCAGGTCATCCGGCTCAATACACGCTGAACCGCTCTCAGGATGACGTCTGCCGCTCTCCCACCTATCAGCCAGGATTTCGCCAGACCGAGTCTCTCGGACACGCGCCGACCAGCGACCAGTGCTGGGATCATCCAGCTCTCCGGAGCTGCTTTGCCAGGGACGAATACCCTCGGTGGACAGGGCATGCACAACAATGGTCAATTCGCTAGTAACCCTTACAATGCGTTGAACGCTTCCAGCATGATGGGAATGAGGTTGGCTACTGGAAACAAGCCCCTGCAAGGATCTAGCATGTCCAACTTCGATCCTAGTCGCCGTGCCAGTCTCAGTCTCGCCGCCATTGACGAAAACGCTCCTTCGCCTGATGGGAAACCCCCAATGACGACCCAGAACGCCGTCTACCGATTACCTACCGGAGGTGGAGGTGGACCACCAGGCAGTTCCGGCGGGATGAGCAATCATGGCAATACTCTACGAAGGGAAAGTGATGCCAACTACGTGGGCGTGTTCGCTCATACGGTGGAGGACGCCAACGTCTCGCCCGAGCATGGGAAGCGAGATCCGACCTCTGGACCGTCTTTCAACAACCCATTCCCTTCCAATGTTCTCGATCCTGCTCTTCTGCAAGGTCCTGGACCGGGCAGTTCACATGGCCGACCCACTTCTCAACACCAACAGGGCATGCGATTTCCATCAGCTGCAGAATCGGCTCAGAACAACCTTGACTACTACTCGCCAGCAAACGCATGGCGACGTGCTTCGGAGCCTCATTACAAGCACGCGCAAGGCGGCTATGTCAGTTTGCCAAACGCATCCGCGTTGTACCCGAACGGCGGTATGAATGGGTATCCCGCTACCGCAGCGGCCAATAATGGGTTGTCGATGCGAGAGTTGCACATCGGAGGGCAAGACCGCCTTGATGACACCCCCGCCACCGCTCCAGTATACGGCAGTCTGAATCAGCCATCTCCCACCTCCGCCGCATCATTCGCCTCGGCACCGAATGCCCGTTCGAGTTACCCGGGTGGCTATAACGGTTATCCAGCCGCCTCACACATGCAACAATGGCAGTACGGATTCCCTCAAGGTCAGAACCCCAACCAGCAACAACAAAACCAGTCTCAGCAATCGCAACAACAACTGCAACAACAACAACAGCAGCAAGCCCAGCGACGACGATCTACACAGGGTGCTACGACCGGGTACTATCCCGCCAACTCTGCCCAGGGTGTCAACGAGGTGTCTAGACGACCATCAGTGATCGACGTCTCCCATGCTGCGTACGGCCACGAAGCGAGACACTCGATTGGTGTACCACCCAGTGGAGCTCAGCAATGGAATGGATTCCCTATCGATTATCGATTCGGTGATGTACCACCTCAGCATCGCTCGATGATACCCGGTACATCCAACCAGATTGGAGGGGCTATGCCTTCAGCTCATCTCGTCGGAGGTTTCGGTATGGGAGCTTACCCAGACCCAAATGGCAACTTTACCCAGCCTTACGATGACGTGCGAAACAACTCCTACTCGACCGCATCGACGCAATCCCGACATAGTTTCGAAGCGAGAATGTCTGATAGTCACGCCAGTGACGCACTTCGTCGAGACAGCTCGGCCAGTTCGGGTGACGGTGGATACTCCGGGGGAGATGGTACACACGATCCGGCCAGCGGACCCATGGTCAAGAAGAGGCCTAGACGAAGGTTTGATCAAATCGAGCGATTATATCTATGTCGGTGGGAAGGATGTGAGAAGGCCTATGGAACTCTGAACCATCTGAATGCGCATGTTAGCATGCAGAAGCACGGAATCAAGAGAAAACCAGAGGGTGAGTTGCGACCGACCTTGCCTGTTTGTAGGTGCCGCTGCTGACGCCGTCATAACCCTTCTTACTCCAGAATTCAAAGATGTCAGAAAAGCATGGAGGAAGAGGAAGAAGGATGAGGCTCGTATGGCCGCCGAGGCAGCGCTCAGAACCGGAGTCATGGATCCTGCGGCAGCCGAAGCAATGGCATGGGAGGCGGAAGGCAAATGGTTGGCTCACTAGTCCAGTCAAGCGCAACAGCTCATGTCACGAAGAGAGAGAAGGAGAGAAAGAGCGGAGCGGAGCACAGCGCAACTCGTCACAAAGCAGATGACTCGAGTATTTTGATTGTAATAATCTACGTCACTTCGTCGAAAGAATTCCATACCTATTTCTCAAAAGCCAAGGATTCCGATCGATCGACACCCGCGATTTCAAGCGGGTCGTGCAAAGATTGATTCACCAGCTGGCGCGATGATTGATGATCAGGTCCGAATGTGCGAATTCGTCGGAAGCAAATCGATGACCGAGTTTGTTGACAATTCGAAGGCTTGGTCCGCAAGAATCACTGGATTTATAGGAAGATCATCAGTTTATCGACTGATCATCCGATCTTCCGATCTTCGGCATAGACTCAGGAAGAAGCCTACGAGCATTTGGACGCTTGTTCTTTGATGACATAGAGGTGGGACACAAACACTCTAGTGATACACCCGACCCGATCTTTTCGGTTATGGCTGCTCCCGACGTCGTCCCCTGGGCATCTCCTGCAGCCGAAGCAGGACCATCGCAGCATTCCTTCCAAACTCAAAGGAATCATCGTCCAGCTTCAGATAACGCAACGGTTCCATGGATCAATCCGAAAAACGTTCAACAGAGTCCTCCAGGGCGGGCCGCGAAATCGGGCCCTAGGAGAGTTGCGCCAGCACGCTTTAGGACAGCACAAACTCGGTCTCTTGCGACTGATCAATTCGACGATCCCAGATCATCGTCGGCTCCTGGACCCAGATTTCCGGAATTGAAGAGGTCGGGATCGCCGTTCCTGCGTGGACCTCACGTCCGTGACTACTCAAGGGTTCAGCAGATCCAACCTGGTCTAAGCTTCTTCGATAGAGGCCCTCGAAATGGAGAAGGATATGGTCCTGCAAGACCGGCCGGTAATTACCTGGCCATCGAGGCATTTGGTTTCGACGCCATGACAAGTCATCGAGTCCGCAAAGGAATCGAGTTGAGAGAGTCCTCAAGAGAACACAAAGCTTTCGATCGCCATCCTACCGTATCAAGTGCTGCTATCGAGTATATGCGTTCTACTATCGGCAGACCGCAGCGTGGGAGGGGCGGTCATCCGTTACGAGGAGGCAGAGGAAGAGGGTCTAGCTTCAGAGGTCGCGGTCATGGTCGTTCGACCTTCAACGGCGAGATTACTTCGGCTTCAGAGTCCGACGTTCGTTCCTCCGGAACCAGAGCGCGAAATGCGGTCAATCCAAATTCTTCTGAGGGTCTTCCAGATGAAGCCATGTAAGGTCGAAAAGCGATCATTGCATCGTTATTGCAAATATCTGGAGACGAGACCCCCGAGTCCGGTCCTGATCAAGCCGACGCACAGTCAGGGAATAGAGGAATAGAAATCGTCGAGACGGCTCGAAGCGAATATACATATTCTGTCAGAAGCGATAGCCCCGTTTCGTCAAGTTACACCGGGAACGATGCATCGGAACTTTTTGAAGAGGACGATCCTGGCAAGACCTTGCAGAGACTTGAGGCCTTGGACAATCTGGCGACCATCGAATTACCAGAGGACATCACTAGCGCCCGAAGGAGACGTCCTGCGCTTTCGACAACGCCCAGCGATGCTGCCGTTGCAGCTACGGAAACCGAACCAGAATCGGATGACGATGCAACAAGCGGAGCTGACGCCAGTGACGAGCAGAGCTCAACCGATACTGAGGCGCCCACGTTTCTAAGAAGGAAGCCCGAGCTGGATGGCATTGAGATGCGGAGAAGGAATCCCTATCGTTTCTCGCCTGACAGCTTTGCTGTTGGTGTTATGGATCATACCGGTAGATTCCAGCCGGGCTTTCATACCCCAACTATCGAATCATCGATTGCTTTCGATGCGAGGAAAAAAGCTTTCCTCATCGACGTAATTCCAACCATCCCCGAGCCTTTGCCTGTGGCGATGGAGCTGGTCGACGCCTCTATCAGAATGGAAGACATTGTCGAAGGTGGTATTGCCATTGTCGCCGTTCAATACGAGGACTTGATCGATGTTACGATGACTATTACATGCCGTAGACCTCCGCAATTCTTCATGCCTATGCTTGACGAGCATAACCAACCTGCTTATCGAGATGGACGAGCTATTGCGGCGACACGTGCAGAGTTTGAGAGAGTCACGCATAAGGTCCAGGGGTCCGAGGCCGAGCCAGCTAACGGACGGGGCGGAGCACAGAGTGGATTTGGAGCCCTCAATCGTACCGCTGGCTTGCATCACAGAGATCAGGGAATGTCAGGGCAAACGATGCTTGGTACACCAGAACGTATCTATAACTTCCGCAAAGGTGAAAGCCTGCGGCAAAGCCACATGAAAAGACGGCAAGCCGAGGACCGTATCGAATCGATTGGTTACGGTCGACCGCATCCCAGCAAGCCCGAGTCAGGTGCTCAATTGCGATGGAGGCGTGCCACGGAATTCGATTTTTCTGGGTCCATGAATGGCTCAGAGAGACACGCTGGCCCTATAACTCCCGATGGTGATGTTCGATACAAGGTAAGCGGCTTTCAGAGGGTCTCGCTTGCACTGGACTAAATCCCATTTCGCCTAGGTCAATTTCTGGCTCACGTATCGCTTGACATTCTATCTTATGCCAGCTGAATATCGCCTGTTACAAGCCTGCATGAGAAGGCTTCGTCTGATCGGAGAGGAAAATGGCGAGAATTACATATCGCAGAACACGACTTTACCGGCTGTCCCAAAGCCAGCTCAAGTACCGGATACACCGCCTCCAGAGCACGAGACTCTGCTTCGACCGGTGATAATTTCCGAAATCGAATCAGTTCAGAAGCTTCCCTTCGCCACCCGCTTCCTGGTCGAAGGCCTTGTCTCGCAAGGACTTGTCCAGTCGCATCAAGTCGAGCGAATGGTCGAGATCGTGAACCGCTTGGACGGCAGAGGCGAGTACAAGGTCATGAATCAAGTACTCGGTGACTTGTTCTCCGCAGAACGCATGGGCAACCTGGAGACGACATTGGAGCGCCGCGCAACTCTCTATGAGACGCTCGAACGACTCATTCGACCGAAAAAATCCAGACAGGATCGAGATGCGGACAAATCGACTGCTGACGAGACGAACCACTCCGTCAAGGTCAGGCGGGCCATTGTTACGCCGACCCGCATGCTGCTGCAGCCCGAAACCAAGGAGCAGGGCAACTCCGTCCTGCGTTATTTTAAGCAGTACCACGATCGCTTTTTGCGGGTACAGTTCAATGATGAATACGATCAACTGCAGGTGAATGCATCGGTCAAAGAAGCCAATGCCATCAACCCATCAGTCGGGACCCTGGCGCGAGTCCATCGTGCACTGAAACACGGCCTTCTCATCGGGGGACGCAAATATGTTTTCCTGGCAGCGAGTGCATCACAACTCAAGGAACACAGTTGTTGGTTCTTTGCTGAGGTGTCAAAGGCAGAAAATCAGGGGAAGAAGTTTGGTGTTGAGGACATTCTTCAGTGGATGGGTAATCTCGAGAAGGAGCGAGTCATTGCGAAGCACGCTGGTCAGCAGATGATGCGTGATATTGCGACTGTTTCCTGCTGATATCTGTGTGCTTTTACTCGACAGCCCGGCAGGGACTGGTAGGTACAACACATTCGCTTCGAAGCTATCGAGGACTGATCATATGCTATCGGTCTGTAGGTCTTGTCAACGACACAGGGCGTCGACATCGCTGTAAAGCTGAGGCGACCTATGGACGATATAGTCTCAAGGGAGAATCCCGAAGACCCCAGTTCGAACGTGTTATTCACCTTCACAGATGGTGTTGGCCGATGTGCTCAAAACGTCGCGGATCAAGCTGCCAAGAGGATTCGATGACCATGACGTGCATCGTCATCCATCAGCCATTCAATTCCGACTTGGTGGTGCTAAAGGCGTCTTGTGCGCATGGCCGGGGTTAAAGCCCCGCGAGATTTTTCTGCGCCCTTCCCAAATCAAATTCGAGTCTGAAAGCAAGAAGCTGCACGTTGTGAGAATCTCGCAATTCCGCAAAGCATTCCTAAACAGGCAATTCTGCATACTTTTTGCTGCTCTTGGAGTCGATACGGAAGTCATCAAAGGGCTCATCTGGAATAAAGCCAAATCGATCATCGGATTGGCTGAGAGAGTAGCGGCAAGACGCCTCACGAGGAAGGACTTATGGATGATTGACAAAGTTTCATCGTTTCCCATGGCAGCGCTAATCAACGCCGGCTTTCACAAGGACCCCGTCGTTTTGGATGTCTGCACGGTGACAGAACGACGGATGCTCACGGACCTGAGATGGCACGCGCGTGTCGAGGTAGACAAGGGCGTCTACCTTATGGGTATCGCGGATGAGAGCGGTCTCTTGGAGGAAGGGCAGGTCTTTTGCCAATATCATGATCCAGAACAAGAAGACGGTCCCGTGATCGTCAAGGGAGATTGCGCCATTACTCGTGCTCCGGCCTTGCATCCAGGCGACATCCGCAAGGTACAAGCGGTGGACTGTCCAGCGCTTCATAGCCTTGTCAACGTCATCGTCTTCAACGTAAAAGGAGTTCGTGATCTCCCCAACATGCTAGGCGGAGGTGACCTTGACGGTAGGTGGGGAGTGATTTCCATCGCCTAATCGCAGCTATCGACCCAGGTTTCCTCTTTCAATAGGCGACGACTACACCTTGATTTGGGACGAGCGTTTCGTCAAGCACCTGAAGGAAGTCGAACCTGCCGACTATACTGCGGTCAAGCCTCAGAAAGTATCTTGGGTCGAGCATGATGATGTCAAAGAGGCAAGCTCAGTCTTGCACACCGGACATCGCACATCATTGCTGACTGGTAGTCCGATCGCAGAACTTCGTCAACCACATCTTGAATGATCTCCTAGGTCTCATCGGAAATGCACATTTGGCATATTGTGACCTGGAAGGTCCCTTTAGCGAGAAATGCCTACAATTGTGTCAGATATACAGCACGGCGGTGGATTTCGCGAAGAGTAAGTCGGAAGTCGTTTAGAGGGAAGAACACAAACGCTAATTCCTCTGCTTTCGCAGCCGGAGTACCCGCGGAACTTCCCCCTGACTACAGGCCAAATCTATGGCCGGATTTCATGGGGAAAGAGCCTTTCCGCTCCTATCCTGGAAAGAGTGTCTTAGGCGAGATTTTTCGCATGGTGAGTGCTTCAGCGACCCCTTGAGCCTGGACGGCTCATTGACTGTTCCACTTACCTACAGGTCGAAACGAAGGAGCCTAAAGGATTGTTTGTAGCGAAGAATGCGGATGACATCAGACCGGGCATGGTCGATTCACGCATCGAATCGGTGGAGATCCCCAAATCTGTTCTCGTTCTCGCTGCCAAGCTGAAGATGAAGTACGACCTGGCGATATCCGCTTTGATGACGAGGTACGTAGAATGATTTCCGGTCGGGTTTTCCTCAGTTGTTGCTTACCAAAGGCAATCTTCACTAGGTACAATTTGACGGAGATGGAGCTGATGAGCGGTCTCGTACTCAAGAACGGCCGTCGACGCCGCATCAGGGACGGTGATCTTAAGGTACGAGCACTTCTTTGGTGGCAAAGGCAAAGTGTATCAAAGGGAAATGAGTTAACCTACCAATAATTCAGGACCCCATGCGAAGAGCCTATAGCGAGATCGTTTCGCATGTATTGGATCTAGCTATTCACGCCATGATCGACCTACGTATCTCCTCGAACTTGGGGCCACATCCTCTCTTCGCCGTGGCCGCATATAAAGTCACTTATCAACCAAAAAAGTACCAGAACATCATCCCTAATCTAACTTTGACAGAGGAAGATGAGCCACAGACGTAAGTGTGGTCGGTTGTCTTAAGTCTTGCTTTGGCTTCTTCTAACGATTTTTTTTGCGACAGCAAACTCCTGTCTTTCGCTTGGATCGCGTGGAAGGAGATTTTGTCATTGCCCGTCTTCGAAGACGCCCAAGCCGGAAATGCTTGATTTACAATCTCGAAGTTTATCTCCAAATAATGACTTTATGACGTCTTTGAACCGGTAAT
>Ga0308160_10002077_pt1 | contig 25380 bp, 42 predicted proteins | sample PhyFR1_FD_201036 | JGI IMG/M metagenome (GOLD analysis project Ga0308160, IMG submission 201036) | Phyllosphere microbial communities from UC Gill Tract Community Farm, Albany, California, United States - DLSLF.R1 | ecosystem: Host-associated > Plants > Phyllosphere > Unclassified | place: USA... | reverse complement strand
GGTCGGACGTCTCGAGCGTTGCCTCGCCCCTCCTGACCGCGACGGCCGCCGCGCCCGACGACGACACTCGGAGCGTGACGAGCAGCCGGAGCTCGTCATCTTTCCGCCGGGGCCGCAAGGCCTACGTTGAGGACGCGCCTGAGGAGGACGGCTTCCAGATGCTCTAGCCCGCCCGCACCGTCTATCGCCTTCCCCTTCTTCCCTTCTCGACCTTGTAGCCCCACTGTTACGAATGCTCCCCCCGCACGATCTCCTGCCTCCTCTTGCATGTTGCTTGTCCTGCATAGCGTTCTACAATCGTCAGCGTGCCCGCTGCCAAATCGAAGTGAGAGCGTTTTGAATCCTGAGCCCCGATGGACATCGCGTGAGACTTGCTCTCGCGCAAATCTGGCTGACAACCTCTTGTTCGCGCCTCGCTTCGATCCTTGTACACGGCCTCTCATAGTAATAAAATTAGGGTCTACTAGGTCGATCCCCGCCAGGCGTTGCTAGTGCAACGAGCGCTCGCTTCGGCCGAGCGAGAAGACCGAGCTCTTCTTCTTGCCGCCGGCGTCCGAACCGGCCGGCATGGCACCGTACCGCGAGCCAGCCGTCTGCGGGAAGCTGCCGTCGACGGACGAAGTCGAGGACGATGTCTGAGCAGAAGTGGATCCGCGGGACGAGGATTTGGATGACCGGGCGGTGGGGACGAGGGAGCGGGCGGGGCCGCCAGTCTGATTCACTAGGCGACGGGAAGACAGAGGTCGGGAGGCCAGGTCAGCGTCGCCCGCAAAGGAAGAAGGTGAGCGGTCACGTACTCATGTTGGCGTCGGCCTGCCTGCTCGCGTTCTGCGCCCGCTCGAAGTGATGCCGGATGACACGCATCTCCTCGCGGACCTCCATCGCCGTCGGTCGGCGCCGGCTCTCCTGGATCCACATCTGGCCGAGGAGCCGCCACAGCTTGTCGTCGAGCCCGCGAGCGATGATCTTTTTGGATGGCCGTGCCGGACGTTGGCCCGACTGGATCGCCTTGTTGACGAGCACGTCCGAGTGAATTTCGGGTGCGTAGGGTGGTAGGTCGGTCATGAGCTGGGAACGGAGGCAGTCGCAGAGTCCGCTCAGCATGGTAGGATGCGGACCGAGGCCGAGGAGTGACTCAGTCGACCTACCTCGAGCATGGTCATCCCAAACGCAAAGACATCAGACGCCTCCGTCTTGGGACCGCCCTGCAGCAGCTGCGGCGCGCTCCAGCGGACGGCGCCCATGAATGTCTCGCCGGCCGGCTCGAGCGACAGGACGTCTTCGACGACGACACAGTTTCCCAGGTCACTGAGGAAGGCGGTCGCCGAGCCGTCGATGAGGATGTTGTCCTTGGGAGGCGAGAGGATTGAGCGGGTCAGCAAAACTTGCCAGAACTTGATTCAGACCGCAAGAGATGGGCGCTCACCCCTTTGAAGTCGCCGTGGACGACGCCGGCCTGGTGGAGGTACGAGAGTGCGGAAGAGACCTCTTCGATCTGCCGAGAGCGGCGGTCAGAGTATCGGACCTGTCAGCAACTTACGATCAGCCAGCTGGACAAAGACGGAAGACGCACGATTTTGATGCGGCTCGCATCGGGGACGGATTTCAGGTACGCGCAGGCCGTCCCGTTTTCCATCCTGTGCGCGAGGTCTGCGTCGTGAGCCTCGGCTGACGGTCACGAGCGGACGAGAGAGGACACACCAGGGGAGAACGAGAAAAGGCCGAGGCTGCTCCTCGTGCTGGTCATCGCTGCCGTCCTCCTCCCAGCCGGAATAGCTGAAGCCCCAGAGGGAGATTATGTGCCGGTGGTTGAGCTGTCGCATGACGCCGACCTCCTTGCGAAGGGCTTTGACCTCGGCCGCTGCAAACGGCACGCGAAGCTTCTTGATGGCCACCTTGGACCCGCCGAGCCAGGTCCCTCGCCAGACAAGCGAGGTTCCGCCCTGAGCGAGAGGGATCTTGGACTGACCGACGAGCTCGGCCGGCGTCACCTCGAGCGGCAGCGTCATCCGCATTTCCTGCTGCAGGAGGCCGACGTGGTGCTGGAGGATCGTGAGGACATGCGGTTGGATGTAGGGGTCCCGGCAGACCTGAAGGGAAATGCAAGGTGTCTCAGCGGCCTGCGCTCTGTCGCGCTCTGTCGCCAGGGCTCGGAAAACGCACAAGCTGCGTCCGCCGGAAGAACTTGCGGAGCTCGACCGGGTCGAGCCGGCGGACGGCCGCCATGTCTTCCTTGCTTGCAAACACATCGCTGAGGATGGCCGAGTAGTCGAGCTTCGGATGCGTCTGCTGCTGCTCGAGCCGACAGAAGAGAAGTCAGGGATCGGGACGTTGCAGATGACAGATGCGAAGACGCGACGCGACGTACCCGCAGCAGAAGGTCGAGCTTCTCCTTGGTCGAGACCTCAATGTTGGCGAGCGAGTCGGCCAAGCGGTCGATGCTGCCGGTATCGCTGCCGGAGGCGTGCGGTACGAGGGAGGGGCCGCCTCGATTGACCGAGTAGGCGGGAGCGGTGGCCATGTCGCGGTGCTGGTTGTGAGCTGAGCTTGGCTGGAGATGCCGGGATGAGGCTGGCAAGGCCAGAGGCGATGCGAAGAGATTGAAGGCAAGGGTCAGAGAGAAGAAGGGAGGGAGGGAGGCTGGGTCCTTGAGGAAGAGAGCGACCCTCTCATGGAGAGGGAGGTCAGCTCGACCGACGGCTCTTCGTGAGAGGTGAGCGTCCGGACGAGGGCAGAGCAAAGCCCGCCGGTGAAAGGGAGTCAATGCCATCGTCGCGTGGCTGCAAGCGATTCACGCCGAGCCCGAGCCGCTCTGACCGTCCTCGCGCCGCCGGCAAGATCGAGGCTGTGAGGCGACGAGGGAGGGGAAGGCAATCAAGGGGAGGCGGCCGAGCGCCCGGCAGAAGGCAATCCACCAGAGGCGCGACCAGCACCTCTGGCCGACGCTCTGGCAAGTGGACGCGGCTATAAGCGAGACCACCGGAGGAAGCGGGATGCAGGAAGGGGAGATGTGCGACCAGGCTGGCCGAGCTGAGCTGCTGATCGTCGAAGGCAGTCGCGCCGAGCTTGCTCAACCAAGGGGGCGCGGGCCGGCGCCTTTGAGCTAGCTCTCGTCGCTGCTGCGCACGCCGTCGAGGACGATGGAGGGAGGCGGCAGGTCGACCGAACAGTCCCAGCGACGACGACGAGGGTCCTGCGACCGGTCGCTGCTGACCGGTCACTTTGGTCAGCAGCATGCTCATCCTCAAGTCTCAGGCCCGTCGACGGACGAAAGCCGCCTGAACGAGAGCGGGGCCCGCAGACGCTGCCAGTGCTCCGGGGGCTTCCGCGGCCTTCTCCCGCACGTCGTCGTCGCGCTCGTACGACCGGTCGACTGCAGTGGCCTGACTCGTGCCGCTCCCTCCTTAAAGAGAGAGCGCAGGTCGGTGCAGAGGAGAGACCGACACTGACAAGCCTGCTACACGGACCATGTCGTTCTGGACCGCCTCGACCACACTCGGCAACCTCACCGCCAGCGGCAGCCCGCCCTGTGCCAAGCCGTCGAGCACTGTCGGCCTGAGCCAGGCCGAGCTCGCCTGGGCCGGCTTCTATGCCTGGATCGGCGACCCGATCCTCGCCACCGCTGTCCTCATCTTTGTATGGCACGAGGTGCGCCGCAGCCGTTCCATGTCCGCCCGCTCCAAGCTGACCCAGAGATGGGCACTGGGATTAGATCGTCTACTTTGGCCGCTCGCTGCCGTATATCCTCATCGACACTCTCGGTCTCTTCAAGCAGTACAAGCTCCAGCCGGTGAGGCCACCTGTCGTCCCTGGCCGACCGACTTCCTAGAGCTGACCATAACCCTCACCGCTCACAGGGCAAGGTTGCGACACCGGCCGAGCAGTGGCGCGTCGCGAAGCACATGCTCTGGTGCCACTTCACGATCGAGGTCAGTCCCGGCCGGCATCGCCCAAAGGCAGGCATCAGCGCTGACCTCGCACCGGCTTCCCACAGCTTCCGCTCGTGCGTCTTCGCTGGTTTCAAGCCATCCAATCCATCTGAAAGACCCCCTCCGCCGACCGTCACTGACCGGCTGCCCACCTGCAGATCGCCGGCTTCCACCCTTTTGTGTGTAATCTCGGTCTGGCTACCTATCACGTCCCGTTTCCCTCGTGGTCGGCCATCATCGGTCAGGTCGCCATCTTCTTCGTCATCGAGGACGCGATCCACTACTGGTCTCATCGCTGGCTGCACACGCCGCGCCTCTATAAGTGCGTCCCTCACCGCGCGCTGAAGGGTCTTCCCCTCGGCGCTGACCTCTGCTCCTTCACCGCGCCAGATGGATCCACAAGGTGCACCACGAGTATCCGGCTCCGTTCGGCCTGACGGCGGAGTATGCCCACCCGCTCGAGGTCCTCCTGCTCGGATCGGGCACGATCGGCGGCCCAATCGTCTTTGCGGCACTCACGCACAACCTCCACCTGCTGACGATGCTCATCTGGGTCACACTGAGGGTCCGTACCTCTCTTCTTGTCTTGAGGGAGCCCAGGACGAGCACTTCGCAACTGACTCTTGCCCTGTCTCTCCTCAGCTGTGTCAGGCGGTCTCGGCGCACAGCGGCTACGACTTCCCGTTCTCGCTCCGACACATCGTGCCGTTCTGGGCGGGCGCCGAGCATCACGACTATCATCACATGGTGAGTCGGCCGCCCGTCTCTGTGCTTTGACCCGCGTCTGATCGCGCCTGGTCCTTCAACCTAACCGCCCGCCAGGCCTTCGTCAATAACTTTTCGAGCTCTTTCCGCTGGTGGGACTCCCTCCAGGGGACCGACAACCGCTACCGGGCTTACCGGGCTCGAATCGACGCCGCCAAGGACGCCGATTTGCGGCACAAGGTCCGCCGGGTCGAGGACGAGAAGGCAGAGGCCGAGGGCGTCCGGCTTGCCAACGAGACGATCGCGCGGGCCAGGTAGCCAGCCCTCTCTCACGATCAGATGCGTGACAACTTGCCCCTTCCAACTCTGGCTTCGCAAGGGCAAGGAGACAGGTCGAGCAAGGGCATATGCTTCAGAAGCCGGCCTTGGCCAAGTTATCGGCGACGTCGAGGTCTGTGGCGGGTGGCAGACGCGTCAGCGAGCAGCCTTCGTCTCGCAGCGGAGGACGACGTACAGAAGCTCGCCGGCTTGAACGAGATCGGCTTGCCGACCCACTCGGAGATGGTGTACCGGACGGGGTTGACCCAGCCGACGAGGTCGCTGTCGGTTGAGAAGCGGTCAGGTCAGCAGGGTCAAAGGCGGTGGCCGCCGCAGTGGTCGATCGAGAGTGGGCGCACAGGTGGTTGACGTTGTCGAGCGTGCCCTTGTACTCGCCCCAGCTGGCCGAACTGACCGAGACGAGACCGTCGTTGGGGCCTTCCTTGGCGAGGATGACCGAGTGCGACCATCTGAGGCGCAGCCGGGTCGTCAGTCTCGGTCGCGATCGTCAACGAGTCGAAGTCGAGGGCGGCTCACTTGAACGTGTTGAAGTAAGACGGCTCAAACTTGGCACCCCACGAGTAGTACTTGACGTTGGGGTCGTCCTCGACGTCGAGATTGAAGACCCTCATCGCCCGGGTCGAGAGGGCGTCGAACGCCTGGCCGTCGCCCTGGTTAGGCAGCCGGATAACGTCGAGCATCGAGAGGACCGAGGGCATGTTGGTCTCTGGCGAGTGCAGAAGCGAGGAGCGACAGGGTCAGCACTGGCCACCCTCGCCAAGAAAGTTCTGCCAGACGCACGACCGATGATGTCGTCGATTAGGTGGTCGGCGAAAGCTGACCCGCGATGCGGCGTCGCGATCGTCGTCAGGCTGGCGATCTTGAAATTGTAGGGCTTGAGCTTCGCGATCAGGTAGCGGCAGTCGAGGCCGCCCATGCTGTGGCCGACGAGGTTGACGGTCCGGCCGGGAAAGTGCTCCTCGATGTGAGCCTTGAGCGTCCGTGCGCGCTCCTCAATCGAGCTCGTCGCTGGCACGCGGGCGATGGAGACCTCGGTCTTGTTGCCCTCGAGGACCTCCTTGATGCCCCGCCAGTGCGAGATCTGCAGCGCCGGCAGCGAGGCTGGGCCGAGGTGGTCAAAGCCAAAGAGGCCGTGGCAAAAGACGATCGGGTGCTTGGGGGCTTGGTGTCGGCGGGCGATGGCCTCCTCCTCGTCCTCAACCGTTTTGCCCTTGTCCTCGTCCTTGAGCATGCCGTCGACCATTGCCTTGTGCTCCCGCCACCAGCCCGAACCGCTGCTGATCGGCCGGACCTGCTGGCCTTGGCCCGAGTGCTGGCGCTGGACGTGCCGGAGCGAGTCGATCGAGCTGAGCGTCGCCGACCGCTGGAGGTACGGCCCGCCAAAGCCCGTCGGCGACGGCGCGCGCGAGTTTGGCGGGTTGAAGAAGGACGACGTCGCCATGGCGGTCGCGTTGCGGTGGGTGAACGATGCGTGGCGGGCATGCGACGCTTTAGAGGCAGCCTGGCCCTGGTCCACGCCCGCCGGCGGCGAGGTTGACCGGGGCGACTCTAGGTGCGCCATTGGAGGCGGCGCGAGTGGAACGGGCGGGACGAAGGTCGCGCCCGTCGATGCCGACGCGTAGAGCGAGGGGAGAGCGACCGGCACGTCGGGCGACGAGTGGGTCCGGAACGGCTGGGCCGGGGGCGTCATCGTCCCGGAGCCTGCCGCCGGCGCGTCCGACTGCCCTATCGGCTCGTCGAGCGCCTCGAGTAGCTTGTCCGCTAGTGGCCGCTCGTCTGCGCTTGGCGCGACCCTCGGCGAGGGACGTGCAAAGACTGGGAACGAAGAGATGAGTGACGGCGGCTGGCGGGCGGCCGGAGCGTAGTCGACGCCGGGGACAGCTGCGGTCGGCGATAGCGTGCGGAGGAGCGGGTCCGGCGCGTCGTCGAACGAGGGCCGGCCAGACGAGACGGCCTCCACACCGTCGACGAGACGCCCCTTGCCCTTCAACGACGACGTTGCGGTTTTGGGTGCTGCCGAGGCCGGGCTACCACCGAGCCAGGCCGGGAGGGCGCCGAGGTCCAAGCTCGTCCGGAGCCCTTCGAGCGCGCTGCCGACCGAGCGCTGCGCCGCTTCTGTCCGGTCACCCCCAGGTGCAGAGTCGGGCCGAGCCAGAGGTCCGGCAGTGGAGGCAGCAGCAGCAGCAGTAGCAGCACTCGGGACGGGTGGGCTGCCTGCGTTGGCCCGGAGCTGGGCGCCGACGGCGGCGTTGATGACCGACGCGCTCGGCGTCGCGGAGGCCGCGGGCGGCGGGACGACCGTGAAGATGCGCTTCATGAGGCCCTCGGCGAATGTCGGCGGGGCGGGTGGCGGGCTGGGAGGTCGGACGACGGTCTCGTCGATGGCGGCTTGGCGTGGCGAGTGATCAAACTGGGCGAGGTCGATGATGTTGCTCGAGGATGAGGCGGCCGAGGAGGTTGATGACGAGGCGGTCGCGGAGACGAGAGGGACAGGGGCGGGACGGGCGGGCGGCGAGGAGCTCATGCGCGCACCATGCCGGAGGGGAATCGATGATAGGGAGAGGAGAGCGACGTGCACTAGAAGAGGCTAGCTGGCCGGGTGCGGGAGATGGCGAGCTGAGGTCCTCGAGGGAGAGACGGGCGGGCTATTGCACTGATGGTTCGGAGGGAGCGGAAGCTCGAGCCGACCGCGAGCGTCGCCTCCTGCCGAGCAACGTCGACCTCGCCCAGCCATCTCTCTCGCCTCGCACCAGACCTCTTAGATCGCTGGTTGAGAGCGCATCCTACTCGCATCTTTTGGGCACCGATGAACAACCCTCGCTCGCGGACGAACGAGTTCCGGTCCGTCTACGGCGCGGCCAAGGCGCGGGCAGGCCCGTCCTCGGCCGGAGGCGGCAAGGGCAAGCAGCAGCAGCTCCAGCAGCAGGGCAAGGCCGGCAGCAAGAGCGAGGTCGCTCGGCTCGCAGGCGGCATCGCACGCGACATCCAGTCGACGACCGAGAAGCTTCAGAAGCTCGCCCAACGTGCGTCCAGGACGGCTTTGATGGCTGGAGGGACCCGCCGTCGCGACCCCTCCTCAGTCTGGCTCTGTTGACGGCGGAACCGTGCGCCGCCAGCTCACACTCTTGCGCCCCTTCCTCCCGCCATGCCCTCCGACAGTCGCAAAACGCAAGACACTTTTTGATGACCGGCCGGTTGAGATCTCTGTGCGTCTGCTCTCAGCCCGCTTGATGAGGTCCGTTCGGAGGCCGCCGCCCGGAGCTGACAACTGACCGCTGGCGGCGCGTGTGCCCTGCGCGTGCGTTGCTCTCTCTGCAGGAGCTCACCTACATCATCAAGCAGGACATCTCGGACCTCAACTCGCAGATTGGCTCGCTCCAGCAGCTGACCAAGGCCTCCTCGGACGCCGCCAACGGCGGTCGCAAGAAGGAGGCCCGCCAGGTCGAGGAGCACAACTCAAACGTGGTCATGCTGCTCCAGAGCAAGCTCGCCGAGATGGGCATCGGCTTCAAAGACGTGCTCGAGATCCGGACCCAGGTCGGTCCTTCGCATCTGTGATACCGCGGGCGGGACGGGCTGACCCTCTGTGAGCTCGATCACCATCCCCTCCCCGCAGAACATGAAGGCGTCCAAGGACCGGACGGAGCAGTTCATGTACACGTCGTCCGGCCCGGCGTCGGCGATGGCGAGCTCGAACCGTGCGTCGTCCGCCTCCTCACCGCTCGACACTGGCGTGGCCGGCCCGCGACTGAGACGTGCCAACGGCCCGCCCTCCAACCCCTACGCCGACGCGCACCTTGCCCGGCCAGAGTCGATCCTGAACGCGCCCCCACCGAATCGCGGGGGCTCGCCCTACGCGCCATCACCGGTCGGCGGGTCGACTGGCGGCCGGAACTCGACCGACGGCGGCTACTCGGTCGACAGGAAGGGCAAGGGCAGGGGCGACTACCTCGCACTCGACCTCGAGGACGCCGAGGGCGGCCGTGGGGGCGCTGGCGGTGGCGGCGCCCAGGGTATGCAGATGCAGATGATGGAGGAGCAGGTGCGCACCCGCGAGAGCGACTCGGGACAATCCCGAGCATCGCTGACCCCCGTCATCAAAACGGTACCTACCCCCCCCCCCCCTGCTTTCCTCAGGACAACTACATCCAGTCGCGCTCGACCGCGATCGAGACGATCGAGTCGACGATCGCCGAGCTCGGGACCATCTTCTCGCAACTTGCGCACATGGTGGCCGAGCAGCGCGAGACGGTCCAGCGCATCGACGCCGACACGACCGACATCCAAAAGTGCGTCGTCCTTCAAACCCCCCTCTTCCGCCTCTGCTGACCAACCTTTGCACCGGCCCGCCTCCAGCAACGTCCAGGGCGCCCAGCGCGAGCTGCTCAAGTACTATGCGAGCGTTTCGTCCAATCGGTGGCTCATGCTCAAGATCTTTGGCGTCCTCATCATCTTCTTCTTGCTCTTTATCCTGGTCACCTAGCCCGCGCGTTCCGATCGCATGCTCCTCATGCTCGATTCCTGTCAACGGGCTCATGTGAGAGATTACAGACGGGGCCTTCTAACGGGGTCTAGCGATAAGTGGGGTAGGAGTCTGGCGCGCGCGGGGCGCACGTCGAAGGGCTCGAACAGAGGGCTCAGATCACCTCTTGACCTGGGCATCCTCGACGTGCTGGACCTGCGCGTTGCGCTTCTTGGCCGGGTTGTACTCGTTGTTGATGTGCCGCTCGGCGGCGAGCGTCTGAGCAAAGTGCGAGCGATCGCGGAAGTAGGTGCTGCGCGGGCCGGAGGAGAGCGGTCAGCCTATCTCGTCGCGATGACTAGCTTGAGACCAATGCGAAAGAATTAGGACGCACCCGTGCTGGACGAAGACCCAGACGGGAATCGAGACCACGATGCCGATGATAGCGAGGATGAGGGACGGCCAGACGAGCTCTGGTGGCGGGAACATGAGGCGTCGTCAGAGCTGCTCAGGTCGACGCTGCATCCTCACTAGCTACGCACGGAAGTTGGTGCCGGTGCCAATGTTGTGATAGAAGGGCGACGCGTACATCGCAGCGGCACCTGCGAGGACGTCGCGCGCCATGCCCTGGGCGAGCGGAAAGAAAAGGGTCAGCCGGGTCTCCTAGCTTGGGCAAAAGATAGCCGACTCACGTTGCCACCGCAGGCAGAAGCAGCGTACGGTCCGTAGGCGGCGACCATATAGTCTGCGAGCAGATCGAACCGTCAGCACCGGCGAGCGAGGTCAGCCAAGTTTACCTGCCGACACTCACCAATCGTCGTCAGGTAGATGCTGAGGCGGCATGCAGGATCAGATTCATCAGCAACATTGATCGAGAGCTGCCACAGATTGGCCGCCCGCACTCACCTGAAGTTTGCGATTCCAATGACACTCATGAAGATCATCGGCGCTGTCGAAAGAACGCACGCGCGAAGTTAGTTTAGAAGCGCGGCTGCGCAAGATCGGGTCGGAGCGCACCGATCCAGTGGACGTTGTAGGCCGGGCCGAGCGAGGTGAAGGCAAAGCCTAGAAGGCCGAGAGGAAGCAGCGGGACGATGTACTGCAGGATCCACATGCGGTCCTCGGGCGGCCGGGAGGGGTCGGCCTTGCGCAGACCGACCTGACGTTTGATGTCGGCGCTGCAGAGGGCAAGACGACCGTGGGTCAGTCTTGAATGCGCGGCCGGCAGAGTTGAAGCGCATTCTGGGACGGACAGGTGGATGCAGTAGGACATGACGTAGGCGATGGCGAGTGCGACGAAGCTGAGGCCGGTCGTTTGGACTGAGAAGTTCCACTTGGCGAACAAAGGTCCCGTCGAGTCGAGCTGTGCGAGGGAGGCGGTCGAATCGCAATCGTATCAGCAACCGCAGACAGACCGTCGATGGACCAGAGCTGAGGACGCACCATGATGAAGATGAGCGCGTCCGCCTAGAGCGGGTCAAGAGTCCGTCAGCTTACGGGTGAATGCGCGAAAGAGGCAAGGAAGGACGCACGAAACCGGAGAGGAGGGACAGGCAGAGAACGATGGGCTCTGCAGGCGGGTCGGTTCGGATCGTCAGTACTGGCTGACTTTGCGTCGTGCGCGGTCGAACGGTACGTACCCGAGTAGAACATCACAAAAGGGCGCGTCATGATGGCCAGGACCTCTTTTGTGTCGAAGCGATGAGCCTTGAGCTCGTTAGGCCCGTAGACATTGGGGTCCTCGCCCGTCTTGCGCCGGCGCTTGGCCTCCCGGTCCAGAAGCACAGTCGCCCGAGTCTCAGGCACGAGGAAGAAGTGTAGCGCTTGCACAAATCCGCCAAAGATCAGCTGGATCCAGAACTGTTGTGGAGGAAGGGCGAGGGGTGAATGGTCAGCTTCTGGTGCGACGGCCCTTTGGTCAATTGCTGCGACTCACGACCCAACGCCAGTTCAAGAAGGCCTGGACAAAGCCGCCGATGATGGGACCAATGACGCTACCTCCAACGGAAGAGAGGACAACAAAGCAGACGGCGTACTGCTGCTCGTCTGGCTCCCACATGTCGGCGACCATGCCGAGGGTAACTGAGCCGCCTGCGCTCGAGAGACCGCCGAGGACACGGCCGACGATGATCGATCCGAAGTTGGGGGCGAGCGCGCAAGGCAGTTGGAAGACTGATCAAAGGGTGCGAGAACGATCAGCAGAGACCGGCTTCGGGACGTTGCAGGCTCGGACGCACCGTTGACAAGAGCTAGCGACAGCTGTAGGATCGGCCAGCGACCGAGCTCCTCGCTGGGAGCGGCCCAAAGCTCGCACCCGAAACCGTAGGCGATAAGGAAGACGGCCTGGGGAGGGAGCGACGGGAGGGGCGCGTCAGCTCGCGACTCACGCATCCGATCAGCCCGGCTCGCTGAGACTGACCTGCCCTACTCGGACCTTCTGCTCAGACACGCCAAAGTGCTCAGACATGCCGCCGACGCCGTTTGCGTAGAGCGAGGCATTCTGTTCGGGGTCAGGTGGCGATCGGTGGTTCAGGTCGTGAGAATGAGGGCGAGGGATCAGGGTGAGAGTTAGCGGCCGAAAGGAGGGATGGCGTTCACGAGCTCGGACGGACCATGTTCATGCTACACTGTTTGATGAAACGGAGCCGGTCAGCGGCAGCACACTTCTGTCTGAAGCGAAGCGAGAGACTTACCTGCACGACGAAGATGACCGACAGGATGAGCCACCTGTGGCATGGCGCGCGCAGTCAGCTCTGAAGCGGCGGCAACCTCGAGCGATCGTCTGGACGAGCCGACCGACTTTTTCCACGAGGGGAAGCAGAAGCCCAGGACCTCGTACGCCGCCTGCTCGGTGAGCTCGACCTTGCCGTCCGGCCTCGGCTTGTCGACGGAGACGGTGCGGCCGCGGCCGTTCTCGGCGAGCGTCTCGTCGCCCGTCTGCTCGGATCCGGTCGGCGACGGCGCCCGGCGTGGTGGCTTCTCGTTCATGGCTGGCTGCGACGGTGAGGGAAAAAAGGGAGAGGCAGGAGGAGGTGGTTGTCGCAAGACAGGCAGGCAGCGGGCGGCGTTCCCGGCTCGTCGGCTGAGCTTCTGACAAGAGGGCCTCGTACGTACCAGTTCCGCCGGCGTCCCGAAGCGGAGCCCGGGCGGGGAAGGCCGACAGGCCTTGCGGAGCCGCAGCCCTCGGCGAGGGGCCGTTCGATGACGCGCTCGTCTGCCCCACCTGGTCTCCGCCTGCCGACGTGCCGACGTCGAGCCGGCCCCCGCAACGGCCGCCTCATGGTCAGCCCCAAGAGGAGCACCGCTGGAGGAGCCTGAAAGGCCGCTTCTTCAGCCGCCGGGGACCTCAACCGCCGGCGACGGCCCTTCTGGCTCGTCGGCCGTACCGCTCCTGGTCCAAACCGACAGCGGGTCCACAGCGGCGGGAGGCGGCTACTGCTGCAGGGGTGAGCGAGAGACCTCCTGCGGCCTTGACCTGTGCTTCGTGTCGCAGAATTCCTTGGGTCGGCCGGAATGTGAGCTGGGTCTCGACACCTGCCGGCTCGGGTCCGAGCCAGCTCGCTCGGTAGCAGGGGCCGGGTTTCACAGCCTCGGCAGTGGGCTGTCGGCGGTGGGCTCTGCTTGGCAGCGTGAGAGCTCGTCAAAGGCCGACACCGCGCTGCTGACCGACTTGATGAGCTCCATGCCAGATTAGAGCTGGCATGCATGAGCTAGGCGAACGAGGGCCGTCGACGATAGGGTAGTGCTGCTGGTTGAGAACGCCCGACGACCGTCGCAGCTGCGGCCGGTCGAGGTTTCGTCCGACCACCTCCCTCGCTCGCTTAGCTGGAGGCAGCAAGTGCCGCTCGACCGCACTAACCCTCGAGGCAAGCCGCAAGGCATCCGCTGATCGCTAATGGAGCTCCAGCTATGGCTGCTTCGGCCGCGATTCAGCTGCCGGCCGCCAGACCGGCCTCAAGCGACGACGCCCTTTCGATGCCAGCTCTGCGGCTCCGACCGGGGACGCCCGGCGATGCTTGATGACTGCATCGCCTTGCCGTACCGCACGCCAAGCCAGCATGGACGTTGCGGTCGGGCGTGCAACGGTCCTCCTGCCCCTAGGCGTTGCCTCTCTATGAAGGGGACGGCTGTCGCCCCTTTGATCGACCCGTGTCGCTCGAAGCCCTTGCCCCTGGCGGGCCGGCCACCACGCGACGACGCCCTCGGCCGCCGTTCCCCTTCATCAAGACGCCCCCTTCCCCCTTCAGCTCGCAATCCGGCTCGCTCGATCTTGCAGCCGTCTTTGCCTGTGCTCGGCGCCGCCAAAGCGATGGGCGACTTGGGGAGGCGCTTGGCCCTACCCTTCTCGCTGCCGACCACCAGCTCACCTCGTCGACGGACCCTCTTCTCCTGCCCGCGCCTCCTTCTCCCCTCTGCGGCTATGTTCGAGCAAGTCACTGGGCTGGTTGTGGTGGCCTGTGAGTGGCGACGCCGACCCTGGTGAAGCGGAAGATACAGACTGACGCTTTCCTCCCTGCTTGACAGCCTGGCTCAGTGGGTCCCGAGCTTCCTCTTCCCCCCCCCTCCCCCTCCTCATCTCGCCCTCTCGGCTGACCCCATTTCCCTGCCAGATGCGCCTCTCTTCGCCATCGAGACCTTTGCCGCGCTCACATACTTCGGCCGGTTCTGGGCGACCGACACGCGGCTTTACCGCTGGTCGATCATCCTGGCCATCGCCGTCGACGCCGGTACGCCCACACTGGCAGTTTGCACCTGCGCCAATCTGCGAAGAGTGTGCTGATATGCTCCCGCTCCTCTTCTCCCTGACCGCCAGGCACCGTCATCACGGTGTGCGCGGCGACGTACTTGTACACGATCGTAAGTCCGTCGCCCGCCTGGTTAGAAGCGACGCGGGAAGACTGACCTTCGTGCCTTGACCTCTGCCAGACGAACTGGGGCGACGCGGCGTACGCCATCACCCAGCCGTGGTTCATCAGTACCTACATCGTCCTCTGCGGCGTCTCGGCCATGATCTGCCAGGGTTTGCTGTCGCTCCGGGTGCGTCTCGTCTGACCTCCGAGGAAAGCTAGGCTCACGATAAAACCCCACCCCTCCTTTTCGCAGATCTACCGGCTGTCAAAGGCCTGGTGGTACCTGCCTCTGCTCCTCGCCCCCGCCCTGCTCAGCCTCGGCGGCGCTTGCGCCACCAGCGCGATGGCGGCGACGCTCGACCTCTCTGGCCGCGAGAGTCTTACGAAGGTCGTCATCCTTTGGCTGGCGGCCAAGGCCGCGGCCGACATCGCCATTGCCGCCGCTCAGATCTGGAACCTCCAGCAGGTCAAGGCCCAGTTTGCAGACTCCCGGCACATCGTCCGCCGCCTGTCGTGGAAGGCCCTTGAGACCGGCTCGGTCACCGCCGTGCTCGCCATTGCCGCGATCGCTTGCTACATTGCCCTCCCAGAGTCCAACTGGGCGGTCTTGATCGGCATGACGCTCGGGAGGGTGTATTCAATCACGCTCCTGACGAATCTCAACGGCCGCAACTACGACGGCAAGGACGAAGACGACGCCCTGGCCAAGTCTCGTACCGGCGGCGGTCGGCGCGTCGGCTTTGCCTCGGAGCAGCCGGTCCGGCACGCAGGCGGCAAGTCGGGCGAGATCGGCATCAAGAGCGCCGCCCGCTTCGATGCTGCCGACGAGGAGGACGACTTTGACGCGGTCGACGTGCGTTCCACTTTCCGCCTTCTCTCGCAAATCTTTCTGCCGCTGACCGGACGTCGCCCTCTCGTCTCTACCGCGCACGCGTAGGGCACGATCGTGTATCGCACGCACACCTCTGGGCGCGTCAAGCGGTCGGCCGACCTCGACGCAGAAGGACGCGGCTGGCAGCAGCACACGCCCGGCAGCGAGGTCGAGCTTGGCAAGGCCCCGCTCAAGCACTACTGAGGCCCCTCCCTGACCGTCGCCGCTAGCTTCCCGACCTCCACCTCCAATCTCACTCGCTCGTCCACACTCTCCTTCTATGTTTCGTCGCTCCGTTACCCTAAAGACCGCTTCCCTCCTGCGCTCTGCCTGTCTGTCCCTCCAGGTCCTTATGCTGTTTTGCCCGTCCTAACGCTGCAGGTCGTGAGAGGTCATGAAGAGGCGTCGAGGGTCGGCTGCTATGCGATGTAAGAGGAGGTCGTGTGAGGATGGGACGGGGCGGCGATTTAGTCGTCGAGCTCTTCGACGTCATCTTCTGGCCCGAGGGCGGCTTGCTCGCGCTCTTTGCGTCGCTGGTCGGCCGCGATCCGCTTTGCGAGTGCCGCGTCGGGCTACAGCAGAGATGACTGTCAGTGAACGGCGTGGCAGAGGGGAAGATAACAGGACGATCGGCCCACCTTGATCAGCAGCGCCGAGATGACGTTGTTGCAGCCGGCGACCGGGCACTCCTTGGCCGCGCCCTCGAGGTACTGGATGATTGTCGCATGCGAGTAAGAATGCGGGCAGACCGTCCTTCATACGCCGCCAGGAGGGAGAGTCGTCAGCCAGTTGGCCTGGTGCGCCAAGCGCAAGGGGGAGCGACGGACGAGGTATACGGGTCGACGAGCGTCGTCAGTGTGATCGGGTCCTTGTACGTCTGGACCGCGCCGCCGAGCTGGATCTCGTCATCCGAGTCGTCGTCGTCCCCCTCGCCCTCGGCTGCGAGTGAGGTAGAGGGGAAGCCAGTCAGATACGAGAAGGGCGACCGCTGATTGCGAGTGCTGCGGGACGCACCGCGGGGGAAGAAGTCGACGACGGGCGGCATCGCCATGTCGCTTCCGTGCTGCGACTCCCAAAAGGCCTCGCGAAAGTTGACGTAGATCTCACTCTTCGAGACTGCGAGGGAGATGATCACGAGGGGGTAAGCGGCTGGCGGAGGATCAGGCTAGAGGAGAGGGGGTTCCTCGCGCACAGCGTTGCCGTGGCGTCTTCTTCAGGTACTCCTCCTCCCGCCGCTTGCACTCGGCTCGGAAGCGGCCCTGAATATCAAACTGGAGGACGAAGAGGCGTACGAGTCAGTAACATGGCCCTGTCAGCGCGCCAGCTAGCTCGAGGCGGCCGTGGAGGGCTAGCCCAAGGGAGGCACGCACGATCTCGCCCGTGCTGTCGAGAACCTGTCGGATCTCGCTCAGTGCCGCCTTCCGCAGCTTGACGATCTCGCCCTCGTCGACGAGCTTCTGGACCTGGGCGTCGATCTCGGCAAAGTAGCCGCCCTGGACATCGCGGGTGGGAGAGGGTCAGCAGGGAGGAGCGGCGGCCCGAGCGAGCATGGGAAGCGCAGCCCGCGCTCAAGGCAGCACGCACCTCGTCATCCTTGATGCCGGCCTCGGCGAGCGAGGTTGCCGTGTCCTGTAGCTGCTCGAGCGTGAACATGATGGTTGCCTGCAGAGGCTTGTACTCGTCGTTAAGGACCCGGAGCTGCGTCATGCGAGCGCACGAGGTCAGCAGGATCGCGAGAGACGGTCGACGCGTCTGGTCGGCTTCGGAGGACGGACGGACCTGCTGCAGTGCCGACTGGGCATCGACTGGCCGGTCCTGCCATGTGTCGAGCGTGAGACCACGCTGAGCTGCCGTCAGGACGGGATCCCCTTCCTCGCCCTCATCGTTCGCTTGCTGCTGCTGCTGCTGCTGCTGCAGCTCCTGCTGGCGACCGATCATGCTCGACCGGCCGTTGGGCAGCGGCCGCCGTGGCGGCGGGGCGTCCTCGACCATGACGACCTCATCGTCGTCCGAGTCGCGCTTCTTGACCTTGACTGACGGCATGCAGGACGTCGTCGGGTTCTCGCGAGAGTTGCGATGAAGACGCTGGGCGTCCGAGCTGGACGATCAAGGGGGGAGGAGCAGCAGGACGCGACGACCACGCGAAGGCTGGCCGTCGGGCCTGGCCGGCCTCGGGCGGGCGGAGTTTCAAACATCAAATTCGGGCGCAGGCCTCCCTCCCGCCCGGCTGGCCTCGCAGCCACCTGCGCTCCGGCTGCCCCTGGCTGCTTCTGCCTCCCACTCACTCACACACAACACACACATACACATCACACCAGCACCTCGCTACCTGCTCTTCCCGGTCAGGCAGTAGATGGCACCCGTAGCTTCCAGCTCGACGAGCGCCGGCCCGTCGTCGCGCAAGCGCAAGACGCCCGCGGCCGACGCCCCGTCAACGGCCAGCGGCAGCCGCAGCCAGCCGCTAGAGACCCTGACCGGCTCGCTCGAGCTCGGCGCCGACTCGGACGAGGAGGACTCGGACGGCGACGTTGCGCTCGACGGCACCGACGCTGTTGACAACGACGACGAGGAGGAGGAGTTCCCGGAGCTCGACATCGGCAGCTCGGACGAGGAGGAGGAGGCTCCGGCGCCGTCAGCACCTCGCTCGCGGCGAGCCCGCAGGAAGGCGCCGTCGCCGGTGCCGGTCGCCCGGCGTGGCGACGAGGCCGACGACGAGGAGGATGACCTGCTTGAGGAGGACGACGGCGCCGTCTTCACCGATGAAGATTCTGGCTCGCAGTCGGGCTACAACTCGTCCGACATTGACGACGACGACGCGGCGGCCTCGCCGTTCGGCTCGCCCTCGACGGCAGCGACCTCGCTCGCCGGCCGGTCGGTGCGGAGCGCGTCGCCTGTCTCGCGCTTCCTCGCCGAGCACACGGTCAAGCCGGATGAGCGCGACCACGCCCTGCCGGAGAAGCCGGTCGACGAGCTGGCGGGCGTCATGACGATCTCGGAGCTGACGGGCCGGCCGAAGCGCGTGTACCGCGACATCGAGGCCGGCTACGGGAGTGAGAGCTCGACGGAGGACGTCAGTCGCTTTCCGCTGCTTGCCTTCGATCGGCGAAGCTGTCAGCTGACACATCTGCTGTGCCTTGGCCGTCGCTCCTGACCCTCTCGACACAGTCGCCGAACCGTGTGGGCGACATCCCCGATCACTGGTACGACGACCTGCCGCACATTGGCTACGACATCGACGGCAAGAAGGTCATGCGGCCTGCCCAGGGCGACGAGCTCGACCGGTTCCTGTCGACGGTCGAGGACCCGGATTCTTGGTGCGTTTGCCTGTGACTGCGGCTGCTCGTGCCCGACGTCTGCTCACCTGCCCTCGTGCTCCTTCACAGGACCTCGGTCCAGGACAAACTGCTCCAGAAGGACGTCAACCTGACGGATGCCGAGCTCGACATCATCCGGCGGCTCCAGAAGGGCGAGAACCCGGACGAGAACTACGACCCTTACCAGCCGACGGTCCACTTCTTCACCCAGGACGTCGAGGTCATGCCGATCTCGTCCCGGCCGGCGCCCAAGAGCCGCTTTGTCGCGTCGAAGTGGGAGCACAAGAAGGTGCGCGCTTCGACGTCAGCGATCTTGCCGATCGAACGCAGTGTCTGACGACGCCCTGTGCCTCACCGTCCATCCTCTGCGCCTTCGCAGATCATGAAGATCGTCCGTGCCATCCGCCAGGGTCGGATCGTGCCCCAGAAGCCGTCGTCGAACAAGCCCACCTTCTACGCCCTCTGGTCGGCGGCCGACTCGGCCCCGGCCGAGCACGCGATGCACATGCCGGCGCCGCAGCAGCGGCTGCCGACCGACGCCGAGTCGTACAACCCGCCGGCCGAGTACCTGCTCGATGCCGACGAGGAGAAGGCTTGGGACGAGACCGAGAAGGGCGACCGCAAGCGCGAATTCAAGCCGGCAAAGTACGAGTCGCTCCGCAAGGTGCCGGCCTATCACGAGTTTGTCCAGGAGCGCTTCGAGCGCTGCCTTGACCTCTACCTCGCCCCGCGCATGCGCAAGACGCGGCTCAACATCGACCCCGAGTCGCTCATCCCCAAGCTGCCCTCGCCCAAGGAGCTCCGGCCGTTCCCGACGTCGACCGCGATCCGCTACTCGCACCCAGGCGGCCCCCGCGTGCGGTGCATCAGCGTCGACCCGACCGGCAACTGGGTCGCCACCGGCGCCGAGGATGGCACCGTCCGCGTCTGGGAGCTCCAGAACGGCCGGCTCGCTTGGCGGTGCGAGGTCGGCAAGGGTGCCGTCAGCGCCGTCGAGTGGTGCCCGGACCGTGCGGTCGGCCTCATCGGCGTCGCGGTTGAGAACCGGGTCGCCATCCTCTGCCCGACACCGATCCTCCCCGTCGAGCTCGCCTACCACTCGTCGCAGGTCGCCCTCAAGGCCGTCACCGGCGCTTCCACGGCGGCCGCCCCGCGTGGCGACGATGTCAGTTGGTTGCGCGGCACCGACAGCGAGCGCAAGCGGGGCATCCTCGTCCTCATCGACGTCCCCGGCACGCCCAAGCAGGTCACATGGCACAAGAAGGGCGACTACTTTGCGACCGTCGCGACCGACGGTGCGTCCTCGCTCCAGTCAGCTGCTCAGCTGCCCTCCTCTGCTGCACGCGCTGACCTGACACCGCTCGCCGCCCTCAGCCTCCAACAAGTCGGTCCTCATCCACCAGCTCTCGAAGCACCAGACGCAGTCGCCGTTCAAGAAGACCAAGGGCTCGGTTCAGAAGGTTGCCTTCCACCCATCGAAACCCCACTTCTTTGTCGTGACGCAGCGCTACATCCGGCTGTACGACCTCGTCGCCCAGACGCTCATCAAGACGCTCCAGCCCGGTCTCAAGTGGCTGTCGTCGGTCGACATCCACCCGCTCGGCGACAACCTCATCGTCGGCTCGTACGACAAGAAGCTCTGCTGGTTCGACCTCGACCTGAGCACCAAGCCGTACAAGACGCTGAGGTCCGTCAGCTGCCTCACCTCCACGAGGGCGCCTACACGCTGGACTGACGCCCCCTCGCACTGCCCGCGGCTCAAAGGTACCAGGCCCGTGCTATCCGCTCGGTCCACTACCACCCTTCCTACCCGCTGTTTGCATCGTGCTCGGACGACGGCACGATCAACGTCTTCCACGGCACCGTCTACTCGGACCTCATGCAGAACCCGCTCATCGTCCCGCTCAAGGTCCTCCGTGGGCACGCCGTTCGGAGCGGGCTCGGCGTCCTCGACGTGCGCTGGCACCCGACGCTGCCCTGGCTCGTCAGTGCCGGCAGCGACGGCGAGGCTCGTTTGTGGTGCCCTTAGAGTGCACCCTCGCGCGTGCCCCCACACGATCTTGATGCGCCTTGACGACCATGACGTGATGCGGCAGCCAGCAGCGAGTCGTCGACCGCAGGGGTATGCTGAGCGTAAGGTGAGCAAGGGTCATGACAGAGAAGGCTTGCAGCATGTGCATGGGAGGGAAGAAGGCGGGATGCGGTCTTGCGAGGGGCAGTGCAGTTACGTCGACGATTAAGGGGAGGGGTGTAAGTGAGGGAGAAACGACGCAGACGACGGAAGGGTAAGGGTGGACGCGAGACGGTCGAGCAGCTAGAGCTAGTTGTGCGAAAGTGGGGGTCGGCCGAGCTCGATCTCGCTTCCGGGCGTGCGACCGGCCCAGACAGCGTCGGGATCGGTCTTCTGCTGATGATCGTGAAGCGTCAGCAATGACTCTAGATGGAGCCGAGCAAGGACTTCTTCGCACCTCGCCCTTGTCCGCAGACTGGCGCTTTGAGCGGTAGACGATGGCAGCGGGCTATCGGAGTCGCATGCAGAAACTGCGGTCAGCGTCTTTGCACGGAAGACTCATGCGCCGGAGACCGCACCTGGGCCGGCTCGTAGACTGTCGCCTCGTCAAAGTGGACGTTCGTCAGCGTCTGGACGTTGACGCCGCCGCGGCTGCCGCCGGCGTTGCTTTTGCCGCCAAAGTGGTCCGAACTGTTGTGCATGTGGACACGGCCGCCCGAAGGGTGCGAGAGGCCGTCGGCGTCCTGCTGCTTGTAGGCGCGCCGGTTGAAATTGACGAGGAGGGTGATGCTGCCGTCGGATGAACATCCAACGTGTCAGCTTTCATCCCAAGCCCGGACTCTTGGAGCGAACTCACCCATAGATGCGCCCCATCATCATGCCCAGCATCGGCGAGAGCTGTTTGCCGAGAAGGAAGGCACGAGTAAGTCGCCGTACAGTTCTTGGCAGACAAAAGATCGAGGCAGAGAATGAGCCGACATTCGTCTCGGAATACGTCTCATATACGATGATGCAGATAGTCGCATAGATGGCAGTGACCGAGCCGGTCTCGATCGCCTGAAGGGACAACCGACGGATGATGCTACGAAGGAAGCAGAGCATGAGGAATCAGCAAGGAGCCAGCGCAAGCACCCAGGAGCGCAACTCCACGGACCTCTTGGACTCCTCAAACTCGGCCTGCACCTTGCGCAGAGTCCAGACCTGGCAGACGGCGATGAGAACCTGACAGGACCTCAGGCCAGGAAGGGTCAGATTTGCTACCTCCGGTCGGCCTCGCTGCGCAACTCACATCGGCAGCGAGCTTGCCGGCAAGCCAGAGGGTCTGCACAGCCGGCCGAGCGTGTCAGAGAGGAAAGACAAGGCAGGAGAGCAGACGATCTCAACGTACGACCCATTTTGTGACGAGGGGGCGCTCGGCCAAGCCTGCGCCGACTACTACGGCGCTGGTAGTCACAGCACCCGTCAAGGAGGCGATCGATGGCAGAGCGAGGAAGGGCATGTAAAGCCAGTTGGACGTGAACTTGTAGACACGGTAGGAGCTGGGGGCCCGCGGGCGACGCCAACGTCAGCTTCCTGGTCGGCTATGAAGTCTGAAAAGGCTCCAACTCGCAGGAAGGTCTGGCAAATGATGGCCGTCACGGCGGTGCTCGAGACGTAAAAAGAGATCGGCCAAGGCTCTGGAGGGGATGGGCGACAGGGGCGCAAAGAGTCAGCATCCGTCGCAGCATGTGGGGGCGGGCGGGCGGGACGGAGAGACGCACGGCTGGCAGCGTAAGCTGGGTCGCCGAAGTGTTTCTGAAGCGGGATGAACCTGCTCAAGTTAGCGACAGAGCGAAGCGACGTCGCAGAGGTGACGCACGATCGAGTACTGAAAGAGCGTTGAAAGGTCAGCAATTGGCAGCGAGACCGGAGACTGTCAACGGCGCTCCGACAGACCATCCAGACGCCGGCCATGACCGACATCACAGTGCCGCACTCGATCGCCAGCGTCGTAATGACGGCCAGCTTGTACGGCAGAAAGTCGCGAGGGAAGCGCCTGTCGAGGGAAGCCAGGCTGAGGTCAGCGGGTCGACGGCTGTGCCCAAGTTTGGGAGGAGCGCACCGGAAGTACTGTGCCGGGGCCGACAGAGGCAGGAATAAGTCAGCCGTGGCGCAGACGTCCCGCACATAAGAGACCAATGTGACGACTTACGACGAGGGCGAGTGAGAGCTCAACAGCAAACAGGGGCGGATTGACCCAGGCTGCAACATAGGCAGGAGTGCCGGTCAGCCTCTGAAGTCTGTCGGCAACGAGGCAGGACACGCACAAGCCACGAGGATGGGTCCGGTGGCGGTGGCGATCGACATGCGGAGGATTGGACGGTCGTCGAGAGAAGGGGACAGGAGGGGAGGGAAGGGCGCTTAGGCGGAGGCCGACGAGAAAAGAGAGGTCGAAAGAGGGTCGGTCCTAAGGATAGGAAGGGGAGTTGAGAGCTGCAGGCAGCGCTGAAAAAGCCCAAGGAGGCCTTTAGTCCATAGTCTTAGACCAGAAGGAGGGAGGTAGACGCACCTTATTGAGAAGGGGACGAACGTCGAGGGAAAAGATGGAAGAAGGAGAGGGTCGAGGGCAGGGATGCGAGGGGCGCCAGCAAGCCTGACGACCGCTACCTTTTAGGCCGGGCTCGACAGGAGGCCGTGCGCTCCGGCCGCAGTACCAGAGACCGAGGTGGAGGATCTCCTGAGCTCAAGGCCTTGCTTGGTTCCGAGGGAGCTTCGGCTTGTTTTGACAAAGGGAGCCCCTTGGCGGTCGACGATGCGGGACAGGAGCAGCGGTTGACTGACCACCTGAGGTCGCGGTCCCGGTCTGTCATCGGCCTTTTCTTCTAGACAGGGAGAGTGGCTGCCAGGAGGTGCAGAGGTTAGGTCAGCGAGCGAAAGGCGACGGCCGCAGGAGCCCGACCGACAGGGAGACCGTCAACGGCATCAGCCCCTTTTTCTTCGGACGACCGACAGCCTGCGCCAGGCCCCTCTCTTGGCTGCGAGTTGGTCACCAGGCCGCCCAATGCCGCGTGTGAAAAGCGTCGAGAGAGGGAGGTGGGAACCGCGTGCGACGCCTTCCGACGGCCGATGGGTGGAGGGCGGGCTCGGCGCGCATGCGGGCCGGCCAGACGACGATAAGGCGAGCGTCGGTCGCCTGGCGCTGAGCAAGCGGGACCGGCGCAGGCTTTTATTTTTGTCAGAGGAAGAGGAGGCAGGGGCATCGTGATCGCAGAAAGGAGAGCCGACGGCGGGTCGGCGCCAGTCCGGGCCGGTCGGGGTCGATAGGAGTACAGGGAGGGAGGGGTTGTCGTTAGAGAGGTTCGGCTCGGCCGGAGGAAGGGACGCACGACCTGGCGCGCGTCACGTATGGGGGCCGAGCCGATGCAGGAGTGGAAGGGAGAGAAGGAGCGAGCGCGAAGCGGTGCCAGACCGAGGCGCGTTGCCCTCTCAGAGGGACGGGGGAGCACAGCGTGTGAGAGGAAGAGAGACAGATGGAGGCAAGGGCAGGTTGAGGGTGGCGCGAAATGGCGCCAGAGACCGCTCAAGCGGTCTAGACATCGTCCGGTGTGGTGTGTGGGTGGGTGTTGGAGCTGAGAAGACGAAATTAGGGAGTTTGCGCTCGCTCCGGTGGGCGAGGCGTGTATTCGGTGCGGTGCGGCGGGGCCTTCCCATGGGGGCGTTCGCGGGAAGTTCTCCTGCGAGCGACGAGGCTTGCCCTAGAGGCCAGGAACTCTGAGCCCGCCACCTTCGCTGGCCTGGAGGAGCGCGTCGGCGAGCGAGCTGCCGGTGCTCCGGCGCCGTTCGATGAGGATGTTCGCGCTCGCGCGTTCCTCGGCCCCGCGGGCGAGCCGCTGGCGGAGGGCGAGCGCGCGCTCCTCACGCTCGGGCGGAGGCGTCAGCTTGAAGGTCGGGATCTCTTGGATGACCATCCGCGGCCGGCTGACGGCGGCACTGCCGACGCGGACAGGGACGGCCGAGCCGGGTGCCGTCGTCGATGAGCTTGGCCGGCCGGGGACGACGCGCGTGGGGCTCGACGCGATAGCCGGGACAGGCTGGGCGCGCGCACGGTTGAGGAGAAACGTCGGCAGACGCGAGGGGAGCGTCTCGGCCCGGACGGGTGCGAGCGCCGGCAGGCTGGTTGTGGTCGACCGAGGCGAGACAGGCGGCTCCGAGTTGCGTCTCGGCGGGGCAGACGGGCCTCCGACGGCCGTCCCGCGCAGGCGCCGGGCGATCTGCTCGAGCGTCGGCGGCGAGCTCGTCCGTCGGATCGAAAGGCCGGCCGAAGCCACGCCCGGCGGGAGGATGGCGTGCCTCGCCAACTCGTCAGTGGCCGGCGAGAGCGGCCGAGGCGACGTTGTCAAGGGAGCGAAGAAGCCGTTGGCCGCCGACAAGGGCTCGGCCGTGAGCATCTGGCCCTCCGGCAGCGGGTCCTCGTCCTCGTCGGAGTAGGGCGGCGTCTCGGCCCTCGGCTGGCAGGCAAGGTAGCGCGCCGCCTGAGACAGAGGCGGGGAAAGGAGGGGGGCGTCGACAACGCAGAGGCAGCGCGTCAGCGACTTGGTCGAAAGGCTGACCAGCGGTGAGGCAGTCATAGACGGACCTGGACGTTGAGTTCAAAGACGCTCGGCGACTCGGGCGGCGAAGGAGGCAGGATCATGCCCACGAGCGGGATGGGTCCCGGCCCGCCGGCGGCGGTCGACTGGCGCAGGAGGGCGAGGTGCTTGCCCGGCAGTCGGCGCGGCACTGGCAGTCGAGGCGGTGTCACGAGCGCTGAGAGAAGGGCAGAGAGGGAGAGCCGAGTCAGTATCGGAGGGCGGGAGGGGACCAGGAGGCTGGCTCTGCTCCGAGACTAAGGGTGGGGGGGGGGGGGCAGAAGGGGAGAAG
>Ga0308160_10002076_pt1 | contig 25397 bp, 31 predicted proteins | sample PhyFR1_FD_201036 | JGI IMG/M metagenome (GOLD analysis project Ga0308160, IMG submission 201036) | Phyllosphere microbial communities from UC Gill Tract Community Farm, Albany, California, United States - DLSLF.R1 | ecosystem: Host-associated > Plants > Phyllosphere > Unclassified | place: USA... | reverse complement strand
GAGCGGGGTGGGTGGGGGGGGGTGGGTGTTCAGCGCCGCGAGAGCTGTGGAGCACCCTCTAACTAAGGATCTGCGGCTCACCGAGTTCTGAACAGAGGTCAATCCAGAATCGGCGAGGTTGAACAGGACAAGGAAGAGGAAAAGCTTGCAGCTGCGCAGAGAGGGGGGTAGAGGCCGACGTCAGCTGCAGAGACATGCGCGCCACGCCCAATTGGCAAAGGAGCCAGGTACGCACGCCTGGATTGTCCGCTTCATTTCTCCGACAAAATCGTCGTCCCAGGTGACCTTGCTAGGAAGCGAGCCGGTCTTCTCGACGATCTGCGACGGGACGGCAGCGTCCCAGGATCGCTTCTTGATGGCCATGACTCCGACGCGGCTGGCCTCGACGACGACGCTGCCCTGAGCGGGGACCTTAACGATCCGCTTGTTGAGCCAGAGCAGGACGAGCGGCATCACCATGTACACGATGCCCGGCACGAGGTAGGCGAGCCAGAAGCCGACCCGCTTCTCAATGTAGGTCGTCGCCAGCTGGAGGAAGGCGCCGACGTTGATGCACCAGTAGAATATCATGAGCGCCTGCTGAAGCGTTTGTCCAGGGTCCTGGATGACGCGCTCGCCGGTCGGCAGCGTGAGGATCGACTGCCGCTGGATCGGCGACTGGTCGGCTAGGAGCGGAGCGACGGTCGGCTTGATGAGGCCCGAGGCGGTGGCAAGAGTGAGAATGGCGATGATGAAGGGAGCGAGGCCGTTGCCGCTCTGGATGACAGAAGGGATGGCAGCGATGACGAGGATGATGTGCGCGACAACTGCATAGGAAAGATCATCGCGTCAGACGCAACACAGCACGAGACAGAGACAGTCGATCCGGAGGTTGGCGCACCTCCAACGAGCGTGCCGATCCAGAGCGTCTTGTAGCGACCCCACTTGACGTCGGAGATGATGCCGCCGGCAATCGGGATCGTGTAGGCGAGGAAGGTGAAGAGGGTCGTAAGAGCGGTGGCCGTCTGGAGACCGAGGCCAAGGGCGCCAGCGGTGCCCTGGGAGTCGCCCTTAGCGGGTGCTCCCCAGCCGTTGCCTCCCGCGGGCAGGTCCTGCTCGATGAAGTTGTAGAAGGGGCCGAGGCATCCAAAGTCTGTCGGACGAGGAGAGAAACGAGAGGGAGGGGGGTCAGTCAGGAAGCTGAGGCAGGGTGAACAAGACCGCGCCAGACACTTACACGAGGCGCGTTCGGCGAGCTCGATCAGGCAGATCATGTAGGCCGTCAGGGGCAGCTTGGCCGCGACGAGCCGAAGCGACTTGCGCTCCTCGGCCGTCGGCAGGCGGCCGTCGACGTCGACGTCGGTCGCAATCGAAGCCGCCGTCGAGTCGGGGACCTCCTTCTCGTGCGGGCCCGGGAAGGGCTTCTCGTGCTTGGGCGACTCGGGAGCGAGGACGTGGCCTGCGTCAGGGAGGCCGGTGGCTTCAAACTCGGCGATGGGACGGGCGGCTGAGAGAAGGAGTGCGGAACAACGGTCAGGGAAGGGGCAGCGAGCAAAGGAGTGAAAGCGACGTCGACGTACACATCGAGGGCAAACAGCAGGATGCAGGCGGGGAGGGAGAGAGGGGAGAAGGCCCGCTCGAGCGGTCTCTTGCGGTCGGGTCTTGAAGAAGGCGGCTCCGGTAAGGCGCGAGAGAGAGCTGGCTCGGTGCTTGAGAAAGGAGAGGACCGAGGTGTGGTTGGTGGGCAAGGGGCGAGGGAGGGAGAGGCAGCCTTGGATTTTCGCCAGCCCGTGGCCTTCGTCCGGTCAGGCCCGGCGAGTCAGCCTTCCTGGCAGAGCCATGCTGGTCCCAGCCGAGCTGTTGCCTCTCGGACGGACGGCAGGACAGACGCCGGCGCCGGTTGGGAGCGGGGCCGGAGGGCGAGGCAGGCCAGATTGCCATTCGAGGTGGATCGAGATTCGAGGGTATGAACGAGAATAGCCCGGCCTCCACCTCGCTTTCAGCCCACGGCCGAGCGAGGCGTCGGTCGGCCTCGTCGGCCGTGGCGTTCTCGGCCGCGACCGGTGCGTCGGCGGCGGCGGCCGACTGCTGCCTGCCCTGCCTGTAAGCTGCACGCTGCCGCCGGCAACAGCGCTCGTCGTCGGCCAGCCGCAGCGGCAGCCGCCGTGCTCACACGGCTGCGACCAGCTCGATGGGCCGGTTCGGAGTGCGAGCGGACAGCTATCATCGACGGCTCGAGCTAGGACGACGGCCCATGCGGTCTGCGGCAGCTTTCGTGCCGGCCGTGCTCCACGGCGGTCGGGCGTGCCGATCATTACGGCGGAGGAGCCTTGACACGGCGCCCGACCGCCCGGCTCACGAGACGGCGCAGCGTCGGCGATCCTCAACTCGGTTCGAGACGATCTACCTACGGCATAAGGGGGGCCTTCCGAGAGCCTGCCGAGGACGAGCCGAGAGGAGACGGTTCACAACACGTGATCTCGGCGCGACAGGGCGACAAGGCCGCCAGGGTACGCGCCGCACGTCAACACCTCGAGCGCCCGCAACACCGGAAGCAAGCGAGATCGACACGGGCTGGGCTTTGCGAGAGCCGCAACAGCAAGCGGAGCCAGCCAGGGGGGGCAGAGCGGTTGCGACGGCAAGAGTCATGCGGCAAAGGGTAAAGTAGTGTGCGCGTGACAGGCGGCCCATGCTCGTTGATCCCTAGCTGCTCGGCTCGATCGCCGGTGCAGCCCCCTCGCCGGTGCTCGCTGCCGTCTTCTTGCGCTCCTCGCGCTTCTCTATCCGGCCGAGCTCGGCCTCGGCCTTCTTGAGCGACTTGAGCTGCCGTTGCCGCTCTGGCAGAGGGCAGGGTGGGAGAAGGGTCGCGCAGCATGAGGGGTCAGCAAGAGAGCGTCGGAGCGGCCTGAGTCCCTCGGCCTGGGTCTCTCTCTCCGCAAGACCGCCGCGTCTATCGTTCGCTGACTGAAAGGACTCACTCGAGCGGCCGGCCGAACCCCGCTTGCCCGCACTGCTCAGCGTCCGGTCGACGACGGCTTCGAGCTCCTTCTTGCGCTTGACAACCTCCTCGGCCCGGGCCTTCTCCTTCTTCTTGTCGCGCTTGCGCAGGTGAGGCGCAAAGGCCGCCCGAAGAAGGGCGTTGTAGCGCTCGGCGAAAGGCGGCAGGAGCGACGGCGCGATGTGTGTCGTTAGCGAGGCCTTGCCGTCGGTCGCTTTGACGACGCATGAGTGCGAGGACGACGGCGCCGAGTCGGACGTGTCCATCGCATCACCGTCCTGGCCGCTCTGGTAGTTCACTGTCATGAGCGGCACGCACACGGACACGACCGGGTCAGCTTGAGGCAGCTGAGCGATGCGAGCTCGCCGTCGGAGGGGTCGCGTGCGGATCGTCTGCCGGGCGGCTCGAGCAGACGCGAACGCGAACCGACGTACATCGCTTCTGAGTGATCCAGACCGAGCCCGACTCCTTTGTCGACTCTAGCAGGTCCTTGAGGGCGTCTAGGAACTAGGCGTCGAAGGCATTGGTTGGGCGGTCAGCCGGGCGGCGCCTAGGCCCGCGAAGTGATGGAGAAGAGGGTGAGGGCTCACCTGCTCGTTCTCGAGGACCTGGGCCGGCATCGCCGCGGAAATCTCTGGAGGAGGGTAGAGAGGGTCTCTGACTGCAGATGGTTGCGCGGAGAGCTGGGTGCAAAGGGCGTAGTGTGCTGTTGCTTCAGGTGAGGATGGATGGGGGGGAGGTCGGCTCGCTGCTGCCTGCCTGCCTGCCTGCAAAAGGCCCGCCCGAGCCAGCCCAGCCCAGCCCAGCCCAGAGCCCGGGCGCGCGCGTGCGCCGCGCCGAACCGCCGGGCCGTTGCGCTGGCAGCCCGACTCCCCCTCCCTCCGACCCTCGTCCTCCTCCTTCATCCTCTCATCAACCTCTTCTCAAGTCCTTTGACGGAGACCCGCCTCAGGCCAGGATGTACGTCTCGACCCTCTGAGATCTGGCAACCCAAACTCGCGGCGCCTATGCTGACGCTTCAGCTTCTGCCTGATCCAGGACGACGCTCCAGTCAGTGCCTCCTCCCGTCTCGAGCCGAGGCGCGCTCGCCAGAGGGACGATGCAGCCCAGAAGCTAAGGCTCTGCTCTGCGCTCGTCGCACTCATGGCCTGCGGCCGATCGTACCTCGTGCTTGTAAAGCTCGAGCTCGCGACTGACGTGCGCTTTGAATCCCCTGCGCCGCTCGCAGAGTCGTCTCGTCCGACGTGGAAGGAGCCAAGCTCTTTGACCCGCTCCCGCTCTACCTCCACCTGTACACCGTCCCGTTCCTTTCACTCTACCCGGTCCTCGCCTATGCGTACTACGTCAAGGTGCGTGCACCCTCGTACCGGTCTGATAAGACCCTGTCGGACGCCGGAGGGGACGCTGATCGCCTGCCCTTCCCCTCTTGCAGTACGACACCTGGATCAAGTCCGAGGAGTGGACCTTCCTCGCCTGCGTCGCGCTCGGCGCCGGCCACGCCCTGAGCTTCCTCATCACCCGCTGGAGCATTGCCATGCGCGCCCGCATCACCTGCGTTCCCGTCAGTCCAGCGCCCCTGTGGCCGCTCGTGAGAGCTGTCGATCGCACAGCAGGACGCCCGAGGCTGACCTCCTCGCTCTTCCTCTCAGGCCTCCGACCTTGCGACGGCCAAGCTCGTCCAGGTCATGCCCAAGCTCCATCGCGGCAAGGGCGAGATCGTCCGCCTTTTCCACAAGCCCGTGAGTCGGACTTGTCAACATCTCTTATATTTACTTGACGCGTGCATGCCACCGCCGCCGCCGCCGCCTTGGCCCGCAGCACCTGGCTGACGCGTCCGTCCCTCGCCCCTTCGCTCGCGCCCCAGTCGCCTTACGACCCGTCCAAGATGACGCACTCGTTCATCTACCAGAAAGACCACTACACGTACCAGTATGCGACAAGCACCTTTGCGCCCATCCCGTACCCGGTCGACTCGAACCCGCCGCTGTCCGACTTCCAGCACTCGAAGGGCCTGACGGCAAGCGCCAAGCCCTCGCCCCGGTCGGTCCCTACGCTGCTCGAGGAGTACGGCAAGAACATCTGCGACATCCCCATCCCGCGCTTCACCGAGCTCTTTGCCGAGCATGCCGTTGCGCCCTTCTTTGTCTTCCAGATCTTCTGCGTCGCCCTGTGGTGCCTCGACGAGTACTGGTACTACTCGATCTTTACCGGCTTCATGCTCGTCGTCTTTGAGTGCACCGTTGTCTTCCAGGTGCGCTAGCTGCGGCGAGAGCTCCGTTCGAGATTACGCGGCATCCGAGCTGACTCGACCGGTGCCCCTCGCTTTTGCCCCGCGCAGCGCGTCCGCACGCTCACCGAGTTCCGGACGATGAGCGTCCCGCCCTACATGATTGGCGTCTTCCGTGACGACGCCTGGTCCGAGGTCATGAGCGACGAGCTCGTCCCTGGTGACCTCGTCTCCATCAGTACGTCCTTCAGCCGGCGCGCTTCCAGTCGAGTTCGACTGCTGACTCGCGCCTGCATCGCCCTCTCTTCAGCCCGGACCAAGGCCGACTCTGCGATCCCGTGCGATGTCCTGCTCCTCTCTGGCACGGCCATCGTCAACGAGGCCATGCTCTCGGGCGAGTCGACGCCGCTCCTCAAGGAGTCGATCGCGCTCCGCGAGGGCGCCGACAAGCTCGATATGAACGGCGCCGATCGCAACAGCGTCCTGTTCTCGGGCACCAAGGCCCTCCAAGTCGAGGCCGGCAAGGGCGAGAACGGCAAGCCGGCGCCCGACGGCGGCTGCCTCGGCGTCGTCCTCCGCACCGGCTTCGGCACGACTCAGGGCCAGCTCGTCCGGACCATGCTCTTCTCGACCGAGGCCGTCACCGCTGGCAACCTCGAGTCCTTCATCTTCATCGGCTTCCTCCTCATCTTTGCGATCGCCGCGAGCGCCTACGTTTGGGTCAATGGTCTCGCCAAGGGCATGAAGAAGTCGAAGCTCCTGCTCGACTGCGTCCTCATCATCACCTCGGTCGTCCCGCCCGAGCTTCCGATGGAGCTCTCGATGGCCGTCAACGCCTCGCTCGCCGCCCTCTCCAAGTATGGTGCGTGTGACCGGGCGGCCGCCAGATGTCTCTCGATCAGCGACGGCTGACGCTCAGAGCTTTTCCCGGGCAGCCATCTTCTGCACGGAGCCCTTCCGGATCGCTATCGCCGGCCGGGTCGACGTCTGCTGCTTTGACAAGACCGGCACCATCACTGGCGAGGACCTCGTCGTCGAGGGCATCGCTGGCGTCCAGTGCGTTTTTCCCCTGTGTCGCATGGCCTGGGCTCGAGCCAGACGGCTGCTGACGTGCGCTTCCGTCCCTCGCTGACGCTTGCTTCCCTGCCAGCTCATCCGACCCCAAGCAGCTCGTCCCGATTCAGGAGTGCTCCAAGGAGACGACCCTGACGCTCGCCACCTCGCACGCCCTCGTCCTCCTCGAGGACGGCACGCTCGTCGGTGACCCGATGGAGAAGACGACGCTCGAGGCCCTGGGCTGGCAGATCGGCAAGGGTCAGTCGGGCGGTCATCTGCATTGAGCAAGAAAGCCTCGGCCTGCTGCTGACGCAGACTCTCATTGCTCCTCTGTGCAGGCGACCTCGTCACCCCGAAGGCCGACCACGAGACGCCGCACAAGGCCGAGATTACGATGAAGCGCCGCTACCAGTTCTCGTCGGCGCTCAAGCGCATGTCGACCGTCTCGTACGTCCCCGAGGGCAAGTCCAAGAAGACGCTCGTCTCGGTCAAGGGCGCGCCCGAGACGCTCAAGACGATGTACGCGACCGTGCCCGACAACTATGACGAGACCTACAAGTGGTTCACCCGGCGCGGCTCGCGCGTCCTCGCTCTCGGCTGGAAGCACATGGACAACATCTCGGCCAACGAGGTGCGAACCGGCTCTGTCTTGCTCTTTCGCGCTTCTTGCTGCTGACGCGCCAATCTCCTCCCTCCCTCCTTGGCACGGTTCAGATAAACCACCTCGCTCGCGAGAAGGTCGAGGGTGGCCTCCAGTTTGCCGGCTTCCTCGTCTTCCACTGCCCGCTCAAGCCCGACGCCGTCGAGTCGCTGAAAATGCTCTCTGACTCGTCGCACCGCGTGCGTCGCCGCATCACAGCAAGGCCGCCCTTCGACAGCCTCGCTGACCTCTAGCCTGTCGCTCCCGCCTCGCAGTGCATCATGATCACCGGAGACAACCCGCTGACGGCCGTCCATGTCGCCAAGGAGGTCGAGATCGTCGACCGCGACGTCCTTATCCTCGACATCAAGGAGGGCACGGCGTCCGACCTCGTCTGGAAGTCGGTCGACGACACGATCTCGATCGACGTCGACCCGACCGCGCCCTTCGACCAGAAGCTGTTTGACCAGTACGACATCTGCGTCACCGGCGTCGCCCTCAAGCAGTTTGAGGAGCGGCCGTCGTGGATCCAGCTCGTCCAGCACACCTGGGTTTACGCCCGCGTCTCGCCCTCGCAGAAGGAGTTTATCCTGACGACCTTCAAGAACCTCGGCTTCACGACACTCATGGCCGGCGACGGCACCAACGACGTCGGCGCGCTCAAGCAGGCCCATATCGGCGTCGCCCTCCTTGACGGCTCGATGGAGGACCTCAAGAAGATTGCCGAGCACCAGAAGGTCGAGCGCATCAAGAAGGTCTACGAGCAGCAGGTCTCGCTCTCGGCCCGCTTCAACCAGCCGCCGCCGCCGGTCCCTGCCGCGATCCGCGACCAGTTCCCCGAGCTCGTCGCCGCCCAGCAGACGGCTGCCGCCAACATGCAGGTCGCCCGCAAGAAGAACCCGATGGAGCGCTTTGACCTCGGCTCGATCACCGACAAGCTCGCCGACATGGACGACGGCACCGAGCCGCCGAAGATCAAGCTCGGCGACGCCTCATGCGCCGCGCCCTTCACGTCCAAGCTGTCCAACGTCAGCGCGAGTGCGTGCCCTTTCGCACGCTCGCTTAATCGAGCGGGACTCCCAGGACTGACGGGGCCACTTTCCTCCTCCCAGTCACGCACATCATCCGCCAGGGCCGGTGCACGCTCGTCGCGACCGTCCAGATGTACAAGATTCTCGCGCTCAACTGCCTCATCACCGCCTACTCGCTCTCGGTCCAGTACCTCGACGGCATCAAGTTCGGCGACTACCAGGTGCGACGGCTTGGCTCGCGTTCGTGCTTGGTCCGTTCTCTGGCGTCAGCTGACCTTGCGGCCCCGTTCGGCCCTTCCTCTCCCTTAGCACACCATCACCGGCATGCTCATGAGCGTCTGCTTCCTGTGCATCTCGCGGGCTAAGGTGCGTGCGACGGCCAGTCCTGACCCGCGATGCACGATTGTTAGCTGATCGCCCGAGCCCCTGCCGACCCTGCCCCCTTGCAGCCGATCGACAAGCTCTCACGCGAGCGCCCTCTCGGGAACATCCTCAACCTCTACGTCCTGTTGTCGATCCTCATCCAGTTTGCGATCCACATCGCCGCCCTTCTCTACATGACGATCCTCGCCAAGTCGATCGAGAGGTGCGTCCGCCGCCCCGCTCTGCATTTGTACTCCTTGAGCCCGCCATTGACGGCCCTTGATCACGCCGGTAGCCGCGGCGACATCGACCTCGAGGCGAGCTTCGAGCCGTGCCTGCTGAACACGGCCATCTACCTGCTCGGCCTTTCGCAGCAGGTCTCGACGTTTGCCATCAACTTCCAGGGCCGGCCCTTCCGCGAGTCCATCTCGGAGAACCCGCCGCTCTACTGGGGCCTGCTCGGCGTTGTCGCCGTCGCCTACAACGGCTCGACCGACTTCTTCCCCGAGGCCAACCGCTGGCTCCAGCTCGTCGACATGACCAACTCGTTCAAGTTCACGCTGACGATGGTCATGCTCGCCGACTTTGCCGGCTGCGCTGTGAGTCGGCCGCGGCTTTTCTGGCCGCGCGACATCGAATACCTTGCTGACCCTTTGCTCTCTCGCCCGCAGATCGTCGAGCGCGTCTGCAAGCACCTGTTTGCCGACCTCGCGCCCAAGGAGCTCGTCACTCGCGGCTCGGAGCGCCGCATCAAGCGCCGCGAGGCCGAGGCGCTCGCGCTGGCCGAGAAGAAGGACCAGTAGACGGCGACCCCCCTGAGGGCCGTCCCTTTCCGCTCGCAACGGACGGAGGGATAAAAGGGCAGGCGCGCCTCTGTCGTCCAGCGCGGCTCACGGTGACCATCCCAGGTTCAGACGACCTCGACGGCCTTTGCGCCGGCTAGTCAGCCGCGAGAGTCGATAGACAGAAGCGTGTCTCGAATCGATCGCATGCCCCACTTGACTCTGCCTGCGGTCTTCGTCGTGCAAGCCATGATAGAGCTCGCCCGGGGCCCTCACTTGCACCACTCGAGCCGACCCTCGCCACCGCCCTTGACGAGGTGCGCTTTGCTCGTGTTGGAGGCGAGCTCGTCGTCCTCAGTCTCCTCGCCCAGGGCGAGGTTGCTCGGCGGTAAGGGCCCGAGGAACGACCGTTGAGGGAGGACGTTGAGCTGGACGGCTTCGGAGCGCGAGAACTGCACCGGCGGCAGCATGCTTCGGTCAGTCTGCTGCTCGGTGCAGGCTGAACGGACGCGGGATAACGCACCTCCTCGCGGCTGACGTGCACCTGGCCCGAGCTGCGTCCGCCGGTGGACTTGTGCCCGGCGCTTCGACCGAGAAGCAGCCGTTTGCGGGTGAAGACAAAGAGGACGCTATCAAAGAGGCCGACCGAGGAGACGGACGCGGCGGCAAACGCCAGGAAGGGCTGCGGGGGCGACACATCGGTAAAGGCGGCGTAGATCGCCGAGATGGTCAAGGGCAAGGTGAGCGTTCCGCTGTAGGTCAAGTGAGTCGTAGAGGCCATTGAGTTAGTCCGATGCGAGCGACTTGCGGCGATCCGGGTGCGTGCGACGCACTAGACGAGAGGGTAGAGCTGCATCGTGTAGGCTGCCATCCGACCCTCTCTGCCGATGTCTGGCCGACGAGAAATGAAGTCAGTCCTCGGTCGCCAGTCACAGGCGGCGACACCTGCTCTGCTCACCCGCCATCCCGCCGGCTGTGACGCGCTCGTGCCCGCGCGAGGACCTTTGCGAGTTGTGGCTGCGCTTGCCAAAAGAGAACCACCGCGAGCGATGCTGGCCGTCGTAGTCCTGGCGCCAGCGATAGACACGCAGGATCTGATGCGGAGGCGGTGTCAGCCCGTCGCCGTATCACGAAGCTTGAGGTCATGCAGCAGGCGGACCTTGACCAGGATGGTGGCATAGAGCGCGGTGATCGACGCCAGGCAGACGAGGGCGACCATGGGACCAAACCGAAGCCAGAGCTGCCAGGAGCGGGCGCCAACGGTTGCATAGCAGCCGGCCGGGTTCGGTCCGTAGAAGGGGTACGGTGAGCCCTCTCGTGCGTTGAGGATCGGGCCGATCGAGACGGTCAAGACCTGGAAGATGACGATCGAGATCGAGACGAGCCACTTTGCATGGGGCGAGGTGGTCCGGTGGAGGACGAGTACGTAGAACGTCTGGCCGGCGACGGCAAGGTTCCAAAGGCCGTTGCCGACGCACTGGGCAAGGGAGGCAAGGGGATTAGCAATGCCCCTCGTCGGACGGAGGGAGGCGACGAACGTACTCCGAAGGCGTACGCGAAGCCTTGGTACGAGCACGCCCGCGAGTGGTACGAGTAGTACTCGATGATTGGCAGGACCTCGAGCGCAAAGCCGCAAGAGTATACGAGGTCAGTGACGAGCAGACCAATGAAGTAGATGCCGACATTGGTCTGGATGAAGGACCGGATCGCTGTCGACCGAGGTCGAGTGTCTGTTGCGCGAATGGCGGACGCCTGATGGGAAGAAGACGAGCGACGGCGCAGAGGGGGTCAGCCTCCGGTGCACCCCAAGAGAGATCTCGCCAGAGAGACATACAGCGAGGTAGAGCAGCAGTGCAGAGACCGAGAGGGCCGACAGGCAGGCAAAGGCGACGATGAAGCTGGCAGTGGCGGGCGTCGGTCATTTTGCTCTGTATGGGCTCGCGGGACAAACGGAAGGCGTCGACGCACTGCTTGCCGATGACATCTCGCTTGCTCCAGTGGACGGCCGTCACGGCGACGTAGCTGTCGGTCGCAGAAGCTTGATCAGTCAAAGGAGGTCTACAATGCGGTTGGGCCCGCGCGACTCACATCTTTGCGTCGATGACAGAGAGGCCATACTCGAGCTGCTGGCTCGCCTGGGACGGTACGCCGAGGGTCATCGGCAGGTTGAAGGCCGTTGGCATCACCAGAGCCGTCATATTTGATGTGGGACGAGCCGGGTGTGGTCACAAAGAAAGGCGGAAGAAGCGAGGGCCAGGAGCAGCCAGACGGTGGGGGTTGAGTCGAGCTCGAGGGAAGAAGGGAGGCTGGTCCGTCAAAGGTCCTCCCGTTGAGATCGGCCCGATGAAGGTACTAAAGAGTGCGAAGGTAGAGGCTGGCGCTTCCGATCAGTGCGGGGCGGGTCCCCTCTTATGGTCGCCACGAGGTTGCTTGCTCCCTGTCGGCCGGGTCCTCGGAGAGGGGGTGAGACGGCAGCCGAAGCAGCGGGCCTGTGAAAGGGAGTAGACGGGATGTCAGTGAAGGGCTTGCGAATGAATCGAGCAGCCCAAAGGTACAGTCAGCTCAGCAGTCACTAATTGCGGTCGAGCTGAGTGAGGCATGGTCAAAGGGAGGGAGCGACCGATCGACAGGAGGCGCTGCGGAGCGCGAAAAAAAGGGGCACCCCCGACGGCCGTCCCGCCTCGTCTGCACCGTCGTCCGGCCACGACTCGCCCCTCATCGCGACAGTCTGAGAATGGGTGCTAGGATGGGTGGCGTCGTGAGCATGCTCATCCGACCTCCGATCCGCTGTCGGCCTCGCTCGACAGAGCCGCCGCCCGCCCGCCCTTCTTCGCCTCTTTGCGCCGCTTCCGGCGCTCGAGCACGATCTGACGCTCACGGGCCTCCTTCGCCTCATCTACCACAGCCTCGGGAGACGGCTGGCGGCGAAGAGCTTCCTCGTGCTCGCCCACCCAATCGTCCAGCCAGGGCCGCACACCCGGCCACCCAGCCCCGTCGGCCCCAGGTACATCTCGCTCGCGAACGACGAGCGCCTTGGGTCGGCCGCTCGGCGCGAGCGTCGTCAGACTAATCGAGACGCACTTGAGAAACAGCGGCGTCCTGGTCGTCGGGCTTGGCGGTTCGCCTCCTTGACGACGGACCGACCGCGCCTTGCCGCCCGCGCCGCCGCCGGCCGCCAGATGAGGCGGCGAAAGCTGGTAGCCGTACAGCTCGTCGCCGACGATCGGTGCCCGGAGCGTCTCGGCGCAGAAGACACGGAGCTGGTGCTTCCTGCCCGAGATTGGATGAAGCCGAACGAGCGACAGCCCGAGCCGTTTCGAGCCGCCGAGAAAGGCCCAGGCAGTCTGCGACTCGTAGACGGTCTCAGACGACGCAGAGCCGATTGAATCGGCGGCACGCATCGTACCAAACTCGTGGACCGGCTGGCGGGTCGTCGCTGGACCTGGATGAGGCGACACCCTGCCCGATTTGGCGATGGCGGTAAAGGTCGTCACAGGACGGCTCAGCTCCTGGCCGGCCGGCATGATCGGTGGCCTCTCGGCAAGCGGCAAGTAGCGGCTGATGAGAGCATAGTAGGCTAGCAGGAAGAGACACAGCCACATCGGATCAGTCAGCGCAAGGGGAGCAAAAGGCGAAGCGACGGCCGACCGGGTGCGCACTTTTGACGACCGCATGGGCTCTGAATTGGCGGCCGAGATTCTTGGCCTTGGCCGCCGTCAAGGCGAGCACGAGCGGACCCTCGACGTCTTTGTCGAGCCGATGCATCGGCCGGATGCCATGTTCGACGGTCGAGCCGCCAGCGAGGGCAGGCAGACCGAGCCGCTGCGCGAGCTCTTCCAGGTGCTGATCCAGTGTCGCCTGATCCGGGTCCTACCGACGGGTAGAGGCAAGGGAGGCGGTCAGGTCCAGAGCGAGGGTGGCTTTTTGTTGGACCATCAGCGGACTGACATCTTTCTCGGCCTGAGCCTTGTCGAGACCGCCTTGGGCGACGAGGCCGACCGGCTTCTGGACGACGGCGATGCCCTGGTCAGGGCGAAGGTGAGCAAGCAGCGGCAGACGCGTCGCCAGTGTCAGCCGAGTCCGCATTGGCTCGCATACATCGCCTCCGTTCCGGCTCGCCGACCGCCTGCTATGCCATGGCCGAGCTGCAGGGCCACTGGAACGGGCCGACGCGTCGTCGGACGGAGGCAGCCGGCAGCCGGCTGAGGGGCAGATAGTGCGGGACCCACGGGCGAATGGTGGAGGATGCGCAAGGGCTCGACGCCGTAGGGCAGGCCGCGGGAGCTCTCGAAGCTGCTGCCGAGACGAACGAGCGACCTAGCGAGCGCCATGAGGGAGACGGGAGGAGAGCGAGTCGACGTCGGAAGGACGAGCAGCCTCTGCCTGTCGTCCGCAGCAGGAACCTCTTTCGCCTCGCCTCGCCGCCTCGGCCGCGCGGCGCGCGCTCCCGCTGCTGTTGGGCGACCGGCACGCGGCCGGGTGGCTTTCTCGTCTCGCCTCAAACGTCCACCAGCCTTCCCTCGCTCTCTCTCTTGCGCCACCCTTCCTCCCTGCCATCCGATCGCCCATCCGCATGCGAAACACCTCCCGGCAGGCCATGTCGCGTCCGGTGATCGCGCCCAAGCGCTCGCGGGTCGCCCTCGAAGCGCTCAAGAAGGCCGAGCTCCTCGGCCAGTGCAAGGTGCGTCGTCGCGTCCCGCGTTCAGCCCACCGGAACCTCCCGTCCCTTCCCTCCCCCCGCTGGGATGCGTGCGCCCCCTCTCCTGGCTGGTCAGACGACAAGCTATGGGCACATCCACCGCATCCTTGAACTCGTCCGCCCTCTCCGACTCTCGTCTGCCCTTAAGCCGCTTCCGCTGGCCCGTCAGCTGACGCCCTGCCCGCCCGTCTCGGCCCTCGTCCCTTACGCGTCACGTCCTTTCTTCCCGGTCGACTGTCCATTCTCACCTGCCTGCTTCTCGCAGACGCTCGGCATCAAAGCGACGGCCGCGCAACGCAAGGACGCGCTCGTCGACCTCATACTTAACCACGATTACCAGAAGGAGGACGAGCACGAGCACGCGCCCGTCAACACGGACGACGACGACGACGATCAGGTCCCGGCCCCTTCGTGCGTCAGCACGGCTTCGCTTCCATCCATCCATCAACTCACCTCGCTCAAGTGGCTGACCGTCCTCTCTGGTCTTTCATTGTTCTCTTCAACCCCCAGGCCGCTCCCCGTCTCCGCCGAGCAGTCGCCCCCGCCACCGCCGCCGGCCACCCGAGGCAAGGGCAAGGGCCGCAGCGTCGCGGCCTCCACTAACGCCGGCAGCCGGTCGACTCGCACAAAAGCGACGAACGAGGTTGCTGAGCACGAGATGATCGAGATGGAGGATGAGGTCCTCATGGTTGAGGAGCCGCAGCCGCGGGCCGAGGGTCAGTCTTGCGAGCCCCCTGATTCCCTCTTGCGCTGCGCATTTTCGTCCTGACACTCCTCCGGCTCCTGTCGCTCTGACACTCGCAGGCTCGAGTCGAGCGGCAGACACAATCGTGCCTGCTTCACCGCCGGGCGCTCGCTCACCTGCTGTCTCTGAGGCGCCGGCTGCGGCTGCGCCGTTGTCACCGGCGCCGGTCGTCCTCAGCCCCGGTCCTGCCGCGTCCACCTCGTCGGCCGACGGCGACCTGCTGGCGCGCCTGCCAGAGCTCATTGCCTTCCTGCCGCTGCTCAATCAGCTGCCGTCGGTCCTGCCCGGGCTCGCGACGCGGCAGACGAACCTCGAGGCGACGGCCGAGACGACGTCGGCCTCGCTCAACAATCTCTGGAACGAGGTCGGCGAGCTGGACGGTCGGCTCGCGGCCCTCTCAGCGACGGTCGACAACCTCCAGGGCAGCGTCGACAACCTCTGGAAGGAGCTCGACAACCTCGACCAGGACAACACCGGCTTCGTCCGCCTGGCCGACATGAGGCGGGCCATCAACAAGATGGAGACGAGCTGGGCCGAGCAGTTCAAGAAGATAGCCGACGCCGTTGCTGGTCCCTCCGTCTCTCGTCCGGCCGCCTCGGGCAGCACGTCGATGTCGGCTCCAATTGCTCCGGCAGTGCTTCCTGGCAAGCGCGCCCGGGTTGAGTCTGGCTCCTCCTCTACGATGACGGCGCCGTCGTCGCAGTTTGGCCTGACCGGCCTCGGCCGCTCGAACGGTCCGCCCGTCGCCAAACGCCCGCGGATCGTGTCCGAGATGGCCGTCGAGCGGCTCATCAGCGACGCGGACGACGATGACGAGCAGCTTGAAGACGAGGACGACGAGGTCGTCGTGCGCCCTCGGTCGACCACCCCGCGCGCGCTGGCCGCTTCGTCGCCGTTCCGACCGGCGCCGCCCTCGACGCCGCCTGCTCGTTCGTCGCCGGCGCTCACGGGCCGGGTCGACCCGACGTTCACGCCCTCGACGTCGGCCTCTGCCTCTGCCTCGAAAATTGCAGCTGCCGCCGCTGCAGCCGCCCACCACCAGGTCGGACCCTTCCCGCTCTTTGCCACCTCGCCCAAGCCGCCGCGCGACGTGCCGCTCTCGCCGACGTTCGAGTCGCCTCGACGGACGACGGGTTCGACGACAGCCGCAAGCCTGACGCTCACCCCCGGCCGGGCCCTCTTCTCTTCCGGCGGCGGCGGCGGCGCCGAGACGCCCCGGTCGCGTGCGGCTCGGGCCAAGCAACAGGGTATGCTGCCCCCGGGCATGAACCTGACGCCCGGCCGGCGGCTCGCTTTCGACCTCGCGACAACCTCGGCCGCCAGCTCGACGTCGCCCGCCCGGCCTTTGGCCGCCGCAGCCGGTACTTCCGCCGACGGCTCGACGACGACGAAGAACGCCCGGCCGACGGGCCTCAGCCTCCTGCCGTCGCTCCCGCTCGACAACGGCGGTACGGCCGCCTTGTCCTCAGCCTCGTCGACGCTCGCCGTGACACCGCCGGCGCTCACGATCCCGACTCCGAGCCCGTTTCCCTTCCCGATCCCGCCGACGCCGCCGCGGGTCGGCACCTGGAGCAAGCCAAAGGTTGTCGTCCCACCGACGCCGCCGGCGCCGCGCACCATGTTCGGCACCGAGCGCGACCGGGACGACCGTTTCGGCGACGAGGAGTAGCGCACCCCTCCGTCGCAACTCCTCCCTTCCATCCGCCTTCCGCCTTCCGCCTCGCCATGTCCGCCTGCCGCGGATGGGGCAACTTTCTGTCTCGTGCCCATCTTCTTTCGACTTTGCCTCCTGTCTTTGTGCCCTCGTTCACGACGGGTCCCTGCCTTCTTTACCCTGTACTCCCTCTATCGCCCACCTTCTAATCGTCCTCTGCACTGCCAGCCCCTGTCTTGTCGCCATGATCCCTTTTCGGAGAGCTGTCGTCCGAGCGATGGAGGAGTGCGCATGCCGGCCGCGGTTGCGAGGCGTGCTGCGCGGGGCCAGCAGCGTGCGTCGTCCGTCCTCGCGCCTTTGCGCCGGCGGCGGGGAGCAGTCTGTTCAGCCCACCGGCCCTCCCTCCGACACGTCGCTCTCGAGGAGAAACGAAGAGCTCGCTCGGGTTTCACTCTGGACGCTCGCAATCCGACCATCTTCAGGAGGGGGCTGACGAGGCCCAAGGGGTCTTTCGACGACCTCCCCCCCCTCACTCTGCTCTGACCCCGGCCTCATGACGTGCCTCGTTCGGAGGCGGCCCGGCAGCAGCCCAGCCGCTCGGGCGCGGGCGGGCGCGCGCGCGCGCGGGGGCGCCTCCTTGCTGGCGGGCAGGCGAGCCCTCGTCCCACCCCAACACCTGCCTCTCTCCCTCACACTTCCTCTCCACCCAGCCCTCTCTTCACAAACACAGCCCATCATGGTTCTCGGCGTTCACAGCAGCAGCAGCAAGAAGCACGAGGAGGAGGCCGCAGCCTCTCTCCCGCCCGCCCAGCGTTCGTCCGGCCTCGCCTTCACCCCCCCCTCCCCATCTGTCGCCTGGCCAGGTTCAACACTGCCCTTCCAAGCGAGCCGACCGAGCTCGCCAAGCTCGGTCGATCAACTCGGGCTGCCATCCGTCACCCGTGTAGAGCAGGACTGACCTCGCCGTCCTCCTTCTTCCCCTGGGCCTCTCGCCTGCTCAATCGATCGACTGGATCTCGCAAACAGAGGCGAGCTGGTCGAGCTTCATCAAGAGGTACGTCTTCGCCGCCGCCTCTCGATTTATACTGTTCCTGGGCTCGGATGATCGACGAGGGAGCGGACGAGTTTATTGAGACGGGAGGGGCGGCCTCTGAACCCGACCCGGAAGATGGAGAGCTGCGGCCTCCGGGCCATCTTGCCATCAGCCCCTTCTCTCGGCACCTTGACGGGGGCACGCCGGCGTGCGGCATCTTGCGGGAGGGACGCGACCTCCTTGCATCCTGACTGCGGCTCCGGTCATGCGACACGCGCTGCATCGGGCGCAGAGGACGGTCTTGTCGGATGCATGGGATGACCCGGCTGACCGACTGTCCCTGCACGCCGCCTCGTCCTCCACAGCCTGGCCGGCTTCTCGGGCGACCTCTCGTCGATGACGGCGCCGCCTTTCATCCTCTCGCCCATCGTACGTCCTTTCGCCAGAGACGCAGCGGTTGACTGCCCACTGCCTGCCCGTCCGGCTACTAGTCACTGACCGCACTTACTGCACCGACCCGTACGCTCCTGCCTCCGCCACCTCCGCGCCGATCGCCGTCGCTTCGCTTAAACGACATAGTCACTTACCGAGTTCCCGGCCTACTGGTGCGAGCGGCCGGAGATGTTTGCCGCCATCGCCGATGGCAAGACGCCCGAGGAGCGGGCGACGCTCGTCCTCCAGTGGTTCATCGTGCGTCACCCACCACTCTCGCCTCTTTTTGACGACGACTGAATTTCGATGCCGGCCCCTGCACCATCCAGTGCACGCTCAAGGGCCAGTACATGAGCCGGAACGAGAAGCTCGGTAGCGAGAAGAAGTCGGTCCCAGCCGTGTGCGAGGGTTTGCCCGTCGACTGCCTCGCTGACCTGCTGCCCTTTTGCCTTCCCCTCGCGACCAGGCCGCTCAACCCGGTCCTCGGCGAGCTCTTCTTTGGCCACTGGCCCGACCGCAACGGACGGGGCCAGACGGACCTCGCAGTCGAGCAGGTCTCGCACCACCCGCCCATCACGGCCTACTACCTCGAGAACAAGACGAAGGGCGTCTCGCTCGTCGGCGCCTCGGGCCAGAAGACGTCGTTCTCGTTCCCCTCGATCATCGTCCGCCAGAACGGCCACGCGACGCTCACCGTCAAGCTCGCCTCGGGAGAGAGCGAGCAGTACCTCATCACGCTGCCCCGGCTCCGGATCGACGGCCTCGTCACCGGCAGCCCGTACATCGAGCTCACTGACACGAGCAACATCCAGTCGTCGACCGGCTTCCTTGCGACCATCGTGCGGTCGTCTCATCACCGGCCGCGTCCAGATGCGCTGCTCTCAGGTGACTGACCCCTCCGCGCTACCTCACCCTGCCGACAGAACTATTCAGGCAAGGGCTACCTGACCGGCAAGGCTCACACGTTCAAGGCGACGCTCGCCGACGCCGGTGGCCGGACCATCCTGACGGCCGACGGCCAGTGGGACAAGACGTCCAAGCTCCACAAGACTGAGACGATCTTCACCGACGCGACGCCGGCCAAGGAGGAGGTGACGGTCGGCCCGCTCGACGCCCAGAACGAGTGGGAGAGCCGGCGGCTCTGGAAGGACGTCGCCGACGGCATCCGGACCGGCGACTTCGACAAGGCTGCGACGGCCAAGACGGCGATCGAGGTCGCCCAGCGCGAGGCTCGCGCGCGCGAGAAGCAGGACGGCACGAACTGGCAGCTCAAGCTCTTTGAGCACGTCGAGAGCGACCCGGACTATGCCCGTCTCGGCGCCCTCTTCAAGGCGAGCCCGGCGCACGAGGAGGCTTGGGTCTTCCGCGGCCCCCTCCCGACCGCCCAGCAGTAGACACGCCCCTCGCACCGCTCGCCATACAGGTCGTCCTCTCTCGACGCCCTCCTGGCGTCCATGGCCGCCCGCCCTCATCGCCTCTGAACCCCTTGCTGTATCCCTCCTCGCAACCTCACGCCTCTGCTCCCCCTTCCGACGTCTCCTGCTTTGTCTCCCGACCGCCGTCTGTAGAGCCTGCCCCACGATGCAAGACCCTGCCCATCTGCGGCCGCTCTCGCTTCCGCAAGGCGGCGTACCGGCCCTGCATGAATCTGCCGCTCCTTTACGGCTGACCTCGAGCAGAGCTCTCTCGTCGCACGCCCGACCGATTAGTGCTCGGCCAAATTGGCCCCGCCAAGCAATCGCGTGGGGGGCAGCCGGCTCGATCGTTGTCTTGTCCCTGCGCGCGCGACCAACCCGCGCATCCGCTCGGCGAGCCGGCCACCTCCCCGGCCCACGAGGGGCGCCCACCGCGACGATGACGAGCGCTTGAGCGACAGGAGGGCAGCGGCTCTATGAAGAGACTGGCTTCCCTCGCTCCAGACCGCTGACCACGACCTTCCCTGCCTCACCGCCCTCTTCCCGTTCCTTCCCTCCTTCCCAGCCATGGTCTCCTTCACGCTCCTCCTGTCCGCGGCGACGCTCGTCCTCGGCTCGACCAGCTCGGCCTTCAAGCTCTCCGAAGCCAGCTCGCCTCTAGAGAATATCATCCTGCAGGACGAGTATGGTGACTTGGAACGCCCTGACCGCATCTTTCGACCCGGGCGACGTTGGGCTGACCGTTTCTTCTATCGCTAGGCCTCAATGTGACATACAACTTGGTTGAATACTGCCGACCGAAGAGTCTCGTGCGTTTGTCTGGCACCTAAGGCCTCAAGTGAAGTGAAATCTCGAGTGCTGACCCCGTCATTGAGCATGGTCTGTGCGGTCCGATCGACAGTCTGCTCGGGGCTGGAGCCAGGCCGGACCGGTCAACATCACCCTCTTCGAGTTCCCGTGCTCGGTCGCGCCGTGCAAAGAGGTTCGTGCTGCGATCTTCTTCTTTGCGCATCGATCACTCATCCGATACGAGACGTGAAGACTGAACGCTGAGGAGCTCTGGCCTATCCCTTTCCAGATTGAGCAGGTCGCGACCAACATCAGCCAGAACGACACGGTCCAGTGGGTCAACGATGTGCCGGTCGTACGTTCATGCGCGGCCTTGCATTGCGTGCATTTGCGCAACTGAAGTGCTCACCTCCGACCTGCAGAACCGGTCCTTCCTCCTGGTCTATTCACAAGGCGAGGGCCGAAGCAGCGGGCTTTCGGTCGCTTACATGACGATCCCGCCCAAAGACGGCGACGCATGCGACCAGAGTCAGCTCACGCTGCCCTTCTCAGCCGAGTCGCTCTCGAACAAGACCGAGCTCATCGGCACGCCTGTCTACCAGGCCCACTCGGACGCGCACGCCCTCGTCGGGGGGTCAGCCAAGGGCGCGGCGGCGCTCGCGCTCGTCGTTGCAGGCGTCGCTGCCCTGCTCTGAGCGGTGGCATGCACACGCGCATGTCAACAGAGATACCCGGGACAATTATGAGATGGAGATGCCGTACAGACCGCCCGACTCGAGTTCGCCTGTAGCTGACGGATGAAAGGGCGCAGGAGACTGGTGGCTTGATGCATGCACTGGGCGAGAGTCCCATCCGCGCCGACCGACGCGCCGCAGACGCGCACCGACCGCCCGCTCGCCCCCGGCATTCAGCGACGGCCACCGACGTCTCCGGCTCTCTCACACCGTCTCAGGGTCCTTGCATCGCTCGCTCGCCGATGGATCAGCAGCCGACGATGGCGAGCGCCTCGTTCAACACCCCGCTCTGGCAGAGGGGTGCCTCGACGCCGACGACCTACGCCGGCGGGCCATCGTCGTCGACCCCTGGCGGCCCGGCCGTCGCCGACGACGAGCCCGTTGGCTTCGAGGGCCATCCGCAGATTCAGGTCGGGAAGCCCGAGAAGGCCTGGCGGTGCGTTCTTGCCTTTCCTCGATGGCTGCGAGGGGGAGGGGGTGGGGGGGTTCCGAGCGAGCTCAGTGTAGGCCTGACCGAAGGCTGCGGCTGCGCTGCCCTGCTTCCCAACCCCGCCCCCCTGTCATGGCGCAGGTACGAGATGCGCCGGGAGGCTCAGCTCATCCTCCCCAACCTCTATCTCGGCGGCTACCAGTCGTCCCGGACGGTCGACGGTCTCAACGCCCTCGGCGTGACCCATGTGTGCGTCCCCGTCCCCCGCTGCAGCTCAAGCTCGGGAGCTCCACTCCGTCGGACCGTAAGGCTCACTCGTTGCTTGCTCGGGCGCCTCTCTGTTCGCTCAGCGTCTGCGTGCGCGAAGCGACCGAGGTCATGCTCGTCAAGCCGCGCTTCCCCAATCTATTCGAGTACCTCGTGCTTGAAGTGGCCGACAGCGAGGTCCGTCAAATCAGGCGCTCGGAAGCGTATCCGCTACGCTCACGTGCTGACCCACGCCCTTCCGCCACCTTGCTCACTCGCTCCGCCCCCACCCCCCTTTGACACGCTGCTGCTCTCAGGACCAGAACCTGATCCGGCTCTTCCCCTCGACGTGTGACTGGATCGCGCGCGCGATCGCCAGCGGCGGGACCGTCCTCGTCCACTGCAGTGGGGGGATCGCCCTCGCGCCCTCGATCGTCTGCGGCTTCGTCATGCTCTCGCAGCGGTGGACGTTTGAGGAGGCTGTCCGGTGGACCCAACAGAGGCGGTACTGCATGTCGCTCAACATCGTGCGCTCTCTCCTCTTCCCTCTCTTGGCTCTGGGATGGGCGCGGATGCTGACCGTGCCTTCGCCTCCCATCATCCGTCACCAGGGCTTCCTCAACCAGCTGCGCGAGTACGAGGCCTTCTGTCGAGCATCGATCGCCCTCCCACCTCCGTCGGCCGGGTCCCATCAGCCAGTCGAGCCCGACGCCTCGCGGCCGCGCAAGCGGACAGGCGACACGCTGTACGAGGCCGATGACGACGACGAGATGACCGGCGACGGCGGCGATGACGACGAGGGCGGTCGTCCGGGCGCGTATGGACGGGAAGAGGGCGAGCTCAGCATAGACCCCGCGACGGGTCGGCCGGAACATCGGCCGGTCCGGCGCGTTCAGCGCTTGGAACTCTGAGCTCTTCCGGTCCGGGGCGCTTGCTGCCCGCGACGAACTCGCCGTCCCCCGTTCCGAATACTGCCAGCCCGACTCTCAGCTCGCTTTGACCCCGTAGCCGCTCCGTTCTTCCCTCTCCTCTCACGTTCGCTCGTCACGCCCATGTCCCAAACCGCCTCGCCGTCGCCGTCGCCGCTCCTTCTTGCTGGCCCCAACCTCGCACGCCGTCTTCTCACCACTTGCCGCCCTCCCGTCCTGCCTCCTGGCCATGTTGTACATCTCCTCCTCAAATAATTTAATGACGCTTCTGCTCTGTCATTGCGCCCGCTCGCCGACTCGGGCCGTCTGACGACCCGAGCGAGCAGAGAGGAGTGGGGGGGGGTGGGAATCAATTGGATACACAGGAAGGGAGGAAGCCAAGGAAGGGAGGCGAGGGGACCGTAAATGGAGACAAGCGAGGGAGGGTAAGAAGGAGCGGCTTGAGACGGGGAAGGGGATGAGCGACATCTAGGGGGGGTGGGGCGGGCGAAGCAGAGAAATGTCCGGATCGAACGGAGGGGGGAGTCTGGGAGAGGAGGCGAGGGCCCCAAGGGACCGGCGGCGGCGGTCGACCTAGAACAGGTTGTGAGCGATAGCTAGGTTGGCCAGCCGGAAGAGGACGACGGCCGCGATCGCCATCAGCCCAGCGGCGACGTAGCGCTCGATGTCCCAGAACAGGAGCGGCTGGAGGACGTCGAGCTTCGAGTGGGCGTTCTTGCGCGTGCCGTAAGGGGCCGCGGTCGAGGTCATGGTCGAGGGGCCGAGCGGGGGCGGGGCGATGCCGAAGTCCTCCATGACCTGGGTAGCTGTGAGCTTGGCGCCGGCCTGGAGCGCGTGCGCGAAGAGGCGGGATAGCAAGAGGGCGCCGTCAGGAGACTGCTTGAGAAGGTCGGGAAGGGGCGAGTGCGCGGAAGGGGAGACATACGAGGACGATCGGGACTCCCGTGCCCGGGTGGGTCGAGGCGCCGACGAAAAAGAGCTTGTTGATCTCTGCGTCGAGAAAGGAGAGAGCGGTTTAGCTGGCCTGCCGGAGACTCTTAAAAAAGGAATCTAGAGGAGGGCGAGACGCACTCGGATGGGCGGTCGTCGGCCGGAAGCCGAGCACCTGGAGGAAGTTGTGGGCGAGGCCAAGAATCTGCCATCGCGGTTGACCAAAAGGGCAGGCAGGGAGGGGGGGGGGGGTGGTCAGCACCCTGCGAGACTCGAGCGCGTTTCAGCAGAGAAGGGAAGGGGGGCCCAAAGCGCACCGATCCATCGCTCAAATTGAACTCCTTCTGCCAGCTCTCAGCGTTGTGGATCTTTTCGGTGGCGATCAAGCTCTCAAAGTCAGGCTCGTTGCACTTGACCGAGAGGAGCTCGATGACGAGCCGCCGGGCCCTGGCCGTGTACTCGGCCCAGTCCTGCGGGTTGGCGCGGTCGATGTGGCCGCACGGCTTAAGCGAGGGCGAGCGAGCGGCAGCAAAGTCCAGAAGTCAGCCTTGGAAGGCGGCAGGCGGGACCCGACCACGTTCTGGAAGTAAGAGAAGGGCAAGAGAGGGGACGAGGAAGGGGGGGGGGGGAAGGACGTACGACGAGGACGGTGAGCGTGTCCTTGCCCTCAGGCGCGCACGTCGGGTCCATCGCCGTCGGGAAGTGGACGTAGATCGAGAGGTCGTTCGGCAGGCCGTGCTTCTTGAAGATGTCGTCAAACGAGCCGCCATAGTCCTCGGCGAGAAAGATGTCTTTGCACCACCGCGCGGGGGGAGGGGGGGGGCAGGACGTTTGAGGTCAGCTCTGGCCTGCCCGGGGGCGAGGGGAGGGAGGTGAAAGGAAAGGGGAAGGGGAAAGGGGGGGGGTGTAACGCACTGTGCCCGGCCAGGCCGGAGATCTTCTTGGACATGCCCCAGTAGAGTGAGATGCTTGAGCAGCTCCCCTTGAGCTCGCCGGCCGCCTTCTCGAGCGCCTTGATCCGCTTGACGCCCTTGTCAGCCTCGTCGAGCAGGTTCTCCGCCGCGTAGACGAGGTCGGCATTGACGACGACGACGTCGGCGAGGACCTCCTCGCCCGACTCGAGCCGGACGCCCGTCGCCCGATCGCGGGATGGCGAGAGGAGGACCTTGGCGACCGGCGCGTTGAAGCGGACGGCCGTTTCGGGAAACTTGTCGTTGAGGATCTTGAGGAGCGTCGAGGGGACCCTGAATGCGAACAGGGGCGAGAGCAGCGAATGGCCGATCGTCGTCGTCGTCGTCAGGATGGGAGCGAGAGCGGGCGAGTGAGGATCGGGGGACGCAGGGGACGCACTGCCAGAAGCCGCCGCGAGGGTACCAGATGCCCTCGGTGAGCTCCGTGTACTGCAGGAGGGAGTACGTCCCCGGCGCGTCATACGGCGACATGCCCTGCAGCAGCAGCAGCGGCAGCAAGCAAGCAACCATCAACGAATGCCCAACGGGATGCGCACGCGGGTGTCAGTCGTCGTTCAACGTTGAGCAGAGGGGGGAGGGGGTCGAAACTAGGGCGGAGAAAGAGGAGGAAAGGGGAAAGGGAAGGAGGGGAAGAGAGCGAGGAAGGAAGGGCGAGTCCGAAGGCTCCAGGCTACAACGGCGACGACGCACCATGTACATGGTCGCAAACGAGAAGACGCGCCGGAGCCGCTCCGTCTTGAAGTGGCGCGAAGCCCGGGTCCAGATGCTCTGCAGCAGCCAGCACGTCGCGCACGTGCGCAAGCGAGGAAAGGGGGGGGGGGGGGAACGAGACAAAAGAGGAGGGGTCACGTCAGCTGACAGGTCCACCGTTACGGCCAGCAGCAGCAGCCGCCATCGCGCAGCCCAGATTGCGACCCCGGCGGCAGGCGCCATCGGAAGAGAGGAAGGAAAGGAGGAAGGAAGGAAGGAAGGAAGGAAGGAAGGAAGGAAGGAAGGAAGGAAGGAAGGAAGGAAGGAAGGAAGGAAGGAGAGCGGACCTCGAACGGATGCAGTCGGAGAACCTCCCTCAGGAAGCTCGGCCGGAGCGCACAGAAGACGCTGGGGAAGTTCTTCTGGAGGACGTGGATGATGGCCTGCTCGTAGTGCTGGTGGGCCTCCTGGAGGAAGGCGAGGAAGCCGGCGAAGCCGTCCTTGCCCTCGAAGCGCTCGACCTCGCGCTTGAGCCGGGTCAGGTCGGTCGAGAGCTCAAAGACCTCGTCGTCGTGGAAGTGGACGCGGTAGTTGGGCTCGCCTGAATGTGGGGGGGGGGGGCGA
>Ga0308160_10002074_pt1 | contig 25417 bp, 23 predicted proteins | sample PhyFR1_FD_201036 | JGI IMG/M metagenome (GOLD analysis project Ga0308160, IMG submission 201036) | Phyllosphere microbial communities from UC Gill Tract Community Farm, Albany, California, United States - DLSLF.R1 | ecosystem: Host-associated > Plants > Phyllosphere > Unclassified | place: USA... | reverse complement strand
CCGAGCCCTCGGTGAGGAGCTCGGTGTACTTCTCCGGGTACGCGTACGCGAAGGCCAGGGACGACAGGTAGCCGGCGTTGGTGTGCCCGCTGGGGAACCCGCCGTCGGTCGCGGGTGTCGGCGACTCTTCCGGGACGAGCTGCGGGAGGACCTGCACATCGCGGCTCTGTCGGTACGGCCGCGCGTACTGGTAGTACTTCTTGGCGTTGCTCGCCGACGAGTAGTCACCGCGCAGCGTGTTCACCAGCTGCACGACGTCGCCGAGCTCCGAATCGGTGTCCGCCCACGCGCCGTTCGCGTTGCCCTGGTCGACGTACTGCTTCGTCGTGGCGTCCGCCGGGATCTCGTCGGGGATGGTGGTGCCTGCGTTCGTCGCGGCCTTCACCGCGTCGGACAGGTCACCGAAACCCGCGATGGCCGAGTAGCTCTGGTTCCGTCGGTCGATCAGGTACGCCTCGTGCCCCTGCGCCTCCGTGCGGGTGCGCGTGATCCGCGCTGCCTGCGCGATGTTCGAGTCCAGGATCCGCTGGGCTGCGGCATTGACGGCAACCCCGTTGTCCCACGACGATCCCGGGCGCCACAGGTTGCCGAACTGTGACAGCACGCCGATCGCGGCGTTCCCCTCCGGTGTGGTGGCAGCCGGGGTGTTCGTCTTGTAGGTGTCGACGAAGTACCCGTAGGCGCCGGGCCGCGGCGCGGTCCGCGACGGCGCCGCCGACGCTCCCGCGGGAGCGATCAACGACACGGCGCAGGCCACGGCCAGGACGCCCAGCACCGTGCGGGCTCGACGTCTCGGGACAGCGATCAGGAACGGGCGCATGGGTACCTCTCCGCTCGGAGCGTGGTCACACGGTCGCGTGACCCAGAGAGGAAGGGTTGCGGAGGCTCGTGAACCCGAGGTGGCACGGACGTGAACCGCTGCCGTACGCCCTACTGCGGGTCTCTCAGCCGAGAGCGACGGGAAGCAGAAGAGGCCTAACCATCAGAGGTATCCCGCGGCTCCCGGGAACTCCAACACAGCTCGTCTCAGGAGTTCCCATATGAGAGGCACCGGCACGGAAACCCCATCCGGCATCGCAAACATGCACACGCCGCTTTCAGCGTCCTCAAACACCTCTGCAACGACCTCGTCATCGCTGCCGTGCAGTTCCACTGCCATACCGTCTCGCTCTCCGACGAAGCTCGCGAGGAAGAATGAGTAGTCAGTCATCTTCTTCATTCCTTTGACCCAGAGAAGCCCAGGTTGATTGGGGCGTCGTGTTCATCGACATGCTCCGGTTGGGCGAGTCACGCGAAGCGCGCTCGCGCGGCCTCCGCAACGAGGTCGTCCTCGCCGAAGAGGAAGTGCTCGCGCCGCAGATTGCACCACCGGTGCGTCGCGCGGAGGTTGTCGAGTTCGTCGCCCCCACCGTCGGTCACGCGAACGATGTGGTCGACCGCCGGCGCGCGATCGTCGAACGGCGGCGCTTGGCGGTCGAGCAAGATCTGGCAGATCTGGCACACCCAGCCATCGCGCTCGAGGACGATCGGCCGATTCCTCGCGAACTCCGGTGACATCTCGCGCGTTCGCGGCTGAGAAGCCAAGCGAAGCCTCGGGGGAGCGTCGCCTCGAGCCCGCAGGCACGCCAAGCATCCACAGCCGACCGGCCGACCGGACTCGTCGATTATCTTCCGTCGGCAGCCCTCATGCAGGGTCGCGAACGCGGTCGAGACCGCTTCCCACTCGCCCGTGACGCGCGCGATGAACTGCTCATCGAAGCTCAACTCGACCGCCTCGTGGCATCCGTAGCAGCGCCCGGAGCGCGCCGCCAAGTAAAGCAGCCGACACTCGTTCACGCAGTACTTCCGATTCCGCAGATGCGTCGGGTACTCGACACCGCAGCCGCCGCAACGAAACGCAGCGAGCGGCCGGTGGGCCGCGAGAGGGCGGGGCATCGGGCTCCGATCATCGAACTAGCTCGTCATGAACGTACCGCCGCCGCGTCGCGCCGTTGAAGCCCTCGAACGAGATCAGCGTTGTCGCGGCGGCTGATGCTCGTCACGACGCGTGGGGGACGTTCGCGCGAACGTCGTCGGCCTGCGCCTCGTCGAGTACCCAGAAACCGGTGTGCTCCGGATACTTCGCGCGCAGGTATCTCCGCACGACCTGTCGCGGCCGGGACTCGTTCGTGTCGCCGAGTTCGGCTGCCAGGTCTCGCGGTGCGTACATCATCGCCGGTCGCTCTCTCAGCCGCGCCCGAACAGCCGCCGAAGCCAGCCGGAGCGCGTCGCGGTCTCGGTACCTGCCTGGGACGAGGTCTCCCCCGATCCCGGAACGGACCGAGGCGCGGGCGCCGGCAAGCCGATCGTGACGGTCAGCTCGCGCTCCGCCTGGTCCGGCATCGGCGTCATCGGCCAGTCGGACGGCGCGTAGTCGTCTGGCACGACGTACCCGCCGCAGTCGACGACCTCGCCGACGTCGTTCACCGTGACGTGCTGCACGTACAGCGTCCCGTTGTCGAAGTCATAGGGGCTGGGCACGTCCGGTGCGTACGCCGTCTGCCCGCGAAGCCCCTTCGACCAAGAGAGTCGGCCGACGGTGCCTTCGTCCGACGTCGCCCACCAGTGTGCGCCTCGCCACTGGACGTAGAGCTCGTCGCCGACACGGACTGACCCGATGTGCTCGGTGACCGTTGAGTGGTACATGCTCGACAGCATCGGCGTTCCTCGGCTGGCGTAGACGCGCGATAGGAGCCCCTCGACACCGAAGCGACGATCGCCGTTCTTGTGCGTCGAGCCGAGCTGCGGATGACCATCCGCAGCTGCCGGCGGTTCTGCCGTCTGCGCCATCACCCCTCCTCGTGCTCGCTGCTCAGGCCACGAGCCGATCAGGGCAAGAGCCACTGCGACAACTAGCCCGCCGCCCACGAGCGCCGCCGCGAGGCCCCCGAGGATCGCGGCCAGCCGATGATCCCGGTTCACCTTCAGCCTAGTTACTGGCCGAGCCGCTGAGGCGAACTGGAAGAGCCCCAGACCGCCGTCGCAACGGGGATCCGCGGCTCTTCGTCCTGGCAGGTTGATTGCGTATCTCGTCACAGCCTGAGTTTCCGCCCTTCTGAGGCGCTTGCGAACCTGGTGTTCCCCTGCGGGGTTCCAGTTTTTCCCCCGGCGCAGGTTTTCCCTGGTCAAACGTGGGTTGAGCTCCTGCGGGAGCAGCTTTCGGGCGCCCGAACTCGAGCCGATTCATCCCTGAGCCGCGAAGCGAAAGCTCTTCTTGGGTCGAGAGCAAGGCGATCCGAGCTCCCAGGAGGGGACGGAAGCCTGGTCGGGGCCTCAGTTCGTGGCTTCAATGAGCCGCTGCTCGCGCCCCTACGGGGTCCACCGCTCGCTGTCCTCCCATTTCTGGCGGCGCTTGCGAGCGCGTCGCGAAATGGAGGGCGTCCATGCTCCGTCACGTCGTCGTTCGTAGCCGAGCGCCAGAAGAAGCTGCCGAGCACTCTCGTTTCGGATCCATAGGAGTTTCGCGAGGTCAGCGACTTGCCACGCTTCCTCGCTGTCGATGAACTGCCGGATGCTCCAAGGCTGACTGAGACCGCCGTATTCGAGCACGCGGACGGCGGCACGAACCCTCCGCAGCGTCGCTTGCTTCCGCCAGTGCCTACGCCCAATCGACCATGCCCCGACCGCGACTGTGCCTATGTCGACGCCGTGGTTGAGCAGGAAAGTGCCGACGTCGAGAAAGTACGAGCCATCGCCTAGCCCCATCGGCGCAATCACGATGAGGCGCGTGTTCGAGCCGTTTCCGAATCGACCCGCGGATCGGTGCAAGTCACCGATCGTGAGGTCGGACATGAGCCCGCCGTCCGCGACCAATCCGCCATCGACGCGAACGCCGTACATCAATCCGTAGGCATCCCAGTTGCGTGTCCACGGCTGCGGGTCATCATCGGCTGCGTCCGCGGCCGGGAGGACGACGTGTAGAACCTCTGTTCCCAAGTGCTTGTAGTACTGCACCGTTTCGATGGAGGGGTCGGCTTTGGCGAGCGCCGCCACGACGGCGTCGTGCACTCGAACGTCACTACCGGCAACGCGGTGCGCGGGCATCGTCGCCATCGATTGCTCCATTGCCCAATCCATCTCCGAGGCCCGGGGCGTGGAGAAGATGCGGACGTCGAGGAAAGGTTCGTCGTCAGTGCTCGCTCTCACGACACCATCTCCTCGTAGGCAATTGCATCGAGCAGCACTTGCACTTTCGGGCCACCTTCGAGCGAAAATGGCGTGAATGTTCTCGGTGCGCCGCCCTGCGTGCGTTCACGCGGTGCTCGCACGGTCGAGCAGCGTCGGTTCGTCATCAGCGTGAACGGACCTTCGCCTGGCTACTCCTTCGGTGCAGTGCTGGTCGGCTGCGTAGCCGGCTTCGGAGAAATGCCTGATGGTGGGGTCGCGCCGGTCGGAAGCACAACGCGAGCCTGCGGCGCGGTCGCTCCTCGCGCTCCCTCGGACACCCGCCCCGTCCGCGCGCCGAAGTGTCCCGTAGCGCCGGCGCCGTGGGTGAGTGAGCTCGAGCGGTCGTCGTCAGCCATTCTGTGTCTCCTGTAGTTGGGTTGTTGTGTAGGGCGGTTCTAGAAACTCGACGATGTGTTCGTCGCTAATCCGCAGCCATAATCCTGCCGTACCGGGAATCGGTCCGGCAAAGGAGCCATCGTCATTCATCTGGTATTGGTGGCTGAGGTAGAGGTCACGCGGCTCCGGGTACGTGCTCACGTAGGACCCCGGGCCGAAGAACCCGCCGACGAAGCGCCCATCCGCGAGCCGTACCCGGACGAGTCGCTGAGAAGGATTCGTCGCCGCCCAGTCCCACGCCGTCGGTACCGAGTCGTAGTACACGGTACGGCGGAGCTCCACCGGCATCCGCTCGGCAATCTGCCGCAGACGTGGCGCATTCGGTGCGGTGCGGACCGCCGCGCCCTCATGGACGGATTGACTCCGCCGGAACTGATACGGGCTGTAGCGTAACCCTGCCAACAGGGCCGGCAGAGCGACAGCGCCGACGAGAATCGCAATGCCAAGCGGAACTGGAGCTTCGATAGCGGCCTCGGTACCCGAGAAGGTCACCAGCGATGCAAGCCACGCGCCACCGGTGACAACGTAGAGGGCGTCCAGCGTGACGCTGATGACGACCGCCTGGGCGATGCGAGCATCAAGCGTGAGATCGTCATACTGGAAGCCTCGCAGGCCGCGGCGAACCAGCCCGAACACCAGTCCTGGCACGACCATCACGACCACGACTGCAATGCCGAATGCTGACGTTGGCACAGGCATGACGCCCTCCGTTCTCGACGATTTCTCGCCGCAACCGTCAGAGTAGCGAGATGGACTGGCAGAAGCGGGCTACGTGCCGATGACGCTGCCCACAGCGACCGTCAGGTCCGTCCTGACCGGCCCGCTCGGTTCGCAGCGACAGCGGTTCGTTCAGTGCAGTACCGCTAGTCCTGCCGTCTTCGCCCTGCAATAGGATAGACCCCGCTGCTACAGATGGATTGTCAGGTCAGTCGTTGCGCGTCCTCCATCGACGTAATGCCGCAGAGCCGCGGTGCCGCAGCACTCAGCGGGAGCCGGAACCACCGAGTGCCGCTTAGAACCGACGTCCGTGCAAGCCTACTGCTGAGTGAACACCGGAAGCGGGACGTGTCCTTCGTCTGGGCCGTCCCCCTCGCCGTCGGCGATGAGGTCGAGGAGGTAGAGGAAGGCAGCTCGAGCGACGCCGAGGGAAGCGTGCGACGCATCGATGAGCTCGCTCGCTTCGACGAGAACGTGCGTGTCAGTCGATTCCTGGTCGGGTTTGTCCCACGTCAGGTTGACGAGGCGGTGGGTGCCGGCGTCCCGCAACGCTTGCGCAGCGGCGTACATGCCGTTCGGTCCCGCGTCGTGGGCGATTTCAGCAAGCGCCAGCGCCGCGAGCGGCCAGGTTTCGCCTGGCAACGGAAGCGACGTGCGCAGCGCTGGCGGGTTGCCGGTCGTCCAGAACGATCGAAACGTGATCTCTCCCGGCTCGTCGCCGACGGAGAAGTGTTCGTTGACGGCGACGGCGACCTTGTCGAGCAGGTCCAGGGTGACGCGTTTCGCGAGAACGAGGGCCGAGGACGCTTCGGCGTACACGGACATGTCCAGAGTGTCGACGTAGATTCCTGGGTCGTCGGCGGCTTGCCCGAACGGCGTGCGGCGGAGGCTCGTCTCCCCGGTGAACGCAAGACGACGAGCGACCAGGTACTCGGCCTTTAGTACGTTGACCGATGCGAACACTGGCGGCATCTCAACGCTGACGGTTCGAAGCGAATCGATGCTTGCCGAATCCCATTGAACGTCGTCGGCGCCAAGTCCTTCGATAGCTGTCGCCAACGCGAACCGATGCTCCGCGATCCACCGCTGATACTCATCTGTTGGGTCGCCGCCATGTGCGAGGCGTCCATCGCCACCGAATCGTGGCGCGGCGTCCCAGAGCTGCGCAACTTCCTCCCGGGCAAGCTCGACCGTCCGTTCACGGTGCGCGACAGCATGGTCAGCAAGTTCGTCGTGAACCACGGCGTAGTGGCCAATTGCTCCACGGCCCGCGAAGATTCGACGCCGAAGCAGCTCAGCTGCGTTTCCGGATGCGTTCCCGTTGGTTGGGTCTGCTTGCAACGCATCTCGGAACGTCTGGTACGCCTCAACCCATCGACCGGAGTCGTCGAGCAGGTTCGCAAGGTTACACAATGCCTGTCCGCGGAGGGTTCCGGCGACGCTACGGTCGTAGCCGACATCGGCGAAGAGCAGTCGGGCGTCTCGGAGCTGGTTTCGGTCAGCGAGGCGAGCGTCTTGCCTCGCTTGGCGGGTGCTGGTGTCGAACTGCAGATGGTGCCGGGTACTTCGCCCGTTCCCGGCGTTGTATTCCAAGTTCCGACGGAGGTAGTGCTGAATCTCGAGAGACCGAGCCCAGTCCGCGATCTCGATTCCGAGGTTCGCGGCACGGCGTTCGCCCCGCATGCCGGCGAAATTCACGACCGCAGACGAGGCGCTGAACGCCGCAGTGGCGTATTCGTCAGCGTCTAACGGATCTGCGGCGTGCAACTCCTGCAGCTGAGCGAACAGCTGCTTCGCCTCGCTCACACACGCAGAATGTCCGTTCGCACTTGCGGACCGGATCGTCTGTACCTGATCCATCAGCCGGCGCCGCACGTGCAACTCTCCTCATCGAACCGACGATCTGACCGCCGGCCAAGGATGAACAAGTATCGACACTCCCCGTAGGGAAGCCCGGTGGCCAAGGAGCCGGCGAGTTCATGCAGGATTTCGGTCGCCTCGCAACTCTTCAGGTCGAGTCGCCGCCGTGCTACTCCACCCAGCGGGTGAACCGGCGCTCGAGTAGGCGAAGACCACGAACGCTTGATCGCCGGTGAGGTATCCGATCTCGATGTCGAGGTCTTCGCTCTGAGACGCAGTGTCGGGTCGCAGTGGTTCCGGGAGATACCCGGCCATGACGGCCCGCAGCGCGCTCCGGGAGCCCGCTGGTTGCTTATCACTGAGAAATACTCTACGCTGACGATGCTTCTTCCTTTCGGAGGTGATTCAAACGCCTGGCGTCGCCGGGCAATTCGGCTCACCCAAAAAGGAAGGAGGTGAACTATGTCTCAGCCAAAGTTTCCGAAACTTAGCGGACCACAGCGCTTGATGCTTGTCCTAAGCGCAGCCAATTTGATAGTTGGGCTGGTTCGATTAGCGCTAGTACTATTCACCTGATGAGGCATCCGGCCGCAAGACCGGATGCCTCATCGGCATACCTTGCCACACCGAGCATTGTCATGGCAACAAGCGTCGTATTTGATCACCAGTCCGCTGAAGGCAGAGAGTCAAATTGACGGCGTGCGCCACTGCTCTGGCACGTCGAAGGCGTAGCCACAACTGCCCTCGCGACGCGCGCGGCTGCGATAAGCGCGACTACCGCGCAGCTGTGGCCGCAGAGGAAACCCGCACGCCTGCTCGATAGGTGGAATCCTGCGCCATACGAGATGCTCGCATCTGCTTCGACGTCGTTCTAAGTGCACGCGGCGGTCTCTGGTTCCTCGTGCGGCGTGTGCGGAGTGCAGCCCAGTCCCGGCGGGCGTCATGTGCTGCTTTCGCGAAGGCTTGCATCTGAACACAGCGGGCGCTCCAGACGATGGACCAGCGGGACCGCGCCGGCACCGCCAGCAGCACCAGCGGCCCCCATCCAGCCAAGACCAGCGCGCCACGAACCGGCCAGACAAGCGGACCGTCCTCTTGGAGCACCGCGAATAGCACCGGAACTACCGACGAGGGCAGCAGCATGATGACAGCGCCTCCGAGCAGACGGCGCTTGTTCGTTTTGGTTGACGCGGCGGAGCGTGTCGCGAGGAGTGCGCCCGCAACAACGACCGCCACGGCAGCCACGACGGAGAACCGCCCATAGGTGGTGAGCGCGTCGAGTGACGTTGCAAGCTGCTGGAACGTCGCTCCCGAAGCACACGCCAACATCACAGTCACGAGCAGCATCGTCAGCACGACAGCGACTGTCGGCATCAGTACCAGCCACCATCCCGCGCCCCGGATGGTCCTGCCAACAGCCGGTCGGTACCGTCGTACTAAGCGGCTCCACGCACGAATGTCAGCTCGGGCGCTCGCCCGGAGCCGACGCCGAGTCGCGAGCGCATCGTTACCCAACCAGCACGCCAACGCACTGATGAACAGCGTCGCAATCACCAACAGCCACAGGCGGTTCGCCGTGGCCTGATGTCCGATCGAACCGACGACGGAGAGCAGCAATGCACTCAGTACAACACCGGTGACGACGATGGAGATCAGCGCGATGATTCGGCGCTCCACGGAATGTCGTTTCGGACCGCTTGATCGGCTGACGAAGAACACCGCCGCGACGAGGGACAGCACAACGGGCCATGCGATCGCGATCAGGGCGCTGCTGTCGACAGCGACTTGTCGCCCAAGGTTTTGCAGCCGTTCAAAGGCATACGTGAATGCCCCCTCGGTCACTCCGACAGTCATCATCACCCAGTAGACCGTGATGTAACTGACTGCAGCGCCGACGAACGCGATAGACAACGGCACGGACAGATAGGTTTTCAGACGGCGACTCTTCGGCCGACGCGCTCTCCAGGAGGACATGCCGAGAGTGTACGAAGTACCGCGGACACCTCAGGCGGAGGACCGCGGACAAGCGTTCGCGCGGCCCTAGGTGGTCAGCACGCAACTCGTGGGTCATTGACGGCCACGCGGCCGCACGGATCTCCTCGAGGACCCAGACGTCGACAAGACGCTGCTCGCGCCACAGATGACCCGCGCCATCAGCCTCGGTGCCCGAACAAGCGCGTCGGAGCCCGCGCAATCCACCTATTCGACTCGCTGCCCGCGCGAGGATACGAACTCACCTCGTTGTCGTTCGACCGGGTACTCGCAGCTCACTGACGCGGTCCACGAAGCGCTCGCCCCGCAACTATCTCCCCGAAGTCGGCGGAACAGTCGAAACAGAACACCTGAGGTCGCGGTCGGAACGGTCCTGCAGCCACCGGCTGTGAAACGTTCGGAGGGTTCGTGGAGATGACCGAGGATAAGCTCACGCGGAAGATAGTGAACATCATGCGGTAACGACTTGCAGGCGAATGGTCCGGATGGGACGGCGAGACGCTCGTCACGCTCTTCGATGGCTCTCGCTGGCAGCAGGACGAATACTACTACGAGTACCGGTACTCGTTCATGCCGTGGACCACGATCAAACACGGGAAGATGCTGGTGGACGGCATGAACCGAGCGGTCCGAGTGCGGCGCATCGACTGACCACTTCGTCGCATCGGCCCGCTGCTACTTACGCACCAAATCCGGATTCCGTGGTACGACGGACCAGGTAATGCTGCTGTTAGCAGGTGCTTCCATCCGGTGTGACAGGCGGCTGTCGGCACGACGACGGGACGTGGGTCGCACCGGTGACTGGACTCCGCTGGGGCGAGAGATATGTCGCGCCCCATGTGTTTCAGACGCCTTCGCCGTTCGTCGCGGCGTCGACGATGACTTCGAGGAGTTGGTAAACGTCGTCCAGTGCTTCTGCGAGGCCGTAGAAGTCTAGGTTCGCGCTGGGAACTTGAAGAACGCCCGCATATCTGAAACCAGTGCCCCCGTCGTCCATCGCTGCCAAAAGTTGCAGGACGCGCGCAGTTGATTCGGGGAGCTCTTCAAGGTTCAGCGCACTGATGTGTTCACCGAGCTCGTGCACCAGCTTGGTTAGCTTGTGACCAACCTTCTGAGGATTCTTGAGGCGGGCATTGACGGCTTCCCGCTTGAGGTCGGCGTCGCCCTCTCCGTCCCGACGTCGAATTGTCGCCAGGTCCCGGATATTTGCCTTCAGCTCGAGTTCGATCGCTTGTCGCCAGAGGAAGAGGAACGGAAGCAGCATGACGTCGTCCCACGGCTGGTTCGTGAAGCTGGCGCGCAGCCGTCGAGCCGCGTCCGCGTATCCGACTGCGACGAGACGTTCATTCATGAGGAACTCGTTGTACTGAATAAGACCCGAGCGAGCTGTTGCGGGATGTTCGGTGAATAGCGTCTCGTCAGACTCTGTCATGCGTCGTTCTGCTCCTCGATTTGACATGTGTTCTTGCGATCGAAGGCTGCTTGCTAGTTTTTGCACTGAGGTCGAACGCAGTGGGCGCTAGCGAGTGTTGCCGCGTCGTGGTGCGGGACGTTGGCCGTTACCCGTTGCGCCTTTCGTTCCTTTGGCTGGTGACGGCACCTGTTGCAGGCGCGCCGCTCGTGTGGCGCGGCGAGGAACGCGCCGTTCACCTGTTGACCCGCCTGTCCGCCCGCGGCGATAAGAATGAGTTCCGCGGTCGCTCCCCACATTGCGGTCCATGCGTCCGTGTGGTCGGCGTTGGCCGATCCGTGGTGCGGTGCTGTGGCTAGGGCTACACGCTCGATCGGGAGGTGGAGTCGGCTCTCGGCCGTCCATTCGCCTGACGAGTCGCTCCACACCATTGCCTTATTCGAACCGACGCACCAGCATGTCCAGAGGAGACTTGTGAGGGCTCGACGGTTCTGGATTGTCAGCGTATAGAGCATGGCCAGGTGTTGCACAGTCGCCGGCGTTGTCAACGATTTCGGCTCGACTTCGCGCCCGTTTGGGATCGTGATGAGACCAGCAGATCCTTCTGAGCGCCATGGCTGCGGTTCGGGGTTGCGCATGGCGTGTTCTATCGAGAACAGCTTCACGGTCGTCGGCGACTGGTGCGCTTCTTGGACGATCTGCAGGATCTTCCTCACGCTGTCGACCGCTCGTTTTGCGACCGCTTCCCTCGTGCCGATGCCTTCGAACTTCTTTGTTCGCGGGGCGAGAAGCGCCGCGACCTGCTCTTCGAGCTCCTTCGATTCGTTCAACGCGGTCACGCGTTCGTAGGCGGTGTTCCAGTCGATGGTGTCAAGAACAGATTCGCTTCGAACGTTTCCGCCGTCATCGTCGCGTTGCGTGGCGACCATCGTCCAGTTGTCGAGCCCGAGCTCCTCAATCACAGTCTCGGACGTGACGCGTTGCCGCCGCGTGGTGGCGACCATTCGGGCTGGTGTTGCTGCCGCAATCGCGAGGGCTGCCCACTCGTACGGAAGCCAGATTTGCTCCGGCCAGTGCTGCTGACGGTCCGCTTCCGCCGCGAACCCGCTCCAACCGCCGATGTGGTCGTCGTCGTCGTGCGTCAGCAGCAGGATCTGTGGGTGCTGCGCTGCAACGTGTTCACCGGTAACCGCACCCGCGCCAAGGTCGATCGCGGCAACAGTTCCGTCCACGCTCCAAAGAATTGCTTCCCCTGGCCACTTCCCTCCTTCGGCTAGGGCAATGAACTCTGCGCCAGGAATGTTCATACGGGTACCGTCCTTCCATCATGCTCCCCCACAGGGGCTCGCTCGTGAGTCAAACGGAGTGCTTGCGCGCAGCCTAATGATCGCATCGGCTGGCGCCATTTCAGTACAGGTAAAGGTAGGCCTTCATCACAGCGTTCCCCTTGAAGGGTGCGGAATCCGTGTCGATTCCCCGGGTGGCGTGTTGATCCAGGTCAACCGTTCGGAATTGTGGAGTGCCCACGGAGACCGTGCTTGCCTCGATTCGTCAGACTGACAGCACGCGAGGCGCCCAGCTGCGCTTCTGCCTTCCTCACGTCGACGGGCCGGCGGCCGCGTGAGAGCAGCAGTCGGGCGACTCAGCGCCGCTGGTGCGGCGTAGTGCGAAAGTTTGAGTCGCCTCTGGTTCGAACGCAGTAGATCCGTGGACAGCGCGTCAGCGGACGCTGCCATCGGTGGGGATCAGGACACCGAGTTTGGTGTCGACACTGTGGAGATAGTTGAGCCGGTCGAACTCGTGGAGTAGGTCGGCGAAGGACTGCAGTCCCTCGTGTTCGGCGCCGCAGGCCACAGCGAACCAGCATGCGGGGTCGAAGATCGGCAATTTGACTGCCTGACACAACTTCTGATCCTCGTCCTCGTACTCGATGATCGTGAAGTCGGCCGCCGCAGTCAGTGATTCGTCCGTGCAGACATGTCGTGCACTGACGAGGATAGAAGACGGTCGTACTGCGACAGTGGGAAGGAAGTGCGCCGTCGAGTGGTCCGTTCGAGCGCAGAAGAAGACCGCCCACCGTTCGCCGTCGCGGACGGTGACGACGGTCCCGTGAGGGAGCGAAGAGAGGCTCTCCGATGGAAGTGGACGGTATCGCTGGGTACTCATGCACTGCCCTATGCGGCGAAAGGATCATCGGGGGCCAGCCTTGAGCTTGTCACCCGCCCATTCCTTCTCCTTGTCGCCGAAAGCGTCCAGGAAGGCCGGCTTAAGGCAGTACGTCCAGATCCCGTCACCTGGGTGCGCGTACCAGTCAGGGCAGGACACGGCGCCGACGAAGCGGAGCGCAACGACCCGGACGTCGTCGATGAGGATCCCAGTCAGCTGCCGGGCGGCGAGCTTGAAGACGCGTTCCGCGGCTGCTCGCGCAATCGCCTCAGTGGCACCAGTGAAGAGGTCCGCGGCAAGCTGCCGTGCAGCGACCGTCGCGAGGTCGTCGAGCGCCGTGCCGAGCGTGTCGTACGCCTCGAGCACAGCGACGCTAAGCACGCAAATAAGATGACCTGCGACATGGGCACGGATGCGGTCGCGGTCATTGTCCGTGAGACCTGCGCTGGCTGCAAGCGCATCCACGAAGATGCGGTTCGCCGGTGCGACGCTGTCAGCAAACGCCAGCACCAATCGGTTCGTTTCGTCATCGGACCACATCGTTTCAACGGTCCAAAGCGCGAGTTTCGCGGCGAGGTAGTCTGTGGTCTCGGCGGTCCTCGCGCCGTCGCTGCTCTGCAGCGTGTCGAACGCGGCGCCGATGACTGCCGGTTGGTGCACAATCACGTGCTGCCGGCCTTCGATAAGTGGCGCGAAACGATGGCTGCCGCGCCACCCATGTAATTTCTTGTCGCAACCATTGCAGTCGCAATGCTTCGCGATTGAATTTGCGCACAGTTGGGTATGCATGTTCTGTCCTTCGTAGTCGTGGTCTCGTCCACGTCAGCTCGCTGACGACTTTCTGGGATGACGGACGCGGATTTTGCGCCGCCTCAGCGCTCCCGGTCGGCTCTGGCGGTGCGTCGGCGAGCACTCTGTCCGCGAACTGCTCCGCCTATCGTTTGCCACAACTCGACGAGCGGTCCGAAGTAGTATTCGCGACCGGGAGTGCCAGCGACCCGTCGCGCATCGTTGCGTCGCCGCATCCGCTCGTGAAGCAACCCGGTCATCCCCAGGAATATCAGTGCGACGACGAGGAAGGAACCGGCTGTGATCTGCTGCGACGCCGCGTCCTGCGTGGTGTGTTCGTGTCCCGCCGCTATGAACGCGCCGATGGCGACCGCGACAAAGAGCACGGTGTATGCCGGCATCAGCACTCGGGCGAAGTCGAGGCCGACGGGAGTGGGGTTCTGCTTTGCGTAGGACGCAGCGTTCTCGCGGACGATTCTGCTGAGTTCGCTTCGTAGTTCATCTTCGTCGGACGGTGTCATGAGACGGGTTCCGACTGCGTGGCCGTTTGGAAGCGACCGGAGGCCGTCAAGGAGCGACGACGCTCCCTGCGCCCGTTCGACGTGGCGACGCATGCCCGACACCCGTACCGTGGTGACCGTGCTGGCGATACCGCCGACTGTTCCGAGGATTCCGAACGTTCCGGTGATAACAGTGAATGGATCGGTCATGCGCTGCTCCTGTGCGGTGGGCGGCTCGGGCCGCCAGTGGTGGGCGGGTGTTCGTGCAGCACAGCGATCCGTACCGGCTCGCGTGGTGCTCCAGTTGCCGCATGTGCTCGATCGACTGCGCATGCGGGCTTCTTCTGCTGTCCGCGCATAGGGTCAGCGCCGACGCCAGATGCGGATGTCGGTGGGATGTGTTGCGATGAACGCGACACCGAGAGGAGGAACGTCATGACCACGCCGCTGCTTCGAGTTCGGCACACGAGTGCTCCCACCCCTGATGGTTGCCGCTGGTGCGGTGTTCCCCGCTCATCGCACGCTCATTCGTATGCCCGATCCGTGCGGGGCCACTACTGGGAGTCTCCAACCTCGGCGCAGCGTCTTGCTCGGATGCGGGCCCGCCGGCTCAGTTCGCGCGCGTGAGCATCTCCTCGAATGCGGCGACGAGCTGATCGGGGACTTCGCTGGGTTCCCGGAGGCTCAACGCGAGATCACGGAGCGCCTCTGGCTTCCCGGATGGTGCAGAAGAGGATCCGAATTTCAGCATGGCGAGAACGTCGCTGCTGAACTTCTTGCCCCGATGTGCAGCGAAGTCTTCAGCACCCCACACGTCGGAAGGTTCCTGTTCGCCGTCACGGGGCCAAAGTACGTTTGCCGCGGCCGCCCACTGCTCGTTGGAGAAGACGTCCTCGATTTCGTTTTTGTCGCCGATGTAGTGGCTGTGCTTTGCCGGATTGAGTCCTTCTTTCTTCAGCTTCTCGTCGCTGAAGACGTGTTTTGCGTTCGTCCGCGAGTCGGCGTCGACGACAAACATCACGTTTCGGTTGTGGCGGACGAGGAACTTGGCGAACTTGACGGCGCCTTCGTTGTTGTCGCAGGGCCAGATGGCGATACCGCACGATTCAAGGTGCCGTCCCATCGCGAGACGGAAGAGGACCGGTAGCGCACGAGCTTCCGAGTCCCCTTCGACGCCAACGAACAGTCGTTCATGGAGCAGGACTGTGTTGCGGAGACCGACGCTCGCGGCGATCGCCCCGAGGTGGTCGCCTACGCCCGCGTCCTCGGTGAGGCGTTCGACCACGGTCCGGTGTCCGACGTGCTTGATGTGCGCGACGTCGGAGATGTCGGTGCCGTCGATGAGGTTCATCGAGTGGGAGGCGATGATGACGGTGACGTTCGGGTTTTTTGTCTGCTCGTGGATGAGTCGCATCAGCTCACGCTGATGCCCGTAGTCGAGGTGCGTGTCGGGCTCGTCATAGAGCAGAACGATGTCCTCGGTGGCGTCGGCGAGCAGCGTTGCGTTGTACTCCCAGACCGCCAGGGCGATACGTCGTGCGCGGCCGGCACCGGAGAGCCGCAGGTCGATCGCTTCGCCGCGGGAGTTCTGCACTGTGATCTGGGTGGCCTTCAACCCGTTGCCGTTGCCGAGGTTCACGAGCGGTCGGATTGTCACCTCTCCAACATCGGTGACCTTGTCGGTGATGTGTTCACGGATCGCTTGCGCATCCGCGACGAGCTTCTGCTCGAGGCTCTCCTCGATGGCGCGAAGGTTCCCGCTGAACTCGTCCGACTCGAGGTGCGCCCTGAACTTAGTCTGGAGCGTCGATTGGATTGCCGCTTCTGCGTCGACGGCGCTACTCGCATCGAACCGCTTCACCGTCGGGAGTGCCCGATCGACGCTGGTAGGCGCACCAACCCAAAGTTTCTCTTTCGGCGCCGCACTGGCAGCGTCATTGAGGCGCTCGATGAGTTCCGGCTTCAACCCGGTTTGCGGCAAGTCGAGCGTAGCCAGACGGTCCCGCAGCGCTAGTACCGTCAGGCTTTCGTAGTCCCGCAGTCGAGCGTCAACTGGCGCCATCGTCAGCTGTTCGAGTTTTGCGGCATCACCTCCGAACGAGATGCGACGAAGTCGCAGTGTCGCCGCCCCGAAAGTGACGGCCTCATCGTCGGACAACGAGAACGTGGCGTCGACGAAGGTCTCCGCGACCCGGTCCGCCGCGTCACTGGTCTCACCTTCCTCGGCATCTACGGCGGCAGCGTCGGCGTTCAAGTAGGTCCGGTCCGAGTCGGTGAGCTTGTAGGCGCCGAGGAGGTACAGGATCGCGTCGATGATGGTCGACTTCCCTGCATCGTTGTGCCCGGCAAGGACGAGCGGGGATCCGATACGGAGATCGTTGAGGTGCTCGATGGACCGGAATCCGGCGATCGATACGTTCTGAAGCTTCATCTCTCCCTGAGATTCGTGATGAGGGGATGCACGTAACACCGTCCATTGACACATCCCGGAGCGGAAGGATCCACTGGTGGCAGCGTTGGTGAGGATGGCGGTGTCGAACTTGGGTGTTCAACCTACTACGGAATGAAACGGCGGTAGCGGTAGCTCGGCACGGCGTGCCGAGCCGTCGACGGAACGACTCAGCGACGCCCTCGAATTGGGCTACTTCCGCATGGTTCGCAGTTGGCCGGCGAACGCTCGATCACAAGGCCATGACGATGCCAGCCTGCCATCGACGCGCCAGGGGCAGGGTCGGCGGCGGCAGATCGAGTGCAACTTATCAACGCAAGGCTCCGACGCATGGGCCCTCCGACAGCAGGCGCCCCTTGAGTCGATCGAGACGCCGGCTCAACCGCCCGCGTTAGTAGCGCTGTGCCGCAGCCGTCACGAGGTTGCGGCGGCAGCGTACTGCGGGGGACGGCGATCGTAGAGGACGTCTAAGGGCGACCCGTCACTCCACATCCCTTGGAAGTCCAGCATCTCACTCGTGGCGAGTTGCAGGTCATCGTCAAAGGTGCCCGCCAGCGCGAGCGCCGCACAGTGCTGTCCGACTCCGGCGATGATGTCCGCGACCTGGATTCGCGAATCGGTTCGAGAGTCAGTTTGGCGGATTGCTTGCAGGTCTGCGGCTGGCAGCAATCGCCCGGTCACGGTGATTTCCTCACGTGCGGTTGAGACGATCGACGCGATGAGCGACTCGGTCAGGGACGAGTACCTATCGACGAGCAGCTCGAACGGCACGTCGCCGAGGCGTATCCTCCAGTTCGCCGCAACGGCACGGAGCGTACTGAACATGGGGTCCATCTCACGCAGCTCCCCCAAGCGCGCTCCTTCGTAGTCGAATGCGAAGAAGCGCGCCGACCACAAGTCATTGAGCACCTCCTGCACGCTTGGGTCCCTGGAGCGTGCACGAGCTTCGGCAAGGATGGAAAAGAACTTTTCCGAGCTTGGTGGGACGGCGTTCGCTCTCGCGTACACCCGAATCAGGTCGTTGTAGCGCCGCAGAAGTTGCCGCCAGAAGGTTGCTCCGAGATCGACGGGAGCGAGGTTGAATAGCACGGACGCGTAGAATCGTCCGTAGCCGGTGCGTTCAATGTCGATGCCCCGCGCTTCTTGAGCGGCGGCCGTGAGCAGGGCAACCAACTTGGACGACACGTAGTAGGCCTTCTCGACGAGGTTGATGTTCACCCGTGGCGCGAGCGGCTCGAGCACCCGAAGAAGGCCCGCGCGATGGCGCGCGTCGAGAACGATCCCTGATTTCACTTCGTCCCGCGCCGAACCGGTGATTGTCCGCAGTTGTGTCATGACGTCGGCGGCCTCCTCCGTGTCGAGATGCACGCTGGCATGCACGAACACCGGATGCCGAGCGCGCATGAGGTTCTCACCCTCCGACCCCGACTCGTCACACGCAATCGTGACTGGCTCCGCAACTCGCACTGTCCGCCGCTCCCCTCCCGTTGGGCCTTTGACCACGGCGACGGGGTCGGGCCAGCCCGTTCCGGTACTGATCTGCCACGGTACGTCGACCGATGACGTACCGCCTGATCGTGACACATCGAACACCGAGGCAGACCCGCCCGACCCTCCACGGCGGAAGCAACCTCCACCATCGGTAAAACTATGTCGTTCAGCCAACTTTGTCGAGAGAGTCTTCCCAATGATGTCCCGGACGTGCAGGCCGCTGACGTCACCGGCGGTGAGGGAGTCTTGAACTCCGCGAAGGTGGTGGCTAACAACGAGGACGGATGTGAGCCCTACCAGCGGTGCGGCAAAAGCGGTTGCAGTCCGGCGACGCCCGCCTGCGCCGGGACGGCGCTAGCGAGTTGACCTAGGCCGCTGTCGTGATGCGGCTGTCCGCGATGGTCAGGACACGGTCAGCCAACCGGTCAACGTATTCGCGCTCGTGACTGGTGAACACGATCGTCGTCCCCGCTTCCGCGGCCGCCTGGAGGCGGGCGGCAAGGGCCTCAGCGGACTCGGCGTCGAGGGCATTGAAGGGTTCATCAAGGATGAGTACCTCTGGCGACTCCATGAAGGCCTGGCAGAGTGAAAGCTTCTGCTTCATGCCGAGTGAGTAGTTCCGCACCCGTTGACGGGCTTCGGGGTCGAGCCCGAACGAGCGCATGGTGGTCGCGATGTCGTCGTCGCTGATCCGCTTACGGATTCTCGCGAGGGCTCGCAGGTTGTCCATGCCGGAGAGGTGGGCCAGCGCGCCGGGGCGGTCGATGATGACGCCGAAGTTGTCGGGGAAGGTGCGCCCGGAGTTCAGGTACCGGGGGTCGATCTCTACGGTTCCGGAATCGGGGCGGAGGAAGCCACAGAACAGTCGGAACATCACCGACTTCCCTGATCCGTTGGGTCCGACGAGCGCGTGTGTTTGGCCCTGCTCGATGGCGAGGGTGACGTCGGTGTAGAGCGGTCGGCCTTGGTAAGCCTTTGAGACGTTGGTCAAGCTGATGACAGACACGATGATTTTCCTCCTAAATCAGCGGAAGGCTGCGGGGGTGGACGAACTGGCGATGAGGCGCGTGACCGCCAGTAGAACGACGGCCGCAATGGCTGGCGCTGTGGCTGCGGATAGCTGGACTCCGGATACACCCGGGTTGATGCTTAGGCCGGCGAAAACGTTGAGTTGACCGAGGTCAATGACGAACGGGTAACCGAGTACGAGCGACCCGCCAACGGCGATCGGCCAGGCGACGTCGACCGGTGTGACCCAGAACAGTACAAGGGCGAGAGCGCAGTAGAACAGCGTCTGCGCGGCGACGAGGGCCGCGACTGCTCCGATCGCGCGGAGTGAGCGCTGGTCTTGCTGATGCACAAGGAGGATCAGTGCTGCGCTGCCAGTTGCGACGCCTGTGAGAGCGAGGCCGCGGACGGCGGCGCTGGACACCCACCGGCCATATGTGCCTCGACGGATGAGGTCGTAGGTGAGGTATTCGCTGGTGCGGGCGGTGAGCCAGGCATAGAAAACTGTCGCTGTTCCGATCGGTAGGAGCAACGTGCGCGCATAGCCATCGACTGAGCCGTACCGTCCGGGGAGCAGCGACGGCAGTATCGCGCTCACCCCGCCCGTCGCCGCGAGCGCGGGGGCCATGCCGACCAGCGCGCAACCAATCACGACGACGACGCCCCAGCCAGTTGACAGCCATCCGATGAGTCCGGTCGTGTTCCGGTCAGCTTTGAGTACCAAGAGAAGTGAGCCGCCGACCATGACAGCCGCTGCGACGACCGCGCCCATCAACCGCTGCCAGCCAAGCGCCCATGCGAGGTTGAACAGCGGTGTCGGATCAAGCAGCGGAACGTTCGTGAGAACGCCGAAGCTTGCTATGGCGGTGAGACCGGCAAAAGCGAACAGGAAGACTCCTGCGAGCCGTGGCGACCTGATCGCGATCGCATGATGCGCGATCGCGATGACGAGCAACCCGATGAGCAGGTATCCGCTCTGCAATATGGCCGCGAGAAGCGGCGAATACACCGTGCCTGCCAACGTCGTTGGGCCGATGACGAGGATTGATTCTGCGTGCAGCGTGGTCCGCAGAGTCGCTGCACTCCACGACCAGCTGACTCCGGAGGGAAGTGCGATCACCACGTAGGCGATGTTGGCAAGCAAGATCGCCGCGGCAGCCGCACCCCCAACCTCTCGCAGGTGGGCCGCTGCTCCAGCAGCATGCGACCCATACCGCATCAGTGCGTCTGGCTGACGAACGGTCGCAGATCCTCTAAGGAGGACAACGGTCCAGACAACGAGCGTCGCCATGCCGACAATCTGCGTGTTCGACGCTTCCACGAAATACAGGTCCCACATGTTCGTGCCACGCGAGGGAGGTCGCACGGCTGCGCCTGCGAGCCCGATGAGCACGGCAACGCCTGTTAGCCCGACTACGGCCGGGGAGAGCAGAGCCCTCCCGAACGACTGCATCATGCGAACCGTTGATTCGTGGGCGATCGAGCTATGAGGACTGTCCCAGCCGCCACCGCACCGATCGCCAGAACGACGGTCGCGGCGGATGCAGCAACGATTGGGAGGTGCTGAAGTCCGGTGGGGTACACCGCGGTCACCAAGAACGAATACTGTGATTGGCCAGCGATCTGCGCGACAACGCTCTGACCGAGGTACAACGCCACCGGCACCATCAGGGCAATCACGCGGCGGCGGATCAGTAACACGCTAACGAAGGCCAAAGCGGCGAAGACGGCACCGTTGATGGCAAGCCACGAAGCGGCGGCCATGCCGAATACCCAGTGGCCGCTGCTGAGGAAACGAGCGAGCGGGTCCGAAGCCTGGACCGCTGTCTGCACCTCCGCAGTGGAACGGCCGAATCCCGACGGGTCAACTGCGTGTGGCCAGGCGGACGGCGCGACGTACTCAGCGACGACGAACCAGACGATGCCGACGATGAAGAACGCGAGCGCAGCGGCGCCGATACCGCTGAGCGCACGGTGAGCTAGATGAGTTCGGATTGATCGTCGGGTTCTGCTTGACACGATCCAACGGTCGTGCAGCTCAGCAGCAACTTGCCACCCTCCAAGAAGGGAGGCTGCGATCGGAAGCAGAAGACGAGTGGGGCCGTTGGCAAACTGGCCATAGAGCCCGGCGAAGCTACTCACCTGGCTGGAGGCGATACTTGTCGCGCCACTCCAAAGGGTGAGACCGAGTATGACCACTGCGACAAGGACTGCGGCAAGAACATTTCTCATGACATGCCTCCTGGGCAAGACCGGGCCGCGACGATCCTGCGTCGCGGCCCGGTGAAGGTGACTCAGTTGGTCTTGAACCAACCGGAGATAGCGACATCCACGACAACCCAGGCGTTGTTCGTGACGATCAGCCGGGTCCGCTGTCCCGACTTGGTCTTGTCCTCGATGGCGTAGGTGTAGTCCTCGCCGAGGCCCTTCTTTTCCGTGTACTGCGTGCCCGTCGTCACGTTCTGGGCCTTGACGTTGGCGCTCGAGCCGCCACCCAGACCACTGAAGCGAATCGACGCGTTGGCACCCGCATTGGCCTTCGTCTGCGTCGCGAAGTACCGCGACTGCTGATACGAGTTCATGATGCCGCCGAACGCGGTCTGCGACGTGGAAGCTGATGCCGCGGTCGCACCCCCCGCGACAAGGATCCCTGCCAGCGCTACCCCTGCAAGCACATTCCGAGTCTTGACCATGTGAAATCCCCTCTGGTTCCAAAGTTGGGCGAACGCCCAACAGCAGTCTGGTGATCCTTCCGCGAGGTGTCAACCACGTGAGAGACCGAACGTGAGCAGCCCCCTTCCTCCGCTGAGCGAGCGGCTGGTCGACACACCCGTCTGACGTCAGCGGAGGAACGCGGTCACCCTCAGGGAGCGGCTTGCGTCCGCACCCAGCCGTCGGAAATCGGAGACAGGTAGAAGGGCTCGACGGTGTGCTGCGAGAAGGCCGCTTCGGAGAAGCCGGCCATGCACGTGCGGCAGCGGGAGTTACGTGACGACGTTCGCGGTAGCCGCAGGTACGGCGGAGTGTCGAGTGTTGCGCGTCGGTTGTGCTGCCCGCGAGCAGACATTCACCGCGCCGCCGTCTGCAACGCTATGAGTTCGCACCGGTCGCAGGGCCGATCCTCAAATAGCACCGCGCGGAGCGCCCCGTCGACTCTGTTTCGACGCCGGCGGCACCGAGGACAAAAATAGGCGCCTTACGAAGGGTTCGGGAATCATGCCCGGATGGATCCACTCCGCGGCGCGGCGGGTTGCTTTGAGATACCGATTCCCCAGAAGTCGGCGGTGTCCATGCTGCTAGAGACGCCAAGCATGCTGAGCGCGTTTCGCGACACTCCTCTGTACTTGAGTGTCTCGTAGGCTTGCTCGACGGTCCTGACCGCTGTCGGAAGCGGCCGGCTCGCTGCACGAAAGGGCTGCCGCACGAGGTTCAGAACAGGTTCGGGGTCGATCTCAGCCGCGTGGACGACACCTGGCCGGTGTCCCCTGCCGATGAGGTCCGTCACCCCCACCGCTAATCGCTGCACGCTGATTGCAGCGACGGCAATGTCTGGGCCGCCAAGCCAGGCGTTCTCCGCGAGCATGAACTGCACAAGCGGTGGAACAACCCACCGGTCACCCGGCCCGTGAATCACGTGCGGTCGAATGACGGTCCCGCCGGCCTCAAGGACGACGTCCTCGGCGGCGGCTCGAGCGACGGACAACGCCGAAGATGGGTTTCGCGTCATGCGGTTCGGGTTGCCGAACCTTCCAGATGCTTGGCCGTACACACCGGTGGTGCTGATGTAGACAACCGGCGTCTCGGTTCGGTTCGCCGCCGCTGTCAGCCGATGCGTCGCACGGACGTTGCCATCCCACAGCGACTCGAGCGAGCCCGCCGTCGTCGACGCGGCGTGCACAACGACCTCGTACCCTTCGAGACCCCTGAGATCATCGTGTCGGAGGTCGGCGACGACAGCCGACGGGAAGGCCCGATTTCGCCTTCGGAGCACCGGCGTAACTTCGTGTCCCGCCGCTTCAAGGGCAGTAAGCAGCTGTGCACCGATGAAGCCGCTGGCGCCGGTGAGAAGTGCCCTCATGCGCGCAGCCCAGCGGCCACGACGGTGGGACCGATACGCTCGCTACAACGGTTCAGCGGAAGGATGCACGGATGCCAGACGAACGAGCCCCGCAACAGGAGCGCTCGTTGGCGCGTCGCGCCGCGATTCTGGACTCTGCTGCGTCGGTTTTTGACCGGGTCGGTTATGGCACGGCCAGCTTGTCCCAGATCGCTAATGATGCACGCGTCGGTCAGGGTCTGATCTACTTTTACTTCCGAACCAAGGAAGCGATCGCGCTGGCCGTCATCGAAGAGCAGAACGCCCGAACCTTCGCCGTGATGCGTGAGCATGCTGATGCGGAGTCGCCACTGTCGATGCTGGTCCGCGCGTCGCGCGGCATCGGGCAGTTGCTTCTGGACGATGCCATCGTCCGAGCCGGCATCAGGTTGTCGCTGGAGCAGGGAATCTTCGCCGATCCGACTTCTGACTTCTACGACCAGTGGATTCAGGGCGTCATTGATGCGTTCGCTGCCGCCGATGCTGCCGGGGAGTTGGATACCGCTCTCTCTCCTGAGCGGCTCGGTGCGAATGTCGTCGCAACCTTTACCGGCGTGCAGCTGGTATCGAACGTCCGCACCGAGCGACGAGATCTGATGAGCTCGCTGGAGACGATGTGGACCGTCTTGGTGCATGGACTTGCAGCGGCGTCGAGCCAGGACCGGCTCAACGCTGTCGTTCGAGAGACCTTCAGCGCTGCGAGCGGTATTCATGACTCGGTAGCCAAGGACGCGGAGACCTGAACTCCGAAGACGTCATCAGCAAGAACATCTGCAGTGTCGATCGCGCGGCCACCAACCATGACGTTTCGGCGATTCTGCAACTGCAAATCAACGACGCTGGCTGACTGTGGGCGTGCAGTGTGTCGGACGAACCGTGCGCGGCGCATCCACATGTTGCCGCTGCGGTCACGCGCTTTCGGGTCACCACCGTAGAGCGCAACTTGCGACATCTGCGCCGCGAGCATCATCGCCTCGAGAAACGACATCAGCGAAGGCTCCGTCGCGCGCCGGTCGTATGTGCACTGCACTCGGCGGTCCGCGTCAAAACGGATGTCAGAGGCTTCGCCTGGCGCCCAACCTTCGTCAACGATGGGCACGTCGGACGCCCGCGCGAGCCGCGACTCAACCTTGAGCGTCCCAACACTGTGCTGCAGGACAAGCTCGTCGTGCTCAGGATCGAGCGCGACCGCCGTGTGCACCGGGACAGCGCCAAGCTGCTCCCAAGGCCGAGCACCCGCACGCACTGTCAGCGACCGTTCGTAGGCGAACTCCGCAAACGACCCGTGCCTCGTGAGAGACGCGCGAACCTTCCCGGCGATCCGGATCGCGTCGACAGTACTGAGGTGCGGAGTGCGTTCAACGCCCGCCTTCTGCGACCAGTCCTCGGGGTAAGTCATTCGCGCCGTGCATGTGAACTCAAGTGCTCGCTCCTGGGCGGGCTCGGACATCTGAAGCGCCACGCGACGGTGCCCGCTTCCCAGGTACCTGTTGTGAGCCGCACCGAGGTAGGTGTCAAACCCCCGCTGAGGCTCATCGACGTGCTGAACCGTGGATTCAAGAAGTGACAAGGGAGCGCCTTTCAGGTGATCAGACGTTAGCTGGTCGACCACCTCAATTTAGGGCAGCTCTGAACTTGGTTAAACACCCAGGAATGGGACTTGCGACGAGGGTGCTACGCATCAGCCAGCAGGTCCGCGACGCGTACGCCGCGGCAAACTGACCGCCGCCGCTACGCTTCCCCCGGGGCTTGCCACACACCGGCTCGGCCGGTCCAACTACAAGCGCAACCCCGACCCGGTGAAGCTCGTACCGATGCCGCGGACGTAGGCCGGCACGAAGCCTCTCGAACTCATCAAGCACCACCAGCACCCCGGACGCTCCAACGCGCCCGATAACGCTCCGCCAGCGTCCGGCTACTTCAGCGCGCCCAAAAACGCCGTCACGCCAGTGACGATCCGCCCGACGTACGGAACAGCGGGCCGGATCGCGACGCCGTACGACGGCAGAACCAGAAAAACCCCCGGCCTGAGCCGGGGGTTCTTCTTTTGAGCCGAGTCTCACAAACCGTTGAGGCTAGAAACACAATCGGCCCTACTGGCGGTACCGGTGGGATTTGAACCCACGGTGGAGTTGCCCCCACACATGTTTTCGAGACATGATCCTTCGGCCGCTCGGACACGGTACCGGGAAAGAGTTTACACGATCCGGGAGGCCCCCGGCGACACCCAGCACACCTCCCCCTCCACAGGTGGGGACGTCCGGCACTCCGTCCACAGAACGCCACGCGGGTGACCTCGATCCGAGGGTCCGCGCGTACCGTCTCCGGCATGAGAA